>ERZ1026868.902-NODE-902-length-16643-cov-5.736436_pt1 | contig 16643 bp, 20 predicted proteins | sample MGYA00380164_ERZ1026868 | MGnify/ENA primary metagenome ERZ1026868 (study PRJEB33269, sample SAMEA4719800) | human gut metagenome | biome: human-associated habitat; feature: organic feature; material: feces | place: Cameroon | collected 2013-10 ... | reverse complement strand
GTTTATAAACATACGGATAAGATTCTTTTAACTGAAAAAATACGGAATCTACAGCATCTCTATTGGTTTCAACATAGATGGCATGATTTATAGATACATGATGTTGGAGTGTTGTAAATATACTACCATCGTATATGCAAAAATCGGCAAACGGAAATTTAGCTTTTAATTCTTGATGTATTTTCAGTAAATCATCATTAGGGACAAATTTGAAAATCTGCTTGTTTGGAAGTGAATATGTACCGTTACCAATACGAACAATCTGTTTGTTTTTAGTTAATGTACTAAGATATTGCCGGGCAGTGTTGATTTTCATTTTCAGCTCCGTTACCAACTGATTAATTTCAAACTGCTCGTGATTTTGTGCATAATCCAATATACACTGTTTTATATTATAATCATCACTTCTCATTGCGTTGCAAAGATAATATAAAGTCGGCAATAAACCAAGATTATTGCCGACTTTATATTGATAATGTGACCTTTTTTATCTTTTGGAAAGATTTCCTTTGAACCGACCACCACGCCGCGCGGATTGTTTTATGGTGCAAAGGTACTGCTGTGGGAGAACACCAAGTATCGCTTCGGCTAACAAATCACCGGACTTAACGACAACTTTCCTCAATTTCCGGCAGGCAGAAATTGGGTATTTCATTAACTCCTTGTTTGTTTACTTGTCTTATCTCCCTTGTAACGCAGTCTTTAACGCACATAAAACATATCCTGGTGGCGAAGTCGGAAGGCTTCCAAGCAGAGAGAAACAAAAACAAGTCTAACAATAAAAATTTACGATTATGCCGAATTGGTGCAGTACTGCGTATGCGATAGAGGGCAACGCAACAGAATTGAAAAAACTCTATGAGTTAATGAAAGATTTAGAAAAACGACAAAAGCCGTCCGTTCAAAATGGTTTTGGAACTACGTGGTTAGGGTGTCTTGTAGAAGCCCTCGGAGAAAGTTGGGAAAAGATATATTGCCGTGGAACGTGGGATAACCTCAAATTCAACGGTGAGGTGCTTACGTTCAATACAGAAACAGCGTGGTCTCCCTGCAATGAAATGTTTGATATGGTATGTGAGAAATATCCCACGCTGCGATATTTCTATCAGTCGGAAGAACCTGGTATGTGTGAGTATTGGACGAATGATGATAAGGGCAAATACTTTCCCGACAGATACTATGTTGATGTATGCACTTCGGAGGAAGAATACTATTCCGAGTATTTTCAAGACTTGGAAAGCGTATATGACTGGCTGGAGGATATTTGCGAAGTACAAGTTAAATCCCGTCAGGATGTCAATGCGATTGTCATGCAATGGAAAGAAAAAAATGAAGACGCATACTGCTCTATTCACGAATATCAAATATCGGCATAATCGGAGAGCATAAAAGACTGGAGTATGGAAAAGAAAGGTTACGGCACAGGCAAACGTGCGAAAAGAGATATTGGGAAATCCCTGATGGTTATCAATATCAAACAGGAAATCATAGATATTCTTCAAATAGCCAACAGACGTTTTATGTACAATCCTAAAATCGGAATCCTGATTTTAGGAGACGAGATGTACGGAAAGAACATTTGCAGTTCTCATTCGCAAGAGTTCTATGTGTCGAAAGCGGACGGACATTTCGATGATTATTTGCGTGGGTGGATAGGTGTATCAAAAAGCTATCCACGTGGAGTTATTCATTTTGCCCCTTCTGTCAGCAAGGAGCAATTCGACAGAGGATTTGACTCCTTGCAGATGTTCAGCAAACTTGATGGCGTAAACGGAGATACTATCATTCGGGGCTTTTGCGGTTTGCCGGAACAGAGGATGAGTGATTTACTGCCTTCATCTTTTTAGCTCTTATCAATGAGTGTCGTGCTTACGTGGTTTCACAAAAGCACGATACCCGTTTTTATGAGTTGCCTAAACTGCGTTGGCAGCTTCCTTTTGTATCTCAACCTTTATATTTTGCCCAAGCCATCTTCCTTTTATAGGTATAACTGCCGTGGCTCATCTTCCGTCCACACCGCTCTTGGTTTTATCAGATGCAAAGGTCTGCTGTCGTGCTTGATTCTCCGGCTTGAAGTGCATTCCCTGCAAATTCTTCCTTTCCGTGAAAGAGTAATTGGCCGGGAAAGCCGTCGCATGAAGCTGTGCCGACAGCCGTTTACCGCATCCATAAAATTCCAAGGCGGTTCAGACGGGAAAGAACCGACCAGAGGGAAAAGAAAAAATGTTCAACATCAAAATTCATTAGAAATGGAGTACAACAATCAATTATCGGAGAACGACAAACGCTTTGCGGACGAGTTCTCAAACTATGTAAACGGAAAAATGGCTTCACCCCGAAAGGTGGGCAAGGCATTGGCGGATGACCACCGCTATTTGGTAAACGAAAAAGCCAAGCTGATGTTCTACTTTATGGAGCAGTTGGCGGAGAACTGGCACAAGGGAAGATATGACCAGCGTAACGAATGGGCGTGCCGTCTGGCAGCGGAAGCCATAGACCATTTGTCAGAGAACGACCTCTATTATTTGCCCGAAGAGTATTACGAAAACCATAAACAATAACGATTATGAAAGCACTTCAAATCGCCATCCCAAGATGGAACATAACAGAGTTGAACGGTTACGAGCCGATAACCACCTTTTGGCAGGACTTCTCCATTGCCGATAAATTCGGAGACAAAGCCATAGCCGACACATACAGCCGAGCCAAGTCCGAATGGAAAGACAACTACAAGTATTGGACGGAACTCTGCCTTGTACTCAATCACAAGATATGGCAGTGGCACGAGAGAGACAACCAAAGAGCCATTCTCTATGACAAGCTATGGAGAGAAGCGGACGAAATGACCTCCGAATGGTCGGACGAGAAGCAGGAGTATTATTTTCAAGTAACGGATTAAGCCATGTGTGGGGAAATGTAAAAAGTTTCCCCACTTCAAAACCCTCACAAGATGACTACCGAAGAACAGATACAGAGAATAACCGACATTGCCCAAGAAAAAGGCTGGAGCGTGAACGTTGAAGACAAAAACGAGACAAGAGTATTGTTTGAGTTTCAACGCTATACCAAGTACGGACAGGATTTTCTCTTCAATGCCGATATGCAGGGCGAGGATATTGATTCCCTCATAGCCAGTGTAAAAGAGTATTACGAGGGTTTTGACCCCGATTATGAAGCCTATTTGTGGATAGGCGATGACGGACATGGCAAGAATGGCGCACCTTATCACATCAAGGATATTGTAGCGGATATGGAAGATGCCGAAGAACAAATATATGAATTGCTACAAGCATTTGAAATGGAATTTCTTTAATACACATAATTATGACTTTATCGGACAAATCATATTACAGAAGACTTTGCAGGAATATCCTTGCAGACCGCTTTAACTGGCGAAAATACTGCACACCGAGCCTTTATTTTGGCAGGAAAATATGTGTTACACCGCTTCATTGTTCCTACGGACAAATCGGCTACACCATCAATTTTCCCTATACTAATGCACCGGAAGTGGAGTATGATTGGGAAATGAACAAACTTACCATTGATGATGAAAATTGGAAATTGGTATGTTAGACGAAATCAGACAAAACGGCAAAACAGTGTTGTCAGGAGAGGATGGTTTTTCAATACCTATGTTTTTCAACAACTTGTGCGGTAAAAACTTTTCAGGCGAGAAGTACCGGGATTATATCAGATACATAGCCTTCGGAGAAATGGGTTTCAAGTCCGGAGAAATCATGCTTTACCGCAATGGTATATTGGTAAGGACAGGTAAAATAAATATTGAAAAATAGATACAGATATGGGAACGACAACTATTCATCCTGCGGAGAGCTATCTTCGCAACGAAACCAATCCTTCGTCTCTATATGTGAGGATTGCAGGAAGACGCTTGTTCATCAATCGGGACAGGGGTGTTATTGGCATTATCGCACTCGGCAAAAGGACAAAAGGTTATGTTTTCACAGATTAGTCAAGCATCGAGCAGATATACTATCCCTCGCAAGAGCAGGAGGCGAATACGGACAGGAAACTCATTCTGAAATATCAGAAACTTGCTCAGCTTGCCACACATACAAACGTTTGGCTTCGTGACATCGCAAATGCGGATTTGGATAAATCCCTTTACGAGAACCATATCACGACAGGAACACGCATTGACGGCAATGTATTGGGCTTGCCACTATCGAAAAATATTGTGGGACGGCATCTATGCAGCGTTTCAGAGAGGCAATGAAGAACAAAGAGAGTTTTTCCACTTGTCGCTTTGATTTTTGCGGTTATGACGGAACGCTTTGGTGTGAGCCACGGGACAATGGCGATATGTCGGCAGGCTTCAGCAAAGAATATTGGAATTGTGGCAACGGCTATTACTATCTGCTTATCAACGATGAATACGTGATAGGCTATGATATTGATTGACTTATCAAAAATAATAATCCAGCCGCAGAGAGAACAAACTCCCCACGGCTGGATTGAAATACGCCCAATGCCCAATTATACTCAGCGGTGCATCCCGCCGCTGTATTCCACCTCCTCTTTTTGATATTGCTCCATTTCATTCCGCTTTTCATTGACGGATTGGAGATTGGAATCGAGTGAATTGTCGTGGTCATATGGGAAACTGTGACTGACGGCAAGTCCGGCATTGGTCGCCGTGCCGACATCAAGGGTGTCGGCATCCCTGTTATACCCGATATGGAGAATATCTCCGTTTGGCATTTCAAGGACAGGAGTACGCTGCTTTGTCATCGCAGAGAACTGCTCGGCCGCCATGTCTTTGGCAACCTCTTTTATGTCACTGCTTGCCAGCCGGACACCATACCGTGTAATATGGTCGCGGATTTCCTGCTCCGAGTATTTCAGCATCACCTCGTAAGATCCTCCCACGCTGTTGTTATAGATCACGGCAAAATCCTTGTCTTCTATCAGCAGATCATCACCCTTGTTCTGGCGAGGAGAGACAAAGGTATATTGCTCGTTGATTCCATCGCCGTCATAATACTCCTTGGCAAGCCGGAGCAATCCCTCATAATCGCCTTTCTCCCGAAGCGCATCCAGTCGTGAGGTGTCATCGGTGGATTGCAGATAGGCTACGGAAGAGTAGAACACCTTTCCTTCGGGTACGGACTGTTTGACCTCATTCCGCTGTCCGTTATCCTGCTGCACCTTGTTTTTCTGTTCCAGTTCCTGCACTATCTTATCCACATTCTGTGTAACGAGCGAGGTTGCCTTTTTTACATCCAGAAGTGTGGTCTTGATAAACTGGGGCGATTCCTTCAAGTGGTCCAGCCAGGATTTCAGATAAGCGCAGCTCTCTTCTTTCAATGCCTTGCTCATACCGTAACGCTGTGCCACCAATGCGCTGCCCAATTCTGCCACCAGTTCCTCACGGGTGTATTCGTCCGAACCGAAACCGGACGGTTTGATACGGTCGAGTTGTCCCTCTATGCCCGTGCTGTGGGTCATCTCATGCCAAAGAGTACCATAATAGGATTCGCCGTCCTTGAACTGGGATTTTTCGGGAATCACAATCTCGTTCTTGGAAATGGAAAAGTATGCCTTGTCCTGGTGCATCGGCTTGATCGGGCAAATCCAGCGGTTATCTCGAATCATCACATCCATCGGCTCAAAAGACATCTTCTCGCTTTCATCCAACTTTACGGCATCCCCATTCGCCAGCTTGTTCCAAAGTTCCGGACGGGCTTCCTGAAGATTGGTCTGGGACACGTTAAAAACCCGAAAGACCTGCATCTTCGGATATACATTGCACATCTTCTTCTCTTCGTCGGAGAGCTTCTTAAAATCGTCATACTTGATCTTCTCCTTGGTTTCCTTGTGGATGCAGGTAAAGGTCGTTAGCATCACGGGGAAGGATTTTTCGCCCTTGTTCACTGAAACTCTTGGCAGCTCCACGCTCTCCTTTGCCTGCTTTTCGGACGGTTTGTTCATCCGTTGCACGCAGTCAAAGGTGCAGAAACGCGGTATCTTGTAGCCCTCGTTCTCGCAATGAAGAAGCAACATCAGCGCGTTCATCCCATTGTACTCACGTCCGGACAGATTCTTCGGCCACCCTAAGCTGCCCTCAGTAATCCACGGTTTCGTCCAGTCCTTGCTGATGGTCTCGATACGCTCGATCATCATTTCCGCAAAGAGGTCAAGAGCCTTGTCCTCCGCGGACGGACCGTCACTGCTGTTTTTCCTGTAACCGGCCATGACTGTCAGTTGTTAGGGTTATACGGCTGTTTCACATATTCCGACATTTCCGATACCTTGCAGGCAATGTTCAGCTTGTCGTTATAGACGGACAGCTCCAGTTCACCTTTGGCCTCGATGCCGGTCTGCGGTTGCAGCCACTCCTCACGTTCACGGTCAAAGCCTAAGAAGCGTACCCACAGGTACTCGAAGCCGTCATTGACCTTTTCCGCAGAAAATGCGGAGAACTGCAAGAAATTCTTGCCTTTCTTGTCTGTCTTCTCCTCGATGTTCTTGCCTGTCTTTCCACGGAAGAGCATTTCGCCCTTGATGGAATCCTCGTTTGAAGCCACGGTAAGGTTGACCGATGAAGCCGACATATTGAAATAGAGGTTGTCTCCACGCTTCTTGAAAGTCAACACACCGGATATTTCCACTCTCTTGCCTACGGTATAGTCAGCCCGATTGTATTCCTCCCCATCCTTGGCGACAGAGATTTCCACTGTTTTGTCGATACCGTTTCTTGCCGGGATCACGCAGTTTACGGCAAATGCCGTGAAAGCCTTGTTCTCATTGTTGGTGCGCACTACAGCCGCCTTGCTGATGGTTCCGCACACTGTTACGTTACACTTAATCATATTGCTTGTAGTTTTATTTTGACCAAGACCATTTGACCGGAATATCCTATTAAATGTGAACTACCTGCATATATGTTCCGTCTTTAATCGGGCGCACGGATTTTAATCCAGACGATCCCTGACGCAATGACAACCTGCACACCCACAATCACGAGTGTCGCCACCAGACCGAACAGCCGGTAGCATACGAGGGTGTGCAGTCCTGCAAAGGACAGCCCGACGACCAACAATCCTATTTCCATCATCACGCGTTTCATTATCTTCTGATTTGCTCGTTCTGACCCTGTTGCTCTGACATTCCTTGCTCGAAGTTTTGTGAAGCCTGTTGCGAAAGTACAATGGTATTGACCATTCCTGCCACACGCATCCGCTTGCTTTCCTCCGAGAGTTCAGGATTATTCAAAGTGGCGGACAGTCGGCTCAATTCGCTTGCGCTTAACTCCCTTGAAACCTGCACGGCTCCGTTATCTGCTTGCAACACGGCTTTATTGCTTTCATTGATTATAATGGCACAGGCTTTCATGTGGGGCATCAATGAAGTCAGTTCCACCTTCCGGCTATCTGCCATTTCAGAAATGACTTCTTTCTGTTCCTCCTCGTTCTTGTTGTCAATGACTACCGCCAGCATCATCAGCGAGGAAAAGGCTTTGACCACCATATCCATAATCGGGTCATTCGTTCCTGAAAGTCCGACACCGCTGTCTTCCGAGGATAACAGTTTCTTCATCCACTCTTCAGGACTTTGTGATTTTGTTTCCTGAGGAGTGGCAGTAACCTCCGTTTTGTATTTAGCCAACAGGTCGTTGCCATTATGCAAGGCTTGCAGCTTGATGTTTCCCTTTTGGGCGATGTCTGCCAGATAGATTGCGGGATCAATGTCTCGTTTTTGTCCGTCAGCGGTAATCTGTGCCACTCCGAAATGCAGGTGTTCGCCCGTAGTCCGTGTGCCAGTGTTACCTGACATACCGAGTCTCTGTCCGGCTTGCACTTTGTCACCCACCTTGACATCAACAGAGGACAGGTGCATATAAGTGTTCTGTATCTTGCTTCCGTCAGCCCTCTCGTATTCAATGGTTACGGACTTGCCTCCGGCGGTTTTGGCATTTTGGTTTACCGCCACCACTTTGCCGTTATTCTCGGTAGCCAACACCGCATCGCCCTTACAGCGGATGTCCATACCCTTGTGCATTTGCTGTTTGTCAGCATCCATGGGGTCGGTACGCATTCCAAACGGTGAAGTGACAAACAGGAACTCTTCGCGCTCGACCGGGAATGAATAGGCGTTTGTCGTAACCGCTTGTCCGGTTCCTGTTTCCAATCCTTTTGCCTTCATTTCTGCCATGACCATCCGGTCATACTTCTGCAGCCCGTTTGCTTCAATGATTTTTTGCAGACTTTGGGCATAATTGCCGCCACTTGCATACCCGGCCTTGGCAAGTCCTTCCGTCCAACCCTTGTAATCGTCAGGAGACAGGTCAAAACATTCCGCGTACCGTTTGTTCTCCACAAGGAATTTGGAGTGATGCTCGTAAGAATCGCCCACGCTGTCGTAGCTGCAAAACTTCTCGTTGGGCTTGTCATCGGTGTAAATGCCGTATTTGCCACCTTGCGCAATCCATCCCTGAGTGGCTTTGATACCGAAATGGTTGTTTTCGTTCAGGGCCAGACGGCTTTGTCCGTTGCTGCTCTCCAGTATGCCCTGTGCCAAGGTCACGGAAGCCGGGATGCCGTATTTGCGCATCTGTTCCATCGCAAACTCGGCGTATTTCTCCGTATATTCTTTATTCTTGCTCATTACTTTGTCTGTTTATCGGTGCATTCCTTTTGAAACCTCTTCCTCTTCTTCAACTTCCTCTTTAGGCTGGTCGTGCTTGATTTCCTCGTCACGGCTGATCTTCGTTTCCACTTCCGCCTCCTGTTTTTCGGAAGAGTTCTGCTCCTGTGCCTGGCTCTTGTTCAGCACGTCCGCGAAAAGCGTTGCCGCCAGATGCTGTTTGAAACTGTTCCTGTCCTCGGCGACCCACATCCGTTGCCATTGCTGTGGTGTGACGCTTCGGGGCTGTGGCTTCCGGTTGTCAATGGTGGGAGCGCAGAGTATCGCCCCGTTCTTTGTCTTGAACACGGCCACTCGTTGTATGCGGTTCAAGTCAATGCTTTCATCTGCCGTGTGGAACAGGTCCACTTTTAGATCCGGCTTGCTCTCGGCAAGGGCATAGTATTTTCTGGCCAGTTCTCCACGCACCTTGTCTATATTATCCAATGACTGTTTCAGCGTGGTGAAGAAACGGTTCAGGTCATCCTTTTCGGGATAGACGCTGTAACCGGCTTTTCCTTCCGGCTTGATGAATAAAGCCCAGCGGTTTTTGTCATCCTGTACCATCTGTATCTTCTCAAACCAGGGTTTGTCAGCTTGCTTCACTGCGGGGTGCGCATCAATGGTGGAGAGTGTTTCCAATGCCCAGTTTTTCAGACGCGCCACCTCTATCTGCTTTTCAGCGAAATAACGGTCATCGGGACGGTAGCCCAACGCACCGTCCGGATTATAGAAACGCACTTTTTCAATGCCGCTTTTCGCATCAAGGCGAGGTGCACTCAAAACTGCACTACAAACTGCACTACAAACTGCACCAGAAACTGCACTACAAATTTTGGAACAAATACAAATCAATCCCAAAGTAACCATGACAGACCTTGCTAATCTGACAGGTTATTCAAGAAGGTGGGTCGCCCAAACAATGAAGCAGCTTCAGGAATTGAATGTTATTAAGAGGGTAGGTTCTACTAAGACCGGCTATTGGGAGATTATAGCCAAATAGATAGTAGGAAAAATCCATAACCAGGTTTACTTACACACATATCCACGAAAATCCCTCCTGTGCGGAGAGCCTTTCGTGGATACTATATTCCTATCAGAGGGAAGACAAAGACTAACGCCTTTTACCTCTCAGATAGTCATTGAGGTCTTTGTAGTTATAATAACATTCCGAATGGTCAGTTACACGGTTGCCACAAAGTCCGGCAATGGTTTCGACTGTTTTTCGTCCGGCAAGATCGTTATCAAGATAGCAATGGATGGCGGTGTACCGTTCCAGTTCCACAAGACACTTTTTCAGATTATTGACTGAGTTCATCACAAGAAAATCGGTAGGACTGTCGATACAGACATGAAAGTCTCCTTTTCTATGAAGTTCTTGGTAAGACAAGAAGTCCATAAAGCCCTCGAACACGCAGACATGATTTTGGATTATATCCTTGTTATACCTGATGACGGATATGTTTTTCCCCTTTATACATCCCTTATAGTAAGGATTGCGCACCTCGTAACCGCCGGTCTTGTTTTCAAAGGCTATGGCGAAATAGTGTCTTTTGCGTAGCTCATAATGAATCTCCTTGCAATACAGCCTGCCGATATTCTCGCTGATATACCTGGAACGGAGGTAAGACAACAGGGCATAGTGGCTCAGTTCTCTTACTTCCACGTTTTCCATTTCTTCCTCGATAGGACAAGGACGGACACTCCGGCTTTGTAACTGTTGAAAAGGTACGCCAATAGCATTCTCGCTGATGCGGAGCAATATCATACTTACATTGCCAGTACGATAAAGGTGTTTTCCCAGTTCTATGATGTCACCTCCGGCAGAAAGCCCAAAGTCGTACCATTCGTTCAAATTATCGTTGACCTTGAACGAGGGGGTACGTTCCTCTCGCAATGGGGAAAGATACCAATACTGGCAGCCGCGCGCATTGACCGGGGAATGTCCTATTATCCGCAGATATTCCACAAGCCGTATCTGTTTCGCTTCTTTTATATTCATTTTAGTATGGTTTACTTATATATACCCACAAACTAAACCATACTGCTTAGAGATGGAATGAACTATTATAGGAGTAGGTACGACCGTTTTTTGTAATGGCATGATTTTCCAACAGGAACTTACACAAGTTTACCAATGTGTTTCTTCCTCTTGAATACCCAATGCTCTCATATCCCTTTTTAAGAGCTTCAAGCAAAGATTGGTAGCCATATTCTGCGCATTCTTCAAAGGCTACTTCCAAGGCGGTTCGGTGTTGCTGCTCGGTCATATCTATATAAGAAGCCAGTCTGTCCATTTTGTTCTTTTTGAATTGATGTTCTTTTACCAAGTGAGGGAGAGAGTCTTCTCCGATTTCAAATGCGAAAGGTGTAAATTCCCTGTCCCTTATGTGCATGGCTCTTACTTCGCTGATTTTTCCATTTTCATTGTTTTTTGATATTTGCAGGATAGTTTCAGCCTTATTGTTCAGTTCTGTTCCTATATGACCTCTGGTATTGTCATCGCCTTTGTTTAAATGTAAGACGGTGTGGATATGTAGCTCGTAATAGCTTGACCATCTCATCAGTTCATTGATTATGTCAAGGGATTCACTGGGACTATTTATGTCATGGATTAAATCACGGATGCCGTCAATGATTACGAGCCCGATGTTTTGCTCTTCGTGGAGTGCCCATCGTATAATATCTCTCCTTTGGTCAGGAGTGTATTCACGCAGAACCAAGAATTGGATGTTGTCATTTTCCTGGTCAGTAGGCAATCCTGCCAGTTTGAGGATTCGATGAAGCACTTTGTGGCAATGGCACTTGCTTTGTTCTGTGTCGATGTATAGAATTCGATTCTTGCAAGACGGCAGTTCTGCCTTATATTTTAGGACTTCCTTTCCGGAAAGGGCAGATGCGACAATGGCACTGACATTGAATGTCTTTTTGCTTTTGGGTTTGCCGGTGGAAGCACTGAAATTCCCAATTGTAGCAATGGTAACGCCGTCTATTTGTACGATTTCCTGTGGAAACTCATATTTTTCGGTAACACTCAGCCGTATATATTTCAATAAAGACTTATATTTGGCTTCGTCTATCCGATAATTGTTGGGTTGTATCATATCAGGTTGCATTATTTTTTCCCTCCTTTTGTTGGTTTGTTCTTACTTTTTTGTCCCAATGTGTAAGCGATGACATTGGCTTGCCTTTCTATTTCTGCATTGGAGAAACAGGGGTTGCGCTTTATCCATCGGTTCAGGTCATCCCTGAGAATGAATATGTTTTTCCCATTCGGCTTATACACGGTAAGTTCTTTCTGCATGGTTAACTTATAGACATAGCCTTTGGACACTTGTAGATAGGCGGCTACCTCGTCTATATTGAGAAACTCTTTTGCGGCATAAGCTATCTTTTCTACATTTTCAAGATGGGATAGCAGTTCGGCCAAAGAACCGAATCGTTTCAGGTAATTTTCAACATTCAGAATTTCCTGCTGAAAATTTTCCAAGGAGTTGTTTTCGAGGAATGATTTCAATCCTTCGATACGGGAGAGTAGTAAGTCTATTTCTTTTCTATTCATAATTCTTCTTTTGTTATAGCAGCAGGTTGCCCTATTGTTTGTACTTGATTTCTCATTGCCCATCTGCAAAGTTCCTTTCTGTTGAAATACACCAATTTGCCGTTTGGCTTGTAGTGTGGTATTTGCTTGAGAGAAGTGAGTTTGTAGATATAACTCTCGGACAAACCGAGATAAGCAGAAGCTTCAGCGGTAGTCAGCACTTCCTTGACTGCCCAAATACGCTCTTTCAGCTGTGCAATGTAATTCTCGATGGTCTGGATTTTATCCACTTCGTTGATCTTTTGTTCTAACGATTGGAGCCGTTCAAAAGGTTTCTCCGTTGTCATCATCGAAATCATGTTCTCCATTTTGGAGAGCATCTTATTTTCATTTGTTGTTCTTCGATGTCTCATTGATTGATGCTGTTAAATTTGACAATGGGAGGTATGCCCTCCGTGAGTAATCGATTACGGAGGGCAAAGGTAGATGAGTATATTCGCTTGATTATGTTGAGATTGTTGAGTATCAACACAATTCTCAATACAACTCTCAACAATTTGTTATTCCTTTGTTATACTTCTCTGTTTTTGATTAGAGTGATATACTTGTCTATGATTGCCAAAAACTGCTTATCTATGGCGTTGGGAGTGGCGTCTTTTATCCGATTGAGGGTTGATGACATATCGTGTTGGGTCAGTAATTTCTTCCTTGAAGAACTGATGACAAGATGTTTTTGGGCAATTACCGATTGCCAGTTATAGGTTATCACATCGTGTGAAGCCAGTTTATCCAACAATAAAACCAATTTGCTGTTGTTTCTTGAAGTCACAGTCTGCAATGTGTTTGCCGCATAACAAATGGCAACATTGTCTGCATCCAAAACTTCCTTAAACAAACAGACCTCATTGGCAAGCTGCACAATGAGGTCCAGAGTATGTCTGTCAAGTAAAGGTTTGATGTTGGTATTCTGATTGGTCTGAATAGGATTCCCCGGACTGCTGTTGTCGGACTCGGTAGTGGATTCCGACAGGTCAATGGCGTAAAATTCGTTCAGAAGTTTTATGATCCCATTTTCGTCCAATAGGTCATGGTCGAAATGTTTGCGAATCAAAATTTCATGCTTCCCCAGAAGCTCTATTACCGTGTGGTAATTCTTTAGATGTTCATTCTTGCTCCAGGCATCATTCGCATCGTGAAACCGATGGGAATGGGTAAAGTCAAGCACGTATCGCCTGTAACTTTTTTGCCGTGTGGTGACTTCGTCTTTGTAAGACTTTTGGACTTGCTCAACCAACCGGAATAGCCCTTCTTTACCGGTCTGCGCAGGAGTCCATTGGAAACCTCGCATCGCTCTTTTCAAAAAGAGAGAGGTGCAAAGATAATTTCTTTGACATAAAACATTATTTTAAGTATTGTTGTTTGCCACCTTTGCGTTGATGGCGTTTTTGTTTTGAGTGCTAAGATAGTTATCTGCAATGGTTTTTAGTTGAATATCGTATGTGTCCATCAATCCTTTTTTGACTATAAAACGAAAATTACTATCCATACTTTCTCTGTTAGGTACTTTATCATTTTGCAAGCGGAAACAGTTTACGCACTTTACCCATACATCATAGGGATTGTGTTGCTTAAAGGCCAAATATACAAAGTACATAAGTGAAGTCTGTGTTTTCATCCATACTATAGGATGTTCAAATACCGTTTCATCGAAAATACCTTTGAATGCGGCAAATGTGGTGTCGGAGGAGATATATCCACCGTCAAGTAGGGCGGAGAACATGGAATGTATCTCATCTTCGTTATTCGGACTGTAAAATACAACTTTGCTCGTATGAATGAGCCGTTCATCAGAAGTTTCTTCATTGAACGTATTTTCAATGTGGTTGAACTTATCACAGATAGTCTTTAATTTAACATCATACCTATCCAACCATCCGGTTCGCTTAATCCAACTGTAACCTGATACAAAACAAGCTTTGTGCGGAGTGTGTCCGTTAATGCTGAAACAACATTCTCCTTTTACCCACAAGTCCTTCTTGTTGAATTTGTAAAATGCCTGATATACGAAAAAGGACAACTGCCGTTGCGTTTTAATCCATTCTACCGGCTTGCTGAATGTCTTTTTATTGAAAATGCCGACAAATGTTTTCAAGCCAGTGTCAGGTGCGATGTATCCGTATTTCACTAAATCTCGATATAGCACCGCTATATCTTCTTTACTTTGTGGTGTGTAGAATGTCTCTGTCTGATGCGTTGGCTCAAATTCAGTAAAGTCAACTTCCGGGTAGAGGGCTTTGGTCGTTTCGTAAAGTCCCGTATTGTATCTCGGAACACGCCAAGTGCTGAATCGCTTTCCATTTTCCCTTTTCCATTGCTTTTCAAAAAGGATGTAGGTGCTGGGAAGTTTGCAGATGGTAGATACAGCATAGGCTATCACTTTCAGTTGCAGCGGCTTCGTTTGCGGCATCGGCTGATAGTGTTCATCCAAGAGACCTGTGCGTATGGCTCTTTGTAATAATGTAGCCACCTGTTCATTGGCTAAAGGCTCAATCAAATCTTTATATTCGCCTTTCACCTCTTCTTCTTGCCTTTCGCAAAGTGACAGCAACGCTTGCATTTTGTTCGCATAACAGTCAATTACCTTGACGTATGCAGAATCAATTTCCAGCCTATGACTTTGTACATAGTTTACGACAGGAACGGTAAATTCGTTATTTGTTATAAGGTTTGCCAAAAGAGGAGAGGGGGCTTGTTCCATATATTGATAAATCTCATTCGCCCATTTCCCGATATTCATCCACGAAGAGTCAAGTGCTTCAAATTCGATTTCATCATCCAAATCCAATTGACTTTTCATTTCACCGACGATTCGGGTAATCTTCGTTATCTTTATAACGGTTTCTTGCCTTATCATAAACACGGGATTTAATCAATATCTGGAATCAATGATACGGCATTCTGCTTGTTTTTGTCAAGCACCTTTGCATAAATTTGTGTGGTCGCCAGCTCTTTGTGTCCTAATAGTTTTGATACTGTGTAGATGTCTGCACCCAAGTCAAGCATAAGCACAGCGAAGGTATGTCTTCCGCAGTGGAAGGTCAGATTCTTATTGATATTGGCAGCCAGGCTCCAACGCTGTAATTCCAATGAAGTCCAAGCTCCGTATGTGAATCCTGTAAAGACGGGATCTTCCGGGTTGCCTCTTTCACCAAGGTATTTTTCTGCCTGTGAGGAAATGTCAAGATACTCTTGTCCGCCAGTCTTTTTTTGTTTGAAGACGATTCTCGTGTAATCTCCAAATTTTTGAACTTCGCTCCATGTGAGTTTCTGAATATCGCTTTTACGAAGTCCGGTCAGGCATGAAAAGAGGAAAGCTCTTTTTAGAATAGGATAGCGGCAAGGAGTAGCAGCCAACTGTTTTACCTCTTCCAAGGTCAGATAGTCACGCTTTACTTCTGCGGCTTTGAATCCCTCGATTCCACGCAAAGGATTTACAGGTATGATTCTTTCATCGTAAGCCTGGTTGATACAGGCGCGGAGCTTGTTGAAATAAGAGACTTTTGAGTTTTGGGACAAGCCTTGAAACACATCCCTTTCCCTACGTGGACCGGTACGCTTGTGAGTATCTTTTTCCACATTGTTCAAAAAATCCTTGAAGCCGTTTATAAACTCCGGAGTAATATCTTTGAATGTGGTTTTCTCATCACAATAGATTTCGAGATAACGCAAGCAGCTTCTCCAGTTACCCCAGTTTCCCTCAGATTCAGGATTCTTGTGTCTTTCTTCAACCATCTTCCGATAGTATTCCAAAAAAGGAGTATCTTCTTTGAATTGGCGAGTGAAAGAATACTCTCCGTTCTGCATTTCAATGAGGCGTTTGGATTTTATAGCCTGAGCGGTTGCCAATGTCTGTCTGTTCTGCTCACGCTCCAGCGGAGTAGTGGCATCGATCAGATAAAGTTTCAAATACTCTTTCTGACGTTTCCCATTTCTGTAGATATCGAGATACAAGCTCACGTTACCGTTTGCCAACTTCTTTTCCCGTAATTTTACAGGTTCTTTCTGGATTGTTGTTTTCTTAGTCATAGCCTGTTCCTATTTTAATGAGAGATGTGATTCATTGTCTTCGGGGGACAGATTTTTGTCCCTTGCATCCCTTTCGGGGGACAATCTGGGGACAAAATTACGAAAAAAATATGAAAACAGGCAGAAAGTATGGAGAAAAAGAGAAAATACAAATTCTCATAAAATCATTGATTTTTTGCACTTTACGGATTTATATTTTCTCTTTTTATGCTTTTCTTTTCTTTAGGTCACTTGCCGATGCAAAACCTCTCAAAGATATTCCCAAGGACTTCGTCGGGGGTGACTTCGCCGAGGATGGAGGAGAGGTGGTGGAGGGCTTGGCGGAGGTCTTCGGAGAGGAGGTCGGGGGTTTGGGAGGTGGTTAGGG
>ERZ1026868.897-NODE-897-length-16722-cov-13.695206_pt1 | contig 16722 bp, 10 predicted proteins | sample MGYA00380164_ERZ1026868 | MGnify/ENA primary metagenome ERZ1026868 (study PRJEB33269, sample SAMEA4719800) | human gut metagenome | biome: human-associated habitat; feature: organic feature; material: feces | place: Cameroon | collected 2013-10 ... | reverse complement strand
CCGGATAGCGATCTTTGGCACACGCTGATTGAAGCGGACAACTATCACGCCTTGCAGCTTCTGGGATATTTGTATGCGGGTAAGGTGGATTGCATTTATATCGACCCGCCCTACAATACCGGCGCAAAGGACTGGAAATATAACAATGACTATGTGGACGGTAATGATGCTTACCGTCACAGCAAGTGGCTCTCCTTCATGCAGCGGCGCCTGAAGCTTGCCCAAAAGCTACTCAATCCCAAAGATTCTGTACTGATTGTAACTATTGATGAAAAGGAATACCTGCATCTTGGCTGTCTGTTGGAGGAAATTTTCCCTGAAGAAAGAATGCAGATGATTAGTTCGGTTATCAATCCAGCAGTCGTAGCGAGAGCGGGAGAATTTGGGAGAAGCGGAGAGTATATTTATTTTGTTTTTTTTGGAAATGCAGCACCGGCAAGGACACGACTCAATCGTGAGTGGGTGTCGCGCCGCGGACGGACGCACACAGGACAAATACGGTGGGATTTGCTAAAACGTTCGGGAACAGGAGCATCAAGACAGGATTCGCCCGGTGGTTTTTATCCAATTTACATTGACCCGGACACGAATCAAATAAAAGAAATTGGCACACCAATTCCTGAAGGAAAATCTGAACCTCCACAAATAGATGGCCTCTACTGTCTTCTTCCAATAAGAGATAATGGAACAGAGGGACGCTGGCAGTGGACTTCTGAAACATTTAGAGAAAGAATGACCCAAGGTCGTGTTCGAATAGGCGGAAATTCAGATCGCGGATATACAGTGTATATCCTTAAAGATGGCGAATACTCTAAAATTCAAAATGGAGAGTTTACTGAGATTGGACGAGGTATAAATAATGAAATTCTTGTCAACGACATAGATACAAATTATGTACTGGCGATTCCTGGAGATATGTGGCAAATTTCAACACATGATGCAACGCAGTACGGTTCAAGACTTTTAGGAAACATATTGGGAAATAAACGCTTTACATTTCCTAAATCATTGTATGCGGTTAAAGATGCACTACGGTTTTGCACAGCCAATAAACCTGATGCCCTCATCCTTGATTTCTTCGCCGGCAGTGGCACGACTATGCACGCCGTAAATCTGCTCAATGCTGAGGATGGTGGGCACAGGCGCTGCATTATGGTGACCAACAATGAGGTCTCCGCAGATGAAGCGAAGATGTTGAAAGACAAAGGCTATCAGCCTGGCGATGCGGAATGGGAAAAACTCGGCATTGCCCACTATGTCACTTGGCCGCGCACGGTCTGCTCCATTAAGGGACAAGATGTAAATGGCAATCCTCTAAAGGGAGATTATCTTGGCAGTGAGCCTCCGATGCATATGGCGGACGGTTTCAAGGCAAATGCGGCATTCTTCAAACTTGGGTTCTTGGATCCGACGGCGGTTTCTCTTGGGATGCGCATTTCGGAAATGCTGCCTACGTTGTGGTTGAAAACTGGTGCAAAAGGAAAATGCCCGGAATTGACCGGAGAACAAGTTCCGGACATGCTGATCTTGCCGGAGAATCAATTTGCAGTCTTGATTAACGAGAATACATTTGCCGATTTCGCAGAAAAGCTTGCAGAACATCCTGAAATCCAAACCGTATTCTTGGCAACCGATTATGAAGTGAATTATCAGTCGATGGTAAAAAATCTGAATGTTGAAAATGCGTATCAGCTTTACCGGGATTACTTGGATCACTTCCGTGTGAACAGAGGGAGAAACTAAGAATGATTTGTGAATTATTCCCATTTCAAAAACAGGCGGTCAATGAAATGCGCCTCCGCGTGGCGATGGCGCTGAATAACTATCGCATGCTGAAGATCCCTCAGGTGGTTTCGCTTCAGGCACCAACAGGTTCTGGCAAAACGATTATCATGTCTGCCCTGATTGAAGATATCTTTTACGGTTCAGAGCAGTTTACTGAACAGCCGGAGGCCATTTTTGTATGGCTTTCGGATTCTCCGCAGCTGAATGAACAGTCCAAGCAGAAGATCGAGCTGAAAGCAGATAAGGTCCGTATAGATCAGTGCGTAGTGATTTCGGATGAATCTTTCGACCGAGAGATTCTGGAGGACGGTCATATCTATTTCCTGAATACGCAAAAGCTTGGCAAGGCCGGTAATCTGAGCCGCCATTCGGATACGAGACAGTATACGATTTGGGAGACCATTGAAAATACAGCAAGAGAAAAAGCTGACCGTCTGTATTTCATTATTGATGAGGCACACCGCGGTATGCAGGGACGCCAAGCGGGAACAGCTACCACCATCATGCAGCGTTTTATCAAGGGCAGCAACGAGCAGAATCTGTCGCCCATTCCGGTCGTCATCGGAATGAGCGCGACCGCCGAGCGTTTTAATTCCCTTGTTGGGCAGGCAACAAACTCTACATTGCATAAGGTGGTTATTTCCCCGGCGCAGGTTCGCCAATCTGGGTTGCTCAAAGATCGTATTGTAATCACTTATCCGGAAGATCCAATCAAACACGGTGACATGGCCGTACTCCAGGCGGCAACAGACGAATGGCAGGATAAGTGCAAGCACTGGTATCAGTATACCTATGAGCAGCACTACACCAATGTAAATCCGGTATTTGTTATCCAAGTCTGCGCTGGTTCCGGTGCGAAAGTATCTGACACCGATTTGGACGATGTAATTGCCAAAATCGAAGAGCGTATGGGCGACACCTTCAAAGAAAATGAAGTTGTGCATACCTTCGGTTCTACGGGCACATTGTCGATTCACGGATTGACCGTGCCGCATATCGAGCCATCCGAGATTGCAGAAGATCGCCGGATTCGTGTGGTTCTCTTCAAAGAGAATCTGTCCACTGGCTGGGACTGCCCTCGTGCAGAAACTATGATGTCCTTCCGGCGTGCGGAAGACGCAACCTATATTGCGCAGCTGCTCGGACGTATGGTTCGCACACCGCTTCAGTGTCATGTTCTCGTGGATGATTCCTTAAATGATGTGCGTCTGTTCCTTCCGTATTTCAACCAGGATACCGTTCAAAAGGTCATTGATGAATTGCAGGCAACCGAAGGCGGAGAAATCCCGACAGTTGTCGATGGTGAATCTCTGGAAGATCAGACCTATGATACATGGTCGGTTCACACCCAGCGAAAGAAAACGCAAAAACAGACGGTTGGTCAGCTGAGCATCTTTGATTACCCGAATGGCTTCCAAGAAGAGCCTGCTGCGGCACCTTCCACAGCAGTTGGAGATATGTCAAATTCTGGAGCTGTGGCAGCAAATCAAGGTGGAGCAGATTCAGAAATTCCCGCAGAAGGACAACACCAGACGATTCCGCTGGAAACAGTGTCTGGAAACGATGTACATGCAGGTCAAGAAACTGAGAGAACTGGTGGAGGCAATCAATCTGCGAATAAAGAGCAGCCAGTGCTGACACCGGCTGTATCGCAGATGTCGATGCTTCCAACAATAGATCGTGAAGGAATCACAAAGTTCATCAATGAACAGGGATATCTGACTTATATCGTCCGTGCGGTAAAAATCAACAGCTATTTGAAGTCGTTGATGAGCTTGGCAGGGCTGTTATCGCAGTTCAACATCTGTATTACGGCAGCTGAGGATGTGAAAAACGATGTTGCTGAACTTATCCACAACTATGTGAACGGTCTGCATGATGCTGGAAAATATGACGAGCTTACAAAGCAAGTCATGGAGATGAAACTGTCTGTTCAGATATTCGATGTTTTCGGTGAGAAAATACAAAGCGATAACCGGATAGATATGTTTACTGCATCCGAGTCTGACCTTGATCGTCAGCTGAGAGTAGCAGACGCAAAAATGGGTGGATGCGGTTTCCACTTGGCATATGGGCGCAAATATATCGACTTCGACAATCCGAACGCCTTTAAGGTGGATTGTATTCTGTTCGCATTCGACAGCGAGTGTATTGCGGAATTAAATAAATACGCTGAGAAGAAGTTCCATGAATTGAACGACCAGTATCGTAAATATATTGTGGCCAAACCAGAGAAGTGTCAAAAGCAGTATAGCGATATTGTTGCTAACGGCGATGAAATCAGTAAGCACAACTTTACTCTTCCGGAGACAATCAGTGCCAAGGTTGAAGCAGATGGAATAAAGTACACGGATCATCTTTTTGCCAATGCAGATGGAATAGCAAAAATTAAGTTGAATGGCTGGGAACAGGCTGTTTTGGCAGAAGAGCAAAAACGAGAGGATTATGTTTGCTGGCTGCGGAATCCGTCTCGACAGTCTTGGTCACTGCGGATGCCTTATGAAATGGACGGGAAATGCAAGGAGCTTTATCCGGATTTCATCATTGTTCGCCAAGATCCAATTCTCAAGTACATCGTTGATATTTTGGAACCGCACAATCCGGATTTCAAGGATAACTTGGGCAAAGCTAAGGGACTTGCAAACTATGCTGCAAATGAACCAAGAATTGGCAGAGTGCAGCTGATACGTATTGGAAAAGACGCAGCAGGAGAAAATCGCTTTAAGCGGTTAGATCTTGCAAAAGGCAGTATCCGCAATAAGGTGCTTGCCGCAATCAATACGGATGAGTTAGACCATATTTTTGACACAGACGGTGTGTTTGAAGACTAAATTAATTACACAGATAGGGGTTCATCATGGAACGTATCAACGCCACAACAGGCTCTTACAATTTTATAGATTTATTTGCAGGAGCTGGTGGATTGTCCGAAGGCTTCATCCAAGCGGGCTTTTCACCTGTAGCGCATGTGGAGATGAACCCATATGCTGCTCAAACATTGGAAACACGAACGGGATACTATTATCTCAAAGCGCAAGGGAAGCTTGATATCTACAAGGATTATATTAGCGGAAAAATCACCCGAGACGAATTTCTGCAACATATTCCAGAGGAGCAGCTACAATCCGTATTTTGCGAAACGATGTCAAATGAAACTCTTCCAAGGTTATTTGAAAATATAGATAGGATCCTTACGCAAAGAGGCATCAAGCAAGTAGATGTCATTATTGGTGGACCGCCTTGTCAGGCATATTCTTTGGTGGGAAGGGCGCAAAGCAAGCATATGGAAACGCCGATGTCAGCGGATCCTAGAAATGATCTCTATAAGCTGTATGCGAGATTCCTTCAGAAATATCAGCCAAAGATGTTCGTTTTTGAGAATGTTATGGGAATCAAGTCAGCAAACGGTGGTGCAACCTGGCTGAAAGTCCAGGAAGCGCTGCGTTCCGTTGGCTACGAGATTGAATGTCATGAGCAAAATTCAAAGAATTTTGGTGTGCTGCAAAACCGAAGAAGGATGATCATTGTCGGGTGGCTGAAGAATAGTGGGCTTTCTTATCCGCAGTTTGAGCAGACAATAGCGGATGCTACGGTTAACGATATTCTCAGAGATCTGCCAGCGTTGCAGCCAGGAGGAAAATCGGGTGAATACAGATCAGATGATTTCAGCAATTATTTAAGAAGCACTGGAATCCGCAAGGATTCTGACATTCTGACGCACCATTGCGCAAGACCCAATAAAGACAGGGATATTGAGATTTATCGGCGTACAATTGAACTCTGGAATGATGGGCACAAACGGCTGAACTATAATGATCTGCCGGATGAGCTGAAGACACATAAAAACCGGAAGTCGTTTCTGGATCGATTTAAAGTTGTAGAGGGCGACGAGGCGTACTGCCACACCATGTTGGCTCATATCTCAAAAGATGGACATTACTTTATTCATCCGGATATTGAGCAACACCGTTCCATTACTGTCCGGGAGGCCGCTCGCATCCAATCGTTTCCGGATGATTATTTCTTCGAAGGCCCGAGAACAGCTCAATTTGTACAGATAGGCAATGCTGTTCCTACGTTAATGGCTAAAGGCATCGCAGAAGGAATCGCCAATGAATTAAGTCAGGAGGGTATCGATGGAAAGCAATCTCCTACTTGAACAATATAGCTGGTATAAGAAGCAGCAATTGGCCAAGGCTCCATTTGAATGTCTGCTGAATGCGGATATTGAGCCAAATCCCCATCAGGTCAATGCCTTTTGCGCGGCCATTCAAGCATTAAAGACAGGCGGCATCATTCTGGCAGATGAGGTTGGTCTGGGCAAAACAATCGAAGCTGGGTTGGTGCTTAATTATGTTCTGGACAACGGAGCAAAAAAAGTACTGATTTCTCTTCCTGCTACTTTGAGAAAACAATGGGAAGTAGAGCTTTTGGAGAAGTTTGGTCGCCAAGCTGTTATTCTGGATCGGTACACGGTTGAGCATGATCTTGCCAATGTACGAACTCACCTCGGAAACGCGGATGAGGTTAGTATTGTCATTGCTTCCTATGATTATTCATCGAAACTAATTAAGCGCTTTCCCCATGTCAAATGGGACTTCTTGATTATTGATGAGGCTCATAATCTGCGGAATGTTTTTCATGGCACAAAGCGGGCAAAAAATCTTTATGATTTGACACACGGAATTCCTAAAATTCTTTTAACTGCTACGCCGCTACAGAATTCCCTTACTGATCTTCATGGACTGGTTTCTTTTATCGATCCTCGTATTTTCGGATCAGAAAAGGTTTTCAACCGTCGATTTGTAGATGGCTGTGATTATGAGGAATTGAAGCAAGAACTTCTTCCGGTGTTATATCGCACCCTTCGGCGCGATGTCGGAAAATACATGGCCTTCAGCAAGAGAACCTGTATTACGGTCGATTTCCATTTGAGCGCAGAAGAAAAAGAACTCTATGATGTGACCAATGATTTTCTGCGTCGTGATCCGCTGTATTCTATTCCGAATGCGAATCGTGGGCTGATTATTCTTGTTATTCGAAAGTTGCTTGCATCTTCTAGCTTTGCTTTGATAGAGACCTTTGAAGTATTAGAAAAACGTCTTGAAAAACTCTATGAAGGTACAAAATCTGCGTATGCTCAAGAAGGCTTCGATTTATTCTGGGGGTATGTAGAAGATGAAATCGACGAGGAAGGGTTCAACGAATACGATGATGAAGAAACAGCAGAGAAGAAACAGGCTATTCAGGCTGAGCTCAAGATTGTAAGACATATTCTTGAAATGGCAAGGGCTATAAAGACGAATGCAAAGATCGCCGCGTTGAGGAAAGCACTGAAATCTGCATTTGACCACCAGATTTCTGAGGGATTGAATCAGAAGGCTGTTGTCTTTACAGAGTCTAAGCGAACACAGAAATATATAGCCGCAGAACTAAGAAGATCTGGCTATAGCGAGGAAGATATCCTTCTCTTTAATGGTGACTTTGATGATGCCATGACGAAGGAAATCTTTCGAACATGGCAGGTCAAGAATTTTGGTAAAACAAACTATGGCAGAAGTGTGGAATATAAGCACGCGATTGTCGATTATTTCAAGAGTCATGCCAAGATTTTGATTGTTACAGATGCTGGTTCAGAAGGTCTAAATCTACAATTTTGCAGCACAATCATTAACTATGACTTGCCTTGGAATCCGCAGAAAATTGAGCAGAGAATTGGACGTTGTCATCGCTATGGACAAACTCACGATGTGGTAGCAATCAATCTGTTGAATACGGATAATGAAGCAGATCGCAGAGTATATGATATTCTTTCTAAGAAGTTTGAACTGTTCGAGGGCGTGTTTGGTGCATCGGATGTTGCGCTAGGCGCACTTGAATCTGGTGTGAGTTTTGAAAAGCGTATTCTGTATATTTACCAGAATTGTAAGAATATCACTGCGGTAAGGAAAGCATTTGCAGCTTTGAACAGGCAGCTAGATGCAAGGAAGAATGCTCATGCAGCAGAACTTCGCTCAATTCTGCTTACAGAAAGTAGAGAGGCGAAGGGGCAAGCGTTGGAAAAGACCAAGGCTGATATCGATAAATATCTACGTGATGTTGAATATTGGAACCAGTTTGAAGAACCAGAAGTGGATCACAAGCTACATTACTGGAAAATCGACAACTGGGGTGAAAAGATATTTGGTTCACATGGCGTTTTGTTTCTTGGAGCATTCATGGACAATACAAAACTCCTCTTCCCAGTTTTACTACTTTGTGATGAAAATGGTGAGTATATCAATTTTACTGAGGATGAGATTGTCTCCGCATTGGAGGAGGCTAATGATTCGGATGTTCGCTATTTTAAACCGACAGAAGAAGAACAATCTTATTTTCACCGGATTTATGCTCGCTTGATTTCAGAAGTTCAGGATCGGCATGATAAAACTGTAGCCCCTACTATCGCATATAACAAGAAGAAGATTGAAAACTGGGCCAATGTCCAACAAGAACAGCTTCATGTTCAGCTTACTGATGCTCAAAAAGAAGTTGAGGAGTACATACTTGCTGAAATGGCGGCTACCGACACGCTGGAAAAAAAGGATATCCGAAAAAAAGCGGCTGAAGCAAAGAAAAAAATGGATAAGCTGCAACACGACCTGCCTAAGCGCAGAAAAGAGATTCAAGACGAGGCGCAGGCTGAAATTGATCGATTTAATCAGTCTCAGGAAATCAATCCATTGCTTCTGATTAACATTGTCCTTAAATTTTAACAGGAGGCACCACATGGCAGATAGATTTAAGTTTGCTGAGGTTCGCCAAGAAGTCATAGAAATGTTAAAGAAAGACTTGTTGGGACCGAGTAGTGAAAATGAAATACTGAATCAAAACCCGCGCTTTGAATATATCGTGGGTATGCTTGCGCCACAAACCAGTGAAAATGATTCGAATGAGCAGGAAGTCGATGGAGACGCTTCTTTCGAAGGGGATGCAGATTATACTGCGGGCGAAGACGATGATAATGAGCCGGTCTTTACAAATCGATTTAAAACACCGTCTTCCATTGGCATCAGCTTTTACCTAGAAAGTAGTACAAAATCTTTCAATGTGGATGTGACTTGGGGCGATTATACCAAAGCTTCTGATAAAACCACTAACAAAGAGGGAAAAAAGTTGATGTAAGCACGTATACACGTCATCCGCAGAAAGAGACAGTTGTTATTGATCTGCAAGAGTTTAGTAAGAACAAAGAATACCCTTTGGTCTGTGATTCAAATGTTATTTTATATATTTCTAAAATCGGCCTCAAGCAGGGGTATACCTTGGTAACAGCTTATGTTATCAACAAGCGCAAAAATCCTGAGAGTGATATTGCTGGAATGATGTTCCAAGTCAACTTGCGTGCCTATTCCCAGGACAAAATGGATATCTTTGTGGCAGAACACATATGCAGAAAAATCCTTGCCGTCGATGAATTTTACTTTGCCCAGCGACCTATTTTAGGAAGGGGACGTGGTTGCGCAGCAACTTGGAAAGCCAATAAAAATGGGCGTGCTTCTGAAATTGTATCGACATTTATTCCAGAGTACGAATTTCCAGGTGTTAGTGCTGCTTTGGAAGGATTTGACCCGTTCTTCTTCTCTATGAGAACTCTTTCTGTTGCAAAGAAAAAAGATGACATCATTAACCGGCTGAATGTCTTGGCGGACTCCTATGAGAATTGGATTCAGAAAAAATTGGTTCATGATTCAAAAATGGATGATGCTAAGTTCAAGAAAGAAATTGGCGACACAATAATAAATAAATGTATAGAAGCTCTTGGAAGAATCCGCGCGGGCATTCAGCTACTTGTAGAGGATGATATTTCGTTTGATGCCTTTTGCTTTATGAATCGTTCCATGATTCTTCAGAGAAATATTATGAATTTCTCTAAGAAGCATGGAGCCGGTATTGAGTGCGCCTTTAGGGATTTTGTGGATCCTCGCAATCCTTCCAATAATTTTGGCTGGAGGCCTTTCCAGATTGCTTTTATTCTCATGAATCTGAAAGGTATTGTAGATCCGGAGCATGATAACCGTGAAGTCGTGGATCTTCTCTACTTTCCCACTGGTGGAGGCAAGACCGAGGCATATCTGGGCCTTATGGCATTTGTTATTGCAAATAGAAGGCTGCGTGCTGACGAGAACGATGAATACAATCGTGACGGCGGTGTAACTGCAATTTTGCGATATACTTTGCGCCTGCTCACTACACAGCAGAGAGACCGTATCACCAAGATGATTCTGGCCGCGGAACTCATCCGGCAAAAAGAATATCCGAAATACGGAAAAGAACCCATCAGTATTGGTTTCTGGGTTGGTGGTACTGTGACTCCGAACACCTTTAAAGAATTGGAAGAAGATCCGGAGGATCCAGCTAAAACAAGAACAGCAAGAAGCAAGAAAAACTCTATCTACAAACAGCTGCTTACATGTCCATTCTGTGGGAAGCCACTTACAGAGGAAAATTTTTATATAGATATTCCTACAAAATCGGTTAGCATCTATTGTTCGGATGATAAATGCATGTTCTATAGGTATAAACCCAGCAATAAGATGAAAATCCCGGTTTATCTGGTAGATGAAGAAATTTATGCTAAGTGCCCAACCATTATTCTGTCAACAGTTGATAAGTTTGCCGGCCTTCCGTGGGAGGTGAATACAAATGCTCTGTTTGGTCGCGTTGATAGAATTTGCAGTCGCGATGGCTATGTTGCTATTGGAGCGGACCATGCTCGGCATACTCGTACAGAAGAGTTGCCCAAAGCTACGCTTAGATCGATTAAACCATTCCTTCCGCCGGAGCTGATTATCCAAGATGAGCTGCATCTTATCACAGGACCTCTGGGAACCGTATACGGTGCATATGAAACAGTTATTGAAGATCTGTGTTCCTATACGATTGGAGGTAAGAAAATCAAGCCAAAGTATGTTGTTTCTACGGCAACTATCAAAAATGCTGCTGAGCAGACAAAATGCTTATATGGCAGAAAAGTAACTGCGCAATTTCCACCAAATGGGTTTGAAATCGGTGACAGTTTCTATATTCGTGAGGTACCGGTCGAACAAGATCCGTTTAGAAGATACGTTGGTGTCTGCGCACCAGGCCAGTCTGTAAAGACAGCTTTGCTGCGTGTATATTCGATTATCCTTCAAAGTGCTTATAATCTTTCGCTGGATGATGAGTACAAGGATGTTATTGACCCTTACTATACCCTTGTTGGGTATTATAACAGTATTCGAGAACTCGGCGGTGCCGTTCGATTGCTACAGGATGATATTCCTGACAGAATTCAACGTATTAAGAAAAAATATGGAATGAGTAGGCAGCGTTTCCTTAATCATAAGGTTGAAATTACTTCTCGCATGCCTTCTTATGACATTCCGAAGAAACTAAGTCAGTTGGAAACTCCATATACAGATAGCAATTGCCTAGATACGGCAATTGCAACTAATATGATTGCTGTTGGTATGGATGTGGATCGGCTTGGTCTCATGGTGGTAACTGGTCAACCGAAGCAGAACTCCGAATATATTCAGGCAACTAGCCGTATTGGACGTTCTTATCCAGGCTTAGTAGTTACTTTATATAACCCTTATCGACCTCGTGACTTGTCTCATTATGAGAATTTTACTGGTTATCATGCACAGCTGTATCGCTTTGTTGAAGGCACAACTGCGACACCGTTTTCTGCACGAGCAAGAGATCGCGTGCTGCATGCGCTGGTTATTTCTGCAATTCGTTTGCATTATCCGGAATTTGCAAGCAATGATGGAGCAGCAGCTATTGATAAGCTAACCGATGAGCAGCTTAATGAAGTGAAGGCTCTTATCATGAATCGATTGAACATCATCAAGCCTTCTGCTAAGGCAGATGCCGAACATGAGATTGATGATTTTATAAGCAATTGGAAATTGCTGGCAACTCAATCCAAGGGACTTAGATACTATGTTTATACAACTAAAACGTATAATCGTCTAATGAACACTTATGGCGAAGTTTGTACTGATCTTGAAAAGCCGACTCTTCGTTCTATGCGTGATGTTGAGAGTGCAGCAAATATGTTCTATTACACGGAGGACTAAAAGCCTATGTTTGATAATAATAAATTAGGTGAGATTCGTCCTAATCAGTTGATAACTACATTTGGTCCAGGTTCTATTGTGGATGCCGTGAAAGATTCCGTCACGGTTCTGGACTTGAACTATTGGAAGGAAAAAGGAAAGAAAATTATAGATGGCAGATTGGCCTCATATCTGGGCGTTGACTGCTTTTATACGCCACGGACTTCTTATAGCGGAGATATTCCTGTGGTCTCATTCCCTTATATGCATGTTTGTTCCAATGTGAAATGTGGGAGAATATTTGATTTAAGAGAGAATTTTGACCTAGATCGATATCTGAAGTTTGGCGTAACTTGTCCGGAATGTCATAGACAGGCTTATCCTTCTCGTTTTATTACTATTTGTGAGAACGGCCATATGGATGATTTTCCTTGGAGCTGGTGGGTTCACGGTGGCAATACAATCTGCAAAGGTACGATGAGGATGTATTCAACTGGCAATACATCAACGCTTGCAGATATGTGGGTTAAATGTTCCTGTGGGGCACGACGGAGTATGAGCGGCGCAACGCAGCATGAGAATTTTGAAGGTATGAAATGTTCCGGACATCACCCGTTCCGGCCAAATCATAAAAATGAAAAATGCGATAAGGAAATGATTCCTTCTCAGCGTGGCGCGTCGAATGTATATTTTCCAGTAATGAGAAGTGCCATATCCATTCCACCTTGGATCAATCCGCTTTATAACTTGATTGATGAACATTTGCGAGATATTGAACTGGCTAAGACTCTAATGGGTGACGATGGCGTGGCTAAAATTTACGAGCTCTATTTCGGTGCTTATGCCAAAGATGAATTCGATGCAGCGTTAGAACGCAGGCAACAGAACATCAAGGAATTTACTGAGATTAAGCAGATGGAATACAACGCCATTACGCATCACGCAGATCCTGTGTACGCCTCCAACAAAAAACATTTTAAGGCTGAGGAGGATCCGCTTCCGGATTATCTGCTCCCGTATTTTAAGAGAGTCATTCGCATTACACGATTAAGAGAAGTGAGAGTGCTACTTGGCTTCACCCGTGTAGATGCTCCGGATCCAGATGCCGATGAGCAGACAAATATCGTTTATCTAAATAAGGGTAAGACTGAAAAATGGCTTCCTGCTGCAGAAGTGCACGGTGAAGGTGTCTTTATTGAATTTAATAGGGATAGTATTGATGCGTGGTTAAGAGATCCAGAACTGGGAGCACTTTCTCAGAAATATGCGCAGTGTTATAAGGAATTCTGTGAATCTAAAGAATGGACTGTTACCACATTACGAGATGCAAGGTATGTCCTGATGCATACATTCGCACATTTGTTGATTAAGCAGATGTCAATGTCCTCGGGGTACTCTTCATCCGCTATTCGTGAGCGTATTTATTTTGGGGATGATATGTCTGGTGTGTTGCTCTATACCGGAAGTGCCGATAAAGAAGGCTCACTTGGTGGACTTGTAGAATTGGGAAATATTGATCAGCTTATTGTTTTAATGAAAGACGCTTTCCAGGAAGCACTGGTTTGCACAAATGATCCGGAATGCCTTAACAATGTGCCTGCTGGTAATAATTCAAATGGCGCGGCGTGCCATTCCTGCTGTATGATCTCAGAAACAGCTTGCGAGAATGGAAATCGCATGTTGGATCGCGGACTAATTGTGCCTATTGACGGAAGAGAAAATCAGTCTTATTTTAAAACTTTGGTGGAAGAACTATGTCAACTGGAAGTATAAGCTTAGATATTTTGTTAAACAAAATTCTCACAGATGCTATATCTGGTGGAAATGAGTCTATTAGAGCCATTCAAAAGAGATATCCATCTCTTTCTGAAAAAGAAGCTCATGAAATTCTTGCTATGGTTTCAGCGACTGCCCAAAGTAACGATGATAGCGCTGAATTAGTTGTTACAGCGCCACCTTCTTTTGCGTTGAAAACAAAACCGACAAAGGTTACCGTAAGAGAAATGCTTATGGGAGCTAGGAAGAGCATTCTAATTACCGGGTACTCCCTCTCGGATTATTTTGCCGAGTTAGTCGATTGTGTAATTCAAAAGAGCCAAGAAGGCGTTCTCGTGAAATTTTTTGTGAATGACATTGAGAGTCAGAAGGCCTTTGACCGTTTATGCTGCTATAAGGGAAAATTTCTGCGAATTTATAACTATCCGAAACAGGAAGATAAAATGTCTGCTCTTCATGCAAAGGTAATTTCTGTTGATCAAACGGATACGCTGATTACATCCGCAAACCTTTCATATCATGGACAGGAAGGAAATATCGAGCTGGGGGCACGAATCCATTCGAAAGAATTGGCTAAACAAGTAGAGGATATATTTACTTCACTGGTATTCAAAAGGATATTTGTTGAACTGTAAGCTTTATGGAGGTGCGTCAATGAATTTAAGCTTGAAACATAAGCTAATGCTGCAATCATTGAGTCCATTGGCTTTTTTGACTATTGTACGCAATTTCAAATTTACCCCCGTCAGCGAACTTGCTGAAAATCAGTCATATTGGGGAGAGTTTGTTCGCCTTAATAATGTGCTGATTGTTGTGTTTTTGTTATGTGCTACATGGATTTTAGCAGCAGTCATATCTTTTATTTCTTTTACGGCATTTAGATGGACTGATAAGAAACAAGGGTATCAACTTTCTTCCTTCGTAGAAAAAGAGGACGCAAGTTTGAATTTCTTTATGACAATGATTATCCCGCTTTTGATTGATGATGTAGGAACGATTCAGGGAGCGGTAACATTCCTTATTATTGTGGTTATGATGTGTGCGCTGCTAAGCAAAACACATTTGTACTATGCGAATCCTGTGTTGGCAATTTTAGGATACCGAGTCTATGAGGTTACCTTTAAAAGTAACCCTGACTTTAATAATGAAGTTTGCTTGGCTGTAGTAAAAGGTGGATTTCTAAAAAATCCGAGCACAGTAGAATATAAAGTGATTAATGATACAGTCCTTTACATGAAGGAGATGAACAAATGACCAAGGAAGAAATTCAGGCATCGATTAAGTCGATAATGCTTTCTGGTTCAGTCTGCGGGATTGAAATATATGCCTGCCTGCGCGATGAAAGTGGATATCAAACTAAAAAAATCAGGGCAACAGATAAGTTGCTTTCTAGTACGAAAGATAAGGTGGCGGGCTTTATCAATTGTACCTATCTTGCAGATGATGCAGAATTTGACACATCAGAAAATATTGCAGACAATAAGAAAGAATTTTATGAGATTAGTCTGACAGAGAGTTATAGCCCCTTTGCTTTCCTTGATGATGCTGAAAAGCGTACAGAGTACTACTCGGAAAGTGATAGAAATAAACTGTCTGGATTTCTTTTTAAAATCAATTTGAATGACCAGTACTTTTGGGTTTATCAACATATATACTCTGTATCAAGAATTGATCGAAGTAAAAATGTGATAGCCCTATTTATTGGAGATACATACGATGAAGTCGATAGCGATATTGTGCAGATAGATTCACGAGCAGATATAATAATCTTTTCTTCAAGTGCTGTTACGGCGAAAATGGATCTTATGCAGAGATTCTTTGGATTTGAGCAATACATTCGAGCGGGGGCACAGAAGACGATTGAGATTATTCGCAATCTGGATATTGTAGATAGCCTTGAAAAGTTTGTTGCGTTTGAAAATAAAAGTAAGTTGACAAATGCAAAGAAGTTATTAAAGGCAAAGAATTCGCCTGTTTTGCAGATGAAAAAGAACGATTTGTTAGAGAATCTGAAAAAGCATTCTCGCTACAAAACGATGTTCAAGTTTGAAGAAGATCATATTGTGATTTCTTCACAAAAAGAAGCAGCGGCATTTATTAAAATGTTGAACGATGATATTGTTCGGTCTGAACTTACAGGAAAAGAATATGACAGTTCCAGCAAAATGCTTTTGGGTCCAGTGGGAGCAAGTCAATGACTGACCAATGACAGGAAAATATAGATGAGCGATATAAGAAAGAAGGTTTCTATGTTACAGGTAATGGCAGATATAAAGCCCTATATTATCAACATGATCGCGATGATGACGAAGCGATTTGTAGAGAATGTTCTCAAAAAAGGACAGAAAAATTGGACGGCCGTTTATTGATTTAGGTATGATTAAGCTTAAAATGTAAAAAGGAGGGCCATCATGGAGCTATCAAAAGCAACCAGTGTTAACAGCCGTGCGGAAGAACTGTTTGTTCAGTTGTTCTGTGAGGCGTTTGGCCCGGAAAAGACGGAAAATCTACAAGTGCAATATCCTTGTGTGGATATTTACGGTCGGCACCGTTATATCGATTTTGCGCTGGAATCTCCTGAATCCAAAATTGCGATTGAGATAGACGGCGAAACCTACCATAACCCAAGCAAGGTGTCTGAGAACAAGTATGCGGATGACCTCCTGAAGCAGAATAGCTTGATTTACGACAACTGGAAAGTATACCGATGGATTTATAGCCAGCTTGAAAAGCAACCGGAAAAGGTTAAGGATGAGCTGATTACCTTTTGGGGCAGCAGTCCCATGTTCAAGGCTTTTGAAGCAGACCTGCCGGTTCAGATGGGACAGACCATCGAGCTTCGGGATTATCAGCAGGAGGCTATCGACAACCTCAAGAAGATGCGTGAGGACGGCAAAACCATTGCGCTGCTGTACCATGCAACCGGCGTGGGCAAAACTATCACGGCTGCAACGAACGCCACCGCCGACGGCCTGACGGCAAGCGCTATCCCCAAGGGGCAGGAAGTGCTCATCGTGATCTGGGAGGGGCTGGAGAAAGAACGGATTGAGGTGAGATTAAAGGGGTAAGGCGGATC
>ERZ1026868.892-NODE-892-length-16762-cov-10.035614_pt1 | contig 16762 bp, 23 predicted proteins | sample MGYA00380164_ERZ1026868 | MGnify/ENA primary metagenome ERZ1026868 (study PRJEB33269, sample SAMEA4719800) | human gut metagenome | biome: human-associated habitat; feature: organic feature; material: feces | place: Cameroon | collected 2013-10 ... | reverse complement strand
CCCTTGCTGGGTAGGTTGCCAAACCTACATTTACAGTATGCCCTTATGGGCGCAGTACCTCATGGTCGCAGATGCCGCCCTGGTTCTGAACGAGCATCCAGACACAATCCTTTTGTGACTGATAGAGGTCCTTCACTCCGCACTTCTCCTCCAACGCCTTGCGGTCGAGACCGGGGAACCGTTGGTGGGAACCGTCGTAGTGGGGCTTGACAAAGCAGTTGAAACGTTCGTTGTACTCCTTGGCCAATGCGTCCTTCACGTCCTTGGACTGACGTGTCAGCCAGTCCACCCACCCGGTGCGTATCTCGGCAATCTTGGCGTTGGCCATCTGTATGGCCTGCGGGTCCTCTTCCTTCTGCTTCTCGTATTTGTCGTTATAGACAATCTCGCCGTCGCTGTCGCGCTTGTAGCGCCACAACTTAGGACAGGTGTCCTGCAGGGCATGGATAAAGAGGTCAATACCGTCAACGTCGGAACACTCACTGCTCACGGCATACTGCGTGTGGATCTTCTCGTTCCATGCGCCGTCGGCACTCGCGCTGAACTGGTCGATGATGCTGTCGTACTTCACATCGACATTCACGTGGTCACGCTCATTCGTACTTCCATCGACGGAGAAGAACTCGGAGCCGAACCGTGAATAGAGGTCGCAGCTTATCCACCGCTCACCTAAGTTGAAGTCTAACTCCTCAAAGGGGATAGGGGTCGGCACCGCATCCTCCAACGCTCTCAGTGAGCGCGTCACCCTCGGGTCGATGGTCTTGGTCAGCTCGCCTTTGCCGTCGCTCTTGTCCTCCTCGTCGATGCCGTAGGCGGTGCGTATCTCCTTGGCCTTCTCCACGACGTTGCCGCTGATGAACTTGGCGGCAATCTCGTAGCCGTTGGTGAGGGGATTGTAATAGACGTCGCCGTCGAGTTTCGTCAGCAGCTCACGCTCGGTGAGTCCCGTCAGTGCCATCATATAGGGCATGTCGGGATAGCCCTTGTCATTCAGGCTCACGGCCAACGCCTCCTGCGGTGTGCCGGCCTCGTGAATCTCGTCAGTGGCAAACGCTACGGGCTTGAAGAAGATGTCGGCCTTGGTCAACTCGCTACCGTCCCGCACTTCGAGTGCCAGCAGCTCCTCCGATACGCTCTTCACGATAGGGCGGTTGAGCGGACAGTTAAACTGGCCGTACTTCTTCACCCATGCGTCGTAGAGCTTGTTGAGCTGCTTGCGGTCGGCCACGTCCTCGGTCATCGTCGTAGCCTCTTGCACATACAGCAGGTCGTAGGTGTCGAGGATAGCCTTCAGTTCCTTGGCTTTCTTCTCGTCCTTGGTATCGGTGTGGGCAGTCTGCTGCTTCGTCTCGGCTTTCTTCTCCGCCTTGTGCCGGGTATTGAAGAGTTCAACGTCGAGGTTCTCGGTCAGGTCCTTGCTCAGCATCGTGCGCATATCCTTGCTGATACCCTGCACGTCAAACTCGTGATGATAGACGAAGCCCGGCTTGCCATAGGCATCGGTGCCCACCTTTTCCTCGGTGGCGATGATATGGTCGGGGTGCATGGTGAAATACATGTTCGTGGGGCAGTCGCCGTCGAGATAGGGAGTGAGCAGGAAACTCTCGTCGGCGGTGACACCCTCCTTCTCTTTGTCTTTCTGTAATACGAGCAGGTCGGTGCCCACCTCCGTGCCGCTCTCCTTGAAGAGGTTGTTGGCCAGTCGGTAGGCACCAATCAGCCGGGCCTCTTTCAGTGCCTCGGCTATCTGGTCGGCATCATGGTTGAGATAGTTGCTCGTGATGATGTACGCCTCGATACCACCGTTGCGCAAACAGTCCAAACCTTTCAGCACGTAGTAGCGATGGATATACTTTGCCGCTGCTCTCCGCACGGGATTCTTGCTGTTGGTATAGTCGGGGTCGAAAACACGGATGTCACCAAAGGGAACGTTGGTGCTTACGAGGTCGTAGGTTCCCAACTCCTCTTTCGGGAAGTTCTCGAAACCGTCAACCCTCACTTCCGCTTCATGCTCCATGCGCTTGCCGAGGATAGTACCGGTGAGCAGGTCTTTCTCATAGCCCACCACTTTGCCCTGGCCTTTATAGGCCCAATCTAAAAAGCGGTCGAGGAACACGCCGCTACCTGCCGCAGGGTCGAGGAAACTCGAACCAGTGGCAGCTTTGATGTCCAACGCAGCAATCAATCCTTGCACGAACGTGCTTGGTGTATAGTATGCTGTCAGCACTGACGACCGCAAAGAGTTCATCCACCGATTGTACTCGTTCATGTCCTTGCTGTGATGGAGCAGCAGCTGAGCCAGCTCCCGAATGTCGTCCCAATAGGGCAGCATGGTCTTAGGCCACTCACGTTTGTCAGTGTGTGTGGCATAGAGGATGGCGTTGATACCGCCAAAACCCGTGTATTTGGCGATGACGTTTTTGTTGCCCTCGCCCGTCAATGCGTACTTGATAGCCGCAATGTTGTCTTTCAGTCGTTGTAATATGCTCATAATATGTTTCTTTGTCTTATTCACGCAGTCTTGGCCGCTTTCTTCTTGGCTTTAGGCTTCTTCGCATAGCTCGTGTTGTTGAAGATATACTCCACGACATTGCCGACTTGCACCTCGCGCTTGCCGTTCTGCATGTGGCAGAACCAGTCGCCCATGCCTTCTTCCACCGTCTTGCCCACCATAAGGTTTATCGTCATCCAGTCCATGTCGCTGACCTCCACATAGTCGTCATAGCCAGCCGTGGTGAATACGTCCGATACCTCTCCGAGGTGTTCCAGGATAGAGGCTTTAGCGAGTGTGCTCATACGTCGCACCGAGTTGGAAAGCGAGATGCGTCCGAACCGCTCGTTCCATGGGGTTACAATGTCGCCATAGGCAGAGTTATAGCTCTCGAACAGGCATGCCGTCTCGTTCGCCTCGTCCACCGTCGGGCCGTCCTGCCAATTGAGTTGGTAGGCATAGCTTATCACTTTGCTTTTCGTTACACGTATTGCCGCGCCGGGAAACCTTGCCTTTAGCATCTTGCTCAGGTTACTGACGGCCACGGTCTCCTTCTCTTCGGTCGTGAGTGCGGCAGAGATAGCAATCAGCTTGCCCTCCCACGCCGCAATCAACGGCTGTTGCTCGGCAACTATCTTTGCCTTCAGCTCGGCCATCTTGCGCTGACGTTCCTCCTCTTTCCGCCGCTTCTCGGCGGCCATCTGAATGAACAGGGCGCCGAACATAACGGCGGCGCTGACGTGTACGTAGTAGTCGCTGACAACATGGTCGCCCTTGGGGTTGCCGAAGATGCAATAGCGCTGAGAGCGGAACATCACCACCTTGGGCACACGCTTACCCTTGGCGGTATTGGTAGGGTTCTGCAACGTCTCCCAACCGCCATAGATGCCGTCGATGGCATTGCTCAGACTTCTCTCCATAATCTCCTTGTCGCCCAACTCGACGACGGCCTCTATCTTCACCACCGTCTCGGGCTCGGCGGCATGGTCGAAGAACATGCTCACGATGTCACGACCACGGAGATAATCCCACGCATAGGTTCCGCCGCACCCCTGCTCCACCTTACGGGCATAGATATAGGCACCGGCTTTAAGAGTGTCGAATCTGACACTTTTGTTGCGTCGAGCCTCGTTGATGACATCGTTCACACGGTTGGCATCACGCTGCTCACGCTCAGCCCGTTCCCGGCGTTGCCGTCCCTTGGCACTGGCACGATAGTCACCATGGAGTTCCGCAAGGCGTTCCTCGTATTGTGCCTGCATCTCCTGGAACTTTGCCGTGGCATCGGGGTCGTCGAGGTTACGGTCTGGGTGCAACTTTACGACCAGCCGGCGATGCTCCTTTCGTAGCTCGTCCTCGGTCATACAATGGTTGAAATATTCTGGTATCATAAATCGTTTTGATTATCTCCTTATGCTTAGGAACCGAATATCTTATGCATAATTCGTTTCTCCTCTTCAAGCGTTGGCAAAACAGTATTGTTGCAGGGAAAGCAATCCGCTATTGGCCAGAAAAAATCATTGTCAATCTCCGCCCATCCGTACACTTCCCTTAATCCTGTCACAATGTGTTTTCTCGATTGCGAATGTAGGTCGCAATAGACCTCCATCCCAATCCGTATCTCTTCTGCTTTTTCTGTCATGATGCCCTTGGGTTATTTCTCTCGGTACTCTTCCTCGCTAAAGCTAAGGTCTTCGTCATCAGACGCCATATAGCAAACATCACTCTCGCGAAGACCTAACCCTGCCTTGCTGAACAGATAATCATTTATCTGTTCCTCTTCCCAATCGTCGGGGCAATTGTTGATGATTGTTACATCAGACGCGACGTAGTTCATAATTACTAATTTCATGTTCTTATCTTTTACTTAAGGGGCAATCATAGTGGAACACGACAAGGACTCTGAAATATTCCACAAAAAAGCTGCACAAGAGATTCGTGTCGTCGTCCTTTGCTGTAAAATAGTCACGTAGTCTACCGACAATTGGCTCCAATATATCACGCTCTATTCCTGTGAGCCTATATGTAATTTCACGGTGCCATTGACCGTTTGCAATCATAATTTTAAGTATTAAATCGTTAGTGTTTGCAGGCAGTAATTCAACTGAGAATTACTGTCATGGATGCTACTCGACTTCGTAGATATAAATCAGGTCGTCATTGTCCTTGAGAATCGCATAGATTTCTCTGTCGAACGTTCTTTCAAATCTGTCGTTGTAAGAGTAGTAGAACTTCATCTCTTTCTCAGGCGTCTTTAAGGTGTCCCCCTTGTCGTAAACAACCTCGAAATTCTTACCGAACATCCATTGAAGACACGAATATATACTTGTAGCTTCATCAGCCGTAAAAGTACCGTTGTTGTTTTCATAAGAATTTCTTGTTAATTCGTCGATGATGTCAAATGCTTTCATTTTGCGTTTAATTTTAGTTGGACAATGTAGCCGTATATTCGTTAGAGAACATACGACTTAACGTCTTAGATTTTACATCGTACTGCTTTACCTTTTTGTCCTTGCATACACCGAGTAGTTTACACTGTTTGTGTGGTACAAATTTCCACGTGAAAAGCACCACCACAGCTTTGTCTAACTCATCGCCGTAACGTTGGCGATATTCGGCTATCTTACGTTCTACATAGCCGCCTACTTTTGAAGTGCATACGACCTTGCGGTCTCCGGTTATAAAGTCTCCGTCTTTGAACTTGAAATTGACCTCACATTTGATAAATTCTTTCTCCATGTTCTTTGCGTATTAAAAGTTAAGAGAAATGCCCACAGGTTAGTGTGGGCAAACCGTTACATCATTTGGACAGCCGTAGGCAAATCCTCGTACACGTGGTGAGAGCCTCTAAAAGTCCATCCGTTATTATTCTCATAAGTTAAGTTCTTTGTATTTTGTTCATTTGCTCTTCGGTGTATATCTCGCTATCATCCACATACACCATAGGCATGGAAGAGCACAGCCCATCAATGGTGTCGATAGCTTCCTCCACAGTCTTAACGTCGGTGCCATAATATCTGTTGATATAGGGCACGGCTTCCTCGCCTTTCCATTCGTCCAGTCCTTGGAATGGCTCAAGACCAAGGTCGTCGTCCTCCAACTGATATTTACCTTCGAGGTCTTTATCATTGCAGTGCGGTTCCTGCCCGAACTCATCAATGCCCTGCCATCTTAGAGAGAAGTCTGGCCAACGCTTATGGATGCAACGCAACACACCCGGTTGGAAACTCCATGCCCCACAATAGCGCACGCTCAGGATGTTGGAATCTTGGCGCTGAAGCTGTTCGGTGTACGCCCTGCGACTTTCCACCGTGCTTGGGTCGAAACCCATCGCTGCGATAGACTTGTAAAACGTGTAATAATCCTGCCTGGTTTGGCTTCCGTCTATCTCCTGTTGAAGGATAGACTCCAGTTTGTCGAGGTCACTTTCTCGGCCTCTGACAACCAAATCAACATAATAATCGTTTGCCATCGGAAATATATTTTGGTTAGATTCTCAGAATACAAAAAAGGCCGACACGTCTCACGACGCACCGGCTCGAAACAACTTTCAAAAATCTTACGTCGTATGGCACGTAAGTTATGGGGTTCTCCTTTCAATCATAGGGGTGAGAGGATAGCGGTTATTCCTGCGGTGCCATGTTCTTGGCGACGTAGGCAGGGGTGTAGTAGAGCGATACGTTCAGCGTATCGCTTTCCGACTGCTTAATCTCCGGCTCCACTTCCTCGCCCGTTAACGCGTCCTTCAGTATTTGTATGCGGTCTCTCATTTCCAGAGAACCGCAATAGCGAGGAAGATATTTCACATTTAGCTTATTCAGGCCGAGCCACCAATTCACCATCACGGGCTCACCATGGATGAAGCCAAGCACGTCATGCTCGTGCCCCAACCGTTGGTGGTCGATATATTCGCCGTCGTCGAAGAGGTCATCAAACAAGGCGTCGCTATGCAGGTCGGCACCCTCGTTGGTACAGGCTCTCACCCGGCGCCTCTCAAAGCGTCGCTTCACCTCGTCAGACGTAGCGGTCTTGTCGAGAATGGCGAGATAATTTTCACACGGCACATAGAGCTCTTGCGTCTGAGGACAGAAGAACACATCGGCCACGCAGTCCCCAGATGCCTTGTAGAACTCCTTATAGTCGTACTTCTCGTGACCATCGGCCACGCAACCGCGGTTGATAGAGAACAGACATCTCGCGATTTCAGACATCGTGGCGTCTTTCTTAAATCCATAGTTAGTAAACTGACCACACGGCACGAACTTGTAACCGCCATAGGTAAAACTCTTCAAATTATTATTTACCATAGTTATGCTGTTTGTTGTTTCAACATTCTCACTGCATCCATCACTGCCTCACGGATAGAAGGGGCGGGGGTGGCAGGCTTAGCACTCACTTTCACGCTCGGTTGCTTAGTCGCTTTAGGTAACTTCCATTCTGGAATACAGGCGTACATACCGTCGGCATCCTTACCGAACACGGCTTTCTTTAGCAAAGACGGATAGCCGTTCCTGCGGCAGAACTGATAGCACATGACAAACACGTTCTTGATAGGATAACCGCAACTGAAGCCCTGCTTGGGGTCGGTATCGCTCGTATTGATGAAGAGGTGTACCATGTGTCTACGCATAACATAGCCGGACACACCAGGCACAAGTGCCAACTTCTTGTACAGTACATCGGGGTAGCGGCAATAGTTAACTTCAGTCTGCACCATTCTTGTATGCTTGCGACCCTCCACAATGTTCTCGCACATCTTCAGCACGTCGCTTAGCAGGAACTCGCCCTTGGCCTTGCACTTGGTGCAAAGCTCCCACATGATGGCGCACTGCATCAGCATCGACATGGCGATGCGATAGTTGATTTCTTTCTGCTCCATGGTTGTTATATGTTGTTTTGTTACTCTGTCTTAGAATACAAAAAAGGCCACGCGTCTCACGACGCATAGCCTTCAGCTTAACTTTCAAAAATTTCGCAATTATGATACCGCGAATGGGATTCTCCTTTCATTCCGCAAAGGTAATAATAATCTTTGGATTAGAAGCTCACGAAGTGGATGAAACCGTCTCGCGTGTCGGCCTCCTGCTGACAGCGTCGCATGATGTCGAGGGCTTTCTCGGCTGTCACACCTGCCTCGTCGAGAGCTTTCTTGATAAGGTCGCTCTCCGTGAACAGTGTCGGGTCGTCGATATACACCATGAGGTTCTGCATGGCATCCTCGTAGCCCATCACGTTGCACTCGAAATATTCCGAGTACATTCCGTCCTCGCTGCCAACTGCATTAGGCTCACCACCTAACGCGGCCAACAGCTCGTAGAAGGCATGCACCTTGTTAGGGAAACCGCAAGTCTCAACATATTCCACCTCGTACTTCTTTGCAACATGAAGATTCTGTCCCATAGTCGTAATGTATTAAAGGCTTATAGAAATAACTTTTCGTAGTCGATGCCGATAGCTTCGGCGATATAGTTCAAGTCCTTGTAGCTCCACTGGTGCATAGAGAACAATTCTTGGACAGCAACCTCGGTCTGCTCCGTCACGTCCTCCAACCGCACATAGAACCGCTCGTTGTTGGGGTCGTCATATTGCTTGGCCAACTGCTCGTTAATCACCACCGTATCGCCCTCATGCTTTATCCACGATGGGGTATCAATGAAAGTGGGGATGTACGTGTTGAGCCACCGCATAGCCGCCTTTAGGTTGCCAAATGTGTGTGTCCAATGCGTCACCTTGCCGTGTCGTTCAGGCAGCTCGGCATGGATAACACAGATATAAATCTTATCACCACGCTCGTTGCTGTTCTCGTAGGCGTGCTGCTTAGCGTCGAGGATAAGCTGCTCCAACTCGTTGGCATAGTAGCCTTGGGCGTACCGCTCTGTCTCGCCATCGTTCCACTCGATATAGAGGCTATAGCCGTTGTCCTCTTTCTCGGTGTGCAGTTGCGCACCACAGTCTTTCAACATTCGATTGGCATCTGCCAACATCGTTTTCCAATTTTCTTGTGCCATAGTTCGTATGATTTAGTTGTTGTTATTGTTTATGTCGCTACGCTTATCGGGGGTCGCTACGCTCGAAATGAAACGTAAAATTATACGTAAAATTAAATTTAGAATTATCCTGCACTGCAACGAGCATGGTATGCGATAGCTAATTTTACGTTTAATTCTAAAGTTAATTTTACGTTCCATTTCAAGCCGCGAAGCGGCGACCAAAAAAGAAGAGCGCGAAGCGCCCCTCCCTTAGCGTCTTACGCAACCGTGAGCAGCTTGGGGCTCTCATTGCCATTAGCCGCCTCGTCGTACATGCGCAGGATATAGTTCACGGCTTTCTGTACCTGGTCGATGACAGCCGGCACGAAGTCCTTGTCAGTGCGCAGGGCGCGTCGCCAACTCTCAACATAGGCGATAGTGTTCTCGTCGAGCAGCTTGCCGATGCCGAGCATAGAGCAGACACACGCCGACGAGAGTTCAGCCACAAACTCCTCCATGGCATAGTCCTCAGTACCGAAGGCGCCCGTCACCTCACGGTTCACGGCCTTGGCCGTGGAGTGTGCCATCTCGTGCAGAGCGGTGCCATAGAACTGGGCATCGCCGAGGAAGTTCTTACGCTCGGGCAGATGTATCTCGTCCTTGCCTATGAGGTAGCAACTCTCTCGTCCACCGAAACGGATAGGACAACGCCAACCGCCAAAGAGTATCATGTGCTCCAACACGTCGTCACGCACGCCCTCCTCGTAGTCATGCTCCGGTGTCTTGGTCATCTCGGCATAGTCGTCGGGGTAGAGCGTGGCGAAGTTCGTTTGGTCGAGGTTATAGACCAGATAGCTCTCCTGTATGAACCACGTCTTGCCTTCTTGCTTCTCCTCAAGGGTCAGCTCGTCCCATTCCTCGTCGGTCAGCTTGTTGCCGTCGGCATCGTAGTGGACAGGCTTATAGAAGATAATCGGAAACCTGCGCTCCACGTCCATCTCCGGCATCCCGTTGTCGCCGAGGATAACCATGCCGTCGTCGTCGAGTTTCGGAGTGGCGTTAGCCATCAGGCCGTCGTACTTCAATTCTCCGTTCTCGTTCTTCATCTGACTCTTGGTGATGAAGTACGGAGTGTTCCAGCCTCTCACGCTGATAAGCATAGAGAGCCAGAAATAATTGCTCTTACGGTATGGCTTTCCCTTGCGGTAGAGGTTGCAGGGCGCACCCACCGTGGCAGCCACCCACGGCTGCTTGTAGTCGTGCTGCTCCATAGAGTTCAGTGCCTCGATGAACAGCTCGGCATACTTGGCCTTCATAGAGTCCGACATGCGCAGACCCTTACGGCCACCCTTGTGATTTCTTTTCGTTGCCATAATAGTTCCTCCAATAATTTATGGTTGGTTATTCTGATTGTGTTGGTCGCTATCGCTCCACGAATTTTTAGGGTCGCTACGCTTGAAATGGAATTATCCGTAAAATTAAATTTAGAATTATACTGCACAATCTACCACACGGATAGGGTATGCAATAGCTTAATTCTAAAGTTAATTTTACGTTTAATTTCAAGCACGAAGTGCGACCCAAAAGAATAAGTACGAAGTGCGACCCGATAGTTAAGCGTCAGCCCAGTAAGTCCACGTCTTTAACTTACGTGTACCATAGCGTTTGAGATAGGCGTTGAGACGTTTCTCGAACTTCTCACGCTCGTGCTTCACCCCTTCTAAGATAGTCTTGCGGTCAGCCTCCGTCATCTTCATGTGGTCGCCATGGTATTGCGACGGATTTTCCTGCACGTCCCATTCCGACCACGCTTTCCACTGCCATAGGTTCAGCGGCTCCGTCTGGGAATAACTCTCACGCTGGAGATAGAGCGTTGTGCCGTCATGCGACAGCGATTGCAACTGCTCAATATCCTTATCGAACTGTGCAAGGTTCTCACGAAGAAAGTATTGTTTCAGCCGCTCCTCGCTCGACGTTATGCGGTTGTAAGCGTCAAGGCTCGGCCCCTCGTCAGCCCAACAAAAGCGGTTCTCGATAGACGGCTTCTTAAATTTGAGGATGCCTCCATTCTGCAAACGCACGGCATAAGAGAACTGCTTGCACTCATAATTGTCAAGCATGTGCTCATCGCTCCACACCTTAGCCATCTCCCGTTTGAACTCGGGCAACAGAGCCTTGTCGCCCGACGGCTTCTTTTCCGCCGTCTCCTCGGCCTTGATAGCGGCAAGCACGTCATTGAAATCTTCCTCGCCAAAGCTCTCACCACAAGAGAGCCCATCGGGAAAGTCGCTCGTGTCTTGCACCATCAGTTCCGGCTCGCGCTCATCACGGTGGAGCGCATAGCACTTACTAAGAAAGTCGTCATAGTTCTTGCAACTCTTTAGGCTTATCCAACCACCGGCAATAGAGCCGTTGTTATACTTGGCGTATGTGCCAACATATACTTTAGGATTCATATCGTTGTGATTTAGAATTGTTGTTATGCTGCTTTAGTTTGTGTTCTCGATTTCTTCTCCAGCTTCACGAACTCCGCCTTGTTGTCCGTGATAAGCTTCCGTATCTCCTTGTCACGCTCCGGCACCGCGTTGCAGGCGGCACGGCACTGCACGATAGTGTTCGATGCCATGTTGTACTCGATGGTGGCCAAACGCTTGCCGTTGTCGTCCTTGGCAGAGAGGATAAGACTTTCGGGGTGGGTAAAATAATTCCAATAGCCCATGCTGTACACGCAGTGGTGCATGTGCTCGGCTTCTTCCTTGAACTCGTCAACGCTTTGCAGCGGGCGGATAGTAAGGTTCGTGGAAGTCAAGTCGATTGTCAGCATCTTGCCCATGTGCTCGGGATAGTGTTGCGCTGCCTCGGCCTCCCGCTTGGCACGCTTAGCGCACTCCGCATTGTAGAGTATCATGTCTTGCCTCCGTCGCTCAGCCGCCATAGCCTGTAGTCTGGCTTCGGCAATTTCGTCGATACGCCTCTTGCGCTTCAGCAACATGTCATGCAGGGCGTGCAGATTGTCGGGACACACAAACTTAGGATTGTGGATGTCCATGTGCAGGAACGTCAGCAGATAGAGCGTGTCAAGCCATAGCGAAGGGTCGTCGATATGATATTTATGTCGGATGCAAATCTTCACGGCCGCCTCCCCACCATGGGGCAGACGGGTTCGGTTACGCACAAGATGGTCGAAGAGCGGTGTCTGAGAAGCAGACAGCATCGTCTCAGCGATAGGATAGGCTATCACACGGATGCAGCTGGTGTTATAGTCGTACTTGTCCATCAGTCCCGGCACGTCCTTGTACTGCCACTGCTTAGTGAGCGATTTTATCTCATAGTTCCACACATAGAGATTCTTCCGCATCATGGAGCCCCAACCCATGCAGTTAGGTGACAACTCCCGGCGAAGTATCAATGGTGAGAACTTGCTGAAGGCGTCATACGCATAGGACATAACATTTACAGTACGCTCATATACCTTGCGCTCTCCCGTAGGAGCATACATGATGCGCTCAATCTCCCACGCATGCACCTGCGCTGCCTTGCCATATTGCAGCTTACGCTCCACGCGGACATAGCGCACCAACTGAATGTCACGCTTAGCCTCGAAGATAGCAATATCACGAAGCTCGGTATCCACTCGGCGGCGATTTAGCTCCACCGTCTTTTTCTCCGTCCACTTGGCATGGCACTGAGGACATTCGTGCTGACCGATAGGGTTGATAGAGCAACCGCACTCGGTACAGAAGTACACCAGTTCGCCACGCAACACCCTCGAAGCAAGACCGGGCTTGAACAGTTTACGATAGAGGCGGTGGGTCTCCGTCTTGCCGGGTTTGTCATGCAGACGCTTGTTGATAGCGGCGCAGCGTCTGCCAAATTCTGTCACTCGTTTCATTTCTTTTCCTCCTGCTTTAAGTCCTCGTCCGTTTCGTCATAGTAGTGTACGGCCATGCTGTAGATTACCTCTGGAGAGCGGAAGATGCCCACGGCAGACTTGCCTTTGCGGTTAGCCTTGGCCACCTTCAGCATCTTGCCGAAGATGTATTCACAGCATCCGTCGATGCTCTTTCCGGGTGCTGCAAGTTTCTCGATGATGTCGGGACGTGAATACAGATAACCCTCGATAGCCTCCTTGAACTCCTTGGGGATAACATAGCTCGCACCGCCATCGCTCTTTTTGGTATCGGCGTGGGCCTTGGAAGTACGCTTAGACTCACTCTTAGGCTGAGTCTCTTGTTCACGCTGCTGCTTCAGTTCCTCGGCAGCGGCTTTGATAGCTGATAAATCAATAGCCATAATTGCTTGAAATTTTTGAAGTGAATAGGTTATGCTGCTTTAGTGTCATTTGTGTCCCTTGTTGAGGAACCTCATATGTCCTGCTACGACCATCCTCAGCAAGCTCGCTGCCTTCATAGGCAGCACCACGTCCTTGGCCCCCTCACGCCGGAAGGTGCACATCCAGGTGCCGCCCTCCACGCTGTTGATGACATACTTGGCAACACCGTTGCTCACGATGAGTTCCTTGCCGATAAGGTCGGCAGCCTTGTAATTCACGTTTGCCATAGTTGCTTGAAATTTGAAAGTTGTTGATGTAATATAAGGGGGTCGCTACGCAAAATTTTACAGCCCACCCTATCACATGGATAGAATGAGCTGCACGATGATGCGGTAGCAAATACCGCGATAGCCAAATTTTTGATTAAATTTTAAGTAAAATTTTAAGCGTAGCGACCAAAAGATAAGCACGAAGTGTACCCGGTTACGCTGCCTTGATGATAGGCTCTAAATCTTTTATCTTGCAGCCTAACGACTTGGCCAGCGTCTCGAACGCGCGGCGGATGCGTGCTTTCACCTGTGCCTCGGTATAGAGCTTCTCGCCATCGGTAGCGGACGACTTAGAAGCCTTGGCCGTCGCCTTGGCTTTCTCAGCCTCCTGCTTCTTTGCCTCACGCTGAGCCTTGCGCTCCAGATACTCCGCCTTCTGCTCGGCACGCTTAGCAACCAGGGCCTCGGTGTTCGTCTCAACGATGTCGAGGAGGTCGTCGAAGTCGCAGCCCTCGTTCAGAGCGTTGCACACCTCACGGGCAGCGTCGGTATAGCGTGGGCTAAACAAGAGCACATAGACACGCTTGCCGTCCTTGCGCTCCCATGTGTGGGAGGCGTGGATTTCACCTGCACGCTGATAGGCGGGCTCGTCCTCGTCGAGACCCACAATCTTTCCGGCTTCCTTGCCACGCTTGGTGGTGTATGTCGCAAAGGTGTACTTGCCCTTAGCGGTGCGCTTTGCGGTGCGCTTAGTGGCCTTCGGCTTAGGCTTGGCCTTAGGCTCGTCCTCGATAGGCTCTTCCTCGCCCTCGTCCTCGACAGGCTGCTCACGCACCTTATCCTTGACGATGCGCCCAGTGACCACACGGAGCTTGGCTTTCGGGCGTACAGGCACCGGCTCCTCGTCGATAACGTCATCGGCGTTCTCTTCCTCGACCTCGTCCTCGATGGGTTCGCTCTTAGGCTCGGCCTTTGCCTTGGGTGCCTCCTGCTTAGGCTCGTCGTCAGCCCAGTGCATCTTGCCCTGCTCGACGAGAGAATTGATAGCTCCCTTCGTCATGGGGAATGTCTGTTTCATGCCCTCGCGCTGGAAGTCTACGACCACGCGGTCGCCGTCAACGCTCTTTATTGTGTACGTGGCAGCACCGCTACCGATAACTAACACTCTGCCTACTTCAAAATTGTTTGCCATAGTTGTAAGATATTAAAAAGTTGAATATGTTGATTGATTGTTATGCGACCTTAGTGTCTAAGTCCTTCATCATGCCCTCGGCCACTACTTCCGTAGGGGTAGAGCCGTCGGGGGTGGCGATGATAGCATAGTGGGCATCGTCACGGGTCAGTGTACGAAAGAGCCATTGAAGGTTTTTCTCAATGGCCTGCTTACGCCACCCTGCGAGATACTTTAGAGCCGTGGATGCTCGTTTGCATGCAACACGGTTGAAATCGAGGTCGATGGTCTCACCATTCGACAGACGCGATGCGTCAAGATAGGTAGGAGCACCATACCAGTGCTCTACGATAAATGTCTGTTTACCCATGGGATTTGATTTAGGGTCGCTACGCTCCAACGGATTAGGAGCGATAGCGACAAATGAAATACTATGCGATGAGTCCTCCGAATGGGTCATCATCGGGGTGTACACTCTGCACGTCTGCGATGATGGCACGTGCCTGACGTGCGCCACCCTCACGTGCGATGTCCTGCAGGGCTGCCTTGGCAGCCTCCGTTTCCTCAGCCGTTAGGCCGAGGTTCATAGCCATGGCAGCAGTGGCAGCTGCGATGGACATGCGTTTAACACTTTTGCGAATAAGGCTCTTACGAAAATCAAACTTGATAATCATAGCGATAAGTTTTTGAAAGTTGATACGATAGATATTAGTCGAGGGTGATATTGCACGCATGGGCGACATGCTCCAGGGCGAGGAACACCACCACGCCAACACATACGGTCACGATAGCGTCGGGGAACACCCAGAACCCCGTGAGGTCGAGATAATCAACCATGAAGTTGGCCACCAAAACGGCTGCATAGATAGCCGCGCCAAGATTTGCCGCGATGACCACGACGGCCATAGCTACACGAACGATTTTCTTCATTTTTTGAAAGTTAAGTGTTTGTTTACTCTGTTACTTTGTCTCTTAGGCGACGTTGCTCATGTCGTCGTGGTGCATATCCTTGCGGATAGCACGATGGTCGTCCTCGTCGACGTCGAAAGCACCGACAACGCAGCCCACAACAAAAAGCACCGTGACAGTCACGGCAATGACAGCATTGTCGCTCCAGTCGAGCATGATAGCGGCAACGCCTGCGTTCATGGCCACGATGATGGTCACGAACATACGAAGTATAGTTTTCATAAGCAATAAGATTTAGTCGAAATCGAAAGCGGACTCGATAAAAGTCCGCAACTTAGTCTCACTCCACTTGCACCCTAAATCCCGGGCGAAAGCGTATAAGATATTCTTCACCTGCACCTCGGTGTAGGTGCGCTCGTTCCTAAGCTGCTGAAACTTGGGGACGAGCTTTATAACCAGTGCTTTTTCTGCCATAGCGATATTACTCAAGCAGGGCATTAAGAATCCATGATGCGTTCATAGTCTGTCCTCCGATAGTTTATTTTTTGAATGGATATTTATATAATCCCAGTAAAACGAACCACGAGACAGCGCAGCCTATTACACAGACCAATGGCAAAAAGGCCAGGCACCACGCGCCCTTGATTGATAGCTCGTCCTCTATCCAACGGGTCACCAGCGCACCCACATAGAGCGAGAATGAACACAATACCGTCATCGTTGTATAGAATGATACGACGGATACGATTGATAAAAACTTCTTCATTGTTTTGTCCTCCGAAAATTATGTGATTAGAATTTCTTTTTGCTCTTGCACACCACACCCGTATAGTTGCCGGTACGGATGCGGCAGGTCATAGTACCCATCGTGCCCATAGCCTCACTCGATGCCGTGTTCTTCACACGACGCTTCGAGGGCCGTCTGGTGACGCAATAGGCGTGTACGTCATGCTCACGTTCGAGACGTGCCATGCGATCGAGATAGGCACAATTCTTGCGCCGTGTCAGTTCAAACTCAGCGGCCTCGATAAGCATGCTGTTAGGGACTAACTTACATAGTTCTTTCATTGTTGCCATAATCTTTCATCTTTAGTTCGTTCCGTGTGCGACACCCACGTCTTTGCATACCGCACAATCCGTTCCTCTCCCAAGGGTTTAAGGGAGCCGTCTTAACTGTTTTCATGCGATAACACACGGAGATATGTTAGTTCCTAATAGGTAGAGTGCCTTACCACTCATTTGCCTTGCCATGCAAGCCCTATGTAGTTGTTGCAATAAGATAGACTGTGCGCAATAGCATTTCACTATTGTCACAGAATACGCAGGTTTTCACCCACGATTTAGAAACGGACTGGATAGAACCCCGGCCTAAAATTCTCACCACATTTAAGACAAAATTCATTTCGTCAATTTCGTCCACGCATTTCGCGCGGTTTAGAGAATTTCGGTTTCGGAAAATTCCGTCCACGGTGGTCGCGCGGTTTAGCCAAAACTGGCTTTGCCGTTGTACGCGTCTCATGCAACCGTAACACGTGCGGCGCATACGTTACAAACGTTATGCGCTGCGCTCGTTCCGTTTCCACAGGTGCGGCGGTGTCCGTGCGGCGTCCGTTCCTTTAGCCGTTGTGCCGTTCTTTTCAGTACGGCGGCGGCCTGTGCCGTTGTCGTTCCTTTCGGTAC
>ERZ1026868.891-NODE-891-length-16779-cov-3.931057_pt1 | contig 16779 bp, 15 predicted proteins | sample MGYA00380164_ERZ1026868 | MGnify/ENA primary metagenome ERZ1026868 (study PRJEB33269, sample SAMEA4719800) | human gut metagenome | biome: human-associated habitat; feature: organic feature; material: feces | place: Cameroon | collected 2013-10 ... | reverse complement strand
CGACATAAAGTATTATGTCAACCCTACCGGCAAGTTCGTGATAGGAGGCCCCCACGGCGACACCGGACTCACGGGCCGCAAGATCATAGTGGACACCTATGGAGGCAAGGGCGCCCATGGCGGTGGCGCGTTCTCGGGCAAAGACCCGTCGAAGGTGGACCGCTCGGCCGCTTACGCCGCACGCTACATCGCCAAGAACATGGTGGCGGCTGGCGTGGCCGACGAGATGCTGGTGCAGCTCGCCTACGCCATTGGCGTGGCCGAGCCGGTGAGCGTGTATGTAGACACCTACGGCAAGAGCCATGTAGGCATGAGCGACGGCGAGATAGCGAAAAAGATAAAAGAGATGTTCGACTTGAGACCGCACGCCATTGAGCGCACGCTCAAACTGAGACAGCCCATGTATCTCGAGACCGCTGCCTATGGCCACATGGGAAGGAAGAACGAGGTGGTGGAGAAGACCTTCACCTCCTACTACCATGAGACGAAGACCATGAAGGTGGAGCTCTTCACGTGGGAGAAACTCGACCAAGTGGACAGGATAAAGAAGGAGTTTGGCTTGTAGACCACAATAAAGGCCTGCGGACAAATAAACGAAAATGATAACAGAGCAAGACTCAGCACAAGTGGCCGTGCAACCGGAGGTTACCTCGCGGAGCACGGCACCAACCCACCATGAAGGATGGCACTCGCCGGCGCAGATCCTGTCTTGGCTGCCCAAGACAGCGACGCCCTGGCAACAAGACTCGGCGATAAGGGCCAATTATAAATTCGTGGAGAAAGACTGGCTGCACATGCACAACCCCATGCGCACGCCAACCACGAAGGCTGACCCGAAATTTTCGGGCAACCTCGCCAAGCCGCTTTACCATAGCCACTCGCTCGTGCAACCCGACTCGATTTACCGGCCCGAATACGCCGTATATCGACATGGTGTAGCGGGCGATCCCGTGCCATACACCATAGCCGGAGACTCGTTGATTACCTCGGTGCTGCTGTTTTGCTTTGTCATTGCCACCATCACCATAGCACAAGCGGGACATTTCCTGGAACGGCAATTCAAGAACTTCTTCCGCACGCAAAGGGAGGGGACAACGGTAATAACCGAGACAAGCAGCGAGATGAGATTCCAGCTCTTCCTCGTGGCACAGACGTGCATGCTGCTCGCGCTGATACTATTCATCTATTCGCACGACTTCGCCAAGGAGTCGTTCTCGATAGCTCATTACCAGATATTGGGCCTCTTCGCAGCCATCAACGTGGGCTATTTCACCGTGAAATTCCTGCTATACAGCATCGTGGACTGGGTGTTCTTCGACAAGAAAAAAAATATACAATGGATGAAGTCTTTCATCTTCATAATATCCACTGAGGGCATACTTCTTTTCCCCATCGTGTTGCTGTTCGCCTTCTTCCACATAAGTGTCAGCAGCGCGGTCATTTACACACTTTTAGTAGTCTTTATATCCAAGTTATTATCTTTTTATAAGACATATATAATCTTTTTCGCGAGGAACGCTGCCATTCTGCAAAGTTTTTTGTACTTTTGTGCACTTGAACTAATGCCGTTAGGAATACTTTGGGGTATAATAATGGCAACAAGCGAATATTTAAAGACAATTTTTTAGGACAAAATAGGATAATTTCATAGGATTCAAATTCAAGATGATAAAGAAGATTCTGATATCCCAACCGAAACCAACAAGCGAGACCTCACCCTACTTTTCTTTGGAGAAAGAATATGGGGTGGAATTGGTGTTCAGACCGTTCATCAAGGTGGAAGGACTTACCAACTTGGAATTCCGTCAGCAGAAAGTCAGCATTCTCTCACACACGGCCGTGGTGTTCACGTCACGCCATGCCATCGACTTCTTCTTCAAACTGGCAAAAGAGCTGCGTCTCAACATACCAGAGGAGATGAAGTATTTCTGCGTCACGGAGACAATCTCACTTTACATCCAGAAATACGTGCAATATCGCAAGCGCAAGGTCTTCTTTGGCACCAGCGGTCGCATAGACGACCTCATACCACTGATGGTCAAGCACAAGACGGAAAATTATCTCGTGCCACTGAGCAGCGTGCACAGCGACGACATAGCCAAGAAGCTCACCGCTAAGGGACTGCGCTTCACCGAGTGCGTGATGTATCGCACGCTCTCCGACCCGTTCACTGAGGAAGAAATCAAGCATTTCGACTACGACATGCTTATCTTCTCCACACCTACGGGCGTGAAATACCTGACACAGGCTTTCCCCGACATGAAGAAGGACCAAGTGAAGATAGGCGTGTTTGGCCCTGTCACGGCAAAAGCCATCAAGGACGCCAACCTCAACGTGGACCTCATGGCAGGCACGCCGGAGTATCCTTCCATGATTAGCGCGTTGAAGGATTTCCTCGACAAGGAAAACGGAAAGAAAGCATAAAGCGTCAAGTCAGCAAAAAAGCATAAAGCGTCAAACCATCACAAACATGGGAAACACATTGCCAAAAACCGAGCGACTGTACCACAAGAAAACCATAGACAGTCTCTTCAAGGGCGGTAAGAGCAAAAGCATGACAGCCTTTCCGCTCCGCTTGGTGTATATGCCCATGGAAGATGGCGACCGCTGCGAAATGCTCGTCTCGGTGCCAAAGCGCAACCTGCACCGCGCCAACAAGCGCAATCGCGTGAAAAGGCAGGTGAGGGAGGCTTACCGCACTCACAAGGACATCGTGGGCGACAAGCGTCTTGCCATGGCGTTTATTTGGCTCGACGCAAAACTGTGGGACAGCGCCGACGTGGAACAACGAGTGGAGAGCTTGCTCACCAGGGTAAAGGAGAAGACAAATGAAAACGGCTAAAAGGTTAATGGGAATCGTCAGCCACGCCATGTCGTGGTTGCTCGTCCTGCCGATAGTCTTTTACCAAAAGTTCATCACTCCCTATACTCCGGCCTCATGCCGATTCACGCCGACTTGCTCGGAATACGCGAGGCAGGCGATAATGAAGCATGGACCTATCAAGGGGCTTGCGCTCGCCATTTGGCGCATACTGAGATGCAATCCGTGGGGTGGCAGCGGTTACGACCCTGTGCCTTGAACCTGTGTCAAAAGCTCGCAAGCCACAACGACATAGCTATTAAAGAATATTCCCGCCTCACAAATGGGGGGAGCATAAAGAAAAACCAATATCAATGAAAAATTTTGTTGAAGAACTGAAATGGCGCGGCATGCTGGCTCAGATTATGCCAGGCACCGAGGAGTATCTGCAAACTCATCTCGTGTCAGCCTATCTCGGCACAGACCCTACCGCCGATTCCCTTCATATCGGCCACCTGTGCGGAATAATGATGCTCCGCCACTTGCAGAGCTGCGGACACAAGCCTTACCTCCTCGTGGGCGGGGCAACGGGCATGATTGGCGACCCTTCGGGCAAGAGCCTTGAGCGCAACTTGCTCGACAGCGACACGCTCTACCACAACCAGGAGGCTATAAAGAAGCAAGTGTCAAAGTTCCTTGACTTCGACAGCAACGAGCCTAACAAGGCTGAGCTCGTGAACAACTACGACTGGATGAAGGACTACAAGTTCCTCGACTTTGTTCGCGACGTTGGCAAGCATATCACCGTGAACTACATGATGGCAAAGGAGAGCGTGCAGCAGCGTCTCAACGGCACGGCTCGCGACGGCCTCTCGTTCACCGAGTTCACATACCAGCTGCTTCAAGGCTACGACTTCCTGTACCAATACCAGCACTACGGCGTGCGTCTCCAGCTTGGCGGCAACGACCAATGGGGCAACATGACCACAGGAACAGAGCTTATACGTCGCACGCTTGGCAACGAGGCGGAGGCTTTCTGCCTCACCTGCCCTCTCATCACCAAGGCCGACGGAAAGAAGTTCGGAAAGACGGAGAGCGGCAACGTTTGGCTTGACCCCAAGCGCACCACTCCATACGCGTTCTACCAGTTCTGGCTCAACGTGAGCGACGACGACGCGGAGCGTTACATCAAGATTTTCACCGACCTCGACCAAGAGACCATCGCGCAGCTTGTGGAAGAGCACAAGCAGGATCCTGGACGTCGCGTACTGCAGCGCCGTCTCGCCGAAGAGGTTACAACGATGGTACACTCTAAGGAGGCTCTCGACATGGCCATCGCGGCATCTAACATCCTGTTCGGCAAGGCCACGAAAGACCAGTTGGCAAGCCTCGACGAGGCTACGCTGAACGACGTGTTCAAGGATGTGCCTCACTACGACTTGCCAAAGGCGCAACTCGGCGGCAAGGCCATTGACCTGTTCTGCGCCGATGGTTTCAACATCTTCCCATCAAAGGGCGAGATGCGCAAGCTGGTCAAAGGCGGCGGCGTAAGCCTCAACAAGGAGAAGCTCACGGCTTTCGACCAAGAGATTACGTCGGAAGATCTCATAGACGGGAAGTACCTCCTCTTGCAGAAAGGAAAGAAAAACTACTTCCTCATCACCGTGAAGTAAGCACACAGTGAAGTAAGCACACGGTGAAGAGATAAGCATAAAGAGCCAACCATCAGGTTTACGGTTGGCTACGGAAATACAACAATGAAAGCAGGGCGACCAATCATCGGGCCGCCCTGCTTTTTTTATTCTCTCAAATTTATGTTTAGAGGTGTTCTCCGTTTAGAGCTGGAACTTGTAGCCAATCGTTACCTGGAACACGCTGTTCTTGCTGTCAAGGCCGTCAAACGCCTTTGTCACGCCCCAGTTGTAACGTGCATCAAGCACCACATTGCTAATCTCGTAAGAGAGACCTACAGGAATGGACAGAGCCACAGACTTGATGCCATCATAGTCTTTCTTGCTTGAGCTCGTGGTGTTGCCATCAACAGTGACGCTGTTGCCAACGTTAAAACCAGGCTGCACGCCAACCTTTACGGCAAGGCCCTTTGTGAGGTAAACGTTTGCCAAGATAGGCACGTTGATGTAGTCGAGCTTGATCTTGTTGTCGGAGTTCTTCATCTTGAAACCCTCCTGAGAGTAGTTCACGCCAAGAGAGAGCGAGAAGATGTCTGAGGCTTGATACTCACCCTCAAGACCTCCCACGAAACCGATGCGGCTTGTAGTGCCCTGGATGTCGGTCATGTCAGCGATGCTGATACCAGCCTTTGGCTGCAGTGAGAAAGAACCAACTGCGTTTTGCGCGAATGTCGTGGTTGATGCTGCAAGGAGCATCAAAGCGGAAGCTAAAAACTTTTTCATAATCTTGTCTCCTAATTTTTAATTGTTTTGTCTTAATTTAATCCTATATGCTAATCGTCCATTACCTGAATATGAACATGCATCGTCTCTTTCCTGAAAGACGATGCAAAGATAAAACCAAAAACGCGATACGCATGGTGGGAAAACCCTACCGTGCGGTTGGGTTTTCCCTATTAAGGGTTAGTTCTTGCTTTATGCCAATTATTATGGTTCTTCCGGAAATTGGGGTGATGGCATTACCGTAGTGCTTTGAATCCTGACTTGGGAAATACCCTTCCCTGGCAACCATGAAGAAGCCTACGCGTTATCAGCGCGTCTCTTCACCTTGCCATTCTCAACCGTGTAGAGGCGGTCAAACTCTTCCTTGGTGCGCTTCCATCGGTTGTGAGTCCAAAGGTAATAGGCCGGAGCCTCTTTGATTGACTGTTCCAACATCTTGAAGAACCTTCGCGTCACCTCGCCATCGGGAAGACTCGCCGGGGCGTCAGTGATGGGCACGTACTCCACATCGTAGTAGCCGCGACGCGGACGCGTCATCTTCACGTAGTAGACGGCATCGTTCATCTTGCGCGCAATGCGCTCCGCTCCCGTGAACACGGGTGTCTCGGGATGGTTAAGGAAAGGCAACCAAAGATGGATGTTCTCCCACTTGGGCGATTGATCGGCAATGTATCCGGAAAGGCCGAACCTTCCCTCCCGCTTCCATGTCAAGAGCTGCCTCAAGATGTCCTTCTTTGGAGTTGGCACGCCAGTGGGGGCGTAAGAGCGAATACGAAGAAACAGATAGTCGATAGCCTTGCTGTGCAACGGGTCGTAGATGAGACAGACACGACGCTCTGGGTTCATGTCCTTGCCAACGCGCGAGAGCCACTCCCAGTTGCAATAATGTCCAAGGAATCCTGCCGTGTTCCGGCCTTTGAGATACCACTGCTCATGAACCTCCGGATTCTTGATGCGCAACCTTCGGTTCAGTTCCTTGTCGCTGATGCTCAACAGCTTTATCGACTCAAGGAAATAGTCGCAAAACCAATGATAAAACTCTTTCTCTATGGCCACCACCTCGCGCGTCGACTTCTCCGGGAAGGACGTGACAAGGTTTCGCCTCACTACGCCGCGCCTATACCTTATTACATGATAAAGCAAAGGCATGAGCAAGTCGGAAATGGCATACAGCACCTTGAAAGGCAAGGTGCTGATGCCATAGAATATACAATATACAAGTTTTGTCATCTCAAGGTATTAAAAACCTATTTGTTGCCAATCTCTGGCCTGTCCGTCTTTATGAGTCTCAGCAGGCGCTCCACGGCCTCGCCCTCGGGTATGTTGTGCTCCACGCACTCCTTTCCCTTATAGAGCGATATCTTTCCGGGTCCCGCGCCCACATAGCCATAATCGGCGTCGGCCATCTCTCCAGGGCCGTTCACTATGCAGCCCATGATGCCAATCTTCAGGCCCTTCATGTCCTTTGTGGCCTCGTGAATGCGCTTGATGGTGTCGCGCAAGTCGTAAAGCGTGCGGCCACAGCCCGGGCAACTGATATACTCGGTCTTCGACGTGCGCAAGCGGCCTGCCTGCAATATGCCAAAGGCCGTGCCCTCTATTGTCGATGGAGCTATGTCGCCGTCGTTCATGAGCCATATTCCGTCGCAGAGACCATCTATCATCAGCGCGCCCATGTCGGCTGCCGCCTCAAGCTGGAACTCCTCAGCGTCGTTCAAACGATACATTTGCGCAAACACCACGGGGTTCTCCACGCCGGCAATCATCATCTCGTGCACCAAGGCGCGCTGAGAGCCAAGCCTGTTCTGGTGGTTGCTCACGCAAACGACCACTATTTCCGGATGCGTCTTCAGGCAAGCGAGATACTCGTCGGCCGGAGTGCCAAACTGCAACACCAAGAACTTCAGCTTAGCCTGGACCATGCTGACAAACGGCATGGCGGTAACGGGGAAGATGGGATACAGTTGCGACTTGTCGTCAGCCTGCACGTAGAGTTGGTAATCCACGACATACCTCTTGCCTTCCTTTCTCTCTTTAGGGAGGTTGGAGCCAACATATATGTAATCGGCCTTCGACGCATCCTCGTCGCGAGCGGCGTTGTCGGCGTTCTCGCTCACCATCACCACGGGCACGTTGCCACCGCCGATGTTGTCCACCGGTTTTGTGGTCCTTCGCTCAGGCCTAAGCCAGTCGAAGCCCTCATAGGTCTCGGCTGGAATGAGCTGGTGACCGGCCTTGCGGTCGATATAGTCCACCAAGTGCCGTGCCACGGGAATCTCCGCCTCGGGCTCCTCGGTCAGCGACACGCGTATGGTGTCGCCTATGCCGTCGGCAAGAAGCGCGCCTATGCCAACGGCGCTCTTTATGCGCCCGTCCTCGCCTTCTCCAGCCTCAGTCACGCCGAGGTGCAAAGGATAATGCATGTCCTCCTTGTCCATCGTGTCTACCAGCAAGCGCACCGAGCGCACCATCACCACGGTGTTGCTCGACTTGATGGAGATTACCACGTCGCCAAAGTCATGCTTCTTGCAAATGCGCAAAAACTCCATGCAGCTCTCCACGATGCCCTCTGGCGTGTCGCCATAGCGGTTGCGTATGCGGTCCGACAACGAGCCATGGTTCACTCCGATGCGGATGGCGGTGTGGTTCTCCTTGCAGATGTCGAGGAAAGGCACCAGCCGCTCCTCTATCTTCTTCAGCTCGCTGGCATATTCCTCATCCGTGTAGTCGTGCTTCACGAACTTGCGCGCCGGGTCCACGTAGTTGCCCGGGTTGATGCGCACCTTCTCGGCATACCGCGCCGCCACGTCGGCCACGCGAGGGTTGAAATGCACGTCGGCCACGAGGGGCGTGGAGAATCCGTCGCGCCGTATGCCGGCGTTGATGTTCTTCAGGTTCTCCGCCTCTTTCACGCCTTGCGTCGTAAGCCTCACGAGTTCTCCTCCGGCCTTGATGATACGCTCCGCCTGTGCCACGCTGCCCTCGGTGTCGTCGGTGCTTGTCGTCGTCATCGACTGTATGCGCACGGGGTTGTCGCCACCCATGTCCAAGGCACCGATATGCACCACGGAAGACTCACGCCGGTGATAATTGAACAAGTCCATTCAGCACTTGAATTTATAGTCGGTTATCGAAGCCAAGTCGGCGTTGGCTTTTTCTATCTTCTTTCCGAGTCCGGCTTTCCACGCGTCCACCTTCTTGGCAATGGCCTCATCGCCCAGGGCCATCATCTCCGCGGCGAGGATGGCGGCGTTCTGTGCTCCGTTCACTCCCACCGTGGCCACTGGAATCCCAGGAGGCATCTGGATGATGGAGAGCATGGCGTCAAGGCCATCGAGCATGCCCTTGATTGGCACGCCAATGACAGGCAACGGCGTAGATGCCGCTATCACGCCTGGCAGGGCGGCGGCCATGCCGGCGCCAGCGATGATGACTTTCACGCCACGCGCCTTGGCTCCTTTGGCAAACTGCTCCACGGGGTACGGTGGGCGGAAAGGGCGTTCATCTCAAAGGGAATCTCCTGTTCCTCAAGCCATTTGCAAGCTTTCTCCATCACCGGAAGGTCGCTTGTGGAACCCATGATAATACTAACTAACGGCTTCATACTATTAATAATTATGTTATAAGTTACTTGTCAAATTATAGCCCAAAAGCCTATCACCGTTCCCGACATGAAGCCCGCAACGACTTGCGACAGTGAGTGTTGCCGCAATATCATGCGGCTCGTGCCCACGGTCCCGGCAAAGACGAGGATGACACAGAACCACCACAGCGGATTGAAGGCGAAGAGTATGGAGAACGCCACCAAGGCACCCTCGAACCCTCCTATCGCCGCCGTGTGCGTGGAAATCTTCCACCAAACGTTCACCACGGCGCACACCACCTGTATGAGCAACGCCGCCACAAGGATGTTGGCCATGAACTGCGGCACGTGAAAATAGCTCATCACGAAATAGCACAGCGTATAGCAGATGATGGCGATGATATAAGGCACCATGCGGCTCTCGCGCTTGCCCAGTTGCCATCGCGACCATCCTTGGTAGTTGCGGTAAGCGTGGATCAAGAGCGTGGGCAAGAGTATGGTGAAGAGATACACCGTCAGCATCACCAGGGTCTTATAGAAAAGCGGCATGAGGCTCATGTAGCTGAAGATGAACAACGCCAGCAACCCTGCCAACGGCAGGTAGAACGGCGTGAACACCATGCTCACGACCCTTGCGGCTATTATAATGTCTTTTTCTCGCATATCATTTTTTACTCAGGTTAACATCTCCGCAGCCTTGCCACGGGCAGTCCCAGCTGCTCACGATACTTGGCCACGGTGCGCCGAGCCAGCGGATAGCCCATCTTCTTCATCTCCTTGGCCAGCACATCGTCGCTGAGAGGCTTGCTCTTGTCCTCGTGGTTGATGAGGTCTTTCAGCGCCAGCTTCAGCTTGCGTGTCGACATCTCCTCCCCGTCCTTGGTGACGTAGCCGTCGGTGAAGAAGAAGCGCAAGGGGAACGTGCCCCATCGGGTCTGGGCATACTTCATGTTGCTCACGCGCGATATGGTGGAACTGTCAAGTCCAGTCTTCTCCTCTATGTCTTTCAGCTTCATGGGCTTCAGGTCGGCCTCGTCGCCATTCTGGAAGAATCTCTTTTGCCAGTTTATTATGGCCTTCATCGTCACGAAGAGCGTGTGCCTGCGCTGCTTCACCGCCTCTATGTAGCCTTGCGCCTTGTCCACCTTCTCCTTGGCATAGAGCAGAGCCTCTTTCTCCTTGCGGTTCATGTTCTGCTTGTTGGTGCGGTAGGTGTCTACCATGTCGGTGAACGTTGGCGATACCTTCAGGTCGGGTATGCGCCCGTCGTTGATGGTGAAGGTCACGTTGCCGTCGTCGTCGGTGTCCACGATGAAGTCGGGCGTTATCTGCTGGAGGCTTCTGCCTTCCGTCTCGCCAAGGGCGGCGCCGGGCTTGGGGTTTAGCTTCCTTATCTCGTCGTGTATGATTGCGGCCTGGTCATTGGTTAGCCCCATCGATTGCGCTATCTTGTCCCAATGCTTCTTTATGAAGTCGTCGAAATGCCGCTCCACGACCTCCATCATCATGTCCTTGAGCTTGCCGCTGGGCCTCCGCGCTATCTGCAGCGACAAGCACTCTTGCAGCGAGCGCGCGCCAATGCCCGCCGGGTCAAACGACTGCAACATGCGCAACACCTTGGCTATCTCTTCCACGGGCACGTCAATGCCCTGGTATATGGCCAACTCATCGTCGATGTCGTCGAGGCTCTTCCTCAACAGGCCGTCGCCATCGAGCGAGCCTATGAGATATTCCATTATCTGCCGTTGCCGCTCGGTGAGCTCGGTCTCGCCCATTTGCTCCTTCAGCTTGTCGTAAAACGACGTGGTGTCTCCCCACACGGTCTCCTCGTAGTCGGCGTCTTGGCTGGCTTGCGAGCCTCCATGCGTGGGCTCCGGCATCTCGTCGTCACTGCCCAAGCTCTCCAGCGCGTTGTCGAGGGCTTCCTCGCGCTCCTCGCGCTCTGTCCTGTCCTCGTAAGAGTCGTCGGCGGCGGTGTCGCTCGCGTCGTCTCCGCCGACGTTATCCTGTTCCGGCGCGTCGTCGTCACGCTTTTCCTCAAGGGCGGGGTTGTCGTCAAGTTCCGCGCCGATGCTCTGCTCCAGTTCGGCGAGTGGCATCTCCAACAGCTTCACCTGCAACAGCTGCTGCTGCGAGAGCCGTTGCTGCTGAACCTGCTGCTGGGTCTGCGTCTGTATGAGTTTCTGTGCCATTTATTTGAAATAGTCTGTGAGTTGGGCCGCTTGCGTGGTCAGCGTCTCCGGGTCTTCGTTGCCGAACCGCTTCCAGACGTCGGCGCACGGGGCAAGCAGCGGCGAGCTGGTGGATGTGTACTGGCTGATATAAGGATCGCAAACCAGGAACACGTCCATCACCTCTACCACCTGGCGTGGCGTCTCGCGTATGAGCCTGGCCAGGTCTTTCACCTCTGGCGTGTCTTCCGCCATGGTAATTGGCGTGAGGCGGAAATAGAGGTCGAGAATCATTATCAGCTTCACGGGTGTCAGCGTGCCTATGCCTATGGGCATGAAGTCGCTCTCCCACGACTTGCTCATCTCCACGCCCGCGTAGAAGGCCTGGGCGTTGCCAAAGCCGCTCATCTGGCGCAGCAGCGAGATGCCACGCCGCAACTTGGCCGGGCTTCCGGCATACTCATCCCACAAGTGTTGCAGGCGAGGCGTGTCGATCTGGCGCAACCGGAACAAGCGGCGATGTATTTGAGCCGGATGGATATGAAGCTCCAGCGCCACGTCCACGAGCGCGCGGCTGTAGAGGCGTTTCACCCCTTGGGGCTGCCGCAGATAGAGCTGTATGAGCAACAGCCAATAGTCATCGTGCCATTCTTCCCTTCGTGCCATAAGCAAATCTTATCTTGATGATGCCACAAAATTACAAAATTATCCGCAATATAATCTTCAATCCTTTCAAAAAGATTGCGCTGGGGCAATCGTGTCTGTACCACGCCGTGGTACTGTGAGTACCACACCGTGGTATTGTGAGTACCACACCGTGGTATTGTGAGTACCACGCCGTGGTATTGCGAGTACCACGCCGTGACATTTTTCTGGTACGCCCGTGAGCCTACGTCATATCCTGCTAAAATAGGTTATCACCTCTTCCCATGTCTTGAACTCGTCGCTGCCAAGCCGTATGGCCGTGGCAAGGAGGTTGTCGGCCGGGCACGTGTCGATGAAGAAGTCGCCGTAGAGCAGCTGCTTCTGGTTGGTGTAGACCACGTGGTCGTGGGCCGGCGTGGAGAGATAGCGCTCTATCCACGCGGCGTTGGCGGCGAAACTGCCATGCTCGTTGGTCGGCGCGGGTTCCACGATGTAGACTTGGTATTTTTCTATCAACTCACGAAAGGCTTTCTGCAAGCTCGCGCGTGGCTTGCCATAGTTGTCGGCGAGGCAGCTGCTGTCGATATACACTATCTGGCGCTCACGCCCTTCCTGCCGGTCGTCTATCCAGCGAATCACGGGCACCACTCCGCCAATGAAGCTCTTGTCGTCCATGCGGTGGGCGCCATGGAAATGGGCGGCCTGTGGGTAATGTGAGCGGAAGAGGTCCCAAGTGTTCACCAGGTTGTCCTCGTCTCCGAACAGTCCCCACACACGGCCCTGCTCTTTGGCCTTGTCTTGATGGGTCATCTCCTCAAGGGCAGTGAAGCACTTGTCTGTCACATCCTTGTATTCTTTCTCCAAGGCCTTGGTCACCATGAACTCCGTCTCGCCGTCTTGCCTCGGGTTCTGCCAAGTCTGCTTTCCGGTCATGCCATGCTCTTTCATGGTCTTGGCCATCTCGAAGGCCGGGTTCACGCAGATGCGGTCGAAGCCGTAAAGCATCTCGGTGTACATGCCGCCCATCGACGTGCCTATTATGAGGTCGGGCTTCTCCTCCTCGGCCTTCTGCCTCAACAGCTCCAAGCCTTCCTCGGGATGAAGCGGGATGTCGAAAGCCACGACCTCGGCGCCCGGGAAGGTCTGGCGGATGAGCTTCACCGTGCCTGAGGCCGCCGACGAGCTGAAACCATGGTTATACATTATCTTCTTACCCTGCATGAGGTCGGGGTACTGTGTGACAAACTGATTTTCTTTCTCCATGACGCGTTAATGTTTACAGACTGCAAAAGTAACGCTTTTCCAAAACTTAGCGCACCTATTTTTCAAGTTTGACGCTCTAAACGCCATATTTGTCACACAACACTTAATATCACTTAAAAAATCGAGCTGTCACAAACCTCTACGGCTTTTTTTTCTTATCTTTGTATGAGAAACAAAAGCATCTAAACTATAATTTTTATGAAACAACGCAAAGGTAACATTTTATTCCTCCTCGCCACCGCGGCCATGCTGTCGGCGCCATGCGGCGCAGGGGCGGCGCCTGTCAAGGTCAAGGTCAAGGCAGAGCCAATGCCAACTTGGACAGAGTGGCACGACTTGCAAGTGAACGAGGTGAACCGCTATCGCCTGCACTCCAACTTCTTCGCTTATGCCAACGAGGAAGAGGCCAGGGGCGGCGACATCGAGAAATCGTCGAGATACCTCTCGCTCGAGGGAGCGTGGAAGTTCAACTGGGTCAGGAACGCCAACGAGCGCCCGCAAGACTTCTACAAGGTTGACCTCGACGACTCGGCATGGAAGACCATGAACGTGCCTGGCAACTGGGAGCTCAACGGCTATGGCGATCCCACATACGTCAACGTGGGCTTCGCCTGGAGATACCAGTACAAGGGGGGCGTGTACCTCGGATGGAAGCCGGAATACGCTCCAGAGAACGCCACGAAGACGAGCGTGCCCGTGAAGGACAACCACGTGGGCTCATACCGACGCGTAATAGACCTGCCGGCATCGTGGGACGGCAAGCAGGTCATAGCCCACTTCGGAAGCGTGACGTCAAACATGTACCTGTTCGTCAACGGCAAGTACGTGGGCTACACCGAGGACTCGAAGGTGGCGGCGGAGTTTGACATCACCAAGTATCTCCACCCCGGCAAGAACCTCATCGCCTTCCAGACCTTCCGCTGGTGCGACGGCTCCATGAGCGAGGACCAGGACTTCTGGCGCCTCTCCGGCGTGGCACGCCAATGCTACCTCTTCGCCAAGGACACCAAAGTGCAGATGGAGAACATCCGCGTGACGCCCGACCTGGAAAACGACTATAAGGACGGCGAGCTGCTCGTAGACGCATGGGTAAAGGGGCAGCCCGTGGTGGAGTTCCGACTGATAAACGCCAACGGCAGTGTCGTGGCAAGGCAGACGGCCGACTTCCGCGGACGCGAGGAGGCCACCGTGCGCTTCATGGTGCGCAACGTGAAGAAGTGGACGGCCGAGACGCCTTACCTCTTCACCCTCGAGGCGGTGGTGAAAGACCGCAAGGGCAACGTGGTGGAGGTGATACCGCAAAAGGTGGGCTTCCGAAAGGTGGAGATAAAAAACGCGCAGCTGCTCGTGAACGGCCAGCCGGTGCTCATAAAGGGTGCCGACAGGCACGAGATGGATCCGGATGGAGGCTACGTGGTGACCATGGACCGCATGATACAGGACATCAAGATAATGAAGCGCCTCAACATCAACGCCGTGCGCACGTGCCACTATCCTGACGACCCACGATGGTACGACCTCTGCGACCAATACGGCATTTACGTCACGGCCGAGGCCAACCAGGAGAGCCATGCCTTCCAATACAGCAATGACCAGTCAACGCCCGCGGCGCAACCGGAGTTTGCCAAACAAATCATGGAGCGCAACCAGCACAACGTGGAGATGCAGTTCAACCATCCTTCAATCATCGTCTGGAGCCTTGGCAACGAGACCGACAACAGCAACAACTTCCTCGCGGCATACAACTGGATAAAGCAGACCGACACGTCGCGCCCAGTGCAATTCGAGCGCAGCATCTGGCAGGGCCCACACGACACCGACATCTTCTGCCCGATGTATTACAACGTGCAGGATTGCGAGAAATACAGCAAGGACCCGACAAAGACCATGCCGCTCATACAGTGTGAGTACAACCACACCATGGGCAACTCGGGCGGCAACCTTGCCGAGTATTGGCAGCTCATACGCAAGTATCCTAAGTTCCAAGGCGGCTACGACTGGGACTTCGTGGACCAGGGATTGCACCGCAAGCCCGACTTCAAGGCTTCGCGCACCGTGGCCGACTACGATGCCATCAGCGCCAAGTATGAGCCGGGAACGGGTGGCATGACGCCTCTCTACACTTACGGCGGCGACTACAACAAGACCGACGCCTCTGACAACAACTTCAACTGCAACGGCATCATCGGTCCTGACCGACAGCTCAACCCTCACGCCAAGGAGCTGGCTTACCAGTATCAAAGCATCTGGGTGAAGCCCGTCGACCTCGCCAAAGGCACCATCGCCGTGCACAACGAGAACTTCTTCCGCGACCTTAGCAACTACCGCATGGAGTGGTCATTGCTGAAAGACGGCAAGAGCGTGCAAAGCGGCAGCGTGGACAAGCTCAACGTGGCGCCACAGCAGACCGCCAACGTCGCGCTTCCTCTCAACATTCCAAGCGACGGTGAGGTGATGCTCAACATCGACTTCAAGACCAAGACCGCCGAGCCGCTCATAGCCGAGGGGCAGACCGTGGCCTACGAGCAGATAGCGCTCAACGAGGCCACACCCGTGACCTACGTGGAGAACTTCAGCACCGAGAAAGTGAAGATACAAAACAAGAAAAACGACCCAACAATCGTCATCGCGTCCGCCAAGGCTACCGTGGCCTTCAACAAGGCTACCGGCCTGCTCTGCCAATACGCTGTCGACGGCAAGAGCATGCTTGGCGAGGGCGGAACGCTGAAGCCTAACTTCTGGCGCGCCGTGACCGACAACGACATGGGCGCCGGCTTGCAAAACCGTCTCAAGGCTTGGCACAACCCGAATATGACGCTCACCGCCATCGCCGTGGAGAAGATAAAGGAGAGCAAGGGCACGGCGGCTACCGTCACGGCACGTTACGACATGCCTGACGTGAAGGCCAAGCTGACACTCACCTACAAGGTCTACGGCGACGGCACCATCGACGTGGAGCAAGCCATGACAAAGGCCACGCCCGACGCCAAGGCTCCTAACCTGCTGCGCTTCGGCATGGTGATGGACTTGCCTTACAACATGGACAAGAGCCAGTGGTACGGTCGCGGACCGATAGAGAACTACAGCGACCGAAAGCTCTCCGAGCGCATCGGCCTGTACAGCCTCACCGCCGACCAGCAATACTTCCCGTACATCCGTCCGCAGGAGTGTGGCACGAAGAGCGACATCCGCTGGTGGAAACAAGCCAACGCCGAGGGCCTCGGCATCAACATCCAGCCCGTCAGCTCTTGGATGTACGCTGGCGCGCTCCACTACGACATTGCCGACCTCGACGAGGGCATGGAGAAGGCGCAGCGCCACTCTCCTGAGGTGCCGAAGAGCAAGTTCACCGAGCTCACCATCGACCTCGCGCAGCAAGGCTTGGGCGGTACCAACAGCTGGGGCGACCTGCCTCTGGAGAAATACCGCGTGCCTTTCGGCGACATGACCTTCCGCTTCGTCATCACGCCAATGAAATAAAAAGCTCTTCCGGAATTTGGAGTGATGGCATGCGCTTTGCAGGGGCGGCCCCTGCAAAGCGCTACCTGATGAACCAATAAAAAGCCAGCATAGGCAAGGAAAATGAGGGAGCGTAAAACCTTCCCTCATGCAAAGAAAAAACTCGCGACCCAGGTGAACCTCACTTGAGTCGCGAGTTTTTAGATGTTCAACCTCACGCAAGTTGACTTGGCAGAGAAGTCGGGCGTAGGACTAAGGTTCGTGCGCGACTTGGAACAAGGAAAACCAACGCTGCGCCTTGACAAAGTAAACCAAGTACTGGCCCTGTTCGGCCATGAAGTGGGGGTCGTGCCGAGCGACAGGCAACAATAGGCGGCACGGGCTAAGCCATTAAACCCAAATCGGTCATTAGGATTTCTCTGTGTCGTACGGCAAAGAGAAATC
>ERZ1026868.890-NODE-890-length-16794-cov-8.767370_pt1 | contig 16794 bp, 9 predicted proteins | sample MGYA00380164_ERZ1026868 | MGnify/ENA primary metagenome ERZ1026868 (study PRJEB33269, sample SAMEA4719800) | human gut metagenome | biome: human-associated habitat; feature: organic feature; material: feces | place: Cameroon | collected 2013-10 ... | reverse complement strand
GTTGACGGAACGAGCAACGGAACCATGACCTCCGAAAACGGTACTTTCTCATTGACGGTCCCGGCCGGGAATGTCACCCTTGAGGTGTCTTCCCTTGGCTACACCACAAAGAAGGTTTCAGTTCCTGCCGCTCAATCATCCATCACGGTCATCCTTGAGGAGGACAATATGATGCTTGACGAGACGGTTGTCGTCGGTTACGGTACACAGAAGAAGGTGAACCTGACCGGCGCCATCTCCGTTGTCGGTGACAAAGAGCTCAAGGATCGTTCGTCACACAACCTTGTGACGATGCTTCAGGGCTCTGTTCCGGGTCTCAACATCACGACCCAGTCCGGTAATCCGGGCAGCACCGGTAAACTGAACATCCGTGGATTCACATCCATCAACGAGGCCAACCCTATCGTGATGATCGACGGGGCGCTTGGAGACCTTGAGGATGTCAACCCTAACGATGTGGAGAGCATCTCCGTCATCAAGGACGCAGCCGCCGCAGCTGTCTATGGAGCCCGCGCCGCCTACGGTGTCATCCTCGTCACCACCAAGAACGGTTCGAACGAGGACGGCAAGGCCACGATTCGTTACAACGGACGTTGGGGCTGGGAAGAGCCTACCACATCCACGAATTACGAGAACAGAGGCTACTGGTCTGTCTATACCCTTGACAAATTCTGGAGCGCGTCTGAAACCGGAAATTACACCTACTATTCCCAGGAGGATATGCTTCAGCTTCTCGCCCGTGTCAACGACAAGACCGAGAATCCTGACCGTCCTTGGGTAGTGAAGGAAGTCCGCGGAGGCCGCGAGCAGTGGGTCTATTACTGCAACACCGACTGGTACCACGAGATGTTCAGGGACCAGCACCCTGTCCAGCAGCAGAATGTCTCCATCAGCGGAGGCAGCAAGAACATCAAGTACTTTGTCTCAGGCGGCTACGACCGCCAGACGGGCGTGATGAAAGCCGCCGAGCCGGATGTCTTCAAGAAGTACAACCTCAGGGCTAAGATCGACGCGAAGCTCAACAGGATGATGCGTTTCTCTAACAACACATCTTTCTATTCTTCGAAATATTCCTGGATCGGCGGTGATGACATTCAGGATGTCTATCGCAACCTTCGTCACAATCCGGCCTCGCTTCCTTTGTTCAATCCGGACGGGACAGGACTGTACTCCAATCCTATGATCAACTCGAAGTACAATGTGGCCAACGGACGTCACATCATCTTCGCGATGGGGAAGCACAAGAACTACGACAAAAAGTTCAATTTCACCAACACCTCCGAGCTTGTCATCACTCCTGTCAAGGAGTTCAATCTCACGGCCAACTTCACCTACAGAAAGGTGGTGCGTGATGAGATGCACCGTCAGGTGAACGTTCCTTACGGTATCAGGCCTGGTGTCACTTCGGCTTATACGACAGGAATCGGTGAGGACATGCTTGTGGAACGCAACAGGGACTACAACTACTTGTCCGGCAACCTCTTCGGCACCTACGAGGACACTTTCAAGGACGCACACAATCTGAAGATTATGGGTGGTGTCAACTTTGAGACCTACCACTACAAGAATGTGAAGCAGACAGGAAAGAACCTGTCCGACGAGTATCTCAATGACTTCGACCTTGTTGTCCCGGATGAGAGCGGAGCCACGATCACTGAACTGTCAGGCGGTCAGAGCGAATATGCCTTGTTGGGTTTCTTCGCCCGTCTGAACTATGACTACAAAGGACGTTACCTGTTCGAGACTTCCGGCCGTTACGACGGCACTTCGAGATTCGCCAAAGGGCATCGCTGGGGATTCTTCCCGTCGGCGTCAGCCGGATGGCGCGTTTCGGAAGAGCCGTTCTTCGAGCCGCTCAAGAATGTGGTGAACAACCTCAAGCTCCGCGCCTCGTTCGGATCTCTCGGAAACCAGAATGTGTCCGACTTCGCCTATATGCGTACAATTTCATTGTCCAAGATAGACTACACTTTCGGTGAGGGCACGAGTAAGGCGAGCAAGGCCGACATTTCAGCGCCTAACTCATCCTCTCTTACCTGGGAGACCTCCCAGCAGTACAATGTCGGAGTGGATGTCTCAATGCTCAGGAGCAGGCTTGACTTCACCGCCGAAGCCTACATCCGTGACACAAAGAATATGCTTGTTCAGGGCAACGCCCTCCCAAGTGTCTATGGAGAGTCCGCTCCTAAGGAGAACTCCGCTGACCTCCGCACTAAAGGTTACGAGGTTTCCCTTGGCTGGAGGGATTCGTTCCAGCTTGCGGGAAGCACGTTCAACTACAGCGTGAGAGGTTCTGTCAGCGACTACGTCTCACACATCACAAGGTATGCCAACAACCCTGACAAGCGTCTTAATGACTACTATGTCGGTCAGAGAATCGGTGAACTGTGGGGATTCGTTGTCGATGGCTTGTTCGCTACCGATGAGGAGGCTCAGGACTATCAGGCAAATGTGCTTGACGCTCTCTCTTTGATCGGCACGGGTAGAATGCACGGCGGTTTCCTTGCCGGAGACCTTCGTTATGTCGATCTGGACAATGACCAAAGCGGCCCTGGCGGAATCAACATGCTTTCATACGGCTCCAACACTGTCGCTGATCCGGGTGACCGTAAGATCATAGGAAACCAGCTTCCAAGCCTCCAGTACGGATTCAATCTGGCATTTGACTGGAAAGGATTTGATGTCTCGGCTTTCTTCCAGGGAACAGGAAACCACTATTGGTATCCGGCGGGAATGAACATAGCTTTCTGGGGCCCGTATTCCTATCCTTATGTCACTACTTTCCAGCCGCGTGACTTTATGCAGAGGGTGTGGTCTGAGGAGAATCCTGACGCTTATTATCCAAGAGCGAGAGGCTACTCTTCGACCGGAGGAGAACTCAAACTTATCAACACCCGTTACCTCCAGAACATCAGGTATTTGAGGTTCAAGAACCTTACCGTCGGCTACACTATTCCTAAGAAATTGACGAACGCCATCCACGTGGATAAGATCCGTTTCTATTTCTCGGGAGAGAACTTGGCCTATTGGTCTCCGATCAAGAAGCACACAGAGTATCTTGATCCGGAATCAGCTTACCGTCGCAAGACTAATGTTGACGCAAACGGCGTGTACAAGAATTCCGATGCTTCTGACGCGGTCGCTTACCCTTGGCAGAAAACGTTTATGTTCGGTATAGACATCACTTTCTAAAGCAGGAGGAAATACGAATATGAAAAAATATCTTTTACCTATAGTGGCTATTGCCTTGGCCGTCACCTCGTGTGATTTCCTTGACACCACTCCTCAGTCGAAGCTCGCTCCGGAAAACTATTTCCGAAACGAGAATGATATGAAATTGTTCTCCAATTCATTCTACTCCAGTCTGTTCGCCAATACTCCTTATGATGACCAGTCTGACTTGAATTTTACAAAAGGCTCCCTGTCCGACGAATTGATGGGTTACACCCGCATTGTGCCGTCAGGAACTGGAGTCAGCGGCTGGAATTGGAAGGTGCTCCGTAAGATCAACACTATGCTTGGGAATATGGACAAGTGCAGCGATGAGGCCGTTGTCAAGGAATATACCGCCTTGGCCAAGTTCTTCCGCGCGAAGTTCTATTTCGAGAAAGTTAAGCAGTTCGGTGACGTTCCGTGGTACGAAAAGGAGCCAGGCTCCACCGATGAGGATCTGTACAAGCCTCGCGACAGCAGGGAATTGGTTATGTCCAATATGCTTAAAGACATCGATGAGGCGATTGAAGGACTCCCTGACGGGGTAAGCACTTATCGTGTGAACAAGTGGGCCGCCTATATGCTGAAGGCTCAGTTCTGTCTGTTCGAGGGTACTTACCGCAAGTATCACGGCATTTCTTACGCCGATGGTAGATCCGCTGACGATTACCTCCGTCTTTCCTACGAGGCGGCTGAGAAGGTGATGACTTGCGGCCTCTACAAGCTGGCTCCTGACTATGGCCGTCTTTTCAGTGAGGAGGACGCCGATCAAGGCGAGTTTATCCTTGCCGTCAAGTTCGACCAGTCCATTGGCCGCTACCACAACGGCACCCAGTATGCCATCGAAAGGGGCGCCGGTATGTCCAAGAAATTCGTGGATAGCTTCCTTATGAAGGATGGCTCACGTTTCTCTGATAAGGAAGGATGGGAGAGAATGTCTTTCGTTGACGAGATGAAGGACAGGGATCCTCGTCTGGGGAAGATTGTGCGTCTGCCTTCCTATGTCAGGGTTACCTCCAACAGAGGCACGTCCAGCGGTCCTAACCTTAAGGAAGGGACAAGCACTGGCTACCAGATCGACAAGTATGTTATGGATCAGTCGATCCCTACCGCCGAGAGGGCCAGTATGTCCTACAACGACTTGCCTGTTTATCGTCTCGCTGAGGCTTATCTTATCTTCGCCGAGGCCAAGGCTGAACTGAATGTCCTCACGCAGGATGACGTTGACAGATCGATCAATCTCCTTCGCGACAGAGTCGGGATGCCTCATCTGAAGCTGGACGGGCTCACGGTCGATCCGTTCCTCGTCTCTGACGACTACGGCTACCTTAACCTCAGGCAGGTCAATCCGTCCAATCTCGCGCAGATTCTTGAGGTACGCCGTGAAAGAACCATCGAGCTTTGCCTTGAGTTCTCAAGCCGCTGGGACGACATCCGCAGGTGGAAAGAGGGACAGTGCTTCGCCCAGCCGCTGAGGGGAATATATTTCCCTGCCCCTGGCGCTTATGACCTCACCGGTGACGGTGTGCCTGATGTCTATCTTTACGCTTCGTCAAGAGTAGATGCCGCCGCTCAGAAAGAGATGGAAAAGTACGGAAAGGATCACGTCGCTTTCTTCCAGATTCAGGAGATCGAGATCGACGGTAAGTATGTGGCATATTCAGATGGTATCGTCCTGAGCGAAGGTGACCACGGTTTTATGGAGTACTTCCATAAGTTCAACCGTGTCTTCGACGAGAACAGGGACTACCTCTATCCTATTCCGGTTGGTGACAGGCAGCTGAATATGAATCTTGCCCAGAATCCTGGCTGGAACGACGGCCTTAACTCTGGCGGCAACACCGGAGATGACACGGATGACGGTAACAATTAATCAGTCTTACAAACGTAGATATTATGAAAATATTCAAGAATATACTAAGACTCTGCGCCGCCGCTATCATCGCTCTGCCGATGGCAGGCTGCGGTCAGGACGAGCTTGTCAAGCCGAGTGCCCTCCTGTCGGAGTCCAGTCTGACTTTTGAAGCCATAGGCGCCGAATCCCAGACTCTGACCATCGCATCGGATGAATCTTGGTTCATCGATGTGGACGCTGACTGGATTACGGTTGACCCTATGTCCGGAACAAACACTGTTGATGTGACTGTTACAGTCACCGACAATGTCAAGAACGGTGCGATGGACGCTCCCCGCGAGGGAACCCTTACCATTGCCAACAACAGAGGCTATTCCATCCGTACGGTAATCTATCAGGAAGGTGACAATTACCTCGGAGTGGAGGAGATGCCGATCTCGAAAATATTCACCCTCGATGATGGTTTGTTCGCAAAAGTGGCTGAGGCTCAAGTTGTAGCTCTGACATCCGATGGGTTCGTGGCGACTGACGAGAGCGCCTCGATCTATGTCTCCTACAAGGGGGAGATCGCCATAGGTGACAAGGTTTCACTCGCCGGCGAGAAGGTCACTCTTTATGGCAACGCCGCCCTTGAGGCCGGTGGTGTCACAGTCAAGTCCAACGCTGAGGTCACCCGTCCTGAACCGGTGGATCTGCTTTCCAATCTCGATCCTTCCAAGGCTAACGTTGTCACTTATGTCACCGTCGAGGCAGGACTTCTTGGCCACGAGCTTAAGTTTGAGCAGTCTCTTCCGGTTGCGATAAAACTTCTCGACCCAAGAGCCGGTGTGGTTGACATTGAGTCTGTGAATATGCACAACATCTCGGTCAAGGCCTACGTCCTCGGACTTTCCGATGGAGAGTTGACCCTTGCCGTGACCGATGTGCAGGATAACGGAATCAACGATAGCCTCAATGCCTATTTCTACGATGATTTCTCCTGGATGAAATCATACATCGACGCTTCAGGCGTCAGGGTTGATGACTCAGTTGGTGACAACAATTCCGGTGGAGAGGCTCCGAACCTGAGGAGCAACGACGCTCTGTCGGGACTTCTTAAAGCCTTGACCGATAAGGGCTACGAGGATCTGAATCCGAATAGCAAGGTCATCTATGCTCAGAAATATTACTGGAAGTTCGGCAAGACAAGCACCGCTACTGTTAACAATAACAACGGTATGATCCTCCCTAAGCAGGACTTCAAGGGAGACGAGTTGATCAATGTCGATCTTGATTTTGACTGGGCGGCTCATATGACCGGCTCCGGCAACATTGACAAGGTTCAGATTGTGGTCGAACTCACCGGCAAGGGATTCTTCGACAACGGCACGCAGATCAGTGATCCGTTCGTGACCACGCAGGAGAAGGGACATCTTGAGTGGCAGCACGCTACTGTGACCGCCAAGGGAGTCAATAACACGACACGCTTTATCATCCGTCCTGCCGAGTATGCATCCGTAACTCCTGACCAGCAGCGTTGGCATCTTGACAACATCAAGATCGCTGATTCCGACATTCCATATTCGGATCCTGTCTATGCCAAGGTCATTGTTTCCGATGATGTCATCACATTTGAGGGAACTCCGGACAAGCCTTACGAATTGAAGATCGAGTCTGACAATCCTTGGACTTTGACCAAGGGCTCTGACGCTGATTGGCTGTCCCTTGATGTCATAGAAGGTCCGGCAGGTGAGGAAACCACGGTCAAGATCACTTGCGAGCCAAGCACAAGCTCCAAGCTCCGCCACGCCGTAATCACTTTGGTTTCAGCTGACACCAGAAAGAACATCCACGTCGTTCAGTCCGCCGCCGGCGGAGAGCTTGATCCGCTGATCAGCATCTCTACAGGCAACACTGTCGAGGTTCTTGGCCAGGGCGCCGAGTTCACGGCAAAGATCCAGTCTAACGTTGAGTTCGAGACCGAGATCAACGGCTCTTGGATCACAGAGGTCTCCACTCCTGCCACAAAGGCTGTCGTCGAGACTGTATCCAAGACCTTCAAGGCCGAGCCTAACCTCACAGGAACTGACAGAACCGGAACCATCCGCTTCTTCAAGGACAACATCGAGTCTGTCCTCACTGTAAAGCAGGCCAAGTTCGAGCCTAGCATCACGGTGACATATCCAGGAGTCAACACCATCGCCGGAATAGGTGAGACGAGAAAGCTCAACATTGTGTCCAATGTTCCTTTCACCGTCACCGCTCCGTCATGGGTGAAGCTTCCTGCGATGAACATTCCTGCCGCCGGAACCTATCCTGTTGACGTGACCTTCGAGGCCAATTCAGGCACCGCAAGAACAGGCCAGGTTGTGTTCAAGAACGCCGAGTACAACTACACTTACACTGTTGACGTGGCTCAGGCAGCCGCCGGTGTCTGCTTCTTCGATGATTTCGGATGGTTGACTCCACTTATTGATACATACACAGCGGCTGGAGGTAAAGTCGGTGACACGATCGGAAACAAAAAAGATGACAGCGCGATCAACATCTATGGCGACGCTGTGAAAGCCTTCACTCTGCCTGCGTTCGCCAATGCCGGCTACGAGGACATGAATCCTTCCCTTGAACTGATCTATCTCCAGGACAAGTACCTCAAGTTCAACAAGACAGGAGGCAAGAACACTTCCATCAGACTTCCTAAGCTTCCTCTTACATCCGCTACGGACGTGACTGTGGAGTTTGACCATGCCGCCATGGTGCAGGGAAGCGGTAAGGTGGACGATTCAGGAGTCGTTGTTGTGATCGAGGGTGACGGCCAGTTCGAGAACGGCACCAAGTACAGCGATGTGCTTAAGGTTGACCAGCCTACCGGCACTTACAGCTGGACACACTCTTCGGCGAAGATCAAGGGCGCCACGGCCAACACGAGACTTGTCGTTGTGATGTACCGTGTGCTTGTCAAGGACGACAGCGGCAACTACACCGGATCTTACAACTACAAGGTAAGCGGTGCGGGACGTATCTTCATCGACAACATCAACATCCACAAGTAATAGTGCGATAACTCTATAATGAAGGAGGCCGACCCAAAAGGGTCGGTTTCTTTCATTATATAGTATGGCACAGAGTTGTCGAAAGGCTCATCCAGAGTTCCGCTTCGCTCCATCCACCCTTCGGAACTCCGTTCCTTCGGGAGCCTCTCACGAGGCTGTGGCCGGTCACGCTCTGTCAGAGCCACCTGACCCTATACAACGATTCCTAATGGTGACTTCTCAGTGACAAGTACCATGCTTTGAGCCTGTTTATGCATTGACTCGGTTTTATAGGCGACATACTTCCTGAGGTTATGCGCTAATGATACCAACCCCCATTCCACTTTTGTCTTTCTCCTTGAGTTCAAATGGAACCTCTTGGAGCCATGGTTGAACTTTATATTTCCAAAGCAGGCTTCGGGTTCTGTCGGTCTGTTGCCGCGATGCATCAGCCTGCGCTGACTTGTGAGCAATGTTTTTGCGGAGCTCTTGTATGAGTTTACCCTGTGATTGACCTCAATCGTTCTTCTGTCGGATCTGCCGCCACCGCAATCTCAGCTCAGCCGGAAAGAGGATGGCGCGGGAGGTTTAAGTGCCTCTCGGAACGGAGCGGCAGGACCTCACGGCGAAGGAGGCGGTGGAGGGTGGCGCCACCTTCGGGACCGGTCGCACAACGACTGAGGAGATCCGGTTTCTTAAGCACTTGATCCCGTTTGGGGAACAAATAGCCCACGACACCGCGCATGACACCACGCATGACACCACCAATGAGATCGCCGTCCATGCACATTATTACCTAAACAGAATCACATAACGACATACAGTCTTATCTCAGCCCTGCTTGTCACGCACACACCAAGAAGTCCAAAACGCTGATACTCATTACATAGCGTTTCCAGGCGCACGAAGAGATTCACACCTAGGAGTCGGAACCTTGCCCACAACGGCCTGAAATGCCAACCGCCTCTTTCAGGTGTGCAAATCCGTTCACCCCTAGAAACGTAAAGTGCTGATGTTCTTCATATAAGGTTTCTATGTGTGAGAAGCCATTCACACTTGAGAGTTGAAAGGTAGATGAGCAGGTGGGAAGGTAGGAGAAGATATGTGGATAGATAGGTGGATAGATGGATGGATAGATGGATGGTAGCGACTTATTTGTGGACACAACGTGCATGTGGAACGAGTACGATAGGGAAGGACAAATGTGGTGAAATCGGCGAGCACGCCACCATGCCCCTGAACCGCTTGCAGGGGACATTACGGTGTTCGCCAACTGCAAGCGAAGAGCCATGCTGTGATATTCAGGGAATTGCGATGGAACCTTCTTAGGATAAGGGTATCCCGCAACCAACAGCCGGTAGACAACCTGGCTAGGATTCAACTTCAGGCTCTACATACGCTAAACCTGGCTCCATCCAAGTTTGACACATACTTGTACACCTGATCAACTAAATCCCTCCCACGACTTTGTCGTGGGCACTCTTCCGTTCACAAGGCCATGGGTGCCTATGGCTTTCCGAATGGCACCCTCCTGAACTTCTTGGTATGCAAACAAAGAAGCTGACCTTTTGAGTCAGCCTCTTTCAGATTTTAACGATTGTCAATGCCTCGCTCCTGGTTCACCCAGATGAGCCGGGAAGTGTCGTAGCCTCGTCTGGAGGCTTCGGAAAGGACCATGTCAACGGCTTTTTGAGGAATCTGTGGGGATCGGGACAGAATCCAAAGGTACTTGTCGCTTGAGCTGCCGACGAGGGCGAGGCAATAGTCATCGTCAATCATAAGGACACGGTAGTCAGAGTAGAAGAACAGGAAGAAGGAGACACGGAGCAGAGCCGGGTTGTTGACCGGATCAGGTTGCTTGGCCTTGCCGATGGCTGTCTTTGACCGGCTGTCCTTCCATCCGGTGTTGGTGACACTGATCTTGCCGTCATCCCTGAGGACATATTCAGCGGCGGCGTGCGAGATCCCTCTTTCGAACGGGTGGTCGAATCTGGCGATCTCGTACCATGTGCCAAGGTAGCGTTTGAGGTCAAAGGAGGTTACGGGAGATTTGTCGACCTTTTCCGCGCGAAGGCATAATGACAAAGCTGTAGCGAAGAAGACAGCCGCAGTTAATTTTAGGAAACATTGCATGATAACAGGTGTTTTATGTGGTTGTAATTATGATGTGAATCAATTACTTACAAAAACAGTGCCTGCAATCGGACAACGCTCCTACCGCCTCTCCACGGTTGTCAGGCAGTAAGGACCGGAATGGATGACTGTGCCGGACTTGAAGATCTCTTGCAGGAGAGGTTCGCTTTCTAGTCTTGATCTGCGTGTGAGGATGGAGGAAAAGCTACAAATCAAGGCTGTCCGGATTCAGAAGAAAGTCGAATAAGCCTACCCTCAAGATTCCGTCATAATCGTGGTATGAGGTAATACGGTCTTTCACTACGATGATTTTCTTGAATGAATCAGGAATATTTATCAGAGATTTCTTCTCTTGCCTGACTTTGTCATCATCTTCCATTCGGAGCGCGGATTGTATGTAATACCTCTTGCTTCCTTGATTGGCGACAAAATCAACTTCAAGTCGCTTGCGCTCTTGCTTTCCATCAGCGTTCCGCTCCATGATTTCAACCATCCCGACATCAACATTATAACCACGGTATTTCAATTCATTATAGAGAACGTTCTCCATTATGTGCGTTTCTTCTATCTGTCTAAAACCAAGAATGCTGTTCCGCAATCCTATATCCGTGAAGTAGTACTTGGTCTCTGTGCCTATATATTTGCGGCCCTTTACATCGTAGCGCAAAGCCTCTGTTATCAGAAATGACTCGTTGAAATAACGAATATGTCGTGCCACTGTTTCGCTGGACACGTGTTTCTTTTCAACGCTTTCGAATGTTTTGGATATTCGTCTAGGATTGCATGGAGAACCCATTGATGAGGCCAATGTCCGAAGCAATTCTGTGATTCCCTCGCCGCTTTTTAACTTGTTCCTCTCAACTATGTCCTTGATATATACCGTTTCAACAAGGTTTGACAGGTAGGTGATTTTTTGTTGTTTGGTCTTGAAAGACAAAATTTGTGGCAGCCCGCCGAACTCGATATACTCGCTCCATGCTTCATCTTTATCACCATCAAATGTACTTATATATTCTGAAAAAGTCAATGGCTGCATACGGATTTCTTGTGAGCGACCTCTGAATTCAGTCACAATGTCGGTGGAAAGGAATCTTGAGTTGCTTCCAGTCACAAAAATATCAAATACTTCATTGTGCATCAGGCTGATGAGAACTTCCACGAATCTGTCCATAAGTTGCACTTCATCAAGCAGAAGATAGTGTGTCTTATTATCGGAAATTCTACTGCGGACCATCTTCAAGAATTCTTTTGGCTCACGCAGTTCCTCTATTTCCATATCGTCAAAAGAGAGATATATGATGTGGCCATCATCCACGCCATTGTCTTTAAGCCATTGCCCGAATATGTCCCTGAGCAGCACTGATTTACCGCAGCGTCTGATACCTGTGATGGTTTTTACCAGACCATTGCCCATACTGTCGATAAGTTGTTGCAGATATTGAGTCCTTTGCACCATGGTGTCTGATTTTTCTGTAACTTGTTACAAATTTTTCAGGTGCAAAATTAGCGATTTGTTTGTGAACGACAATGCTGCATCTTAAAAAAGTGTAAAATGTTACGGATTTATCGGATGGTCACCGTCGTGAGGCAGTAAGGTCCGGAATGAATTACGGCGGTGCCGGACTTGAAGATCTCTTGTAGGAGCGGTTCGCTTTCTAGCCTTGATCTGCGTGTGACAATGGTCAAATGCCTTGCCTCGGAGCCACTTGCGGAAGCTTCGCCGATGTCCTCGGCCAGCTTGTCGCAATCCTTGCCGTAGTCAGTGATCTGACGGCCGATGTAGGTGTCGATGTTCTTGGGTCTGTGGAGGAAGACTGTGGCGACCTGCGTGCCTTCAGGGACTTTAGCGCAGATGGAACCGTAGCCGATGTAAGGGTTAACGTCCCGGATAATCGCCGATGCGGAGAAAACAGCGAGCAGCAGACCTGCTCCTAGCAGGAAAGACGGAATATTCCAGCATTTCCGCTTGACAAGAAACCATAGCCCGATGCAGTTCGCAATCGTCAGGAGGATGATTCCGTTGATGACAGGGATTTCCCGGGCGAAGGAATATTCATTCAACAGTTCATTCACCGCTGGGACGCTGACCGCTCCGAGAAGGATCAGCAGAGCGCCCGCGCCGACGATGATGAACAGGACGTTGAAGATTCCGACGGCCCAAGGCATCCAGCGGCGCTCGCCGGTTCTGCCAAGCAGGACGGGAAGCAGATAGACGATGAACGGGAAGACCGGAACAAGGTAGATCGGCAGTTTGGAACTGAAGCACGACAGCATCACGATTGTCGAGACTATCGCGCAAAGGAGCAGAATCTCCAGATCGGAACGCTTGGAGGACGGAGTATGTGAGGAATCCGAGGTTCCGGCGGCTTTGTCCGATGGCAGATGGCGCGCCGGAATCAGCGACACCACGAGCGAACCTATCAGCAGAAGGCAGTACGGAGCGAGGCACCACCAGATGGACACAAGGTAGAACCAGAACGGTTTGGCGTGCGTGAAGGCGTTGACCGCGCGTCCCATCGTCTGTTTGAACAGAAGGTTGTCGATGTACTCGGCGCCGCCTTCGAACCACACGCAAGTGAGCCAAATCGCGGCGAGACCGGCGATGATGCCCCAGGTTTTGAGTCCAAGATACTTACGGAATCCTTTCCAGTCCCGTTTCACGGCGAGGAACACGGCTATCGCCAACGGAGGCATCAGCAGACCGACCGGCCCTTTGGTGAACAGCGCTAAGAAAATCCACACGGGAAGCATCACGGGGTCGGATTTCCGCGCGCCTTCTCCGCTGTACATCCGGTAGAAAGTGGCTATGGCCAGCGTGATGAAAAGGCACATCAGCATATCCATCCTCAGCACGACCATCGTTCCGAGGAACATCACGCAGGTCAGAATGGTCTGTGTCGTTAACTGGACTCTTGGAAAGAAAGTGCTTGAGGCCCCTAATGGAGGTACATGTCGTTTGGCCGCAGAGTCTGATGCTGAAGGAACGAGCCCTATTTTTGAGGTTGTCGAGTAATCAGTCTTGCTGATCATATTATTCAAGCGCTCCCGGAATACTGAACCCGGGAGCGCATTTTAGTAACTTCTATTATGATTAACGGTGGTGGCTCTGTGGCACTTTGATGAGGTGGGTGGTGTTGTAGCCACGGTGCTTGTCCTCGGCGACGTATTGCGGCACAGAATATACCAACATAGCCACCCCCAGCTTTCGGAGGTTAGCCATGATAATGTCTCTTACTGACCACTTATGCTCAAGTATCCATTACTGAATTGCCTCAATCTGCTCCTTGGAAAGTTTGGTGTACAGCTTGATCTGCTCAATCGGCATTCCACTGGCAAGCAGAGCCTTGGCCACTTCAAGTCTGCCCTCAACAAGCCCTTCGGCCTTTCCTTCGGCCTTTCCTTCAGCCTTTCCTTCAGCCTTCCCTTCAGCTTTTCCCTTGGCCATCCCCTCGGCCTTTCCTTTGGCCAAACCCTCAGCCATTCCTTTAGCCATACCTTCAGCCATACCTTTAGCCGTCCCGTCAGCAATTCCCTTTGCCTCTCCGTCGGCGTATCCTTTCTCGAAGCCCTTGCGCTCGGCGAATTCCCGCTGCGCCAGAATGTCCCACTCGTTCATCTTGTCAATCTCGTATTTAAGTTTCTTCTCCTTGTCGAACGCCGCCACCTCACACGCCTCGGCGAGCCGTCTTGAGATCCCGCCGGCCTCCTCAATCCATTCGGGGATCCTTTGGAAGCCATCACTGTTCTTGAATATGTAGAACAGCCTGTCGAACTCCGTCACGCACTCCTCCAGCGTCTTGGTGAACAGCGTCATCTCCACAAAGATAATACTAATTGTCTGATTCGCAACCATTCCGGTGCGTCTTTCTGTGAACTGCCAGTACGAGATGATGTGGTCGGTGTCCCAGAGGGACTCGTCGTCGTGCTTCAGGTGATAGTTCAGGAACGACACCACATAGACCGGACGTAGTCCCTTGTATCGTTCCCCGTCCGACAGTTCAAGATGGTAGAGCCCCGACGCGTAATAGACGCACCTTTCGAAGAAGTTGTCCTCCTCGGCGGCCTGCATCTCCACAACAAAAGTTCTGCCTGATTTGTCACGGCAGACCAGATCCAGCACTGTCTTTTTCCCATAGGGTACATCCCGCCGCTGCTCGCGGTCGGAATATTCGGTGATGTCATCGATTCTGGCCTCTGAGGGTAGGATCATGTTCAGCACCCCGATTAGGATGTCCTTGTTGTTCCTGTCCGCGAAGACGGCCTTGAAGCCCACGTCGCTCCTCAGGTTCACGAACGGAGCGAGTTCCTGTTTCTTTTCATTGAAATACATATGGTTCAAAATTTAAATAAATATTTGAACCGCAATAATATGCACAATAAACGTAAAAAACGAAAAGAAACCTATAAGAAATATAAAAAACAGAAATTTATTCGTTAATACCACTAAAGAAACCACTTCGCCACGGCTGGCAAATAACATTTCACATAAACCAAGGATTCTGAGTTGTTTTGTATGATTGCCCAACTTCCATGATTCAATTGGTTACTTCGATATGCTCAGTGACCGGAATCGGCCGACAGCCTGTTTGCGGCACCATCGTCCCGTCGCCTGTTTGTAGAGCCATCGTCCCGTCACCGATTCGCAGAACAATTGGCCGGTTGTTGATCTTGCCGGATCATAGGCCGGTAGCTGGCTTACCGAACCATAGGTCCGTAGCTGACTTGCTGAACCATAGGTCGCTGAACTTGTCGAAGTGCCGAAGCAACTGGGCTACTTCTTGCTTATAGTCGTCAGGCAGTAAGGCCCGGAGTAAAGGACGGTGCCATTGCTGAAGAGTTTCTGTAATTCAGGGATTGTTTCCAGTCTTGACGTGCGTGTGATGATTGTCAGAGGCTTGTCGGAGGCGGAGACCGCTTCCACAAGGCGTTCCGGCTCCTTGCCGTAGTCGGTGATTTGACGGCCGATGTAGGCATCGATGTTCTCTGGTCTGTGCAGGAAGACCGTGGCGACATCGGTGCCTTCGGGAACCTTCGAGCAGATGGAGCCGTAGCCGATGTACGGATTGATGTCCTTGACGACCGCCGAAGCGGAGAACGCCGCGAGGAAAAGACCTGCACCCAAAAGGAGTGCGGGAATATTCCAGACTTCCCGTTTGAGCAGGAACCATATTCCCAGAATATTCGCCAAAGTCAGAAGAATTATGCCGTTGATTATCGGGGCTTCGAGGGCGAAAGGATATTCAGTCAAAAGGTCATTGAGAGCCGGGATTTTGACAGCCCCGAAAAGAACCGGCAATGCGGCCAAACCAATGACTGTGAATATGATAGAGAATATTCCTACACCCCATCGCATCCATCCTCTCTCCCCGATGCGGTCAAGCACGACAGGGAACAGATAGACGCTGAACGGGAGGACGGGCACGAGGTAGATCGGCAGCTTGGAACTGAACGAGGACAGCATCGCGACCGTGGAGATGGTTGTGCAGAGGAACAGAACCTCTAAGTTGGAACGCCTCTGTTTAGATTGACCTGCGGCCTTGGAAGTGTCTGGAACGCCGGATTTGGGTTGTGCGGTGCCGAGGGCCTTTTCAGCGCCGGTCTTCCTGTCCGGCAGTAAAGAGGCTATGAACGATCCGATCAGCAGAAGGCTGTACGGTGCCAGACACCAGATAATAGCCACGAGATAGAACCAGAACGGCTTGGCGTGGGTGAAGGCGTTGACGGCCCGCCCGACGGTCTGTTTTACCAAAAGGTTGTTGATGTACTCCGATCCGCCCTCGATCCAGACACAGCCGATCCAAAGGGCCGCAAGCCCGGCGATGATGCCCCAAGTCTTGAGACCCAAGTACTTGCCGAATCCTTTCCAGTCCCGTTTCACGGCGAGGAACACGGCTATTGACAGCGGCGGCATAAGGAGCCCCACAGGTCCCTTTGTGAAAAGGGCGAGGAATATCCACACCGGAAGCATCACGGAATCCGATTTCCGCACGACTTCTCCGGTATACATCCTGTAGAACGTCCAGAGAGCCAGCACGATGAACATACACATCAGCATATCCATCCTCAGCACGATCATAGTCCCGAGGAACATAACGCAGGTCAGCGTCATTCCGGCCAGAGCCATTCTGTCCATCGCTGGCTTGCCTTTCATCACCCACTTGTCCATTATCCCAGTGATGACGAACGCCGGGATCAACGAGAACATCGAAAGAGCGAGGCAGCTGTGATGCCCGAACAGCAGCCTGCACAGCATCACGATCCAGAAATAGAGCGGCGGTTTGTCGGCATACGCCAGCCCGTGGTTGTAGAATGCGAATATATGCCCGTCCGCAAGAGCCTCGTCAGCGATGCTTAGGTACCTCAGCTCATTTGAGGGCGTGAAATCCCTTGTCAGCATCACCGGGAAAAGGCAGACGAAGGTGAAGACGAAGACCGTCATCATAGGATGGCGGGTGAATATGTTACCTTTCCCGGTCTGTGGAGTGTTGTTTCTCATCTGAATATTCTTTTTTCCCTGATCCAAGGATCAGATTCCTTATGTAAACCACAAACCCGAACATCTGGCCGAGGATCAGTACCGGG
>ERZ1026868.889-NODE-889-length-16798-cov-4.467121_pt1 | contig 16798 bp, 9 predicted proteins | sample MGYA00380164_ERZ1026868 | MGnify/ENA primary metagenome ERZ1026868 (study PRJEB33269, sample SAMEA4719800) | human gut metagenome | biome: human-associated habitat; feature: organic feature; material: feces | place: Cameroon | collected 2013-10 ... | reverse complement strand
GCATTATATGCTGCAATAATCGTATTGACGAAAAGCTTCATCTCCGCACCTTCATCCGGTCTGGAATGACCTGCTCCGGAATAGGTAACATTACCCATTGTATAAATGTAATAATTATTTACGACATCATTGGGACAAATGCTGTAAATATTGGTAGATTGAACATTTGAGTCATAAATATCCGACAGACAATACCATACTACAATATCACTTCTTCCATCACCATCACGGTCCAATTCCATATTGGGCTGCAGCCACTGATAATGCGTTGAACTTACCTTCAGGCTCTTCCGCTGATTGATTTCTTTTATTTCGTCTTTAGAGATCAAATAAGGATACTGCGTAATCTGTCCTTCATTCACCTGTGTCGCTTTCAGAGCCGGTGGGGAAACACCTTCCAAACAGTAATCTCCTTTCAGCATGTAGCTGGCCTTATTCCATCCAGCATCCCAATACTTTCCCCTAAATCCGGCATCATATAATAACTCATTATTTACAGGGAAAAGACTGCCCTTATAGGACTTATTGCCTTGTAAACTATCCAACTGTTTCCTCAGGAATCGAGCTACCGTGTATTTCGTAAGCCCTTCCTTCTGATTCAGGTTAATGTCTGTATTTGGTATCTTGAGAGTATCATACTGATACGTATTCAAAGTATCCAGATATTTCTGGTAGTGTTGTCTCTCGGTATCGTTTGGAGCCCAGGCCACCATCTGCTTATAGTATTCCTTCAGTTCTCCGTATCTGTCCAAACCTACGGAAGCCCGGATGGTCTTATTGAATTCATATCCCCAGTACCATCCGTTATCGTTACTCTCAGCGGTTCCGTTATCGTTATATTGCCGCCTGCTATACATATCATTGATATATGACGTGGTATCATGCGTAAACAATACACTTCTTCCGGACTCTATATAGTCACGTACTGCCCGGCCTACCGCCAGATTTTTTCTGGCACCACTTAGTTTGTCCGTATACAAATTGGTATGACCATCCTTCTGACTTTCTGACACATCATACCACCGATAATCATAACCGAACCGGTAACTATCTGCAAATCCTAAAATCAACATATCATAGGTCTGAAAATATTCATATGACTTCACATAACAATTCTCTATATCTGTATCACTGATATTATAAATATGCAATCTATCTCTTAACAGCTCAATTACCGATACACTGTCTACCTGAACATCCCAGTCCTTAAGATTACTTATATAAGTTTTAAAATTACCATCGTTTGCCAGATCCCAATTATTACCATTATCCGATTTTAACTGTAAAATCCTGATCTTTTTGCGTTCTCCCTGCACTTGCACAGCAGTATATCCGGATCTTGCAGTTCTGACCAACGGATCAGCATTATCATAAAATACAATTTTCCATGGTATGACACCCACATAATCATCCGGCAGCTGCCGCATTACTTTATATACATTTCCGGTACGCAATTCATAATGCGCAGAACCATTGTTATTGATCGGCTCTACTTTATTCCATGCATCACCGTTCCTAATATATACATTGATTCCGGTCAATTCCTCTGAATTATTGCTATTATTGCCAATAGCATCTGATCCGAGGAACCGTCCATCAGAGTTCTTATCAACAAACAGCTTACAGTCATAAGAAGCTGTTACCGATGAAGCGACTCTATTGTCCAAGGTAAATATATACTGTAGCTGATACTTACCATCAATCGCAGACAGATACGTCTGGTTTGGATCATTCTGGTTGTCACCATAGGACAGTTCCTCCGGATAAGGACGTTCGCCGGAGATATTTGTTACCCAGTCCACGGACAGCTTAGACAAATTCAAATAATTACAGAATCTGCGTTGACGTTCCTCAAGATCAGAAGACGCCTCCAATAACTGGCTCTCCGCAAATACATTCTTCTGCCAATAGAGATACTCGCCGGTTGTTGCATCCTTAGCTGACACAATCTGCTGTACAAACTGATAAAAATAGGAATTTTTATCCATAGTGTTTGTAGATGCAGCATCCTTGGCATCATTCAAAAAAGCATCCGCAATTACCACAGGATACCCGGCCTGTACATACTGCAATAATTCCTTATATTTCGTGGAATTCATGTCATTACCGGGACCACGATATGTTGTTGACTTGTTGTTTTTATCATCACTATTATCATTGATCTTATGATTCAATGACGCATCCTGCAATCTGTGCTGATCATTGTAGCTTTCACCGGAATAGTCATAATAATCTCCCACATGAGAATAAATCAGACCATTCATTGTAGTATCATTATATTTCGTTTTCCCATTTTCTGTGTTCATCGTCCCGGTCTTTGCGCCAAGATAAATCATATCATACTGTTCATTTAGATCCTCTATTTTACCGATAAACTCTGCAGATGCCATTTTACGGATATTGATCTTGCCGGTATAAGTATCTCCCATTCCCATAAATTGTTTAATGGTTTTGTCCAGATTGGCATCAAAATCATAACATGGTTCCAAATCCAATACCGTAATCTCAGATTTCACCGTCACTCTGTGCATATACCAGTTCAGAATGTATCTTGTAATGGATGCTTTCGTGATTTTTTCTTCCAATTTAGTGGAAGTGTTCCCATTCTTTTCCGCCAGGAAATTCTCATACTGAATCTCTTTTAATACTGCTCCGAAGGTTGCTACTTTCGCCGCAGTCCCTTTACAGTCAGTCAGGAAGTCAGAGGCAACATATGGCGTCGCACTGTCATCATTCAGATAAACATTGTCATATAAAGCCTCTTTCACGGAATCGCCCAAACTAAGCGAAGCTGCCGTCTGACCGTTCCAATAAGCATCTCCCTTTGAAGCAACTTCTTTGGCAATATTATCATCGGAAACTTTTAAGATCGTCAGTGCCATCTGTGTCAGTATCTTATTATTCTGATTATTATTCGGCTCCTCAGCCAGCGTTTTATTTTGGCTGTAAAATCCGTAATCCATGACCACCGGTACTCTGTCTGCATCATTCCGCTCACCGGTAGTATCCTTAATGCCGAATATCATCTTCGTCAGAGCGGTTGCTGCAGAAGTCATATTCACAGATTCCGCTGCATAACTTCCCCTGCCGGAGAGATAGATCAGATCCACGTTGTCCAAATCCACGCCATAATAAGCCTGTTCCTCCGGATTCACCAGTTTCGCCAGTTCCTCCACTGTTAAAGTTGTCACTTCAATCTTCAGTTGATCAATCTCTTCGCCAGCAGTGGAAGAACTGCCGGTCTCATACCGGCTGGTGCCAGACAGATTCAGGACCTGCTTCTTGAACCATTCTTTATTGTAAAAACCACCGTCATATGCTACAGTAACCAACGCATCCTTCGCATTATCACCGATAAAATCATAGCTGTTTGATGCATCGTAGCCTGATTCATCTCGAAGATGAACCTGCATAGTACCGCTGCTTTTCAGCACATATTTACCGTTATCATTTCTCTGATAAGAATCGATCAGTTTGTAGTCTCCTTTAGTGCTGGATAATGTCACCTTAGACACATAATACTCACCGGAGGTGTTTTCCGTGAAATGCACAAAATAGCCATCCGCAGGAGTCTTCAGTGTATAACTTTCCGTTCCATCCGGATTTTGCCTCCAGGTTGCCCATAAAGTAGGTGTGGTGTTGGCCATATTCAAAATATAGAGATTATTCTGTTCGGAAGTTACAATATCATTTCCGGATGTGCTTTGTACGCTGATGGTCTGCATCTCATTACCGGACTCCGCTGCCGCGTCATTCCCGGATGCAGATGCTGCCGTTATCATTCCCGAGTTCTCCGCTGTTGTCGCCTCTCCCAGATTTTCTGACGCTTCGGAAGGATTTTCGGAAGTTATGGCAGTGCTCTGGATAGCATATCCCGCAGGCAGATTTCTGCCGTATACCACCTTACCAAGGTAAGTGTATACATCATCAGCAGTCTTGGTATACACTTCCCTACCGACATATTTAGCTGCCTCAAAATCAATGGTATTAACATTGTTCATACTGCCATTGGAATTCTCATCGTCCGGTGTCAGTGCATATCTCGCAGGTGCCAGAGCTGTCAGTGCATCCGCCGCATCACCGATGGTCATTTCCAGATTTCCTCCGGTAGCACCGGACACTTTAGAAAATACAGGAGATACACTCTGTTTGTTCTCGTTAGAAGCTCCGGAAGCCTCAATCGTACTATACCGGTCATAACGTTCATTGCTGTCTCCCTCTCTAAACAACCTATACACCGATTCCGTCTGTGTATAGGTATACTGACCGTTATTCTCCGTATTTTTCACAAAAGAGCCACGGATCTCTTCGGTCCGGCTTCCGCCCTCTCTGTATGCAGAGAAGCTGACCGGACCGTTGCTTCCTGCGAGATCCCCCAGGCTGTTATTGTCGATTGTAGCCATGGCAGCTAATCTCTCCGACGACGCCGGCAGTTCGGACAACTTACGTCCTTCAGATACCGGTTCCTCTCCACCGATCAGGTATCCGATGGAAGCATCCGATTTTAAAGGTACGATCTCTAAAATGTGAAAGGTACCGTCCGAAGATGCTACTGTATCCTGTACCAGCTTCTCGATGCCGGGCAGTGTCATCTCATGTGCACTTACTTCCATAGAGCCATAGCTCTGGCAGACTCCGGCTGCCAAAGCTATGGTAAGGATTCCGGCTATGTACTTTTTTGTGTTGTGCTTCAAGTTACCCGTCATTGTGCATCCTTCCTGTTCCACTGTATTACTAATACACGGTCCAGCCTATAATCCTGTTCATTATAATGATCTTTATCATAGAACTGCAGATACAGGTCTTTATTCTGCTCCATGGCATCAATGGATATCTGTAAAACACCTTCGTCTGCCGTCCATGTAGTTGCAGAAATTCCTGTACCTCCAGCCAGCTTGCTATCTCCGTACATTTTACTGTCCAGATTCAGCCAATTACCGGAATCTTTCAATCCCAGATTTCCTGTGTAAAATCCATACAAAGTCACATAAATCCACTGGTTATACAATGCCGGACTGGGTTCCCATTTCCCGGTCACCTTATTTTGTGCAGTTTCGTTACCCCAATGATTATGATTAGGATCATTTTTGCAGGCATCACACTTACATCTCGGATAAATCGCCTGTCCTTGATTAACTGTCATATAACGACTTCCTCTGGGGAACAGTACTTTACATTCCGGTATCAGAATATCTGTCTCTGCAATCACATTCCCCTCTTCATCCACTGCTTCCAGTGTCAATCGATATTCCTGATTCCATGGAAGTGAATATTTTGCCCAAATATATGCATGGTCATTTTTCGAATCATAAGTCATATTTGGAAATACCTGTCGTGTTCCATCTTCGTAAGCATCAGGGAGACTTCCTTTTTTATCTCTCTCCTTATATCTGCTGAATCCAACCATTCTTTGCGACAAAATATTTACGTATTCTTTATCCTTACTAGGATCAAGCTGATCTTCAATTTCCCTCGATGCCGCCAGACCTAATTCTGCATCATTAGCAAATCTCCAGGTTACTTTACCTGTGCCATCATAATTTTCCAACCAACACTCTATTTCACCGTTTCTGTTCAGTACAAACTGATCGCTGTTGATATACGGTTTATCCTCCGCCAGTGCCGTCTTCAGCTTGGGAATCTTAATATCTATTGTGGGATATACCGTCGTTGTAGCATCCAGTTGTACCGTAGCACGTACAGTCACGGGCGGCTCATATACATTTTCATGGTAACTACAATATAATATCTGTTCATAAACACTGCTAGAAGGACCAAATGTATATCCTTTAGAATCTCCTACTATTTCCCAAGAAATCTTCGGATAACCGTTTCGGTAATCTGCCCAGGAAGGAAGACATTCGATATTAACACAATAGCCGATTCTCTTCTGGTTTCCCTCATCGAATTTATAGGTAGTCAGAGTTTCAGCAATCAGTTCCGCACTGTATTTTCCAGGAACATTAGATACTGTGATCAATGCCTCATCCTTCATAGAAGGATCTGCTACTGATGAGCAAGTCACCCTTAACACATGATATCCCTGTTTTTCCTCTGAATCCGCTACAAGATATGCAGTCATAGCTCCTGTCTTTGAAATTGCAGTTCTCGCTGCTCGAGTAGTGCCATCCACACGTTCCACAGTCCATTCTACGCCTTCTGCTTTTGCACTGTCCTTGCCATCTAAGGTACATGTGAAATTAATTCTTTTACCATCACCGACTGCGTTAGCCTCCTGTCCATTCTGCCAACTTTCCAAAGGAATCAGGCTGCCATCATGTGGCGTAATCGTCAAAGAGTCTATCAATCTCTCTTCTACTGTCACATATGCATATGCCACCATACTCGTATCTGCTTTTGCAGTACATTTTACCACCAGCACATCCGTGCCGATAGTTTCCTCATCATCTACTTTTAAAATACCATCCTGATTAATTGTACTCTTACAATTAGCCCCGGAAGCATAGGACACACTCCAGGTAACGCCCTCAGCTACTGCCTCTGCGTCACCGCTCAGATTATAGGTAAACTGCTGTATCTTGCCCTGCGGTAATGTTGCACTGGGAGGATCAATAGTCAGAGCACTGATCCATGCGTATGCGGTTCCGGTCTTCTCCAGATCATTTCTAAGCTTAATGGTCTCTGCGATATCATAGCTTCTGTCCTGGTAAGTGAAGGTCATATTCAGGATAACTTTCCGCTTGTCCTCCACCTGGCTTAAGTCTACGCTGAAGCTTGTGACATGCTCTGCCATAAGTGCCGGGGTTGCCGTGGTGAGATCTCCTACGACGAGATTGCCGTCCGCATCCGTTGTATTTTTCACTTCATAGAGGTATACCTGGTTTGCAGTCGCATAGTCCCCTGATGCGGTTCCCTGCCAGCGGATCATATAGGTATTCTCGTTATTGACCAGACGCAGTTCTCTGACATGGGCTGTGGTGATCTCATTGCCGGCTGCATCCCTGGCGGTACTGCCGTCCAGATCCACTGCTGTGCCGGTATGATCCGGTGTGAAATTAATATCCTTCTCCACATCAATGATCAGGTCAATCATCTGATTCGCTGCAAGCTGTGCTTCTTCCTGCAGGGTCAGCTCCTTATTCCCCCGCAGGTAGGAATTGTTGCCTGCGACGATAAAGGCGCCCACAGATCCTGCCACAATGGTCATGATTGCCAGGGACACTATCACTTCTACGAGAGTGAAGCCTTTTTTTCCGATACGCATAGTCAACCTCCTTATTTCTTCAGGATTTTGCCGGTTCTGCCGACTGTTGTGATTGTTATCGTTCTTGTTCCTGTTCCATTGCTAATCACAATTTTCTTACAATAGTCCTTGTCCGCATCTGCAGCAGCACAGGTCTTCTCTTCAAAAGCTCCCGATGCTCTGTTGAACACCAGATGCAGTCCGTCGGTTGCGGACGCATAAGGCAAGGTACCTTTTAATTGTGACAGATTATAGGGAATGGAATCATCATCAAAATATACTTGTATTGTGATAGGATCCTTTCCAACGATTCTGTCTGATACCTTCGTACCTCCCTGATAGATCTGCGCATGATACTCACCGCTCACATCTGTCAGCACAAACTCCACCTGGTTTTGTTCTTTTCCCAGGGTCAGCACTCTTGCCCTCTCCAGGGTCGAAACGATCTCATCCGCACATTTTGCAATTTTTCTTCCGGTGAGTGTTCCCACAGATAATCCCATGACGCCCACCACGATCGCCATGATGGCGACGACGATGATGAGCTCCACCAGGGAGAAGCCACCGTTTTTATTGTTTCTGCCAGTTCTCATATACGATCAGGTCTCCTAAATTAATATCGCTGTTCAGGTAGGTCTTATTGTTATTCTGCAGGTAACCATCACCGCCGATCAGGAAATCCACCACATGATATTCCTTCTGACCACCGCCGGAGCCCGTAATCTCCTTGGAATATGTCAGTGCGCGAAGTACTGCTTCCTTGTCCGGTGTCACTTTCACATTCTGTCCTAACAGGATATCACCGCCTGCCAGGATCACACCGTTGAATTCCTTACCATCCTGTATCTTTACATCGCCTGTCGCGATAATGATACCATTCTTGAAATCCGGATGTCCTGCTTCGGGATAGGTATAATCACCATATACGATGACTGCCTTGCAATTCGGATAAGCACTACTTTCAAAATACTTCTCTGTATCAACGACCAGTCCCGCGCCACGGACCACACCGGTAAAGCTTGTGATCGCGTCCGTATTTACCAGATTGCTATATACATTGGCAGTATCCGCTTTTTCGGAAGGCGTAAGCTGCTCATAGCCATCGATCAGCTTCTTGCAGAGCGCCTTGAATTTGGAATCATCCGCTGCCAACTGCTGCTTGTAGCCTATATTGCTCTGATCACTGCCTAATGTGGCATTCTGCAGGTTGCTACTGTAACTGCCTGTGGTCTGATCCTTGTCGGCCATCACCACATTACCTGCCAGGTGCATGATATAGGCACCGGCACTCTGGTTACGGATTTTAATGCCATCGGTGTAGATGCTGGCATAGGCATCCATGGTACTCTTATTTACCTTATAATAATCCTGAAAATACCGGTTGGCAGCTTCTCTCCCCGCCTGGGTGGAGCTGTCAAAGGACACGTAATAATACACAATGGTGATCTTGCTGTTTAATCTCTTATAAAAAGTACGGACGCCCTGGCTGTCGCTGCTACCGTTCGTAATAAACTTCGTAATACCATAGGAAGCAAGGCTGTTACCGCCAAGCATCCTGCTGGTAGCATTAAAATCAACAGCCGTATTTCCCATGGTATCTGCCTGCTCCTTGGTCACGGGATTGGTACCCTGTTTTACCAGATCTGCCGGTACCAGATATGCCAGCTGGTCACTTTTGACTGCAATAGACTGCCCCATCAGGATATCCTTGCGGTCAGAGGCACTGCCATTGAGATTCCCATCCGCCCCGGTGAGATTATCCTTAGCAGTTTTCGTGGCAATATAGGTATTCCCTGCGAGAGTCAGATTGATCAGGCCGCTCAGATCAATATCCGTTCCGGTACCGTTGACTACAATGGCACTGCTGTCACCGTTCTCCCCGGTGCCGAAGCCTATATACTGTCCGGAGTAATGCTCATCCACCAGACTTCCTGCGGTAAAATTATTATTTGCGCCGTCTATGCGCAGATCTCCCGCTACATAGACATCATTTCCTTTGAAATTCATATTCGCGCTGCCGGTAGACGTCGCTGCTCCGTGCATCGTGATCTTGCCTGCCCACAGTTCTCCATAGCTGTCGGATTCCAGTGTTGCGCCCTTGCCCAGATACAGTTCCGTAGCCGCTACCATACGCTTATCATCATTTTCCTTGCCTGTCGGCTCTTCCAGGGTCAGTGTCACGTTAGCGCTGGTGGTATCGTCCTCATTACCCACCAGTACCTTGTCCGCATAGAAGCTTCCGGCGATCTTCGCATCGCTAAATTTGCCGCTCTCCGCTACTACCTGAATATTCTTCTGCGCCACCAGTGACATACTGGTCAGTGAAGGCAGGCTTACAGCCTGTGCAAAGCTCATATCCGGCATTTTCACGCGGATATCCGTCTGGATCACAGAGACATAACCATTAGCATCGGTATAAATCACCTTTAATTTCTGAAAAGACAATCCGTCCGTGAACAGGGTAAGCTGGCCCTTAGGCAGATCACTCACCGCATCTCCGGAGCCGTTTGTGCCCGTCGTCTGCACGACACCGCCCACCATCTTGATTGTATAAGAATTGACTCCGTCACCAGTCTGTAATTCTGTATTTTTCTGTACCCCCGGTGACAGGCTGTAGAACAGTTTCTCTAGATCATAGTAATTTAAGCTGGCGGTATCACTGCACTGATACGCCTTCTGCATACTGCTTAAGAACGCATAGCGGAGCTTACTCTCCTTCTCGGATACGGAAGTGTCATCATAGTTCACCAGAATCTGCGTGTAGGCATCTCCCAGGGACGCGGACACCTGCTCTTCCATATGGACACGGATCTCATCCAGCACTGTCTCTGCCGAATAGAAGTTGTCCTTCGCCTGCAGGTTATTCGCCTTCATCTGATAGTTCAATAAGGACATATACATCAAAACACTGGCTAAAATGCCGATAAAGGCCATAGCTATGATCACTACGACCATTGCCGAGCCCTTATCGTCTGTCTGTTTATGTAATTTGAAGTCTCTGCCACGTATCTTCATGGTTCTTACGCTTCCTTCCGGATTCTCCTGTTATTCCGTTACCGTTCCTGTCATAGTAATGATCGGGCTGCCATCTGCGATCTTATCCTGTGCATAGACCTTCACTTCCATGTCGTAAATACGGTCCTGTGTCCTGGCCGGTGTCAGATTCGTCACTGACATGATATTCTTAGCCAGTTCATAATTAAGTCCCGTTCCGGCTCCCGCGCCGGTCATGCTGGAATTCTCAAATACATATGCCGTAAGTCCGTCACTCTCGTCCAGCAGATTCGTGCGAAGAGTTCCCGCAGACGTCTGTGTCGTGCCGGAGGTGGGCATCCAGCCGGGCCATGCTTCCCGCAGTTCCAGAGATATCCCATACTTACTGCGCATGGTATCATAATCTGTCGCGAAGACATCCTTCAACATATCTATTCTATCCTGTCTCTCGGTCTGCTCCACTACCAGCAGATTCGTCTCCACATTGTCCGGGTTGTTGAACACTATCCGGTCTATAATGGCAGGTCTTCCGGCATCGTAGTGCGCACTCTCCACACGAGGCTGTACACAGACAATGATATTCGCCAATTGATTTCCAAGCTCGCTGACATCATTTACCTGTGTTGCACGGCTGCGCACACTGTCTTCGTTGGAAAAAATCACATAATCCGCTCCCGTCTGCGGATAGTCCGGAGATCTGCCCGTTGCCAGTATTGTGGGATCACAATGATATGTTGTGGATGCCGTTACCAGATATACATCTGTCTCCGCCGTAGCTCCCGTTGCCAGCGTTACGTTGATCTTACTGCTGTCAATATTGATCTCGGTCTTCCGTGTAGTATGCTGCATGATATCTGCTGTATAGAGTCCTCCGCCGAAATAAGAATAAGCTTCCTTAGCGCCGTCCGCTGCTTCGCTGTAGACAGCATTCAGATTACCCGCCAGGTTACTGATATCTACCTGTGCCACACTGTTCACCACACTGTATGCTGTGGGATCCACCTTCACCACTACATCATAAGTACCGGAAGTGGTAGAATCGTCCCGGATCGTGTAGGTCCAGATGCCGGTCGTGTCGTCTTTTACTGCGGTATTGGTAAATCCCGCAGGTGAAGCACCCGTGTAAATATCGGACATTTCCTCCAGAGAATGTGCCTCGAACATTTCCATGACGTCCTCAGCGATCGCCGTGGCATGCATCGTGGTACGGGACTTTGCATTGGTCCTTGCCGATGTCACAAAGCTGTGCAGCAATGGCACTACAATGATTGAGAGGATCACAATGGCGATCAGAAGCTCCACCAGGGAAAATCCTTCATTATTCAGTTGTCTTTTCTTCCTATGCTTCTGCATTACGACAACTCCCGATTAGCAAATCTATTAGTTCACGTTTCCAAATATCGTCTGTACCCCCATAGGCATATCGGGAATATAGGGTTCCCCATATACCTTATCCGTGCCCAGCAGATAATAAGTATTCAGGTTCATATTGCCGGACAATTTTCCGTCATCACCGTTATAGCTGATGTTCACGCCCTGGATGCTCTGACGCTCCTGCTGATTGTAAATATATCGAACCAGCCCCTTGAAATCATCATAGGTACATTCGATACTGATGCCCAAAGGCACCTCATACATATGAGTCTCCGCATAGGTGGTTCCCTCTGTGGAGACAGGGGATGTAGTAACCGTGGTCGTATCTGTGCCCGACACTGCGGCATCTGCTTCCGCTGCTGCGGTATCCGCCGGTGCATCCGCAGTTGCAGCCGCCAGGGCAGAATTGTCTGCGGAAGCCTGTGCATCATACGCCACTTCTCCTATGGTTCCGAAAGAGATGTTTGCTACATAGGTTCTGGTAGCATCCTCCATGTTCTTCACCATCATAATGCTGTCTTCCGGTAAAATATCTGCGGGGAAACGATTCTCAAACCCGGTAATATATGTCTTCATCTTCTCGGTAGCAGCCAGATAATCTGCCTTACGCTGCTCCAACACCTCCAGTGTAGACACCTGGGATCTTAATGACATATTCTGACTTTCCATAGAATCCGACAACTCATTGAATTTCGCATATACAAGGAAATAAGTCACCACGACCAGAAGAACTCCCAGTACAGCAATCAAAAGCTGAATTTCACTCTTTTTTACTTTCATCTCTTATCCGCCTCCTACTGTGCTGTGGTACCGGTTGTATCTCCGGTGCTTTCGGTCTCTTCGGTATCTGCGTGGATATCCGCATAAGTACCTGTAATAGAGAAAGTAACCGCCGATTCTCCCAGTTCATTCTGCGTATCTGTAATATTGCTGATCTGTACATCCTCGATGCTCTCCATATTCCGGATATTCAGAATCGTTCTTGCTGCTGCAGCCTTACCTTCCACAGTTACAGACATACTGATTCCTTCCATATCCGAACTGAAGCTGTTGGTCCAGAAGCTACTGGGTAATATCTGCTCCAGCTCATTGATGAACTCTACGAGATTCTCATTGGGATTCTCGGTATACTCATACAGATATTTGTATTTATCATACTGTGCTGCCGTTGAGAGATATTCATTATATACCGTCTGCGCGGGCTGTAATTCCTCAACTCTCGCCTGCAATGCCACATTCTCCGCCACAGTGCCGAAGTATCTGGTCAGGGAAGTGACTGCCATGGCGATGGACAGGATCACGCCCAGCACCAGGACCGCCACACTGACGAAGGTGTAGTTCGTACCGCTGACTACGGTCATGCCCTTGGCCTTCTGCTGGCTCTTATCGATCAGTCCTACGGGGGCGAGTACTGCGCCCAGGCAGGAAATATAGGCTGCGGGTCTGGTGGAACGGATGGCCTTGCTCATGCCGATCTTGTCTTCCATATCGGACAGGGTATGTACCTTGCGCTCCAGGCAGTTAGTGAACAGCTTGCTCATGCCGCTGAAGCTGCCGCCGAGGCCGGTGACGTAAGTTCTCTCAATAGGTGTATCACTGTTTCTGGAATCATAGAAATCAATGACGCGGCTGACGCCGACGATCAGTGGCTCCAGGGAAGAGGTGATCTTCTGTCTGGCTGCTGTGACTTCCACATTGCCGGCATCCTCATCTTCCCAGCGTCCTGCATTTTCCTCCCAGAGCTTATCTCCCTGATGGAGTACTCTGTTCAGGCAGGTCTTCTTCTGAAAACGTTCTACCGCGCTCATGGGATCGTTCACGGCATATACACCGGAAGCGATCATGGTCTCGATGGCATCCTGCACGCCGTATGCCACGGTTCTCTGTAACAGCACCTTACCCGCGGAAAGCACGGTCACGATGGTGCTGTTCTCATCGATCTTGATCATCATGGTAACGGTTTCGGTCTTCTCGTCACGAAGGATCTGGTACAAGCTGTTGCTGCTGTAATCGAAGCACTCAACCTCCCAGCCGCACATCTGCGCCAGCTGGTAATAGCTGTCTAACAGTGCCTTGGGCACTGCCAGTGCCATGACACGCAGCTTTCCTTCCTCGGTCAGTCCGCCTGCCAGATAATGTCCGATCTCATACTGGGTCAGATCCACGGGGAAATAATCGTTCGCGTTGGTCTTCACCAGTGCTTCGATCTTATTCGCCTTCACGTTCGGGATCTGTACCTCACGGCTCGCCACTCTGGTAGAAGAAATGGTGAAGATCACTCTCTTCGTGCGGATGCCGTTCGTACCCAGTGCGTTCACCAGGTGATCCGCATACTCCTGCGTCGGCTGCAGCATACCGTCCACCACGACGCCTGCCGGGGTCTCGACGGTCAATACCTTATAGACCTTCGGTTTCTTCACCTTATAGTCGATCTCGCAGATCTTCGTAAAGGAGTTGCCTATCTCAATACTCAATACGCGATTGTTCATTGCCATGCTTCTACCCTTCCTCTTATCGGTTCTTTATCGTATTTGGGACAGAAAAAGTGTCCCAAGAACTTTCTAATCTCATATCAGATGTAAGTACCCGGTCTCTAATGATACAGCCCCAGATACCACTGCAAGAATTCATTGCCCCACAGGACAGCGACTGCCACCCCTGCGGAGAGATACGGTCCCATGGCGAGGACATGCCCTTCGCCGCTTACTTTCATACGGATCAGATGGATCACGGAACCAATGATACATCCCAGTAAAAATGCAAAAATGATCAATTTCCAGCCGAGCAGCAGTCCGCAGACCGCCATCAGCTTCACATCACCGCCGCCAATGGCTCTGCCACCGGTAGCGTAATACAGAATAAGTAAAAATACACTGACACACAGGAAGCCGATCAGGAAATCCAGCCACTGTGTATAGTGGAAGGCTCCATGGATCAGCCCCAGTGCCAGTATAAATAAGTTAAATCCCACAGGGATCTCATATGTTCTGAAATCAATCACACTTAAAGCAAGAAGTGCACTAAACAACAAGCAGTAGACTAGGGAATCCACGCTCATCCCAAATTTCCAGAATACGAGCAGGTACAGCACTCCGTTCAGTGCCTCGATGATGGGGTACTGAGCGGAGATATGTGCCTTGCATTTCCGACATCTGCCTCCCAGCGCCAGGTAGCTGAACAGCGGTACGAGGTCGTACCACCGCAGCTGATAACCGCAGTTCATGCAGTGAGACCTGGTCGTTACAATATTCTCTTTTTTCGGAATACGGTAGATCAACACATTGAGGAAGCTACCGATCACGATTCCATAAAGGAAAATCACTATGCAGAGAAGAATTGTTGGGAGCATGTCAGGTGCCTTTCAAAAGCTAATCGCCAATATAATTACGGAGTAACGCCAATACCCAGTTCACCTGCAAGTGTTGCATCATTAACTGTAAATTTGGGCACTCCAGAATCAATGGTGATTGTCAATGTTTTACCGCTATATGCAGTACTCTTCATTTTCATTTTGGACATATCAACAATATTTGCGCTTGTTAAAACAGTAATTGCATTTGTTCCAGTTGCTGAAGGAACAGTATTCTTTGCAAACGCAATGGTACCACCAGTTAAAGCTGTTGTGTTACTAGAATCTGATGCATATACCTGCAATGCAGATATAACCTCTTGATAATTAGACAGATCAGCAGACTCTCTAGATTTCTCAACATACTTTAAGTACTGAGGTGCCAATACGCCGATCAGAACTGCCATAATAGCAATAACGATGATCAGCTCTACCAGGGAGAAACCTTTGTTTGTTAAACTCTTCTGTTTCTTGTTCATAATTACATTCTCCTTTTTATGTGTTTTTTAATTTCAGGGTAGTAAGTTTTCCGCCCCATTTATTAATTATCGTCCTGTCCCTACACAGAACGGATAATCCAATATTATAAATTATCCAATGCAGCGTACATAGATACCATAGGTGCCATACATGCTGCGATCAATCCACCTACTACAATTGCTAGTACAATGATGATCATAGGTTCCAGTGCTGCCATCAGCGACTGAATTTCCATTTCTACTTCTTCATCATAGTAGTCTGCAATCTTGTCCAACATTTCTTCCGTACTACCGGCTTCTTCACCGATACGGATCATCTGATATACCATCGGTGGAAATAGTCCGCTCTCCTGTAATGGTCTGGACAAAGGCATACCAATGGTAATTTCTTCTCTTGCATCCTGTAAGGCTTCTTTAAAATAGATATTACCCATAACTCCGGATACGATATCCACAGCTTCAATCAACGGAACACCTGCACCCATCAGTGTACTCAGAGTTCTCGCCATCATAGATGCTGCAGACTTCACGGTAAGTTTTTTGAAAAGAGGTAATTTCAAAGCAATCTTGCCAAATACATGCTTTCCGGGATTCGTACCTGCAAAGTATTTAATTCCAATTGCCGCCGCAATAATAATTGGAATAATAATAAACCAATAATTTTGTATACCATGGCTCATTGCCACATATAATTTTGTAATCCATGGTAAATCTGTTCCTAAGCTTTCAAACATATCTTCATATGTAGGTATTACTTTGACAAGCATTACAATGGTAACGATAACAGCCACTATGCATACAACCACAGGATAAATCATTGCCTTTTTCAGCATTGCCTGTGTCTTGCTGTTTTTCTCCAACTGTACTGCCACTCGGTCAAGTGCTGTTTCCAGACTACCGGATGCTTCACCGGCAGCCACCATGTTGACCATGATTGCTGGGAATATCTTCGGATGTTCCGCCATGGAATCCGCTAAGGTTTCACCTTTTTCTACACTGATACGTACTTCCTTCAGTGCATCCTGTAATCTCTTATTTTCTGTCTGTTCACAGAGCATTTTCAGGGATTCGAGGATGCTGACGCCCGCTTTGGTCATGCTGACGAACTGGCGGCACATGACGCTTAGATCCCTGGCCTTGGGCCATCCGCCGATCTGGATGTCGATGTCTTTCGTCAGGAAGCTCTGTTCTCCCAGATCGATAACGGTCAGTTCCTGCCTTCTCAGTTCTGCCATTGCGAGATCTTTGTTATCCGCTTCCAAACTTCCCTTTACTTCTTTTCCAGCCTTTGTGATGGCCTTGTAGCCATAGGTCGCCATGTGCCTTCCCTCCAATTACGTCTCTATCTTTAACTGTCTCCCCAACTATGTAAGACGGACCCGGGTCCTAGAAAGGCCC
>ERZ1026868.886-NODE-886-length-16827-cov-10.469890_pt1 | contig 16827 bp, 15 predicted proteins | sample MGYA00380164_ERZ1026868 | MGnify/ENA primary metagenome ERZ1026868 (study PRJEB33269, sample SAMEA4719800) | human gut metagenome | biome: human-associated habitat; feature: organic feature; material: feces | place: Cameroon | collected 2013-10 ... | reverse complement strand
TATAACTGTACAATACAGATGTTAACGAATAAAATATTTAATGCGTCTGCCCTGCTGTTATTATATTTGAATGTGTTTGGTAGCAAGCAAAGCAAGATTTGAAAGTAATCAAAAATTCGTTTGCCAGTAAGCATAGCAAAATTTGATAGTAAGCATAGATTCAATTTAACAGGCTTCGTAATCGAAGAAAGTAAGGTAAAATATCGATACTAATTAGTGCCAGAATAAAGGGCTGAACTCCTGCAAACAGCAAGGAATTCAGCCCTAATATTTTCTTAAGTAATAAATATCCTAAAACCTTATTTCTCCATCGTAGTTGAAGATAGGCTCGTTAGTGTTTACTTCCTCAGGATAGAATTGTACGGCACTATCGTTCATTTTAGGATGCTGACGGTCGAGGAGGCGGAGCATCTCGGCACCTGCCCAAATGGCAGGACCATAGCCGTGGGCAGCAGCTGTGCTCACAGGACGATACATATAGAAAGCAGGGTCGAAGCCCATACCTGTGCCTACGCAAGTGTTCATGAATCGACCTTGGGCATCGATAGATGCTTCTACGGCATGCCATGCAAGCTGAACGGCTGGACCATAGGCAAGGGCGGAAATCCAACCTTGGTTGATGGCGTGAGCTATACAATAAGTATAGATTGCTGTGCAGCTGCTTTCTTCGTAAGAGTCGTTGCGGTCGAGGAGCTGATGCCAAAATCCATCTTTGCCCTGCAAAGCCACGAGGCCCTCGATATGTTGGCGCAGAAGGTCGAGGATGGCGCCACGTTGTGGATGATTTTCAGGCAAAACGTCGAGCACTTCACACATGGTGAGGATAGCCCAGCCGTTGGCTCTTCCCCAATGGAAAGCAGGGTGAGGGGTCATGGCTTCTACCCATCCGTGGCGGAAGAGTTTCTTTTCTTTCACCCACATTTTGTCTTTGAATAGCATAATCTGCTTTGCTGCTTCGTCGAAATATTTGCTGTCGTTGGTATAAGCGCCCATGTAGGCTATAGCAGGAATTGCCATAAACATGTCGTCGAGCCAAACAGTATTCTTGTGAGGACGCTTGCGTGCAAAGGTGCCATCAGCCAAACGAAACTCCTTGGTCATGATATACTGCGAATAGTTTTCTATTACTGGAGCGGTATTGATGACCTGAGTGGAGCGAGTCTTAGGGTTCTTTCTTGCGTCGAGCTCTGCCTTTATCATGGCTGCACAGATGGCACCTGCATCATCAAGGGCATGAGGATCTACAACCTTGCGTATGGCTGTGTCGAGAGTTTTGCCTTTCTTAAGGTCTTTCATGGCTCCAGGAAAGGCATCGGCAATAGCCTTGAAGTTTTGCTCTACGTAGGCAGCATATTTCCTGTCGCCCGAAGCCTTGGCAGCATCGAGGCATGCGCTGTAGGTTACTCCCCATTCGTAGCTCGTGGTGCGAAACTGCTTTGGGTTTGCCAATATGTAGTTCATCACTCTGTCGATGGCAGCCTTCACCTCCTGTTTTGTCGACACTCCGTAGCCATGCTTATAGTCGGGCTTTAGGAGGTGGAGTGGGGTGTTGGAATCGTTGATAGTTGTGTTGTCTTGGGCAAAAGCCATGGCAGGCATAAGCAAACTGGCTAATGCAATAGTTTTGATATTCATGATGAATGGTGAGTTTTAGTAGTTATACAATGTTTTTAGTTTACGCATGCAAAAATACTAATTTATAGGTAATTAGCAAAGTCTTTGGTGTAATCATATCATTAAATTATTATAAATACCTATTGAAAGACTTCTTTTTTTGAAAGTAAATTATTAATTTTGCGCAAAAATACTATAAGGTGAGTACTGAGATATTACCACCATCTAAAATAATAGCAAGAAAAAATGTTTGAAAATTTAAGTGACCGCCTTGAACGCTCGTTCAAGATTTTGAAGGGTGAAGGTAAGATTACCGAGATAAATGTAGCTGAAACGCTGAAGGATGTACGTAGAGCTTTGCTCGATGCCGATGTAAACTATAAGGTAGCAAAGTCGTTTACCGACGATGTTAAGAAGAAGGCATTGGGTATGAACGTGCTAACAGCGGTAAAGCCAGGCCAATTGATGGTGAAGATTGTTCACGACGAGTTGGCAGCCCTGATGGGTGGCGAGGCTGTAGATATCAAGCTTACTGGCAAGCCTGCGATAATATTGATGAGCGGTTTGCAGGGTTCGGGTAAAACCACGTTTAGTGGTAAGCTTGCCAATATGCTCAAGACAAAGCAGCATAAGAATCCTTTGCTCTGTGCGTGCGACGTATATCGTCCTGCGGCTATTGAGCAGTTGAAGGTGGTTGGTCAGCAGGTAGGTGTGCCTGTATATTCAGAGCCTGATAGCAAGGATGTTATCACCATCGCCAACAATGCCATCAAGGAGGCTAAGGCTAAGGGCTACGATGTAGTAATCGTGGATACCGCCGGTCGATTGGCTGTTGACGAGGAGATGATGAACGAGATTTCTTCGCTCAAGCAGGCTCTCAATCCTGATGAAACATTGTTCGTAGTAGACTCGATGACTGGTCAGGATGCTGTAAACACAGCAAAGGAATTCAACGACCGTTTGGATTTCGATGGCGTTGTGCTCACCAAGCTCGATGGCGACACCCGTGGCGGTGCTGCGTTGAGTATCCGCAACGTTGTTACCAAGCCTATCAAGTTTGTCGGTACAGGCGAAAAGATGGAGGCTATCGACGTGTTCCATCCTGAGCGTATGGCAGACCGTATTCTCGGTATGGGTGATATCGTATCGTTGGTAGAGCGTGCGCAGGAGCAGTTTGATGAAGAAGAGGCTCGCAGACTTCAGAAGAAGATTCAGAAGAACCAATTCGACTTCAACGACTTCTTGAACCAGATAGAGCAAATCAAGAAGATGGGTAATCTGAAGGATTTGGCTGCTATGATTCCAGGTGTGGGCAAAGCTATCAAGGATGTAGAAATAGACGACAACGCCTTCAAGGGCATTGAGGCTATCATAAAGAGTATGACTCCAAAGGAGCGTACAAACCCTGAGATTTTGAATACAAGTCGCAGAATGCGTATTGCCAAGGGTTCGGGTACCAACATCCAGGAGGTTAACCGCCTTATCAAGCAGTTTGACCAAACTCGCAAGATGATGAAGATGGTAACTGGCAACCAGATGGCAAGCATGATGTCGAGAATGAAGGGTATGAATATCCCGGGAATGCCAAAACTATAAAGGAAACAAAACTATACTATGCAACTCATTGACGGAAAAGCTACTGCTACAGCCATAAAGGCTCAGATAGCACAGGAAGTAGAGAATATCGTTGCTGGTGGCGGCAAGCGCCCACACTTGGCAGCAGTACTCGTGGGTCACGATGGTGGCAGCGAGACATACGTGAAAAACAAGGTCATCGCTTGCGAGCAATGTGGCTTTAAGTCGACACTCATCCGCTACGAGGCTGATGTTACAGAGGAGGAGCTCCTTGCTTGTGTAGACAAGCTAAACAAGGATGCTGATGTAGATGGCTTCATCGTGCAGCTTCCTTTGCCAAAGCACATCGACGAGCAAAAGATTATTATGGCTATCGACTATAATAAAGATGTAGACGGTTTCCATCCTGTCAATGTGGGACGCATGGCTATTGGTTTGCCATGTTTCATTTCTGCTACTCCGTTGGGTATAATAACCCTTCTACAATATTATAATATAGAGACAAGTGGCAAGAAGTGCGTGGTGTTGGGTCGCTCAAATATCGTGGGCAAGCCAATGGCACAGCTCATGATGCAGAAGCAATATGGCGACGCTACGGTTACTGTATGCCATTCGCATTCGCGCGATTTGAAGAAGGAATGCCAAGAGGCTGATATCATTATCGCTGCTATTGGCAAGCCAGACTTCGTTACTGCCGACATGGTGAAGCCAGGAGCCGTAATCATCGACGTAGGTACAACTCGTGTGCCTGACGCTACTCGCAAGAGCGGATACAGACTAAATGGCGACGTGAAGTTTGATGAGGTGGCAGAGAAATGCTCGTACATCACTCCTGTGCCAGGAGGTGTTGGTCCTATGACAATATGCTCGCTCATGAAGAATACTCTTCTTGCAGCTAAGGGCAAAAAGGCATAAGACTCTTTTTTTGAAATAAAAAGGCAAATGCCGAAAGACCAAAAAAAGATTGGTCGCAACAGTAATTTATGGAAAACAAAGAAACTCTGACTGCCGCTGAGTGGTATGAACGTGGCAACGAATATCGCAAGAAAGGCGATTGGAAACATGCCATCGACTGCTACTTGGAGGCTATAGAAATTGATCCCGAGTCGCCTGCGCTTCATGCAAAGGCGATGCTCGAGGATATTCTCAATTTCTATCATAAAGACGCTTATAACCCATAATGGGAAGTTGTAGCCCCTTTTAAACGCAACTCCCTATTAACTAAACTTAAACAATAATCATTATGGTAAAGATCAAGGGTGCCATAGTCGTTAATAGCGACAGATGTAAGGGCTGCCAATTGTGCGTGGTGGCTTGCCCTAAAAACGTTATTGCGTTGGCACCAAAAAAAGTCAACGTACATGGATATCCATACGTGGAGCAAACTGGCGACGACTGCATAGGATGTGCAAGTTGTGCTATCGTGTGCCCAGACGGATGTATTACCGTATACAAGAAAAAGATGGAGGAATAGCACTATGGCAGAAAAAGAAGTAATGCTAATGAAAGGCAACGAGGCCATAGCCCACGCTGCCATCAGATGTGGAGCCGATGGCTATTTCGGCTATCCTATCACACCGCAGAGCGAGGTTATCGAAACCTTGGCTGAGCTCAAACCTTGGGAAACTACTGGTATGGTGGTATTGCAGGCTGAGAGCGAGGTTGCATCAATAAATATGGTTTATGGTGGTGCTGCTGCGGGCAAACGTGTGTTGACATCTTCATCGTCGCCTGGTGTGGCACTTATGCAGGAGGGCATAGCCTATATGGCTGGTGCTGAGGTTCCAGGAGTGTTTGTAAACGTACAGCGTGGCGGTCCTGGTCTTGGTACTATTCAGCCTTCGCAGAGCGACTATTTCCAGTCTACCCGTGGTGGTGGCAATGGCGACTACTATGTCATTGTGCTTGCACCAAACTCTGTACAAGAGATGGCAGACTTCGTAGACCTCGCTTTCGAATTGGCTTTCAAATATCGTAACCCTGCTATGATTCTTAGCGATGGCGTCATCGGACAGATGATGGAGAAGGTTGTGTTGCCACCATACAAGCCTCGCAAGACAGAGGAGGAGATACGACAGTTGTATCCTTGGGCTACTATCGGTCGCACTAAAGACCGTGAGCCTAATGTAATAACTTCGCTCGAACTGAAGCCTGAGGTAATGGAGCAACGCAACTTGCACTTGCAGGCTAAATATCAGCAAATCAGAGATAATGAGGTGCGCTATGAAGCAACAGGCTGCGAAGATGCAGACTATCTTATCGTGAGCTTCGGAAGTGCAGCACGAATCTCTGAAAAGGCTATCGAATTGGCACACAAAGAGGGACTGAAGGTTGGATTGTTCCGTCCTATCACTCTTTGGCCTTTCCCATCACAGCAGATTGCTGAGGCAGCTCGTGGCAAGAAGGGTGTACTCGTAGTAGAAATCAACGCCGGACAGATGGTTGAGGACGTGCGCCTGGCTATCAATGGCGAAGAGAAAGTAGAACATTTCGGACGTCTTGGAGGTATTGTCCCTGAGCCCGAGGAAATCGTTAACGCATTAAAGGAGAAACTGTAAAATGGCAAACGATATTATATCACCAGAGAATCTGGTATACAAAAAGCCGGAATTGATGAACGACACTCCGATGCACTATTGCCCGGGATGTTCTCATGGAGTTGTTCACAAACTTGTTGCCGAGGTTATTGAAGAGATGGCAATGCAGGAGAAGACAGTAGGCGTATGTCCTGTGGGATGTGCCGTGTTTGCTTACCGCTATCTCGACATCGACTGGCAGGAAGCTGCTCATGGTCGTGCACCAGCATTGGCTACTGCCGTGAAGCGCCTATGGCCAGACCGCTTGGTATTCACATACCAGGGCGATGGCGACTTGGCTTGTATTGGTACATGCGAGACTATTCATGCGCTGAACCGTGGTGAAAACATCACCATGATCTTCATCAATAACGCTATCTATGGTATGACTGGAGGTCAGATGGCGCCAACAACGCTTATCGGTCAGAAGACAGCTACTTGTCCTTATGGTCGCGACCCTGAACTTCATGGTTATCCACTTAACATCACCGAACTGGCTTCACATCTTGAGGGTACATGCTACGTTACTCGTCAGAGCGTAGAGTCGGTGGCTTCTATCCGCAAAGCCAAGGCTGCCATCCGCAAAGCCTTCGAAGCTTCTATGCAGGGCAAGGGCTCTTCGCTCGTAGAGATTGTTGCCACATGTAATAGTGGTTGGAAACTCTCGCCTGTTAAGGCCAACGAGTGGATGAAGGAGCACATGTTTGAGAAATATGTAAAGGGTGATCTTAAAAACACATTGGACGTATGAAAACAGAAATTATAATTTCCGGCTTTGGAGGACAGGGCGTTCTCTCTATGGGTAAGATTCTTGCCTATTCCGGACTTATGGAAGATAAAGAGGTGACATGGATGCCTGCATACGGTCCTGAGCAGCGTGGCGGTACAGCTAATGTTACCGTTATCGTTAGCGATGAGCGCATCAGTTCGCCTATCCTTAGCAAGTATGATGTGGCTATAGTCTTAAACCAGCCTTCGCTCGACAAGTTTGAAAGCAAGGTTAAGCCTGGTGGCATACTCTTCTACGACGGCTTTGGTGTTATCAATCCTCCTACACGCACCGACATCAAGGTGTATCGTGTAGACGCCATGGACAAGGCTGCAGAGATGAAAAACTCTAAGGTCTTCAACATGATTGTGCTTGGTGCTTTGCTTGGCGTATGCCCTGTGGTTAGTACCGACGGCCTTAACAAGGCTCTCTATAAGAGTTTGCCTGAACGCCACCATGGTCTTATTCCATTGAATATGGAGGCTGTGAGCGAGGGTATGAAACTCGTGAAGGGAATTCAGTGATACATGTAATATATACTTGATTTTTGTAACTCTTATGTGTGGGGGACAGACGTATTTTTTTCTAAAATACTCTCTCTCAACCCCCAAGTTTACACGAGGCTGATCGCAGCGATGCGCTTAGTCTCCGATTATAACGAGGTGGTCGCAGCGATGCGCTCACCTCGTTTCTTATTTTATAATCTTTGTAAATTCTACACTTAATGCTTTGTCAATTACATGATTTCCTTTATCTTTGCATTATCTTTGTATAAGATAAGCTGCACTCGGCAATTTGTAAGCAAGCTTACATTGCGCTCGTTTGCATTATCTTTGCAAAATAGATATTAAAGCAGTTACACAAAAACTATCTAACATATGAAAAAAAGCATTCTCTTTTCTTTAGCCATGCTTTCAATGGCTTCAACGGCAATGGCACAACGCATGGCACCATCGATGGAGGTGGCAGGCAACGATACCGTATGCCAAATATTCGTTTATTCCCCAGGCGATAAAGACGGACTACACGTGGCTTACCTCGACGAAAAACAGACTTGGCAACATATAGGGCAACTTTGCTCTTCTGACTATTCGCAATGGGGACAGGAGAAGAGAATGTACGACCCTTATGTGGTGCATGCCAACGATGGTACATGGCGTGCGGTGTGGGCTGTGAATAATTATGCTCCATGTTTTGCTGCCGCTTATAGCGACGACTTGGTGACATGGCGTCCGCAAGACTATCCAAAGATTTCGGTAAAGGGAGTGGCTAAGCCAATAGCATTCCAGATGGATGATGGAACTTTCGACATTTATATGAAATCAGCCAAAGGCAACCGCTATGTGCAGGCTTCTGCAGACTTCCGACGTTTCAAGGAAGCTGAGGATGCAAGCACCATAGAGGATATTGCATGGATGCGCGATACCGCTACCATTAATGGCAAACATTTGGAGGGTAATATGTTTGAGGTGCCAAAGTTGCATCTCGACTATGTGTTGGCTCATTTCGATGCTCTTGCTAATGATGCTGCCAAGAGTAGCGAAACTATGCGCGACGACAACAAGCGTTTTGCTTCATTGCCAAAGGTGGTGAAGGCAAAGCTCAATGTGGATGCCGCTAAGAGTAAGGCTATTTCGGATAAGCTTATTGGTGTGTTCTTCGAAGATATCAGCTATGCTGCCGATGGCGGACTATATGCCGAACTTGTGCAGAATCGCGACTTCGAATATACAAGCGCTGACCATAAGGGATGGAGTGCCATAACTGCATGGAAGAGCAATGCTCCTATCAGAATAGCTACCGAAAATCCATTGAGTAAGAACAATCCTCATTATGCCGTGATTGCTGCCGATACCTTGTATAATGAGGGATGGGAAGGCATAGTAGACCATGGTGCAGCATACGATTTCTCTATCTATGCTCGCAACATCTCGGGCGAGAAGAAGGAACTCTGCGTGGCATTGGTTGCTGAAGATGGCAACGTGATGGCAGAGGGTAAGCTTAAAATTGTGGGCAAGGAGTGGCAACGATATACTCTGGCGCTAAATACCGCCAACAAGAAGCGCACAAAGATGTATGGCGATAAGGCTGTAAACTGCCGATTGGTGGTGGCTGGCAAGAAGGATGCTACTGTGGCTCTCGACATGATATCGCTATTCCCTCACGACACCTACAAGGGACACGGACTGCGCAAGGATCTTGCAGAAGCTATTGCCGAGCTGAAGCCTAAGTTTGTAAGATTCCCTGGTGGCTGCATGAGCCATGGTCAGGGAGTAGACAATATTTATCATTGGAACCATACTATTGGTCCTTGGCAAGACCGTAAGCCAGATAAGAATATTTGGAACTATCATCAGACTCGCGGACTTGGATTCTATGAGTATTTCCAGATGTGCGAGGATATGGGCGCAGAGCCTCTGCCTGTATTGGCAGCAGGTGTGCCTTGTCAGAATTCAAGAGCTAATGCCGAAGGCTATGGCGGTCAGCAGGGTGGCATACCAATGTCGGAGATGCCTGCTTATTGCCAAGAAATCCTTGATATGATAGAGTGGGCTAATGGCGACCCAGCAACAAGCAAATGGGCGAAAATGCGTGCCGATGCCGGTCATCCTGCTCCTTTCAATCTGAAGTATGTTGGAGTGGGCAACGAAGACCTTATCTCTACCGACTTCGAAGACCGCTATCTCATGATATGTAAGGCAATAAAAGCTAAATATCCTAACATCATCGTTTGCGGAACTGTAGGCCCATTCCATGATCCTTCGTCAGATTATATTGAGGGATGGAAGTTTGCTAAGCAACATTCCGATGTTATCGATATGGTAGATGAGCATTATTATGAGTCTACAGGATGGTTTATGGCTCATCAAGATTATTACGATGGCTACGACCGCAAGGCTCCTAAAGTATATCTCGGAGAGTGGGCTTCGCGCACACGTACCATGGAGTCGGCACTTGTTGAAGCTATGCACCTTTGCCATATAGAGCGTAATGCCGATGTGGTGACAATGACAAGCTATGCTCCGCTATTGTGCAAGGAAGGACACCACAACTGGAATCCTAACATGATATACTTCGATAATGCTAACATCACGCTCACTCCAAGCTATCACACTCAGCGACTGTTCTCAGTAAACAATGGCGACAGCTATGTGGAGACGCAGATAGCAGTAGACGCAACGTTGAAGAACCGCGTGGCAGCAAGTGTGGTTAAGGATAGCAAGACCGGACAGGCTTACCTCAAGGTTGTAAACGCTCTGCCTTCAACCGTAGAACTTGATGTTGCAGGTATTGACTTTGGTTCGCAACTTTCTGTTGATGGCTTCTATGGTAAGCCTGGCGATAAGGCTGTGAAGCATTTCGATGCCGCAAATGCTCCTAAGCTTCAAGGTTCTACACTCTCGTTGCCTCCATATTCTGTGAGCGCTATCAAGGTTGTGGTGAAATAACAGATTCTCTGTTTCAACATTCGCTAAATAGCGATGCTTTTATAGATATTATACTATACTACACTACACCTATTTTATATTATAATCCTCAGGGCAATGAGCCTTGAGGATTTTTTTGTTTATTTATGCAGTAGATTTATCTTTATGCATACTCTAAATTTATCTTTATGCATACAACAAATAATCTTGCATGCTTATAATAAGTCTAAAATAAGTATACATAAAATGATAGATTGTAAGCGTTTTGCCTTTATTATGTATCAATTTGTGGTTAAAACTGAATTTTTAATCATTATTTGTTGGTTGTTACATAAATGTTGATTACCTTTGCACGAAAACATAGAAAGATTATTTGGGCTTAAAAACCATACGTTATGAAACACCAATTGAGAAGTGCTGTCTGCACAGAGGGCAGACGAATGGCAGGAGCGCGCGCACTATGGGTGGCCGCAGGTATGAAACACGAACAGTTTGGCAAACCTATTATTGCTATTGTCAACTCGTTCACACAGTTTGTTCCAGGACATACCCACCTGCATGAAATAGGTCAGATTGTAAAGAAGGAAATAGAAGCCATGGGCTGCTATGCTGCAGAATTCAATACTATCGCTATTGATGATGGTATTGCCATGGGACACGATGGCATGCTTTATTCTTTGCCTTCGCGTGATATTATTGCCGACTCTGTGGAATATATGGTTAATGCCCATAAGGCCGACGCAATGATTTGTATTTCTAATTGCGACAAGGTTACCCCTGGTATGCTCATGGCAAGCATGCGACTTAATATTCCTACTGTTTTCTGCTCGGGCGGTCCTATGGAGGCTGGAAGATGGAAAGGCGAGAATGCCGACCTTATCACAGCTATGATTAAGGGTGCCGACAAGGATGTTTCTGACGACGAGCTAAAGGAAATAGAAAGTTGCGCTTGTCCGGGTTGTGGTAGTTGTTCGGGTATGTTTACCGCCAACTCCATGAACTCGCTTACCGAGGCTATTGGTCTTTCGCTTCCTGGCAACGGAACTATCCTTGCCACTCACAAAAATCGTATAGAACTCTTCAAGGCTGCCGCACGACAGGTTGTGAAGAATGCCTTCGCATATTATGAGGATGGCGACGAGAGCGTATTGCCACGCAATATAGCTTCGCGCAACGCATTCCTAAATGCTATGACTCTTGATATTGCAATGGGCGGTAGCACCAATACTGTGCTCCACTTGTTGGCAGTGGCTCAAGAAGCAGGCGCTGATTTCAATATGAAAGATATCGACGAGCTTAGCCGCAAGGTACCTTGCCTTTGCAAGCTCGCTCCTAACACTCAGAAATATAGCGTTCAGGAGTGTGGCAGAGCAGGTGGTATTCTCGGTATTCTTGGCGAATTGCAGAAGGGTGGACTCCTACATACCGAGGCTCAGCGTGTAGACGGAATGACTCTTGGCGATGCTATTGCTAAATATTCTATCACAGGCAATGCTATTGATGCTGAAGCTGATAGAATCTACCATAGTGCTCCGGGTCGCAGATTCTCTACTGTTATGGGTAGCCAAGATGCTCAATGGGAAAGCCTCGATACCGATCGCGAGAATGGTTGCATACGTGATATAGAGCATGCTTACACCAAAGATGGTGGATTGGCAGTTCTCTTCGGCAATATTGCACAAGACGGATGTGTGGTAAAGACAGCCGGAGTAGACGAGAGTCTATGGCATTTCTCTGGTCCTGCTGTAGTCTTCGACTCACAAGAAGATGCTTGCGACGGCATTCTTGGTGGCAAGGTCAATAGCGGCGACTGCGTAGTGATAACCCACGAAGGACCAAAGGGTGGTCCTGGTATGCAGGAGATGCTTTACCCAACTTCATATATCAAGAGCCGCCATCTTGGCAAGGAATGTGCTTTGATTACCGATGGACGATTCTCTGGTGGAACATCAGGACTCAGCATCGGTCATATTTCTCCTGAGGCTGCCGCTGGTGGCAACATCGGAAAGATTAAGGATGGCGACATCATCGAGATTGATATCCCTTCACGCTCTATCAATGTTAAGCTTAGCGACGAGGAACTTGCCGCACGTCCACAGCAGCCATTGAAGCGCAACCGTCAGGTTAGCAAGGCGTTGAGAGCTTATGCTCAGAGTGTTAGCTCTGCCGACAAGGGAGGAGTAAGAATAATAGATTAAGAAGAAAATGCAGATGAACGATACAACACAGAAACAAATAATAACTGGCGCTGAGGCATTGATGCGCTCGCTTCAAAACGAAGGTGTTAAAACCATCTTCGGCTATCCGGGCGGTGCTATCATGCCTGTTTTCGACGCTTTGTATGGATATACACGTGGTGAAAATAAGATATTCGACCATATCCTCGTACGTCATGAGCAAGCTGCGGCACATGCTGCCGAAGGCTTTGCAAGAGTTAGTGGCGAGGTTGGTGTTTGCTTGGTAACAAGCGGTCCTGGTGTTACCAACACTCTCACAGGTGTTGCCGACGCTATGATGGATTCTACACCAATGGTGGTCATAGCTGGTCAGGTTGGTGTAGGTGCTCTTGGCACCGATGCTTTCCAGGAGGTAGACCTTGTAGGTGTGGCTCAGCCTATATCAAAGTGGGCTTACCAGATTCAGCGCCCAGAGGATGTGGCATGGGCTGTTAGCCGTGCCTTCTATATCGCTCGAAGCGGACGCCCAGGACCAGTTGTGCTCGACTTCCCAAAGAATGCTCAGGTGCATACTTGCGAATGGAAACCAGCACACGTAGATCATATTAGATCTTACAATCCTTATCCTGCTATTGATCAAGATGCTGTGGCTGCAGCTGCAGAACTTATCAATAATGCTGAGCGTCCTTTCGCCCTTGTAGGTCAGGGTGTGGAACTTGGCGGTGCACACAACGAGCTGTTGGAATTCCTCGAGAAAGCCGACATTCCTGCAGGTCGCACCCTTTTGGGTCTTTCGGCTTTGCCATCAAATCATCCATTGAATATGGGCATGCTTGGTATGCATGGTAGCTACGCCACCAATATGAAGACTCAGGAGTGTGATGTGCTCATAGCTATCGGCATGCGCTTTAGCGACCGTGTAACTGGTCTGCCTTCTACCTATGCTAAGCAAGCTAAGATTATCCATCTCGATATCGACCCTACAGAGATAAACAAGAATATTGTGAGCGATGTAGCCGTTATCGGCGATTGCAAGATGACGATGCCTGCTATCACAAGACTGCTGAAGAAGAATGTGCATCGCGAATGGCGCGACTCGTTTGCAGAATATGCAAAGATGGAAGACGAAAAGGTGATACAGCCTGCAATACATCCTACAGAGGGTCCTTTGCTTATGGGCGAAGTGGTGAATGTAGTGGCTGAAGTTACCAAGGGCGATGCGGTATTGGTGACAGACGTTGGTCAGAACCAGATGTTCTCTTGTCGCTATTTCAAATACAACAAGAAGCGCTCGGTAGTATCGAGTGGTGGACTTGGCACCATGGGCTTTGGTTTGCCAGCTGCTGTGGGTGCAACCTTCGGAGCTCCCGACCGCACAGTCTGCTTGTTCATGGGCGATGGCGGTTTCCAGATGAGCATACAAGAACTTGGCACCATCATGGAGCAGCAAGCGCCTGTAAAGATGATACTTCTCAACAACAATTATCTTGGCAACGTGCGCCAATGGCAGGATATGTTCTTCGGTCATCGCAAGAGCTTCACCAAGATGCTCAACCCATGCTATGAAACTATCGCCAAGGGTTATGGCATCAACTATGATGTAGCAGTAGACCGTAGCACTTTGAGAGAGAAAGTTGAGAAGATGATAGCTACCGATGGTCCTTACCTCTTGGAGTGTGCAATAAAGGAAGAAGACAACGTATTGCCAATGACTCCTCCAGGAAAGAGCGTCAACGAGATGTTGCTCGAGCTCGACATCTAATATTCAGAATCAGAATTCATTAAGCAGAATTGTGTTTCATTAAGCAGAATTGTGTTTCAGTAAAAAGTGAATAAATGGAAAAGAAACTATATACATTACTTGTATACTCAGAGAATGTCGTTGGTATATTGAATCAGATAACAGCGGTGTTCACACGTAGACAAGTGAATATCGAAAGTCTCAACGTTTCTGCATCAAGCATCAAAGATATACATAAATATACTATCACCGCTTGGAGCAACGAAGACCAGATAATAAAGATTACAAAGCAGATTGAGAAGAAGATTGATGTGGTGAAGGCCGACTATTATACCGACGAGCAGCTCTTCATCCACGAGGTAGGTCTCTTCAAAATCTCTACTCCAAAGCTTATGGATAATCCAGAGATTTCGCGCACCATACGTAAGCATGATGCACGAATGATGGAGGTAAACCCAACATATTCCACCGTGATATTGGCAGGACTCACAGAAGATATCACCGACCTTTTTGCCCGCTTTAAGGCTTTCGACTGCCTGCTGCAGTATTCGCGTAGTGGACGTATCGCCGTTACTCGTAGTTTCGACGAGCCGGTAAGTGATTTCCTTTATGAAAATGCGCATGACAAAGACATTGCTGAGTAAGGTTGGAAGCTACGAATTCCTGGCTGAACCTTTCCATTGCGACTATTCGCAACATCTGTTTATGGGACATTTGGGCAATCATCTGCTCAATGCAGCCGATTTCCATAGCAACGACCGTGGCTATGGTATGAGTGTTTTGGGACCACAACATCGCACATGGGTGTTGTCGCGACTGGCTATAGAGATGGAGCGTATGCCTAAAGCCTACGATCATTTCACAGTAGAAACATGGGTGGAGAGTGTGATGAAGTTCTTCACTTCTCGTAATTTTGCCATATCAGCTTCCGACGGCTCTGTTTTGGGCTATGGTAAGAGTGTGTGGGCAATGATAGACACTCAGAGCCGACAACCAGTAGACATTTTCTCTATCAACGATGGTTTGATAAAAGAATATGTGGAAACAGAGAAGCCTTGTCCGATAGCAAAGTCGGGTAGGGTGAAGGTTACAGCCGACGCAGAACTCATGAGAACCATCGACACCTATTATAATGATGTAGATGTGAATGGGCATATCAACAGCATAAAATACATCGAGCATGTTCTCGACCTCTTCGATATCGACTTCTATAAAGCAAACAGACTGAAACGACTCGAAGTGGCATACGTGGCAGAAACATATCAAGGTGACAAACTATCATTCTATCGTGAAGAAATAGCACCGTTAGAATATGCAATAAAGGTGGTAAAGATAAAGAAAGAAACGCAAGAAACTATCGAAGTGTGTAGAATTTTGATGATTTTTGTAAAAGATTGAAAGAAAATTTGGTAGTTTAATATTAAATTGTTATCTTTGCCTCCGGATAAAAGAATAATACCTTAGCTATAGCCTCGAGTAGGATATGGGTGATTCATTCAACATCTTTTGGACAAGGATTGCAGAACCACAAGGTAATTAATTAACCGCCGCAATGTCATAAGCGGCACAAAACAATTACAAACATGGCACAAATGAATTTTGGTGGCGTAATGGAAACTGTTGTCACCAGCAAAGAGTTCTCATTGGAAAAAGCACGCGAAGTGCTCAAAAACGAAACAATCGCAGTTATCGGTTATGGTATTCAGGGACCAGGTCAGGCTTGCAACCTGCGCGACAATGGCTTTAATGTTATCGTTGGTCAGCGCGAAGGCAAGACATACGACAAGGCTGTAGCCGACGGATGGGTACCAGGAAAGACTCTATTCTCTATTGAGGAAGCTGTTCAGAAGGGCACTATCGTCTGCATGTTGCTTTCTGATGCCGGTCAGATTGCTGTATGGCCAAAAATCAAGAAATATCTTACCGCTGGTAAGACTCTATATTATTCACATGGCTTTGCCATTAACTGGAACGATCGTACAGGCGTAGTTCCTCCAGAGGATATCGATGTTATCATGGTTGCTCCTAAGGGTTCTGGTACATCGCTCCGCACAATGTTCTGCGAGGGTCGTGGTTTGAACTGCTCATACGCAGTATATCAGGATGCTTCAGGCAAAGCTGAGGACAAGACTATCGCATTTGGTATCGGTATCGGTGCAGGATATTTGTTTAAGACTACATTCCAGCGCGAGGCTACTTCTGACCTTACTGGTGAGCGTGGCTCATTGATGGGTGCTATCGAGGGATTGCTCGAGGCTCAGTATGATGTGCTCCGTGAGAATGGTCACTCTCCATCTGAGGCTTTCAACGAGACAGTTGAAGAGCTCACACAGAGCCTTGGCCCATTGTTCGGTTCTAAGGGTATGGACTGGATGTATGCTAACTGTTCTACCACAGCTCAGCGTGGTGCGCTCGATTGGGCTCCTCGTTTCCGCGAGGCTATCAAGCCTGTTATGGAGTGGCTATACTACTCTGTTAAGACTGGCAACGAGGCTCAGATCTCTATCGACAAGAACTCGCAGCCTGACTATCGCGAGAAGCTTAATGCTGAACTTGAGGCTATGCGCAACAAGGAAATGTGGCAGGCTGGTGTTACTGTACGCAAGTTGCGTCCAGAGAACAACTAATTTGGATGTACCGCAGATTATTAAATCAAGGTATGTCAGTAAACAGGTAATCAGGATATTTTCATATATATCTCATACAAACCTTTTAATTTATAAGAGGGGAGCTGATCGTGTTGATTCGCTCCCCTCGTTTTTTTATTGTAGAGGTTAAAAATATGCAAAAAAAGTAAAAATGTGCAAAAAAAGTATCATATAATACTTTGCCAAGTATTACGTGATACTTGGCAAAGTAATACGTGATACTTGACCAAGTATCACGTATTACTTTTGTATGCTCGGCATGAGCATTGTCTAACGGGTGGAAGTCCCGAGTAAGCCCT
>ERZ1026868.878-NODE-878-length-16940-cov-38.086290_pt1 | contig 16940 bp, 16 predicted proteins | sample MGYA00380164_ERZ1026868 | MGnify/ENA primary metagenome ERZ1026868 (study PRJEB33269, sample SAMEA4719800) | human gut metagenome | biome: human-associated habitat; feature: organic feature; material: feces | place: Cameroon | collected 2013-10 ... | reverse complement strand
TCGTTATAACTGTACAAAACAAGTTATTTTTCATTTGATTTTTTAATAGTATTTGACGTAAAATATTATCGTTTTTATTTTTCATGCTGAAGCTCTGGGACTTGATTCCTAAACATTGCAATTTTCCTATAATATCAGTATATTTTAGTCATACATGGGAACTTTTTAGAACTTCGGTTTAAAAAAGTCTACTACATTTAAAATGAGGAATCCTATGGCAGAACCGCTGCTTTCAATTCAAGATTTGTGCACATCTGTTGGCGAAAAACAGATTCTTAAAAATATTTCATTGGACGTTGCTCCTGGAGAAATCCATGTTCTTATGGGACCGAACGGAGCTGGAAAATCAACTTTGGGTTATACTTTGATGGGAAGTCCCGAATATTCTGTAACCGGCGGAAAAATTATTTTTAATGGGCAGGACATCACTGCCGATTCCGCGGACAAAAGGGCAAAGTCAGGCATTTTCCTTAGCTTTCAGGAGCCGCTTGAAGTTCCGGGCGTTTCTCTTGAGTCGTTTATCCGCTCGTCAATGCAGCAGGTTACAGGCCAGAAAGTAAAGCTGATGCAGTTCAGCCGCGAGCTTGAAAAAAACATGGATCTGCTAAAAATGGATCACAGCTATGCTTCGCGCGATTTGAATGTTGGATTTAGTGGCGGAGAAAAAAAGAAGAGCGAAATTTTGCAGCTTTTGATGCTTAAGCCTAAGCTTGCCATTCTTGACGAAACGGATTCAGGGCTTGATGTTGACGCCTGCCGCATTGTTTCCGAGGGAATCAAAAAATACATGGAAGCTTCCGGCGGTTCTCTTATTGTAATAACCCATTCAACTAGAATTCTTGAAAATCTTTCTGTGGACAAAACCCATATCATCGTAAAAGGCCGCCTTGTTCATACCGGGGACGGAAGCCTTGTTCAGAAGATAAACGAGGAAGGCTTTGATGGCTTTATTCCGCAGGAAATAAAAGATGCCGAGCGCAAGGAAAAGCTTGCCGCCGCTGCAAGAGCCGCAATGGACGCTGTAAAGATGAACGCTGTCAACGGCGGACTTTAACCAGGAAAATTTTTATGGGCGAAGAAAAAACAAAAGTTTCAGATATTGACCGTTCTCTTTATGATTTTCGCTACGAGGAAAGCGACAGGGACTTTTATAAAATACGCGCAGGACTTGACGATTCGATTGTTCAGAAGCTAAGCGAGGAAAAAAGCGACCCTGAATGGATGAAAGAGTTCCGCTTAAAGAGCCTTCATTTGTTCAACGAGATAAATGAGCCTGACTGGGGACCGGACATCCGCGACTTGGACATTCAGAAAATCGTAACTTACGTAAAGCCTAAGACTGAAATGGCTGCGAAATGGGCTGACGTTCCAAAAGACATAAAGGACACTTTTGAAAAGCTTGGAATTCCAGAAGCCGAGCGTGAAAGTCTTGCCGGAGTTGGAGCGCAGTACGACAGCGAAGTTGTTTACCACAACGTTATAAAGGAAGTTGCAGAGCAGGGCGTAATCTACACGGATTTTGAGTCGGCGTTAAAAAGCGAGGAATGGGGCGGAATGGTAAAGGAATATTTTATGCACCTAGTTCCTCCGTCTGATCATAAATTCGCGGCTCTTCATGGGGCTGTCTGGAGCGGCGGAAGTTTTGTCTATGTTCCAAAGAATGTAAAGGTAAAGATTCCTTTGCAGTCATATTTCAGGCTTAATGCGGCAGGAGCCGGCCAGTTTGAGCATACATTGATTATTGTGGACGAGGGCGCGGACTTGCACTTTATTGAAGGCTGTTCCGCTCCAAAGTACAATGTTGCGAATCTTCATGCAGGCTGCGTTGAGCTTTATGTAAAGAAAAATGCCCGGCTGCGCTATTCAACAATTGAAAACTGGTCAAAGAATATGTACAACTTGAATACCAAGCGCGCCATTGTTGAAGAAAACGGACGCATGGAATGGGTTTCCGGCAGTTTTGGAAGCCACATTTCATATTTGTATCCGACTACAATTTTAAAGGGCGACAATTCAAGTGTTGAATTTACTGGAATCACTTTTGCAGGCAAAGGTCAAAATCTTGATACTGGCGCAAAGATGGTTCACATTGGAAAAAACACTTCGACTGTAATAAACACCAAGTCCATTTCAAAAGGCGGCGGTGCCTGCACTTACAGAAGTTCCATAGTCGTGAACAAAGGCGCGAAAAATTCAAAGGCGAGCGTTGACTGCTCTTCGCTCATGCTTGACGATGAAAGCCGCAGCGACACTGTTCCTGCAATGAATGTAATGACAGACGACTGCGACATTGGACACGAGGCAAAAATCGGGCGCATTTCCAACAAGGCGATATTTTATCTTATGAGCCGCGGAATCAGCGAGGAAGATGCAAGGGCGATGATTGTTTCAGGCTTTGCAAATCCTGTGAGCAAGGAGCTTCCACTTGAGTACGCTGTTGAGATGAACAACTTGATTCAGCTTGAAATGAAAGGCAGCATGTAAGGGGCTAGAAATGGAAAATTTTGAAATAGATGTAAACCAGTTTCCAAGCCTCACTTGGAATTTTCTGAATATAAACAGGGCGCACCTTGAGTTCAGCAGTGAATTTAAATCTTGCGTCTCAATTTCCGGCGCAAAAGAAATTGAAAATTCTGCTTTATATGATTCAATAAAAACCGGGCTTGGCGAAGGCTTTGACAAGAAGTTTGATTCTCTTTTGCAGAAAAACGGAATAAAGACTTTGCTTTTTACTGCGGAATCCAAAAATCAGGTTCAAAAAATTGAGCTTTTTGCGCAGGAAAACGAAGCTTCTGTTTGCGACATTATAATTCATGCAAAGGAAAATTCGCAGGCTTCTTATATTTTTGTCTATAAAAGTGAACCGGAACTTTTAAATGCTCAGCTTGGAGTTAGAATCCGTGTGCTTGCACAAGAGAATTCGCACGTGCATATTTGCTGTGTGAACTTGCTTGGAAAAAACGCCGTGCATTTTAATTCTGTTGGCTCAAACTGCAAGGACAATGCGACTATAGAAATAACGGAGCTCGAACTTGGCGGAAAAAAAACGTTCAGCGGAACTTTCAATAGCCTTGAAGGATATAGGAGCCGTTTCTTGGGAAGAGCAGCCTACGTTGTAAAAGGTGAGTCTTTCCTTGACATGAACCAGGTTGCGCTGCAGACAGGCAAAAGCAGTGAAAGCCGTTTTTCTGTAGACGGAGTTTTGCTTGAAAAGGCGAAAAAAACTTGGAGAGGCACAATCGACTTTAAGAAAGGCTGCGCGGATTCAGTGGGAGATGAGCAGGAGGATGTTCTTTTGCTTAGCCCGGACGTTGTGAACAAAAGCCTTCCTGTTATTCTTTGCGATGAGGAAGCTGTTGAAGGCCGCCATGGGTGCTCAATTGGCAAAGTTGATATGGAAAAACTTTTCTATATGCAGAGTCGCGGAGTTGACGAAAAGACTGCGAGAGAGCTTTTGACAAAGGCAAAGGTTTCAAAGGTTTCACGGTTTATTCCAGATGAAAGCCTTGTTGAAGAAATCAATTCTTTTGTTGAAGCGATTATATAACGAGGAAACTATGTTCAGTGCAGAAGAAATACGCAGCGATTTTAAGATATTCAGCCAGCCGGAAAATGAAGGGCTTATTTACTTGGACAGTGCGGCTACAACTCATCGACCGGAATGTGTGATTCAGGCGGAAGCTGATTTTTATAGAAGCAACAATGCCAATCCTTTGCGCGGGCTTTACGCTTTGAGCATAAGGGCGACTGATGACTATGAAAACGCAAGGGCTTCTGTTGCAAAATTCCTTAATGCCGCCGAGCCTGCGGAAATTATTTTTACACGCAATGCTTCTGAAAGCCTGAATCTTGTTGCGTACACTCTTGGACTTTCTGAAGTTCAGGCAGGGGACGAAGTTGTTGTAAGCTGCATGGAGCATCATTCGAATATTCTTCCGTGGCAGATGGTCTGCAATGCAAAAGGCGCAAAACTTGTGTGGCTTGAGTGCGATTCTTCCGCGGAAATTTCGGAGCAGGAAATAAAGGCGAAAATAAATTCCAAGACAAAGATTGTTGCGGTTGCGCAGGTTAGCAATGTCTTTGGAATAACAAATCCTATAGAAAAAATCGCAAGCTATGCTCATGAAGTTGGAAACGGCGGAAAGGGAGCTTACGTTGTTGTGGATGGAGCTCAGAGCGCGCCTCATAAAAGAATCGATGTGCAGGTATTGGGTGCGGACTTTTTTGCTTTTTCGGGGCATAAGCTTTGCGCTCCTATGGGAATTGGCGCTCTTTATGGTAAAAAACAGTTGCTTGAAAAAATTCCGCCTTTTTTACGTGGTGGAGAAATGATTGAATATGTTACACGCGAAACTGCGACTTTTGCTGAAGTTCCGCATAAATTTGAAGCTGGAACTGTAAATGCCGGCGGTGCAGTTGCGCTTGCAAGGGCGATAGAATATATTCAGGGAGTCGGGCTTGATAATATAGAAAAAAATGACGACTCTCTTGCCCAGACCATGATTGAGGGAATGAAAAAAATCCCTTATCTTCATATAATCGGAAACGACGACTACAAAAAACACTGCGGAATTGTTACTTTTACGATTGACGGTGTGCATCCGCATGATATTGCTTCGATTCTTGATACAGAAAAGATTGCGGTTCGGGCAGGACATCATTGCGCCCAGCCTTTAATGCAGAAACTTGGCGTAGGTTCAACTGCGCGCGCAAGCTGCTACTTTTACAACACTCAGCAGGAAGTTGAAGTTTTTATTGAAAAGCTAAAGCTTGTCCGCCGCTGGATGGGATTCAAAGAATAAAGGCAATTAAAAACTGAGGTATTAACATGGATTTGAAATCGCTTTATCAGGAAATTCTTAACGAGCATAATTTGAACCCGACCCACAAGGGTGTTATGGAGAATCCTACATTTACATTGCAGGGTGTGAATCCTAGCTGTGGAGACAATATTTATCTTCAGCTTAAAATTGATGATAACGGAATAATTTCGGAAGGAAGCTTTAACGGCTCTGGATGCGCTGTAAGCCAGGCTTCTGTAGACATGATGCTTGATGACATAATTGGAAAGCCAAAGAATGAAGCATTGCGGCTTGCCTCCCTTTTTATGGACATGATTTACGGCAAGGTTGAAGACGACGCCGCTTTGGAAGAGCTTGATGAAGCTGCAAGCTTAAAAAATATCAGCAAAATGCCTGCACGCGTAAAATGCGCAGTTCTTGGTTGGCACACAATGGAAGAAATGCTTAAAAACGGAAAAACTGCTGGTCAAGGAAGCGTGGAGCACTGCACAACAGAATAAATAAATTTTGCTTAGCTTTTGTAGATTTCTTTTCTGTGTCCGATGCGTAAAACTGTAACAAGAATTTTTTCATCTTGAATATCGCAAATTAATCTATAGTCTGCAACTCTGTATCGCCATAGATGCGATATCTTTTGCAAGAAAGTCCATTCTGCTTTTAAGTTCTGGTGTTGTTCTGAAAGTTGCGGTTGCTGTCATTGCCATAATTGAGCCTCCTTATTATTTTTTTTCAAATATAATTAAGTGAATAATTGTCTTCTTGTAATACAATGTAATCGATGTATTACAGTTTGTCAAATAATCAAAGTCTTCAATAACCAAAAATTTTCAATAAAAACAATGATTTGCTATTGACTTTTTTTTTATGACCTTGTATTTTATATGCACATTGCATTCCCCGATTGTGTAATGGTAGCACTTGAGATTCTGGTTCTCACTGTGGGGGTTCGAATCCTCCTTGGGGAATATAAGCTGGACTGCTAGTCTGGCTTTTTTTGTTTAGGTTCCTTCGTCTATCGGCTAGGACGTGACCCTCTCAAGGTCGAAAGACGGGTTCGATTCCCGTAGGAACCGTTTGCTCCTGTTTTGCGCAGGAGCTTTTTTTATGCATTTTTACTAGAAACTCATAGGAAAAAGTGATAGTCTTTTGAAACATATAAAAATCAGTATTCATTTAACTTGGAGTAGGAAATGACATTTTTTGAGGAGCTTCAGTGGCGCGGACTTGTTAAGGATGTTGCCGGGGAAGACATTGCGGACAAGCTTAACAATGAAAAAATCACATTTTACTGGGGAACCGACCCTACAGCAGACAGCCTTCATTTGGGGCATTATTCATCTTTGGTAACAGCTAAGCGTCTTGCTCGTGCAGGTCATCACCCGATTCTTTTGGTTGGCGGCTCTACAGGACTTATTGGAGATCCTCGTCCTACAGCAGAACGTGAAATAATCAGCCATGAAACGCTTGAAAAAAATCTTGCGGGAATAAAAAGCCAGGTTGACAGGATTTTTGAAGGAAAGGCGGAAATTGTAAACAACTACGACTGGACAAAAGATTATACTTTCCTTGAGTTTTTGCGCGACATTGGAAAATATATAAACGTGAACTATATGCTTTCAAAGGAGATAATTTCACGCCGCCTTGACACTGGAATTACTTTTGCGGAATTTTCCTACACGCTTTTGCAGGGCTATGACTTTTTGTGGCTTTACAGAAACAAAAACTGCATTCTTCAGGCTGAAGGCGCGGACCAGTGGGGAAACATAACAACAGGCCTTGAGCTTATCCGCAAGATTGAAGGAAAAGAAGCCTACGGATTTACAATGCCGCTTGTTTTGGACAAGTATGGAAATAAATTCGGAAAAAGCGCCGGAAACGCATTGTGGCTTGACTTGAATAAAACTTCAAGCTATGAGCTTTATCAGTACCTCGTGAATGTTGACGATTCAATGGTTGTTGACTACCTTAAGATTTTTACTTTCCTTTCAAAAGACCAGATTGAAGAGCTTGAGGCAAAAAACAAGGAGAAGCCTGAACTTCGTGAGGCGCACAAGGCTTTGGCTCGTGAAATTATAACTGATTTGCACGGAGCGGCAGAGTTTGAGAAAGCCGTGAACATAAGCAATTCCCTGTTTTCTGGCAATGTAAAATCTCTTAGCTTAAAGGACATTGAGATTGGATTTAAGGATGTTCCGACTGCCACTATTTCAGAAGGCGAAAAACTGATTGACGTGCTTGTGAACAACAAAATCGCTTCAAGCAAACGCGAGGCAAGGGAATTTCTTGCGGCAGGCTCAATAACTTTAAATGGCGAAAAGTTTATGGATGAAAATATGCCTGTAACAAGACAACTTGCAATTGAAGGAAAAGTGATTGTCTTGCGCCGCGGAAAAAAGAAAAACTACATTGTTAAATTTGGTTGAGAATTTGAAAATTCTGATTTATAATATCATGTGGTGTTTTTATAGGAGCACGCTAAAATTTTACGGGAGCAAAGCAAATGAATTTTATTTTTTTAGGACCACCTGGAGCAGGAAAAGGAACTTTGGCGGCGCAGGTTGCTGAAGAGTACGGAATTCCTCAGATTTCAACAGGAGATATTTTCCGCGAGAACATCAAGAACCAGACAGAGCTTGGAAAAAAAGTAAAGGCGATTCTTGATTCCGGCGGACTTGTAAGCGATGATGTTGTTCTTGAAATTGTAGAGGACAGGCTCAAGAAAGATGACTGCAAGAACGGCTTTATCTTGGACGGATTTCCACGCACAATTCCTCAGGCAGAAGCTTTTGAAAAGCTTGGAATCGATGTAAAGGTTGTTAATTTTGAAGTTGACAACGACTTGATTATTGCGCGCCTTTCAAATCGCCGTGTATGCAAAAACTGCAAGGCAAACTACAATGTCAAATTTATGCCTCCAAAAGTTGAAGGCAAATGCGACAAATGCGGCGGAGAACTTTTTACACGCGAAGACGACAAGCTTGAGTCTATAACTCACCGCCTTGAAGTTTACAGAAAAGAAACAGAGCCTCTTATTGAATTCTACAAGAAACTTGGAAAAATCACAGACATCGACAGCGCAAGAGATTCAAGTCTTGTCCTTGTTGACTTTAAGAAACTCTTTCCAAAGAAATAAAACTGTAAGCATTTAGCTTTTGCTGGCTGTCCAAAAATCGGGCAGCCTTTTTTTTGTTTCAGTCCTGTTGAAATTCAGGGCAAACGCATTATAAATATATTCAGCATAAAACTGGCTTCCAGACACGGTTTTCTGGTTCAAAATCGCGCAATAATGCGCTACACGCTGATTATTGCAAAGTAACTATAGAATTGCCCGCTCAAGCCGGTCGCAACAATCAGAGTATTTTTGCCCCAGGAACCGTTCCTTCGCGCAAACTTTACTTAAATTATTTATAATGCGTTTGCCCTGTGTTGAAATTTGCTTCGCCTTGAAAATCATTTCCAACTCATGTATTATTTTTCTATGCAGAAAAAAGTTACACTTGCTCTTTTTATTGTGATTGTGGCGGCAGTAGCGGTTGCGTTTATTGCAAAGAATTATTTCTATACGCCGGATAAAAATAATTCTTCAGCTTCTGTTGTTGTGCCGATGTCAAGTTCCGCGGAAGAAAAAAAGAATTCAGCATTTTCTTCAATGGAAGAGGATAACGCGCTTGTTTCTCTTATTCCGCTTAAAGACAATGAAACCTTGATAGGCATTGTGAGCATGGATTTTGACGGCGATGGCTTTGATGATCAAGTGAATGTAATCAGGACGATGGACAGTCCGTATCTTGCGATTTTGGTGGGACTTTATAATCCGCAGAGAACTGTTTACGAAAGAAAAGCTGTTATTGCCACGGAAATTTCTCAGGCGCAGACATTTTCTTATACCGGCATGGATTTGACCGGGGAGCATAGAACCGCTTTGGTTTATCAGGGATTTGCAGATAACGGAGATTCCATTCTTCAGGCATTTTTTATTTCAAATGCAGGCGGAAACTTTTCACTTAAAAAGATTGCCGATTTGCGTGGCGACGGAACAATTTTTATTCAGCAGCTAGACCGTTATGACGCCTATGAACGTTCAAAGGCAAACGGCACGAGCTTTCCAATCTGGGTTTATACTTCAGACACAGAGAGACCGGGCAGTGCTGATCAGCTTCAGGTTCGGTACGAATGGAAGCATTCAGAAAATAGCTATGTAAAGACAAGAACTGTCCGCGTGGCAGGAAGCAGAATTGCGGCAAAAGAGCTTGCGAAAATTCAGGACGGAACAGTTTCGACGTTCGCAAAATTTTTGAGCGGACTTTGGTATATGACTGAGTCAAACGGAAACTTGCGTTATGTTTTCTTTGACTATGATTCCCGTGAGATTATTTTTTTCAAGGACGATACGGAAGAAGTTTACAAATGGGCGCACAGCAATATTCGGCGCAACGGAATTTATCTTTCCACTATAAATCAGGAAATTGAAAATCTTCAGCGCAGAGTTGACATAAGCTTAAAAAGCACAGAAGAAATTCATATAAGAATTCAGGATGATGTCCGGATGCTTATAAGCGAAAACGCAGTTTGGGACGGAAACTATAAAAAAATAGGAAAGAATATGTTTTTGAAAAATGCTTCATCAAAGCCGGCTGGCATTTCAGAAGCTTTTGAAAAAGACGGCATCTGGAAAATTCCAGACGGCTCTACTGTTAAGCTTCAGGACGGAAAATATTCAATGGAATCTGAAGGCTTTTTGGAAACAGGAATTTACACTTGCTTTGTGAATGAAGACTCTTCATATATTCAGTTTCGACCTGATTCTGAAAACAACGCGCGTTTTTCTGGAGTTTACAAATTGTCTGTGGAAGAAAGCAATTCGCCTCAAAAAAAATATGTTTTGCAGCCATGCAAGGCAACTGGCTACGGAATAGTTGTGCAGGAGTCGCGTCCAGTTGTCCTTATGATTCCGTCTGACAATTAATAAACAAGATTTATGTTGTCAACAAAGACTGAGCCTGAAAAACTTTTGCCTTTTATTTGGAAAGAAACGCTCCTTATGTCGTCGTTTTCGATTATGGCGGAAATTTGATTGCCGTTTTCATCTGTTATTTCATGTAGCAGGTCAAAGTAGACATTTATGTTTTCGCCTATTCCAAGGGAAATTTCTTTTGTTCTTGAAATTATATGATGAGGTCCTCCTTGAGTTTCCAAAAGAATTGCAAGTGGATTTTGGCAAGTGTTGTTTATGTCTACAATCAAGGCTTTTGCGTCCGACCAGTCTTTTTGCGCGAGATTTTCTATTATAAATGAAGCTTTTGAGTTTTCTGGAATTTTTGCAAAGCTCCATTGCGCGCAGAAATCTCCTTGCGAGCTCCATTCTTCCGTGGTGTCTGTGTCTGTGGAATAGTCTTCGCTTTTTGTTTCTCCCAGCGCATACCAAAAGTTCTCTTCTTCAAATCCGTCTATAAGCTCAAGAGTTCCTTTTGGAAGCTGATTGTTTATAGGAATGACTTTTGCCGCCGTGTTTTTTTCCGCAGTGATTTCTGAGTCCTGTCTGCCTGGCATAGAAGCACACGAAAGTAAAAATGCCACCGGTATAAAAAGAATCATTGCCTTGACTGTTTTTTTCATAATTCCTCCATAAACGATTGAATCAACTATTAACTATATATACTTTTTTTTTCAAAAACTGCAAGGATATTTTCTTTTTTTTTGAATATGTTGACGATTTCAAAATATCTATTATATTAAAACTATGAAGTTTAAAGTGAAAAAACTTTCTGCTGTGAATATTGGAATTTCTAAGTTGGAACAGTCTCAGCAGGATTTGCTTAAGTCGGAGTATGAAAAGATTGAAAACTTGGGCATATAAATAGTTACTTTGCAACAATCATCGTGCAGCGCATTATTGCGCGATTTTGAACCAGAAAACCGTGACTGGGAGCCAGTTTTATGCTGAATACATTTATAATGCGCTTGCCCTGAATAATCAGCTGTGCCATTTGCTTTTTTTGTGTTTTCTCTGTAGAATTAGTAACTAATATTATGCTACTTTGTTTATAACACTTTTTTTTAACTTTTGGAGGCTTTAAGTGAAAAAGGTTGTTTTGGGAATTGCCGTTGCGCTTTTTGTTGGAGCGGCTGCTAGCGCGCAGGTTTTGGAAAGAGCGCAGATTAAGAACACTTTGTGGACTGGATTTGGAAACCCGTTTGACGGCGACACAATGTTCTATGGTTTTACTGATATTTTTCAGGCAAGATTTGATCAGGGCAAGTTCACGATGGACGGAATGCTCAACATGGGCGCATTGGCAAACTATGAAAACGGCGGCGATGTTGACAACTTTGAAATTGGAACAACAAACTTGAATCCGCTTGCTCTTCATTATGGACGCAATACTAGAGGCGGAAATCACACAAATACGAATAATGACGGCTATAATAATGCTATTAATTCAAACAACACAATTACTGACGCTTTTTATTTGAACTTTGTTTATCATATCAACCGCAACTTTGACTTTGGAATGGGAACAAAACTCAATTGGAAAGTCGGACCTGCTCCGGGATACGGCGACTGGGTTTGGGGACCTAATGCTCACGTAAGACAGGGCGGATTCAGCACAGCTTACGATGACCGCTCAGGCTCGTTCTATCCTAGCTCAACTTCATCTGACTGCGCAGGCTACTATAAGTTCAAAGTAGATGCTCCTGGCACTGCGGACGTTGTAGGATTCATTCCTTATTCAAATTCCTATGCAAGAAGAGGACTTGGCGTAAGATATGTTTCAAAAGGAAAGATGAACCTTGAAGCTGGAGCTGCTATTCCTAATGGATTTAACACAGATGATCCTGCTGTAAACTTTGGTGTAAAATTTGCTCCTGTAAACTGGATCAGCATTGGTGCCGCAATGGAAGGCGCATTTGAAGATGCCGCAAACTTCTACGCTGGCTCAACAATCGGCGCAAAAAACTTTTTGCTTGAAGTTTATCTTGCAATGGATTCTTTGTTCACAAAAGAAAAGGATGACGAGGCTTACGGAATTGGAGGCGCGATTACTTTCTCTGTTCCTAACTCAAAACTTTCTTTGCGTCCGGAAGCTGGTTTGAACTTCTTTGAAAATGACGATTATACATTCGCCTGGTACGCTGGAGCTGCTCTTATTGTTCCTATTAACAAGGACTTCCAGTTCAATGCTTACGGTTCTCTTGCGTTCGGTTCTAAAGACAAGGACTGGGATGATGATGACTGGAACGGCGGACACATCTTTACAATCCGTCCTTCTGTAAAATACAAGTTCTCTAAAAAGACTGACTTTGATCTTAACCTGAACTTGGAAAACAGAAAGGCATTCGACGGAAAAACACGCAACGCTTGGTCTTGCGGTTTCTACGTAAGCCACATTCTGTAAAGAAAAACTGACTGTAATACTGCCATTCTCCGGCTTGACCGGGGAATATGTGTAATCGCATTTATTTCTATATAAATGCAAGAGAATATGCTGTGGAATTCAGCTGAGGACCCACCACCGTAAAATCCGGACTTCTCTTAACTCTTTTTTTCGTTTAGGGGGACATCTAAATGAAGTTTATAAAGGCGTGTTCTGCCTTCTTTTTAATTTCCTTTCTTTTTGTCTCGTGCATGGACAATGCAGGCGATTCTGACAACAGCGGAAGCTCTGGAAACAATGCAAGAGCTTTGCTTTATGAAGAAGTTGCAAATACTGTGTGGTTTGCTTCTGACTCAAGGCTTGATTTCCTTGAATATAATAAAAAGCTTTATTTAAATTATATGCCTGATGGCATTAAAACAACTAAGTGGGTACAACTCACAGGAAACGGCACTAAAGTTGTTTCTGCAAAGGTTATTTGGTCTGAAAATATCCGTGAAATAGGACAAACTTCTAATGTTTTCATATATATAGATGAATATAATAAAGTTCATTTTGAATGTGATTTCTTTGAGCTTACAGGAATGGACAAGATAGAAGGTGTTGAGCCTGCTAGATTTTATAAAGATAATCTTCCTGCATTAAAATCTGATTACCTTTCAAATTTTGCAGGTGAATATACTCTAAGCAATGGCTGGGAGCTGAAAATTGGCGCAAAGCTTAGCATTTCTAAGGATGTAAGCCATTACTGGTTTGCAAATGTCCTTGCCACAGAATACGATGAAAAAACAAAAACTTATGATTTGCTTTTGGCTCACACTTCGCAAAAAGGTGCGGCAGGTTCTACAAGTCCTGGCATAACTGGAAACGAGCCTTTTGTAACAAAGCAAGGTCTGTTCTGGAATCATTGTACCCTTGCTGAAATTTCGGGGGGGGGTATGGAATGTTAAGTGGTCTTCTGGTTGGTCTGATAGCCCAAATGCTGCCATGTCATCTGATTTGGACAATTCTTATACTTTTTCTGGCCCTACGGAAACCAAGATTCATTATGCTTACAACTTCTACTTTGGAGTGCCGGGAAAAGATTCTGACGGCGGCTGGTGCTGTGTGGAAAGAGGAGAGTGGATAGGTGTTTATGAATATGATTCTTATATAGACAAACCAAGCACATGGAAAGATTTAAAGAGCAAGTTTGAATATAAGAAGTTTATTCCAGAAGGCAAAGTTGAGGATTACTGGTGGTATTCAAGTAATTCAGCTACTTCTATTGAATCCAATTACGCTTATAAACTTTCTGATAACTTGGAATTGCCATTAAACAGCTACAACTTTTATCTTGTGCTAAAGGATAAGCCAAAAGCTGGTGATGTCTATGTGCAGGAAGGAACGTATAAAACTGCTAATGGAAAAAATTTGTTGATAGTGACTAAAGCTTCTATTACTTATAATGAACAAGAATATCGAATAATGAAAGGTTATATTTGGGATAAGTTTGCTAATAATGAACCTAATAAATGTTGTTATCTTCTATCTTCTGATGATGGAAAGGATTACACATTTGAAATTGATTGGCAAATAAATAGTGGAAAAGATAGGGACAACTTTGTAAATATTTATACCCCGAAGGAATATGATAATTCAGAAATTCCTGCTGAATGGAATACTGAAACTTGTTCAAAATTTAGGGGAAAGAGAGTTGGTACGTTAAAGAAGCAATAGCTTTTTTTCTAACATACAGCCACATAGTGAGCTGTAAAATTTTAATACAATGGAGTTTTTTATGAAAAACACAAAATTTTCTTTTAACCGCGCTTGGTTGGTATTGACCGCGCTTTTGATGTCTGCACTTGTCGCAGTTTCTTTCACAAGCTGTAAATCAGATGACGACGATGATGATAGCATTCATTATTCTCTTTACCCCGTCGAGCTTTCCGCTGACGACCCCGTCAGCGGAGTGTATTCCACAACTGCATATAGTAATTATGGGGCTGAGATTGCTTTTATTTTGCGTCCTTCAATTGCTTACGCTTCAGCAAGTTCATGTGCAGCTCTTAATTCTATTGATGGTTTAACTGAAAATTCTGATTATATTAAAAATCCTAATACCTATGATTCGGAAGTGAAATATCTTAACTTAAAAGATTCAAACAAAGTTTATGTTGTTTACAATCTTCTCTCTGGTGCAGATTCTTCTGATGGAATTTCTGATAGTGAATTGGATAAGCATTCTGGTGTAATTCTTTTTCAGGCAAAATATTCGCCGTATGGTACTCCAAGCGTTGGTTGCTGGTATGGCGTAAAATTTCAGTTCCTTACAAAGGATGGTGAAATTCCAACTTCTGTAAATAAAGATTCTGTATTTAGTGACACAAAGATTTATATTGAAGGTGCTGCAGGAGATCCTTATAAAAACATAACAACTCTTGATGAGGCCGTTGAAAAATTTGCATTTAATAATGCGGATTGTTTTAACACAACTTATTGGACTTCTTCTTCATCTGGTGCAGACAAAACTGGCCGCGCAGTTTCTTCTTCTATTGTTCCAACTAAAAATGTTTTTTCTAAAGTAGAATAATTTTTTTCATCTTCGGGGCAAATCCCGAAGATGTCATTGATATGAAAAATCTGTTTGCTTTTCTTTTTGCTTTGTCTGCTTCTTTGTATTCCTTTTCTCAGGAACTGGAGCTTCCGGGCATTACAACAACAATTCACCGCGCAAAAAATCCAGAGCTTATCGTTCTGGACGAAGATGCTTTGTCTTCCTTTTCTTGTGCAGAACAGGCTTTGGAAAGCGCGGGCTTTGCATTTAAAAAAGGAAACAATGAGCTTACTTTTCACGGCTATTGGAATTCTTCAATAAAAGTTTACATAAACAATGTTCTTGTGAATGATCCAAATACCGGCAAGTTTGATTTTTCAACTTTAGACTTTGCAACTGTAAAATCCATAAAAGTAAATCCTGCCACGGTAAACGGCTCTGTTGCAATTTACATAACCACGGTTTCCTGCGACTTTAGAAAGATTCATGCCGGCGCGGAATTAAAAAGTAAAAGCTATCTTTCATCTGTGAACGACAGTCCTGCTGCAAGGGCTGAATTTTCAGTTCCGCTTATTTTTGAAAACGGCTCGTCGCTTTTTGTGCATGAATCTTTTAATGTTTCGCACAAGAAAAATCACTTTGGCTACCGTTCGTTGGATGCAACTTACAAGCCGGATTTTAGCGATTCGTATTCAGACTACAAGAAAAAATATTCAGGCTACGAACGCACTCTTTTTAACAACTCGCTTTTTGCGGAATTTGCCACGCAGAAATTTCCTGGAGCTTCGTTTGGATTTTCAAGTTATGCAAGCTGTTCCGATGCCAACTGCGGAAAAACTGGCGGAGCATATTTTACAGAGGAAAATCAAAAAGACCTTTGGCTTGTTTTTGCGCTTCCTGTGTTTCTTCCATTTGAAAAATGGAATTTAAAAGTTCTGCCGTCATACAAATATTCAGACCTTGACTACACAAAGCACGCCCGTTTTTCAGATTTGGGAAACGAATACAAAGTAAGCAATTTTTCTTTTCAGGCGGAAAGTTCTGTCTTGGACTTTTTGGAATTTTACGCGCTTTGCTCCTACGATTTTTCTGATGAAATTTCTTCCGGCAAAGAAAATGTAGCTTATTCACATTCGCTTTTTTCTGCGTTCTTTTCTCCGTCTGTAAAGTTTGAAATTTTTGGCTGGAACTTTTCTATGTCGCTTCCACTCGATTATTTTGAGCCTTCAAATACTTTGAGTTTGCTTTACAGTTTTTGCGCAGAACGGAACTTAGAAAATTTTGCGTTTTTCTTTAAGGCTTCAAAAAACATAACAAATCCGGTTTTTCAGCAGCTTTATTATTCAGGCGCCGGCGGAATCGGAAACCCGGATTTAAAAAGCGAAAGTGCGTATTCGTTTTACACAGGACTTTCTTACTCGCAAAAATTCGGATTTTCTCTAAAGCCTTTCCTGATTTTTTATAAAGACAAAATCGGATGGGTTGGCGATTCAAGCGGTTCCTGGTCACCGGACAACTGGGGTTCTTCTGTTAACTGGGGCGCAGACTTTTATTTTTCTACTAAAAAACTTTTGGGCAACTTAGAGTTTTCTGCAAGCTATACTTTTTGTAAGGCGATCTTGACTTCTGGCGGCAGTACAGATGGAAATCAAATAATGTACACACCTATTCATACTTTTTCTTTGACGGAAAAATATTCGTTTTTTGATATCTTTACTTGGACTAATGTTTTTTCCTATAATTCAAGAAAATATACAAGCAACAGCAATACTATTTATGTGCCGGATTATTTTAATTTGGACACGAGACTTTCTTGGACAGGAAAAAAACTTTATGCGCAGCTATTGTGGCAAAACGTCTTTGACTTCCAATATGTCCATGTTGACGGCTATCCTGCGCCAGGAGCATCATTCACATTGAGCGCAGGAATAAAACTGTAAGCTTATTGCATTTTCTTTTTAAGCTCTAAAATTTTTTCAAGCGGAATACTTGTGACTATTGAAATTTGCTCTGGTGTTCCTATTTTTTCTTTAAGCATTTTTTGCGCAGTTTCAATAACTTTCTGATTTGTCATGTCTTGAGCAATTTCTTGAGCCATATCTTGGGCAATTTCTTGAGCCATATCTTGAGCAAGTTCTTTGGCAAGTTCCTTGGCTTTTTCATTTGATTGAATGGCCATTTCCTGTTCCCATGTCATAAACCTGTGCCTCCACTGCGCATTTG
>ERZ1026868.866-NODE-866-length-17136-cov-36.693578_pt1 | contig 17136 bp, 18 predicted proteins | sample MGYA00380164_ERZ1026868 | MGnify/ENA primary metagenome ERZ1026868 (study PRJEB33269, sample SAMEA4719800) | human gut metagenome | biome: human-associated habitat; feature: organic feature; material: feces | place: Cameroon | collected 2013-10 ... | reverse complement strand
TTCAGAAACTAACTATAATTAGCAGTTTTCTGCAAAGTATTTGATTGTTCTTACCCACAATGCAAACAGGTGTGTAGCATTGTGCCGGAGCATAACTCGAAGAGTTTGCGACAAATTAAATATGAAAGAACAATCAAATACTTTAAAACAAAAAAGGCACCCATTTTCAGGATGCCCCTTTCTTTCAGAAACTAACTATAATTAGCAGTTTTCTGCAAAGTATTTGATTGTTCTTACCATCTGAGATGTGTAGCTGTTTTCATTGTCGTACCAAGAAACAACCTGTACTTCATAGAGGTCATCTGCAATCTTAGAAACCATTGTCTGTGTTGCATCGAACAAAGAACCGAATTTCATTCCGATTACATCTGAAGAAACGATTTCGTCTTCGTTGTATCCGAAAGATTCTGTTGCAGCGGCTTTCATTGCGGCATTGATTTCTTCTTTTGTAACTCCAGTTTTCTTTACAACAGCTGTAAGAATTGTTGTAGATCCTGTTGGAACTGGAACACGCTGAGCTGAACCAATCAATTTTCCGTTCAATTCAGGAATTACAAGACCGATAGCCTTTGCAGCACCTGTTGAGTTAGGAACGATGTTCTGAGCACCTGCACGTGAACGGCGAAGGTCACCTTTGCGCTGTGGACCGTCAAGAATCATCTGATCACCAGTATAAGCGTGGATTGTAGACATAATTCCGCTCTGGATTGGAGCATAGTCGTTAAGAGCTTTAGCCATTGGAGCCAAGCAGTTTGTTGTGCAAGAAGCTGCGGAAATGATATTGTCGTTCTTTGTAAGAGTTTTGTGGTTTACATTGAAAACGATTGTTGGAAGGTCGTTTCCAGCAGGAGCTGAAATTACAACTTTCTTAGCACCAGCATCAATGTGAGCCTGTGATTTAGCCTTTGATACATAGAAACCTGTACATTCAAGAACTACATCAACACCGATTTTTCCCCAAGGGAGATTTGCAGCGTTAGCTTCCTTGTAGATTGTGATTTTCTTTCCATCTACAACGATAGCACCTGGTTCTTTTACAGTTTTTCCGTCTTCAGCAAGAACGTCATCAATGTGAGAAACTGTGTGTTTTCCTTCACCAATTTTTCCCATGAATCCACCCTGTGCTGTATCATATTTAAGAAGGTGAGCAAGCATTTTTGGGCTTGTAAGATCGTTGATAGCAACTACTTCATATCCGTCAGCTTCAAACATCTGGCGGAATGCAAGGCGACCAATGCGGCCGAAACCGTTAATTGCAACTTTAACCATGGTAAGTTAACTCCTTGAATAAATTATTCTATGTGAACTATTTTATTCCTATTGCAATTTATTGTCAATAAACCGTTCTATGTTATTCTTCAATGTATTTAAAACATTTTTTTTATCCGCGGACCAAAGCGGAGCAATCAGAATTTTTTTTGGACCGTCGCCAGTTATTCTGTGGACTACAATTTCAGGCGGAAGAATTTTTAAGCACTCGCAGACAAATTCGCAGTATTCTTCAAGTTCAAAAAGTTTAAAATGATTTTCCTTGTATTCCTGCGCCATTTTTGTTCCTTCAAGAATATGCAGAAGCTGAATTTTTATTCCGTTGGGCTTTGGATTCAGTTTTGAAAGATATTTTACAGTCTGAAGCATAAGCTCTTTTGATTCGCCAGGAAGCCCAAGGATTATATGCGCAATGACTTCGATTCCTGCTGATTTTAGTTTGTAAAAACAGTTTTCGAATTCTTTTAAAGTGTAGCCTCTGTTTATTTTTTTTGCGGTTTGCTCATGGATTGTCTGAAGTCCAAGTTCAATCCAGACTGGTTTTATTTTGTTCAGTTTGCATAGGAGTTCAAGAATTTCATCTGGAATGCAATCCGGGCGAGTTCCAATTGAAATCGCGACAATTTCCGGCCGGCTGATTGCGCCAAAGAAAATTTCTCTGAGTTTTTCTATTGTAATATTTTTGTCTGTGTAAGTATTGGTATATGATTGAAAATACGCGATGTATTTTCTTTTTTCAGGCGGAATGCTTTTTGGAAACTTTGAGTCAACTCTTTTTTTCGCTTCTTCAATTTGAATTTTTATTGGGGCTGGTTTTGCCGCAAAATCTCCAGAACCTCCTTGTGAACAGAATGTGCAACCTCCAGTTCCTTTTGTTCCATCGCGGTTTGGGCAGGTGCAGCCAGTTGAAAGTGAAATCTTGTAAACTTTGCAGCCGAATTTTTCTTTTAAATATGAATTGAGAGTTCTGTAGCTCATTTTGATTTTTAGTTTCGTCCGTAAATTTTTTCAATTTGCCTTGTATATTTTCCATCGTCGCCGTAAACGATTATTGGACTTTCAACTTTTAAATAAGGCTTTGCACATTTTTCAGATTCAATCATCACCATTGAAGCTTCTTTTTCTTTGTTTGGAAAAACAAGTTTAATTCTTTTGGGAGCAAGCTTGTATTTTTCAAGCAAAGAAAAAATTTGCGGCAGGCGGAAAGGCTTGTGAATCATAAAAAATTTTCCGTGGGATTTCAAAAGTACAGAGGCAGTTTTTATTACGTCTTCGAGCGTACAGAAAACTTCATGGCGCGCAACAGAAAGGGGCTTTGTCTTGTTTGTATTTCCGTTTGAAATTTCTATGTAAGGCGGATTTGAAACAACAGCGTCAAAAGAATTTTTTTGTAAAACCTTAAACGGCTCTTTTATGTCTGCGCAGAATATTTTGATTTTTTCTTGCAGGTTGTTTAGTTCTACGTTTCGTCTTGCCATGTCTGCTGATTCTTCTTGAATTTCTATGCACTCAAAATTTGCCTCTGGATTTTTTTCAGACATTAAAAGCGGAATTATTCCAGTTCCTGTTCCCAAGTCGCAAGCTTTGCATTTTCCTTTTGTGCGCGCAAAGTCGGATAAAAGAACTGCATCAATTCCAAACCGAAATTCTTTTTTTCCTTGAATAAGTCTAAGAGTTTTTACATGGAGATTTTCTATTGTTTCGCCAGCTTTAAGATTCATTTTTTTTGTTTTGCAGAAATTATGAAAATTGTGTTTTTGGTTTTCCAATTGAAAATATTTTTTTCCGCAGCCTGAATAAAAAGTTCTTTGAGTTTTTCGAATTTTTCCTTGCCCAGCTTGTCTTTTATAAATTTGCCGTAAGAAGAATTTTCTGCGTTAAACCAACGTTCGGTTTCTGGTACACTGATTTTTCGCTTTTCCAAAATAAATGCGGATTTGTAAAGACAAGAAAAATTGTTTTGCTCAAAAATATTTTTTACAGTTTCTTCGTTCCATGAAAAAATAGGGTTCGCAATATTTTCAAAAAAATCTTTTTCCGCTTGTTCAGATTCTTGCAAAAGTTTTTTTATTTCTTTAGTTGCAATTTTATCCTTAAAAAGTGTTTCTTCAATTAGCTTTGTCAGATGCTGACCTGAACAAGGGATTCTTTGTGAAATTACAACCTGTGCATTTTTTTCAAAGAATGGAAAAAGCTCTTTTGTTCCGTTTTGAACTTCTTCTGTGCTGAAGGAAATGTCGCGCTTTATTTTTTCTGTTCCAAAAAATCCGTCGCTTAAAGAAACGCAAAACTCTTCGATGTCATCTTTTGTAGAAAAAATATCACGGGCAAAAAATCTGTCAAATTCTATATCGCCAAAAACAGCAATAGAATTTCTTAGCGTGTCTTTTTTTATGCAGAGTTTTGGCTGATCTAGTTCTTCTAGCGTTGAAGCGTATCGTGCCAAGGATTGCATTCCGTTTGGAGTTCTGCATATTCCGCATACTAAGCCCTCTGGAGTTTTTCGTATAAGGTCGAATAAAAGAAGCGCATCATCTGCATTTGCAACGAGACATCTGTGGAATCTTAAAATGCTAGCTGCTTCTGTCATTGCGTTTCGTATTCCAAGCAAAGTCTGCGCCTTGTTTGTTTCAAGTCTTGCCCGCCAAAGAGATTCGCTTTTTTCAAGAGCAGAATTTTTTCTTGGATTTTCCGCGGTGTATGTAAGATTTTCTCCAGTTTTTTTTAAGCCGTGAAAATGTCCTGCTTCTTTCCACCAGTCAGAAACTGCGTTTATTTGCTCTGAATCTTTTTCTTCGCTATCTTCAAGAATTGACGCGATTTGTGCTTCCCTACGTGAAAGAATATCTTCTCTGATTTTTGCTTCGTAGCCTTGAGTTGAAGGCGTGTAGAAAACTTTTCCAACAAGAGTGTCCGGCAAATATTGCTGGGCAACCCAGTGGTCTTTGTAAGCGTGCGGATAAAGGTAGCCAGCTCCGTGTCCGAATCCTTCCGCATCTCTTGAAGCGTCCCGCAAATGATTTGGAACATCAGCATCTTCTTTTTCAACAGAAGACAAGGCGTCGAAAAATGCCATTGAGGAATTTGACTTTGGCGCAGTTGCAAGATATAAAGCCGCATGTGTTAAAAAATATCTGCCTTCAGGAAGTCCTACTCTGTCAAAGGCAGCGGCGCAGCTTTCAACAATTGAAATTGCATTTGGATCTGCAAGCCCTGTATCTTCGCAAGCTGAAATAAGCATACGGCGAAAAATAAAATGCGGATCTTCTCCAGCTTTTACCATTCTTGCAAGCCAGTAGCAGGCGGCATCTGGATCTCGACCTCTTAGGCTTTTTATAAATGCGGAAATTATGTCGTAATGGTAATCTCCGTCGCGGTCGTAAAGAACAACTTTTTTTTGAATTGATTCTTCGCAGGCTTCTTTTGAAATGTAGATTGTGCTTCCAAAGCTTGGCGGCCATTTTTCTGGAGTTGTTTCAACTGCAAGCTCCAGCGCATTTAAAAGGCTTCGAGCGTCTCCGTTTGCAGTTTCGATTAGATGTTCCAGTGCGCCTTTTTCAAATTCAACATTCCATTTTCCATAGCCGCGTTCTGTGTCGGACAAAGTTTGTTTTGCGGCGTTGAGCAAATCTGTTTTTGTAAGCGGCTTGAGTTGAAAAACTCTGCTTCTTGAAACCAAAGCTTTGTTCACTTCAAAAAAAGGATTTTCTGTTGTCGCGCCTATTAAAATTATAGTTCCGTTTTCTACCCAGGGAAGAAGAGCGTCTTGCTGGCTTTTGTTCCAGCGGTGAACTTCGTCTACAAATAAAATTGTTTTTCTTTTATAAAGATTTTTTTGAGTTTCTGCATCGGAAATTGCTTTTCTAATATCTGCAACGCCCGTGAGAACTGCATTCAACGTAATGAAATTTGAACTTGTGTGGTTTGCAATTACGCGCGCAAGTGTTGTTTTGCCTGTTCCTGGAGGCCCGTAGAAAATAACAGATGTAAGCTGGTCTGCTGCAATCGCCCTTCTTAAAAGTCTTCCTTTGCCTACGATGTGCTCTTGCCCTATGTACTCGTCAAGAGTTCTGGGCCTCATTCTGGCAGCAAGAGGCTCGTGGGAATCTTTTAAGTTGGAAAAAAGCTCATCCATTTTTTCAGGCTAGTCTCCGTCGCGGTTCCATACATTCTTTGCAGGATACCAAGCGTAAAGACCTGCATCATCCCAGGAGTCTGAACTTGAGCGTATTGAGCCGTAAATAGTCGAAGCCGCGTACTCATCTGTTCCTAAAGTTGTGTCGCTAGAACCTTCACATTTATTCGGATTAAGAACAAAAACCATGAACACATATTCAGAAATTACAGAATTTCCGTTGCTTCTCATGTCTGAAGGGTCGCCATCTGGAATGCCAGTTGTTTCATTAATTTTAACCCTTGAAAGTCCGCTTGATGTTCCAAGAAGAATATAGTCTTTTGCAGCGGCAATAGAAAGAAGTCCGCCGGCATCAAGGTCAACAGACTGCTCTGTAGCATCTGAGGCAGTTATATAGTAAAGACTTGAGTTTGTGCTTACGTTGTTGTTTTTTGTATAAGTCTTTGTGTAATAAAGGCAGTTTGCGTTGGAAGACATTCCATAGTATTTTGAAAAATAAGTGCTGCCATTAAAGTAACATGCTGAAATTGCGTTCGTTGCATCAGATTCGCCGATAAAAGTTGGATTAGAAACTTCTGCGGGCGCATTGCTTCCGTTCAATTTGTAAAGCTTGTAAGTAGTGTCTTGGGATGATGCTCTGATTATTGCGTAGGCTTCTCTATTTGCAATTGAAACTGAATTGTCGTCAACTACAGAAAAATATTTATTGTCGAATATTACTTTTGCGTTTTCAAAAGAATAGTTTCCGCCGCTGATGTTTGCAACTTTTGTCCAGACAAGTCCGTTTGCAGGATCTGAATTTGTCGCGTAAATTGTCGCTGTCTTTGGCTCGTTTTCTCCGTCGTCATTTTCAATCCAGATGTAAGTCAGCGCGTAAAGATATTCACTGTCGGTCGCAAGAAAATATGTTGTGGCAGGAATTCCGTTGTCGCCTTTTTCTGAAGTAGGGGAAGTTGTGCTATTCCATTGCCCATTGTGACGTCCTGTTTCGGATGAAGGCTTATTTGTCTTGTAAAAAATTTCTCCGTTGCAAGTTAAGATGTAGTTTTTGTAGTGAACGATTGAATGTATATCGCCTTGCAAGCCGCTTGAGTTCAGTTTTATTTCGTTGTTGATTGCGCCGTAAATGTCGTCGTGGCAGGAAGAAAATCCTACAAGACAGGCAAAAGCTGCGCAAAGAAAAATGCTGTTTATAATTGACTTTTTCATTTGTTTTCCTTTTGTAAAAATTAGAAATGGTATCTTGCCGTTACGCTGAATGTAAGAAACTGTCCTGCAAAGTTTTCTGCATTGTCATTGTACCAGGAAGAAAACTGCGGCATAAGAAGATACGAGGCTTCAAGTCCGAGCGACCAGCTTTCTGTAAGGCGGAACATTGCTCCTGCTTCCGGTTTTACAACAAGCCCCGGAAAGTAATTTTTTCCGCCGAAAGATTCCCATGCAAATCCAAGTCCGATTGTGAGTGGAAATTCAAATCTTCCTGCAACCGGCTGGTAGGTGAACGCTGCAATAAATGGAACATAGTTGAAAACGTGGCTTCCAATCGAAACATTGAATCCAAAGCTTACATCGAATCCGATTGCCATTTTTGAAGTTAAAAAGTAGTGGTAGCCTAAAGAACCAATTCCGCCGAGCTTTAGCTGCGAATCTCCTTTTATGGTGCTTTCAAAGTCTGGAAAATTCAACGGAAGGCAAAGACCAAGCGCAATTTTTATGTATTGGTCTCCCGGAAGATTCATCCCAAGATCAAAGCTGATGTCGTCTTCCGTGTATTCGTCTCCGTCATCACTGTCATCGCCTGAATTTTCATCCTGAGAGCTTTGCATAAAAGTTGTCTTTGGAAGCGCAGCCTGTGCCGATGAAATGTAAATTCCTATAATTCCTACGCTCAAAAGCGTAATTAAACGTTTCATAATTTTTCCTTTAACATAAAAGCAAATTCTTCTATGGTAATTTGTTCTGTTTTTTTATATTATGCTTAGGCAGTTTTCAAATGGATTTTTCCTTGAATATTGCCAGGCGATTATACTTGGTTTCAAGGATTTTATCAATCTAGCGACATTTGGATTTCTGCATATGCTTTATTAAAAAAGAAAACAAAAAATGGAAGGTTACAGATGAGCGCAAAAATTATAGACGGAAAATCAATTGCCGCGGAAGTAAAAGCCGATGTTGCAAAAAAAGTTTCTGAGCTTAAGAAAAGCGGAGTTACGCCTTGCCTTGCTGTTATTCTTGTGGGAAACAATCCTGCGAGCGTAAGCTATGTTTCAGGGAAGAGAAAGGCCCTTGCCGAAGCCGGAATGGAAGATAGAAGCATAGAGCTTCCAGAGTCAACCACAGAGCAGGAGATTTTGTCCTTGATTCAAAAACTGAACGAAGACAAAACTGTGCACGGAATTCTTGTTCAGCTTCCGCTTCCTTCGCATATTGACGAAAAGAAAGTTACAAATTCAATCAGTCCAGAAAAAGACGTTGACGGTTTTCATCCAGTGAATGTGGGCAGGCTTGTTACCGGCGAAAAAGGATTTCTTCCTTGCACTCCAAACGGAATTACCGTTTTATTGAAGAAAATGAACATTGAGACAAGCGGAAAAAATGTCGTTGTTGTCGGACGCAGCAACATTGTTGGAAAGCCTATGGCTCTTTTGATGCTTAGAAAAGAATTCAATTCAACTGTTACAATCTGCCACACAGGAACAAAAAATCTTTCGGACTATACAAAAAAGGCTGACATTCTGATTGTGGCTTCCGGCCGTCCTGACACAGTTACCGCTGACATGATAAAAGAAGGCGCGGCTGTAATTGACGTGGGCGTAAACCGTATTCCCGATTCCACAAAGAAAAGCGGATTCAGGCTTTGCGGCGATGTTGACTTTGAAGGCGCAAAAGAAGTCGCGGGCTTTATAACTCCAGTTCCGGGCGGAGTTGGTCCTATGACAATCGCAATGCTCATTTTCAATACTTTGGAAAGCGCGGAAAATTTTAAGGCTCAAAATGATTGATATTCAGAATTCAAAAGACACACGCGAAATTCCCTTGCAGAAAGTTGGCGTTACGGACTTGAGCTATCCTGTTCAGGTTTTGGACAAGGCGGAAGGCTCTCAGAAAACGTGCGCAAAAGTGAATCTTTTTGTGAATCTGCCGCACAATTACAAGGGAACACATATGTCGCGTTTTATAGAAATTTTCCACCGCCACCGGGAAAATCTTGGAATGAAGCAGTTTCTTTTTATGCTTGAGGAAATCAGAAAAAGCCTCGATGCGGAGCGCGCGTTCGGCTCAATGGAATTTCCTTTTTTTATGAAAAAGCAGGCGCCAGTTTCCCATGCGGAAAGCATAATGTGCTATGAATGCACTTACGAGGGCGAGGTTAGTTCTGCTTCTAGCAGTTTCTTTATAAAAATTAAAATTCCTGTTACAACATTGTGTCCTTGCTCAAAGGCAATCAGCCAGTACGGTGCGCATAACCAGCGCGGAATTGTTACTGTAAAGCTAAAAAATTCAAGCCTGTTTTGGATTGAAGACGTGATTGAGGAAGTTGAAAAAAGTGCAAGCGGCGGACTTTACAGCATTTTAAAACGCCCGGACGAAAAGTTTGTTACCGAGCACGCTTATGAGAATCCTCGTTTTGTGGAAGATGTTGTCCGCGAAGTTTTTATTGCGCTTAAGAATTTCTCAAAAAGCGAAAAGCCTTTCAGCTGGTTCAGCGTGGAATGCAAGAATTTTGAAAGCATTCACAATCACAATGCCTACGCTTACACGGAATTTAATGAGGCATAAAAAATGCCGGAACTGCATTGTCGCATCTCCGGCACAAGGGCTTTTGGTTTTAATGTTATTATGGGAAAGCTTAAAACATTGTCATTATCGGGCTTGACCCGATAATCCATGTCTTAGTTTATGAGCGTCTTTACGTCTACAACACCGTTTTTTCCGCCGAATCCGTCATCTGTTGTCGCCGGAGCGTTTTTGTCTGTCATCCAGTTTCCGTTTATGATGAACTTGTAAGTAAGGACGCTTTTTTCTGAAACAACTTTTCTGAACACAAAAGTGTCGCCTTCTTTTTTCATTGTCTTTGCGCCAGACTGCCAGTTTGTAAAGTCGCCTGCAAGAAGAACATTTTTTGCGCTCGGGTGTGAATATGAGAATGTAACTTCTACTTTTCCATTGTCGAGCTTTTTGCAAGCCACATCAGCGAAAACTGCCGCAGAAAACATTGCCATTGCGGCTGCCATTACTAAGATTTTTTTCAATTGAAATTTCCTCCTTATTTTCAATCTATGCTCTGAATTATATAATGACAAAAAGCCTGTGTCAAACAATTTGTAAAAATATTACGAAAACCGCTTTGTTGAATACCTTTTATACTTAAAAATCATACTTTTGATATATTTTTGCTTTGGTAGAAACGCAATATTTTTCAATTGTGCAATGACAGTTTATTCTTTATAATGAGCAGATGACTTATTTTTTTGAAACTTACGGCTGTGAGATGAACATTGCCGAAAGCGCTTCCGTTGAACAGATTTTAATTTCACGCGGCTGGAAAAAGGCTGAAAACGCTCAGCTTGCCGACCTTGTTGTAATAAACACTTGCTCTGTGCGCGGTTCCGCAGAAGAAAGAATATTCGGGCGGCTAGGATTTTTTTCAGGGCTGAAGAAAGTGCGTTCGTGCGCTCCCGACGCAAAAAAAAGAAACATGGAAATTGCCGCGGAATATGTGCAGAAAAACGGAGCGGTTCCTCTTACTTTGATTGTAATGGGCTGCATGGCTGAACGTCTTTTAAAGTCGCTTCAAAAGCAATGGCCTTGCGTTGACTATGTTGTGGGCACATTTGCAAAAAATAAATTCGGAGAGATAATCCAGGCGGTTGAGGAAGGCCAGAAATATATACAGACTGACGAAGAGCCGGTTTATGTTTTTGCGGAAACTTCGTATGAGGAAGGCGCGTTTTCAACCTTTGTTCCCATTATGCACGGCTGCAACAATTTCTGCTCGTACTGCATTGTTCCTTATGTGCGCGGCAGGGAAGTGAGCCGTCCTATGGAACAGATTCTGCATGAGCTTGATGTGCTTGCCCGCCGCGGTGTAAAGGAAATAACGCTTTTGGGGCAGAACGTGAATTCTTACAAGGGCGCAGACGGAATGAATTTTCCGAACCTTTTAAAAACAATCTGCCGCCATTTGGAGCAAACAAATTCTCCTATTGAATGGATTCGGTTTGAATCAAGCAATCCCAAGGATTTTTCTGACGAGCTTATAGATGTGATTGCGGAAGAAAAGCGCATTTGCCGCGGACTTCACATTGCGGTTCAGCACGGCTCAAATTCAATTTTAAAAGCCATGAACCGCAAATATACACGCGAACAATATCTTTTGCTTGTTCAAAAACTGCGAGAGCGTATTCCGGAAATTCAGCTTACAACGGACATCATGCTTGGCTTCCCAGGAGAAACTGAAGAAGACTTTGAGCAGGCGGCTTCTCTTATGAAGGAAGTGGAATTTGAAAGCGCGTTTATGTACTATTATAATCCGCGTGAAGGAACTCCCGCCGCAAAAATGCAGAACCAGATTCCGCTTGAAGTAAAAAAAGAGCGTCTTCAGAAAATCATAGACATTCAGCTTGGAATTACAAGAAAAGTGATGGAAAAGCAGGTTGGAAAAAACATAAAGGTTCTTGCCGACATTATAAGCCGCGACAACGCCAATGAGCTTTTGGGCAAGACAGAGCAGAACGAGCGCATTGCATTTGAAGCTCCGGTTTCTCTAATCGGAAAATTTGTGCAAGTGCATATAGACAGTCTGAACGGAAACACATTTAAGGGCAGCCTTGTTCACTAGAAAATCGGCTCTTAATTGAAAATCAACTGAAAAACTGCTAGAATATGTGAGTTTTCAGATTTGATATGGAAACATAATCTTTAATTTAAATAGAGGCATTTTATGAAAAAAACTGTTGTTTTGGCATTTGCATTGGCAGCTTGCATGGTTCTTCCTGTAAGCGCAAAGAAAAAGTCTGTTCAAATCAAAGGAATAGAAGATCTTGACGGAAAACGCATCGGAGTTCAGGGCGGCACAACCGGCGAAACTTATGTTCAGGAAAATTTGAAGAATGCAAAACTTTCTTCTTTTAAGTCTGGAATGGATGCTGCTCTTGACCTTATGAACGGCCAGATTGACGCTATTGTTCTTGACGAGCTTCCGGCAAAGCAGATTGTTTCCCGCAACAGCAAAAAGCTCAAGATTGTGGATTCAAAATTTGCACAGGAAGAATATTCAATCGCTGTAAAAAAAGGCAACTCTTCCCTTTTGGAATCAATCAACAAGACAATTGCTTCTCTTAAGGCTAACGGCGGATACGAAGAGCTTGTTAACGCATTTATGCCTGCTGACGGAGTTGTAAAAATTCCTGGCGATGAGGTTCTTTCTGGAAAAGTTGTAAAGCTTGGAACAAACGCCGCATTTCCTCCATTTGAATATGTAGAGGGAACAAAAATTGTTGGCTTTGACATTACAATGGGACAGAAAATTGCCAAGGACTTGGGACAGTCTCTTGAAGTTGTTGATATGTCTTTTGACAGCCTGATTCCGGCTCTTTCTAGCGGAGCAATTGACTTTATTGCTGCCGGAATGAGCGTTACAGAAGAGCGCAAAAAGAACGTGGATTTTTCTGAGCCGTACTTTACTTCAAATCAGGTTATTATAGTCCGCAAGTAGTTTTTGGAGACGGCTGTGTTTGATTCAATTTACGATACGCTTATTTCCGGGCAGCGGTGGCTTTTACTTCTGCAGGGACTGGGAGTTACAATTTATATCGCTATTGTCGCGATTATCCTCGGAACGATTTTGGGAGCAGTGTTCGCGCTGTTCAAGATTTCAAAGAATCCTGTTTTGAGGATAGTTGCGGAAATCTACACAACCGTTATCCGCGGAATTCCTTTGGCAACCCAGCTCATGATTTTCTACTTTGTTGTTTTTGCTCCTCTTGGGCTTGACCGTGTGCTGGTTGCGACTCTTGCCTATGGAATAAATTCCGGGGCTTACTGCACAGAGATTTTCCGCGCAGGAATACAAGGCGTGGATTCAGGGCAGATGGAGGCAGGACGTTCTTTGGGGCTGAACTACTGGCAGACTCTTACAATGATAATTTTTCCGCAGGCAGCAAAAGCTGTTCTTCCTACTTACACAAGCGAATTCATAGTTCTTATAAAAGAAACTTCCGTGGCAAGCTTTATTGCAGTTATGGATCTTACAAAAGCCGGAGACATGATCCGCAATGCCACTTACAACGCCTGGATTCCGCTTCTTTCGTGCGCCCTTATATACCTTTGCCTTACGCTTGGGCTTACAAAGCTGTTTTCGATTCTTGAAAAAAGGATGGCAAAAAGTGATAGAGACTAAAGACTTGAAAATAAGCTTTGGAGAGCTGAAAGTTCTAAAAGGCATAACGCAGACAATAAAACAGGGCGAAAAAGTTGTAATAATAGGGCCTTCCGGCTCTGGAAAATCCACTTTTCTGCGCTGTCTTAATCTTCTTGAAACCCCAGATTCCGGCTCTATTCTTTTTGAAGGAAACGACATCACAAGCAAAAATGCGGATATAAATCTTGTGCGCCGCCAGATGGGAATGGTTTTTCAGCATTTTAATCTTTTTCCGCATCTTACGGTTCTAAAAAATATCACTCTTGCGCCGGTTAAGCTCAAGCTTCTTTCTCAAAATCAGGCGGATGAAAAAGCGATGGAACTTTTGGAGCGGATTGGGCTTGCGGACAAAGCGGACGTTTATCCTTCAACTTTAAGCGGCGGCCAGAAGCAGAGAATTGCGATTGTGCGCTCCCTTGCGATGTCGCCAAAGGTCATGCTGTTTGACGAGCCTACCAGCGCGCTTGACCCGGAAATGGTCGGCGAAGTTCTTTCCGTTATGAAGGAGCTTGCAAAAGGCGGAATGACAATGGTTGTTGTAACGCATGAAATGGGATTCGCCCGTGAAGTTGCTGACCGAGTTGTTTTTATGGAAGACGGAATCGTTGCGGAAGAAGGAACTCCATCGCAGATTTTTGACTCTCCAAAATCCGAAAGATTAAAGAAATTTCTTAACTGCATTTTATAAAAAACTTTCTATTGGACAGTGGCTGCTTTTTGTGCGGCCATTTTTTTTTGTAATTTAAATCAAAAAACTTGAATTCCGTCCAAATTTGAATCATAATATCTTTATGCACTGGAGGTTTTTATAATGTCAATGGAATACACTTATTGGAAAGATAAAGATTTTTACATTGGATATTTGAATGATTTTCCGGACTACAAGACACAGGCATATTCTGTAAGCGAGCTTGAGGAAAATCTTAAAAGCCTTTACGATGACATAAAAAGTGATGAAATTCCGTTTATCCGCCATGTCGGTAAACTGGAGATGGCATAGTATTCTGAGATAAACGAATATCTTGCAAAATATATATTGAAAAAACTCAAGAATGATGATTTTTCAGAGCTATAATGCTTTATAAGCACTGGAGGTTTTTTATGAGAAAATTTGGTTTTACTGCGCTGGTTTCTTTTTTGTTTTTGCTTGCTTCCTGCATGAATATGGGAGGCTCTTCTGGAGAAGACGGAGCAATCCGTGTTGCTCTTCCGGGAAGCGGTTCGCGCGGCGCATACACTCTTGGCAAGGAAAATGCAAAGACATATAAAGTAGCCCTTTTATTGGAAGGCGAAAACTTAAAAACTCAAACTTCCGAGGCGGGGGGGGCGGACATAGTATTTGACGAGCTTGAGCCTGCCACTTACACAGTCCAGGTGGAAGCCTATGACACAATTGATGTTCTTCTTGCAAGAAAAAGCGAGACTATAAAAGTTACCGCCGGAGAAACCGCGGAATGCTCAATTGCCCTTAAGCTTTTTGCAAGCAGTATTCTGGACAGCGGATATATATTGTGGACTTATAGTGATACAGCTTATATGAATTATTATGAAGGCTTTTCAAGCATATCTGAAAGTATTGAGGTTACGAAACAGAACTTTCATTATAATTCTATATCTTTTGCAGAGGATGTACATGGCAACAAGTATGTAATGACATTAGGAAATGATAATTGTTATTATATAGATATACCAACAACAAATTTTTCTTCTGCCGAAAAATCTTCAAAAATTTCAACAGATGTAAATTTATTTGCTTTTAAAGATTCTCTTTATTACGATGATTCTGCAGATGTTTTATGGGCTGGATTGTATTTTTACGATGATAGTAATGGCACTAATACACTTTATTTTTCAAAGATAAAAGAATTGAATAGCAATGATGATACAACGCCAAAAGCTTCAGATTGCAAAATTTCTATTGGTGACAATGGTGATATTTTCTCTTTTGCAATTCAAGGTAATAATCTTTATTTTGCATATATGGATTCTAATGGAACATATTATCTCCAGCGTGCCTCAATAACAGAAAATGCTGATGGGACTTTTGCAGTTTCTAAAATTGGCTCGGCAAAATCTGTTTCTGACCTTAGAGTTTCCGGCGCGATTACTGATATTGCAATTCTTTATGACGGAACAGTTTATGTTCTTGTTTCGAATGTGGGCAATACAGAAGGCGATTCTGGGGATTCGTTCAACTATGAATATAATCAAAGCAACACAATGTACAGCCGCGGCGCGCTCCTAAAAATACAAAGCACAGACTCAGGATTTGAAGTTGTTGACACCTTGGGCTGGACTGGTTCTTCAAGGCCGATAGCTCCTGTTGGGGACGCGATATATAATGGAAAAAGTTTAAAGTCTTTGACAGCTTACATTCCATCGCTTTCTGAAAATAGTAATAAATTCTATGGACCGCGCAGATTTGTTGCAATAAAGCCAAAAGAAATTGCAATTGCTGACAGCGGCGCAAATTTTGTAATGCCAAATGTAACTAATCAAACTTATGGAAAAATGTTTGCCCACAATAGAGTTGTAACTGTAAGCTTATCCAATTTTGCAATCAGCAATGTTACAGAGCTTAAAAATATAAAATTCAGCGACCTTACTATAAGCGGAACTGGAACTTCTGGCGGATATATAGACTACGCTGGTTGCACAAAGGAAGATATAAAAGAGCAATAATAATTTGGTTGATAAAACTTTCTGCATCATTTGTTTTTTATTTGCAAAAAATCGCTTTTTTCACTTGAAGAAACTTGCAAAATAATATAGACTATTCTCCATTCGGCGCTTTAGCTCAGCTGGATTAGAGCATCTGCCTTCTAAGCAGAGGGTCGACGGTTCGAGCCCGCCAAGCGTCACTAGTCCGTTTCTGGTTTTCTGGAAGCGGACTTTTTTGTTTTTAAGCGTTTGATTCATGTATGCCATTTTCTTTGTATTGTAATTACAGTCAAACTGTACAGCAAGCACAGACAGACTGTACAACCGCCCCAGTTTGATTGTGCTTACGCCCCAGACAAACTGTATAGCCACTACAGACAAGCTGTATAACAAGCCCAGACAAACTGTAGCGTAAGGCATAGTAGCCTGTATCTTTAGAAATCATATACAATTACTACAGTGTTAAGCACCATAATCTAGTCACATTGCTTTGTGAATCTAATTTGATTTTTTTTGAAGTCTAGTTAGGTTTGGAATTGAGCGCGCAGGATATAAACTCAAACTGATATTTAAAACACGAATGCTCCAAGCACCATGCATAAATTCTAAGCATATAAAGCTAAAAGGTCAAGATTATTTTTTAGCTATTAAACAAATGAAAAAATAGAAACAACTTTTATGTCTGGTGGACAAATAAAAGGAAAATCTGTTCCCTTCTTTGAAGGAATTCCTTTTGGTGTTTATGATGTCTTATTGCCAAATTCAGATGGGCATTTTCGCCTTGAGCAAGAGATGATTGTTACGGAGATGATAAATGGAGAAAAATTGCCAAGATGATTAATAAAGCAAAAAATATAGGTGTAATGGCAAAATCTTTGAGTAGAAACCCATTTAAAAGAGGAGAACCTGAAGAAAATACAAAATTAGCTATTTTGATTGTTGAAAATGGGGAAGATTAGAAATTATATTCAATTACGATTAATATCTATTGCACTATTAATCTCAATATTAATAGCTGAGTATTTATCAGATGTCTGATGAACCGTAAGATATCATTACTACATACAATTTCCTTATCAAAAACATTTTATGCTTTGTAACCAGTTTTTTCATTTAATGATTCTGTGCAATACGGAAACCGAATGCGAGCCCAACTAAAGCGCCGCCTTTGTATCCGGAACATCGTGAACCTACAATTTCATTTAAATGGTCTCCGCCTCTAAGTCCTCGATCTGTAGACAATTTATAAACTGAACCGTAAGGAAGATTGCAGTCAAAACACCATTCAGGAACATTTCCGCTCATGTCGAAAAATCCTAAATGATTTGGAAGTCTTCCACCTGAAAGATGCATTCTTCTTCCAGAGATGGATTTTCCTGTTTTATTTGAAAGCGTTGTGTTTGTATCATCTTGTCCTGTGTAAGTTTCTGAAGGTCCGTTTGAAGCGCTGTTTTGCCTTTGCCAGCAATATTCGTTTTGTTTTGTAGAAAAAGTAAACGATATTCCGTTCATTTTTTCTGTGGCTGTTGTTTTAATTGCAGAACCAGTTTCATCTCCAGAAACATTTCTTCCAGAAATTGCAGTTCCATCAAGGCGCTTTCGTGCAGCATATTCCCATTCTTTTACATAAGGAAGCCTGAAACCGTTT
>ERZ1026868.865-NODE-865-length-17138-cov-82.612949_pt1 | contig 17138 bp, 28 predicted proteins | sample MGYA00380164_ERZ1026868 | MGnify/ENA primary metagenome ERZ1026868 (study PRJEB33269, sample SAMEA4719800) | human gut metagenome | biome: human-associated habitat; feature: organic feature; material: feces | place: Cameroon | collected 2013-10 ... | reverse complement strand
AACCAACCACAGCCGCAACCACAGCCGCAACCACAGCCGCAACCACAGCCGCAACATCCCCCTGTAAAGGGGGACAAGCATCCCTGCGGGATGCTATTAAAGGGAAGCACAAACGCGGGGCGTTTGCACTTCCGCGCGTGTGTTATGTATGCATTTTCCCCGATAATGTTTACATCTTCCCGGATAATGCATACATTTCCCAGCTTAATGGGAACATTCCGCACGAAAGGAGCGGACAGGATGAATCTTAGAATCTTCCGCATGACAGCGAGAAATGCGTACAACCGCATGGAGGACACCGTAAACCGGTATTCTCTGGAAGAGTACATAGCAATCTTTGAGCATTTCTTTTCCCGGTACGCCGAGAAGCGCGGAGAAGATCACCCGCCGATAGGATGCGAGAACATCCAGCGCATTATGGAGCGGATGCCGTATACAGACGCACCGGATAAAAGCATCGGCGGGCGGGATATGTTCGACTACACGGCGGATATGTACCCGGCAATGATAGATCAGTATTTCCGAACGCGCTTTTTCCCCGGATGCGATTACCGCATATTCCACTTTATGAGCGGGGACGTTCGGGAGCTGCGGGTATACGAAATCTGGTTCGGGCGCGATACTGCGGAAGCGTGCGCGGACAGCATAAACAACATCAAGAACACGAAGGAGGTCAAAGCATGACAGAGCTGAAAAGACAATGCAGACAGGCGAAAGAACACCTTGCAGAGAAAACGAAAGAGCTTTTGATGGACGGCATAGACGCCGTACACAAGCTACAGCCCGTTGTTGAGGGCATGAAAGAACAGATTATGGAGGGAAAAAGCAATGATGAGTAAAGAAGAAAGATACCGCGCGGGGGTAACGTACAATTATGGAATGGCTGTAACAGGTATGCCGAAGGGTCTACCGGAACCGAAACCGCCGAAAATCTTTTGTCCGCTGCAAAAGAGCGGCCTTTCGAGCGGCAGGGAATGTATGGGCGACAAATGCGCGTATTTCGGCGAATATGTTTGTATGCGCGTTTGTGTATCTCCGAATATCGGAAAGATATGCCCCATGCCCTACGGAATGGAATGCAACGAGAATTGCGGATTTTACAAGAAAGGAGATCGCAGAGAGTGAAGCGCAGAGAGTTTTATAACAAGCTGAATGATTCGGTATGCGCGGCTATTGAAGAGCTGAACGCCAAAAAAGAAGAGCTTGAAAAAGTACGCTTTAAAATCCAGGACACGAAGAAGTACACGCCGCAACACATTGCAGAGCTTAAGCAGCGATCTTATGAGCTGGAAAAAGAGATCAACGACTATCAATACGAAGTAAACAAGGCTATCAAGGACGCTTGCGATGAGTACGCCGCAGAGCTGCGACGCGGGGACGATCTCGACCCGACGAAGATCACGGATGATGCAAAGCTGCTTAACTGCGGTTTGAAGCTGAAACGCGCAGACCTCGAAAAGATGTTTGACAAGTACAACGGCAATACGACGATGCAGCGCCTTGTATTGAGCGCGGCAGAGAATGCCGGTATCTCACAGTTCGGGCGCGTAGTGCTTCCGTCGGAAAGCTCGCAGTTTGCACGGGTGGTAGACGGTCTGCCGGAAGCTGCGTGGGTAGCTCTTAAATGGTACGACAAGCCGGGAGTTTATGAAAAGACTTTCGGCGCCGCCGCTGGGGACTTTGAAAACGAAGAGTAAGGAGGAAAAAATATGAGCGAAATTCGAGAGGCATTCACGCAGCGCATGACCGGAGATAGCTTTAGTGCGCTGGATGTGGTAAACCGCGAGGACTTCCCGGATGATGAAAGTTATCTGCGGGCAGCAACTAAGATTCAGCTTGAACGCAGCACGCCGGAGTATCAGCGGGCGTATGCTTCCCTTGCCGCAGAGTATCAGAAACGGCAGGAAGTGAAGCAGAAAGAAGCGAATGAGGCGCGATACAAAGAGCTTTCCCGTACGGTGCAGCTTGATTCCGTCGAGCTGTCGAACGTAGACAAGAAAGCGCGGGAAGCGGCGCAGAAAGACCTTGCAGCGGGAAGAATCAAGGTTTCGGATGTCGGTAAGGCTATCGACGAATACGGAAAGCGGTTTGAAAAAGAAGCGCGGGAAAGCAAGATCGGCCGCGTTATGATTAACGAAATGATACGCGGAAAAGCGTTATCATAAATATTTTTTGTGAGGTGAAAACAATGGACGAGAAAATTATTCAGATCATTACCGCGCCTATCGGAATGGGCGTTGCGGGCAACGATGCGGACGCGAACCACTACCACTATAAAGCGCTCTGTCTCGCGCTTGTGGAAGATTCCGCAGGAAACAGAGCGGTTAAGCCGATGATCGCCGCCGATGGCGGAGCAAGCATTTCTTTTGCCCCGGAAAATTCGGTTATCCGTATCTAAGCGAAAAATGAGGAAGCATCCCGTAATACTGCGGGGTGCTTTCTTATGCCCGATTTTCGAGCGAAAACGGCAATTTAAGGGGGTGTATTAGGATAGGAAGCCGGATAAGAGACAGCGATATTATAGACGCGCTTTTGCAATGTCCGACGCAGCGACAGGCGGCGAAACGCTTAGGATGCACAGAGGACACGATCAGCAAGCGAAAGCGAAACCCGGAGTTTATGAAAGCATACAACGCACAGCGAATGGAGCTTATTACTTCCGCACGGGATATGCTTCAAAGCTCAACGTGTAACGCTATCGCTACTATGGCGGAAATAGTGATGAATACCGAAGCATCGCCGCAAGTACGGCTTAATGCTGCGGATGCAATCTTACGCCACAGTACGAAGTATACAGAGATCGGGGACGTTTTGGAGCGCATAAAGGCGCTTGAGGCGAGCAATGAGGAATGACATAGAAAAGCGTCTCGCAGCTCTCGAAGCATCAAGGAAGATCGCCGATGAACTGAAAGAGCGGGCAGCGCAGCGGGACATAACGCAGCATATAGCCCCGGTATACTTCCCTCTCCATGAGGATATACAGGCACAGCGGCACAGCATATACAATCTTCCGGGCGGTCGCGGTTCTGGTAAATCCTCCGTTGCATCTCTGGAAATCGTAGACGGCATAATGAAAGACCCGACAGCGAGCGGTATTTGCTTCCGGCGTGTCGGTGCTACGCTGCGGGAAAGCGTCTTTGCACAGATCGAATGGGCGATAGATACGCTTGATGCGTCGGATTTATGGACGCTCACCACAAGCCCCATGAGAGCCGTATATAAGCCCACGGGACAGGCTATTATCTTTCGCGGTCTGGATGAGGCCACAAAGCTAAAGTCAATCAGAGCGCCGGGCAAGACCTATTTCCGTTTTATCTGGTATGAAGAGGCTTGCGAGCTTCCGGGAGAAAGAACGCTGCGCAACGTTACGCAGTCGGTACAGCGCGGCGGAAAGGTGTTTACCATCTTCCGCACGTTTAACCCGCCTATCAGCCTTAACAATTGGATGAATCGGCTTGTAAACGTGCCGGATGATCGCGCCCTGACCGTGCGGACAGATTACACGATGATGCCCCCGGAATGGCTCGGCGAGGCGTTCATAGAGGAAGCCGAACACCTGAAAGCCGTTAACCTTGACGCATACCGGCATGAATACATGGGCGAGCCGATAGGCGCGGGCGGCGAGGTATTCCCCAATGTCACAGTGCGGACGATCACAGATGAAGAGATCGCCGGAATGGGATATTTCTATGACGGCGTTGATTTTGGCTTTACGACAGACCCGGCTTGTTTTATCCGCGTGAGCTATAACCACAAGACGGAAGAGCTTTATTTGCTTGATGAGATATACAAGCGGCGCTTGCGTAATTCAGAGCTTGCGGAGCTGATGCGGGGAAAGTATAAAGCGTGGGCGCAGGTTATGCCCTTTACGGATGGCGCAATGGTGGCTTATTGCGACAGCGCGGAGCCGAAAAGCATAGTTGATCTACGCGCAAACGGCATTGATGCGAGAGCGACATACAAGCGCCCGGACGCCGTGCGATACCGTATAAATTGGCTCCAACACCGGAAGATCATCATTGACCCGGCACGCACTCCGAACGCCTATAGAGAGTTTACGGAGTACGAATACACGACGGACAAGGACGGCAATATTACCGGAGAACTGCCCGACGCGAACAACCACACCATAGACGCCGCAGCGTACAGCCTTACACGGATTATCTGGAATTATGCCGGGGAATCTGGAAGAGATAACAGAATCCATTTCCCGGAATAGGGGGTGAAACAATGTGCTATGTAACGATCAAGTGCCATAACTGCGGGGCGGCGTCAACGCTCTATGACGGTATGGTGGCAAGGTGTCCCCATTGCGGGGCAACCATCCCGGAGAAAGCCGCCGGGAAGCTCGAAAACCTTTTAGGGTGTGCGCGGGAGATCGACAAGGATTTACGCAGCGCCGCCGAACAGGGCGCGGAGCTTTTCACGGTGGAGATCAGAAACTTTCATGTACCGGCTCACAAATCGAAATGGTGAAAGGACATTGACCCATGAGCAAGCCCCGCTTTCGCTGGTGGGGTTACATGAAATCCGCAATTAGAGCATACCCGGAGCTTTGTAATAAGCTCCAAACGATGAAGAATCAGAGCATAACCCCGAATTACAGTTTTGCAGCCGGAGGCGGCGGAGTGTCCAGAACGGCAGAGGCGGCAGCGCTGCGCGAGCTGACGGGCATTGAAGCCGTAGAGTACGACGCGGTACGGCGAGCAATAGAGAACACCGGAAAGCTCAAAAATGGAGCGGAACGGAAAGCCCTTATTGATATGGTTTTCTTTAAGCAAAGCCACTCTTTAGAGGGCGCGGCTATGGAGCTTTTCGTATCGTATCAGACGGCCAAACGCTGGCACAATGATTTTATTCTGGAAGCCGGTAAGTGCTACGGCTTGTTAGACGGTAATTTTCGGAGGTATGCGCAATGAATGAATTTATGGAAATGCTCTGCAAAGAAGATCTTTCCAAACTCCGATATTACGAACGGCGCATAGCCGAGATACCGGATGAGATCGCAGAGGAACAGGCACGGTTAACGTCTATCAAAAGCTCAACGACCGGCTCGACACCGGTACAGGGCGGCGGGAACAAGCGCGAGGAATGGCTTGTATCAGCTCTTGACCACATAGAGCGGCTAAAGGCTGATTTACGCTATTTCGAGGGTAAAGTACGGCTTACATACCGGGCGCTTGATATGCTCGACCCGGAAGATCAGCGGATCCTTGTTGTGCTGTATGTCGATAAGCTGAAACGCGGCGCGGATGCTCTATGTGAAGAACTATTCATAGACACAAGTACCGTATGGCGCAGACGTAGAAGCGCATTAGAGGACTACTGCACCGCACGGTATACGAGCTTTTGAAGAAATCAGAATGGAGAGTGAAAAAACATGGTTACATTTCCGGCATTTTGGGGCGGCGTTATTGCAACGCTCGCTTGTGAATTTGCGGTGCTGCTTGCGTACTCTATGGTGTATGCATTCCGGCACAAATAAGCCCTTACGGGTGAAAGGTGGTGAAACAGATTGAAAGATATTCGGTTTAAGGTCGGGATTGACGATAGCAAGGCGGCGCGTGAGCTTGCCGCGCTGAATCGCGCTATTGATAACCTGAAAAGCAAGATCAACGAAGCAGCACAAGCGAAAATTGACCTTGCCCCGCAGCTCGACGAAGCAAAGCAGAAAGCCGAAGAGACGGCGGCGAGCGTGGCAAAGCTGAAAGAACAGCTTGCAGCGAGCGAGGCGAAAACCAACGGACGGGGAAAAATACGCGCCGCTGATTTTGTGGAACAGGAAAATATCAGAAAGCAGCTTGCAGATCAAGAGGCGATTCTTAAACAGCAGACGGATACCGTTGCAGAGCTTCAAAAAAACTATGACGATGCGGCGCGGTCGGTCGATATAAATACCTCTGCGCTGCAACGCTTACAGAAACGGCAGGGGCGGCTTTCTAAGGTCGTAGCCGGTCAAAAGGTGGTCGGCGGTATTCTATCCGTTGCCGGTCGTGCGAAAGATGCGATTGCATCAAAAAGCAGCCAAATGAAAGACGGCTTTTCCGATATGTTCAAGAAAGGGCTGAAAAGCGCCTTGTTGTTCGGCGTCGGTATCCGTACCGTGTCGGCTCTTATAAACAAGATGCGGCAGTACATCACGCAAGCGGTGTCAGAGTTTGCAAAGAGCGACACGGAGACGCAGGGCAATATAAACGCGCTGAAATCTTCCCTTACCGGTCTGAAAGCCTCTTGGGGTGCGGCATTCGCTCCTATCCTTAACGCGGTAGCCCCTATATTGCAGCGGCTCATTGCTATGCTTAATTCCGCAGCGCAAGCCGTAGCGCAGTTTATGGCGGTGCTTACCGGTCGAGGATCATTCAAAAAGGCGGTAGACAGCACCGGGCAGCTCTCGGACAATCTCGGCGGGGCGGCTGGAAACGCGAAAGAGGCAAAAAAGCAGCTCATGGGTATAGATACCCTTACCGTTGCGCAGGACACGGACAGCGGCGGCGGTGGAGGCGGAGGAAGCGGAGCGACAGCGTTTGAAGATACCGCCGTAGACGCTGAAAGCCTCCCGGCGAAGATCGCGGCAGCAATCAAGGCCGGGGAATGGGCGCAAGCTGCTACCCTGCTTACGGACAAGCTCAACGAAATGGTCGCGTCCGTCGATTGGGCGGGTATCGGCTCGCAGCTCGGCGGGTATCTTGATGGGGCTTTGGCTTTCCTTGCAGCGGCGCTGACAACGTTTGACTGGATGGGGCTTGCGGGCGGTATTGCTACGTTCCTTAGCAACGTTATTTCCTCTGTAGATTGGGGAAATCTCGGCGTCCTGTTTACGGCTGGGTTCCGAATTATCCTGCATAGTGTTGTCGGCTTTATTCAGAATTTCGATTGGGGCGCGGCTATGGCGGCGCTGTCTCAATTTGCCGTTGGTCTGCTTAACGGGCTTATAAGCGCAATACAGGCGGTCGATTGGCTTTCTCTCGGTCAGACGATATGGAACGCAACAGTTGATATTATCCAGAATATCGACTGGGCGGGTATTATTTCTTCTCTGTTTGAGGCGCTCGCAACAGCCGTTGCAAGTGCTATTTTGCTATTGATCGGCGTTATCGGCGAGGCGTGGAAAGCTGTTGTTGATTGGTGGTATGAAAACGCAATACAGGATGGAGAATTTACTATAAAGGGGCTTTTGAAAGGCATAATCAACGGCTTGGCAAATATCGGAGCATGGATTATAGATAATATTTTCAAGCCAATAGTTGACGGAGTAAAAAGCGCTTTCGGCATACACTCCCCGTCTACGGTCATGGCAGAGATCGGCGGTAACATCATGGCCGGATTGAAGCAGGGCGTAACAAACAAGATCAACAGCGTTATACAGGCGTTCGGGCAGCTTAAACAGAGAATCACGGAAAAGCTCAAAAGCCTTGTAGATACCGCAAAGGGTATCAACTGGGCGGACATTGGTACAAACATCGTCAACGGAATTATTGACGGTCTGAATCGTGCGTGGGATTGGCTCACGGGTGCAATTCAGCAGATGTGCAGCAATCTGTTGCAGAGCGCAAAGAACATTCTGGGCATTCATTCCCCGTCTAAGGTGTTCCGCGAGCAGATCGGCGAGAACATCGGCGCGGGCATCGAAGAGGGCTTAGACGATTCAGCGGGCGGATTAACGGCACAGATGCGCTCTATCTCTTCCGGCTTGATCGCGGAGGCAAACCGCGTTTCTATCGGGGAACAGCTCGCCAATATGGGCAGCTTCCGTATGCCAGCCGTTGCTATGGGCAGCGTTGCGCCTCCTGCCGCGTTTTCCGGCGCTGGTGGGTATGGCATATCCCCGGAGCTGGAAAGCAAAATAGACGCGCTTCTCGAACGTTTAACAAGCAACGGCAAGCCTATTGTAATCCATACGACGGTAGAGCTTGACCGCCGCAAGGTTGGCGAGAGCGTCTATACATACACCGAAGAAAGAAACCGCGGACGCGGTAAATAATTTTTTGGAGGATAAACAAATGAAAAATATCTCTGTATCGAACGTCCAGGAATACAACATCAACGACAAGGCAATTATCCGCTTTAACCCGATGGATACCGGCTTTGTAAAGCGGTTTCTTGATGCGTGTGAAGAGCTGGCAAAGCGTCAAGAGGCTTTCGGCAAGGAAGCGGAGGAAACCCCGGCAGAGAACTTTTTCCCGGTCGCGGAAAAGGCTGATTCCGATATGCGCGAGATCATCAACGGACTTTTCGGCGAGGATATTTGCACCCCGATTTTCGATAAAATGAGCGTTACGGCGCTTTCCGAAGGTCTCCCCCTCTGGCTCAACTTCATGCTCGCTATCATGGATGAAATCTCTGATACGGTCGAAGAGGTCAAGGGTAGCAAAGTAGAAGTCAATCCGAAGCTGCAAGCGTATCTTGCCAAATTCAAAAAATGATCTATTCTTTGCCGGTGTCGCTTTCCGTCGGCGGTGTAAAGCACGCGATACGCTCGGATTACAGGGTTATTCTCGAACTCATAGAGGTCTTGAATGATCCTGACTTCTCCGATGCGGACAAAGTGGAAGCGACTATTCAAACGATATTCCCCGATTGGGAGAAGCTGACGGACTATTCGGAAGCGCTGGAAAAATGTTTCTGGTTTATCGATCTCGGGCAGCCGCACGGAAAGAAATCCGCCCGTCTGGTGGATTGGGAAAAGGACTTTCCGTACATCGTCGCGCCGGTCAACCGCGTTCTCGGCTATGAATGCCGGTCAGTTAACTATCTCCATTGGTGGACGTTCATGGGGGCGTATATGGAGATCGGCGGGGACTGTGTGTTTTCGCAGGTCGTTTCCCTGCGCTCGAAGATCGCCAAAGGAAAGAAGCTCGAAAAATACGAACGGGAATGGCTGCGGCAGAATCGGGAAATTGTAAATCTTCCCATGAAGTACACGGCGGAAGATAAGGAAATCCTTGCACGGTGGCTTTGACGGAAATAAGAAAGGCGGGGCATATTGCCCCGCTTCTCTGTCCCCACAAGTGGGCATGAAAAATCCCCGGTATCAAACGATACCGGGGAAACGCTGGTGGATGGAAACCCGCATAAATAGTATACCGCACTTTCCGGGAAAATGCAAGAGATAAAAAACCCCTCCGGCATCCTAAGACACCGGAGGGTAAAAAGAAAGGAGGTACCCCGCCGTACTCGGCTTTCCTGACGGTCGATTTCTACACCACGGATATTATAGCGCACGCCGGGCGATAATGCAAGACTTATTTATACACTTTTCATTTTCTGTATAAATAAATCATTTGCGGGCATTTGATAGCAATTGCACGCAGTTGATAGCAAATGATAGCAACCGCATACAGACGATAGCAAAAGTAGCATTTGCTATTCTGCCGCCGTCTGCGGCAAAGCGCCGCAACCCGCCGCAGATCGCCGCGAGCTGCCGCACGGTGCGTTACGGAGCGTTACGGAGCGTTACGGTACGTTACGAACCGTAGCCACTCGTTACGATTCGTAGCGATTCGTACCCAGTCGTAGCGACTGGTAGCCACTCGCTGCCACTCGCACCCGTTCGGGGGCGGTCGGTACCGTTCGGGGACGAAAGCGAAAAAAAGCGACCGAAAGCGAACGAAAGCCAAAAAAACCAATGGTTTTTCAAGAAAGCCAAATAACCCACGGGTAAGGGCGTCACATTTTGCTACCCCCTTTATAATACCGTCGCGTTTTGCTACGGTATCGTATCGTTAACGCTCGATAACGAAACGTTATTGAGTAGACAGAAACCCCGGAAATGTAAGCAGAAAACGAAAAAATGTTTGCATTTATTCCCTTTGTGTTTGCGGATTCGGAGGAAATGCAGACAGAATTTATTAGGAGATTATATTATGAAGCTGACAGTAAACATTAAAACCCTGCCCGCTAAGGAGTTCAAGAAGGCGGTAAAAAAAGCGGAAAAAATACTTGCTGAACAGGTATTGAAAGATACAGACCCCTTTGTACCGGCAAAAACCGGCACATTCTCAAAGCTCGCGTACACGGTCGGGAATGAGATCATATACACCGGAGATCAAGCCCGATACCTCTACGAGGGTAAAGTTATGGTAGACGAAGAGGGCGACGGCCCCCGTTATTATCCGTCTATTGGCTGGCGCTATCGTAAAGGCTCGAAGCTCCATGCAATAGACAAGAATCTTGTTTTCACTACGGATATGCACCCGGATGCACAAAGTCATTGGATGGAGGCATCGGAGGCAAAGAACGGGGATAAATGGGCAAGAGTGGCAGAAAACGCTATTGCAAAGATGATAAAATAACCTTGCAGTTTGCCGTAATCCGTGGTATTGTGTCGTTGGTGCTTCTGCGGAAGCACTAAGGGCGCTGCACAAAACGGCAGGCGGTGAGCTCACACCATCCCGAAAGGGGGTGGAGCGTATGCGGCTTACGATAACTCTTACATTGCGAAAGCTAATGTTGCAGTTTATCATAAAAAGCAGAAACCGCCACCCTGGCCGGTGACGGTTTCTTGAGCTTTTGCTTGTAGAATCCACGATCAGGGGCTAACCGCTTGTCGCAGCGCCCTTTTATATTCTGATTATAGCCCCCGGCCTCCGATATGTCAAGCCGGTTTCTTTCTCCCACTTGTGGGGGAAAAGTCATGAGCCGACGATCTCAACAAAGCATAAGAAAATCCCCTCTGCCCTTGATTCTTTTTCGTTGAGAGAATATACTGTAAGAAAAAAGGAGGCGGCATTATGGCAAATTATACCACCAACACAAGCGATAAATCCAGAAAAGAGGCTATGCGGCTTCTTCTCAAGGGCGGCGTTGGAAAGCACCTTTTTTATGTCGGCAAGATCAAGGCGGGAATCCGCCGGGCAATTATCGGCTGGGTGTGCTGGTTCGGCGCTGCGGTATTGTTTTTTACGTCGATTTTTTCCAATGAGCTTTCCTTTGGCGAGGGCTTAAGCGGCGCTATTGGCTGCGTACTTATCATTGTTTTCGTTAACCTCCGGGACTATATCAAGCTGCGTCTCGGCACGTTTACGGACAATGTAGGGCAGTATCTTAGAGAGTGACAGAAAAGGCGTGGTGCAGAAATGTACCACGCTTTTTTCCTTTGCCACAAATGGCAAAGAGCGGGGTTTATTCCCCGCTCTCTTTTTTTGCGCTAATCTCCGTTTCTACTGTGTCAACTATAAATTGGTTGAGAGATTTCCCGCGCTCTTCCGCAGCAGCTTTCCAGCGCTCTTTAGTTCCCTTTTGCGTTCGTATTTGTATGCTGTCCGTGCGCTCTTTCAGGTACTTAATAGAGGCTTTTTTCTGCGCTTCCGTATATTTGTCTCCCATAAGTAACCCCCTTTCAAAAGAGATTATAGCATCAAAGATATATAAATGCTATATACATAATATACAATATGCTTGCTATATATTTGTGCATCATTGCGGCTTGAATATATAGCAAGCATATACTATAATAAGCCCGTAAGCAAGAGAAACAACCCCCGCCCAACAGGGCGGCAGCAAAGAAAGGAAGAACAACCGATGAAAGGCATTAAATTCGAGAAAGACCAGATTCAGGCAATCTATGACGAGGTATCCCGCCGGATGCAGCAGTTCTATACTGATGAGTACACCGAGCGCGAGGCGGAAGACGAACACCGCGCAATGCGGCAGGGGGTGTATTCCGTTCTTTCCTCGCTGGCGATCAACTGGCCGGAAGTCCGCTGCTGGATCGACGAGATCGAGGCCGAATGAAGCTCACCGGCTGGGCGTGGGATCATGCAAAGGCGCGATTTGAAATCGCGCCTTTTCCCGCCCGTTTCCTGCATTTTGTTCTTGACTTATGTATCCACATAATATATAATGACTTATGTGGATACGAAAGAGAGGTGATACAATGTCTCCACGAACAGGCAGACCCACCGATGACCCGAAGCAGCTTAGTACCCGCGTTCGACTGTCGCAGGAAGATATAGACCGGCTGGAATACTGCGCAGCGAAAACCGGGCAGAGCAAGGCCGATATTATCCGGCAGGGCATCAAAGCGGTGTATGATCGTCTGAAACAGGAAGAATAAAAATCCCCCCGTGTTGCTGATCTTGGCGGACTACAACACGGGGAGACCCCCCAGACCCTTGCGGGAGTGGTGTAAATATTCTACTACACCTCCCGCAAAAGGTCAATCACGACTTTTTGTAAGGAGGTTTTTTTATGCCCGAAAAGCAAGACATGATTCACCTGTCCACGCTTCCGGTATTCGAGTACCGCGGTCAGATCGTGACAAACAGCCGGGACGTTGCCGCCTTGATCGGCAAGCCGCACTTTTTGATTATGCGGACAATCCGAACCATGGAGACGCATTTTAGCCAATGCAATTTTGCATCGGCGGATTTCTTCATCAAAGCGACGTACACGGACGAACAAGGCAAGCCTCGCCCGTGCTACTACCTGACGCAGATGGGCTGCGAGATGGTAGCCAACAAGCAGACGGGCGCGGCGGGTACTCTGTTTACGGCGCAGTATGTGAAAGCGTTCCACGCGATGAAAGAATTTATCATGGAACGCAATTCCCCGATATGGCAGGACACGCGAGCGCTTACAAAGGCGGTACGCAAGCAGGAAACGGACGCGATACGGGAGCTTGTGGAGTACGCCACGGGGCAAGGCTCCAAACACGCGGTACGGTATTATACGTCGATCTCCCGCATAGCGAACAAGGCGGCGGGGATCACGGACAGAGACCGCGCCCACGTCGAAGAGCTGACGGCGTTAATGCTCATTGAGCGTGTCATAGCCGAAGAGATACGCGCCGGGATAGCTGCGGGAAAGCCGTACAAGGAAATCTATACCGCCATACAGCAGCGTCTATTGACGTTCGGGGAGATCACCGGCACGTCTACGCTTTGTTTAACAGCTCACAACGCGCCACACGCGGCTTTTGAAGCCGGGGAATACACAGACGTTACCGAAGCCGCAGAACGCGAATAAAGGGGCGTGAGAGCGTGATACGGATTACAAAAATAGAAACCCTGTTAGGGGATGCGGATATTCATTATGTCCGGCGGCGTAACGCGGACACGGTCGCGGGTCTGGAAGCCCTTACCGGGCGGCTGGATGATCGTACATACACGGAGCTTATGGACGTACTGAACGAAGCAGAGGGCGAGGCGTTCCGGGACGGTATCGAGCTGGGGCGCGTGTATCAAGCATCCGGCGTCGGCTCTTATGCGGATTTCAAGAACAAAGTCCGGGAGCTGCTGGAAGAATGCCCGCCGGATGATATAAGCGAGGACTTAGCTAAATTCTTGATGGATGGTGAAGAAGATGGGGTATGAGATCGTTTTTGTTCTGCCGCTGCTGCTTGCGGCGCTGGCGTCTATGGTGATGTGTGCCGTTTGCATCATTGCCCAACGGAACGGGGCGGGCGATAAGATCGAGGCGGCCTTTGTAAAGAGTGCGTGTGCTATCGGCGGCGTGCTTTTCAACGGCTTATTTCAGTTGATTTTGATTCTGCTGGTAAACCTTGCGAACAAATTTTGAAAGGGAGAAAAGACAATGACTAAGACCGAGAAAGTAAGCGTTGATATCGAGATCGACGCGGGAAACTACACCGAAGATAAGAAGAACATGGCGGAGAAGATCGCCCGGCTCTGCTTCCTTATGGACGCGGACAAGCTGCGTTACCTGTATCTCACGGCGCTGAATATGATCTAAGGGGGTACGCGGCAATGACAGACACGCGGAAGGAGCTTATAGACATGGTGTGCAACATGACCGATGAGCAGTTTACCCGGTTTCTCGAAATGGCGATACAAGACCAGGAGACGCGGGCGGCGGTCGTGGGCATTCTGGAACGTGCCGGACTTCTCGGCGGGGGTGAAGCATGAACGATAACAGATTCCCGGCAGTTGAGCCGGTCGAGCTGACCGCCGAAGAGCGGGAGAAAGAGGCGCTTATAGCGGCAGCGGTCGAAGCTATGCGGAAAGCGGAGATAAGAGACTTGCATTTTATTCTCGGCTATCTCTGGGCGTGATGTGCGCCGGACGTGCGCCACGCCAAAAACGGGGCGCACGTTTGAGCATCCTTTTTCAATGGTTTTCGGTTAAAACGGCGGTTTTGTGCATTTATCTTTGTCCATATTTAACGGTTGACAATTTTCAAAACGAAAATATATAATATGTGCAACCATGTTCAACCGTAAGCGAACGAAACGCATAAAAACCTTTATTTTTCAATGGTTTCTGCGATTGAACGCAAACCATGAAAAACAAGCCGTATTCCCTACGTTGTGCGCCAAATGTGCGCCGGAAAGGTTGATACATGGTAAAGCTGATAAAGGGGCAGCCGTGGTACCTCTGCCCCGTCTGCAATCAAAAGATGTTCCCCGTTCGTGATGGCGCTGTATGCAAGGGCGTAATCATTCCCTGCCGCCGATGCGGAGAAGCGCGGGAAATGATAATCAATTACCGCGAGATCAAAACGGGGGTGTCTACAACCAAAAGCGGATAACACGGCGCAAAAAGAAAAAGGAGGCTCACCCAATGGCAAGTATACGGAAGATCAGCGAGAACAGTTTCAAGATTACGGTATCATGCGGCAGGACTGCCGCAAACGGTCAAATACGCCACTATATGACATGGAAGCCGGACAAACCCATGACGGAAAAGCAGATGGAAAAGGCCGTGCAGAAAGCGGCGTATGATTTCGAGAAGCAAATAGAATTTGGTTTCCGCCCAGACTTTAGCCAAACATTCAACGAGTATATAGAACACTTTTTCGAGGTAAAAAGGATCTCCGGCATGAAGGACAAAACAGTTTCTTTATATCGCTGGATGTCGGAGCGAATAGGCGAAGATTTTGGACGAATGAAGCTGGTAGACATAAGACCGCAGCATATCACGACGTTTTACGCAAAGATTATGAAGCCGGGAGAGAAGAAAACGCCGGGGACGTGTTACCCCCTTATAGATTTTACGGATATGGTGAAAAAAGCGGGCGGCGTTCGCAAGCTGGGGCGCGAAATATCTATAAACCGGCATACGATAACGGCGCTATGCCGTGGAGAGCCATTAAAAGAGCATTCGGCGCGTAAAGTTTCGGAAGCTCTCGGCGTTTCTCTTGAAAAGGCTTTTTCCGTTAAGCGGGAAGAAAAAATGCTTTCCGCCGCTACGGTCAACCGCTATCACTTTTTTATTTCCGGTGTGTTCTCTCTGGCTGAAAAAGAAATGATTATTTCCTATAACCCGGCAAAGAGAGCAACACCGCCCAAAGAGATCAAACCGAAGAAAAGGAGCTTGCAGCCGGAAGAAATCAAAGCCATTATTGACGCGCTGGAAAAAGAGACGATACGGACAAAAGCCGTTATTTACTCGCTGCTTTATACCGGGATGCGGCGCGGCGAGTTGTGCGCCCTGACATGGGACAAGATCGACTTTGAAAAAAAACAAATAACCATAGACAGGGGGGCTACATACATAGCGCATAAGGGTACAACAATCGGAACGACAAAAACAGGAGAAGAGCGCACTATTTCCATGCCGCCGGAGCTTTCGGACATTCTAAGAGAGTACCGAAGCTGGTACATACAGGAACGTTTCCGGCTCTGCGGTGCATGGGAAGATATGAATCTGGTTTTCTGCCGCTCATTGGGCGGTCTTATGATGCCTGAATATATCAATCTTCTGCTGAATCGTTTTTCGGAAGATCACGGAATAACCCACTTAACCCCGCATATGTTCCGGCATACAGCCGCAAGTCTTATGATCGCGAACGGCGTAGACGTGATTACCGTTTCCCGGATTTTGGGGCATAAAAAACCGTCTATGACACTTGACGTGTATTCCCATGAGATCAACGGAGAAAAAGAAAAAGCCGCAAATACTATGGAATCGGCAATAAAGGCTTGCAAAATCGGGTAAAACATGATATAATCTAAGCAATCGAATGACAAAACGTGCACGGAAGAAATTCCCGCACGAATGAGCCTATGAGCCTATTACGGTCGCTTGGTAACAGAGCGAACGCGATAGGCTCATTTTATTTTTTCGGACTTTGAAAGGAGAATACAGCATGGCGAAACTAAGAACGCTTCCGAAAGCCTACGACTATTTCAAGGAGCAAGACCCGGATTCCGCGCTTACGAAAAACTATTTTCGGACGCTGATAAAAACCGGGGCTATCCCGTCAAAACGGCTCGGAAAAAACTATCTGGTCGATATTGAAACGCTCGATCAGTACATAGCGAAAGCCTTTAGCGGCCTCTGAAAAGGGGAAACGCACCACGCGAGGGGGTACTATGTCCAAATCGAGCCGGAAACGGTATCAAGCGAAGCGCCGGGCGTATAAACGCGAAGAGCCGATAGACCGGCGCAACGTCTACGGACTACCAGACCCGACGCCGTATGAAGCTACGCGAAAAATCATAGAGCGGGAAAAACGCTCTTTGAAAAATAAAATAACCGAAGGAGAACAAAACATGAGGTCAATTATTATCCGCAAATCGTATTATTCCGGTATCAAGGAACTTTCCCCGGAAAACCGGCTCGAAGTGTACGACGCTATCATGCAAAGCGCTTTCGAGAACACGCCGCCGGATTTTTCCGCGCTGTCCAATGCCGCCCGGTCAGTCGCTGCGTGTGTTATCGACTGCATAGAGGCCGACTATAGGCGCTTCCTGGAAAAGCGCGGGGCGAAAGGATGAGAGGGACGGAAAAACCGGGCGTTATGCTCTATTGGGAAGTGTTCGACGCTTTAGAGCAGTTAGACCCCGAAGACCTACAAATAATGTGCGTTACGATTCGTAATTATGCACAGTACGGATGGATACCGGACTTTTCGGACGATCCGCAATTAAAATTTGCGTGGCCGATGATTAAAGACAAGCTCGATAAAGACACACGACGTTATGAGAGGAAAAAGCAAGCGAGCAGAGAAAGCGGCCTTGCAAGCGATTTTACACGAAACTACGCGCCGGCACACGGCATAGACCCGAACGACGTAGAGGCAAAAAGAGAATACATAAAACGTCGCCTTGCCGAGATCGAGAACGAAGAAGTCAACGAACGTTGACAACCGTTGACAAACGTCAAATAACGTCGAGGAATCCAACCAACCACAGCCGCAACCACAGCCGCAACCACAGCCGCAACCACAGCCGCAAC
>ERZ1026868.863-NODE-863-length-17152-cov-79.428262_pt1 | contig 17152 bp, 22 predicted proteins | sample MGYA00380164_ERZ1026868 | MGnify/ENA primary metagenome ERZ1026868 (study PRJEB33269, sample SAMEA4719800) | human gut metagenome | biome: human-associated habitat; feature: organic feature; material: feces | place: Cameroon | collected 2013-10 ... | reverse complement strand
CGTCGGCAGCGTCAGATGTGTATAAGAGACAGCAATTTTTTTAGTGTACCTACCCCCATTTCTGTTGAAACTGCACAAATGAGCCCAGTATGCAATTATGCAACGTAAATTGCATATTTATGCAATTACAGTCTTAATACATAAATATGAATATAATCAATATAAATTGTATAAATATGAAATTGTTAAAAATTTAACACATTATAAATTGATTATAGTTCATAATTTGTTTACAATTAGTTTATACGTAGTTCATATATAACCTTTATAATAGATAATGTAAAGAGGATATAGCAACGGCTTGCCGTGTATGGTGTAAAGTCAACTTGCTATAAAATCGGCGCTACGGCGGTTCAACCGTTGAGAATGTACCTTGAAAACTTAATAATTATAGTGTTGTAAATGGTTTGTTATGCTTGCAAGTGTAATTAAAGAAATGAGGAATAACAATGGCACAAACAAGTATATTAAATGAATTTAACAAAATTGAAAAAAATCTTGAATTATGTAAAAATCCGAATAACGGCGGGTTTGCTTTTAGTATGCTGTTTAAGGTTGAAGAATTTATGATTTTTTATAATGACTTTAAACAAGCATATGAAAAACGCAATTTTAGACTTGTTTCGATTATAACACATTATGACATAGGAATGTTAAATGTATCAATCGCAATTAAAGATATAGCAAGTGCTAATGATATGATAAAAATGCGGGCTTTTTTAGATTTTATGCTAAAGCAAAATATAATCGACTTTTATAATTAAAATGCTCAATCTTGCAAGCGTAATAAACTATTTACAACACTTTTCAACCGCTTTATATTAGTGCCGTTGGAATGGGGTACAAAATGAAAATTGCAAACAATCCATTTTTAAACAATTGGTGTATAGCTTACATTCACGGATACCAACAAACGGCACACGGGCGTGACCCGCTTATTAGTATAGAAAAATTTAATTATCAGCAATTACCCAAAAGCGCAATTTCTAATGCTTTTCTATTTTTTGCTGATAAAGCAAATTTTGATACACTCACGATATTAAATAAGCACACAATACCGAAAACGGCAATTCAAGCGAAAACCCGCAATTTCACGGACTTATTTACACCGCGTTACGGCATATTTGACATAACTACAAGTAAACATATAGACGTAGAAACAGACATATTAAACAAAGCACATTTTTACATTTTAGGACGATAACAAAATAAAATAAACGGCACTAATATAAGCGGTTGAACACTGAAAAGAGGAAAAACTATGTCAATAAATATAAACTTTTCTAACATTTCAGCACCCGCAATTTTTAGGCATTTCAATGAAAATACACCGCTTGACAATGTGCCTACAAGCCTTAAAGAAATAAGCGGAATTATTGAGGGCGGTGTAGCTTTTGGTTTATCACCTGAACAGATTTCGGACAAGATAAACGAAATAGCGGAAAAATGTGAGGTTGAAAAGATTACCGATTTTAGCGAATTTGCAAAAATCAAGCGCACGGCTAAAATAATACCCGTAGTGGGTAATGAGTATAAACTCATTTTGTGTGGCGTTCCCGCGGTTGCTAAATGCGTTTACGTCACTGAATATCAGGGGGAGCCTATGGCTTGCTTTGAAGACGTAAATACGCATAGATTATCAGCATTGCAGTTCCGTTCAATAAATTACTGTAAAGATTAATCCGAATATGTTCGGGTTAATGCTCCGTAGTAAATTTGATAATGCGGTAAAATTGTTTTTTGCTCAATACAATCAATCGGAATACGCAAAACGGATTGTATTTCAAAAGCGTTTCCCGCATTTAAAAATCATCAACAACGTGTTAAAATTTAACTATTACGGCGATATAGTAACAGTTACATTTTACGAAAATTCAGACAGTGTAAAGAGTATTCGGGGCGGTTTATGGTTATTAGAATACTCTAAAGACTAAAAAATAAAATAGTGTTCAACCGTTTACACTGTCAAAATGCACAAATTGCAATTTATACATTTTTAGCAATAGTTATCCACTGTATGATGACGATACGGTGGATAACTCTTGTATAAATTGCACAATTTATATTTTGTGCAATTTCACTAAATTTACCACTTTAAAGTACTAAAGTGGTACCACTTCAGCGCTTTAGTGTGGCGAAGTGACATTTTTTGACATCTCGTGTATACATCAAATTTTAATTGAATATTTTCAAATTGCTAAAATAAAATTATTTTAAATTTGAAAATTTTCCTTAAAATTTAAAATCAATTTCAAAATTTCAAGTTATAAATTTTCCAATATGGGGGTATCAATTTTATGAGCAAGGAAAAAATGTCTTTTCTGGAGTTAATAGGATTTACGATTAAAGGCTCGCAAGATTTATCTTTATTAGACCAGTTATATGGACTAAAATATGAAACGAAACGTCGTATCGTTGCAGAAATACAAAAAGATATTGTTGAGCAAATTATAAATGGCTTGCACAAATATTCGTTATTGGCTGTGACAAATATAAATGCAGAGGCAAGGGAGCAAGGCTGTCCAATTGAGAATTTAATACCTGCACAATATGGCGATATGCTTTTAAATGAAATAGAACAACTGATAAAAATAGACCTTGAACGAAACGCAACAGACAAAACTGTAAAGGGGAATTTAGAATAATGGAAAGCTTAAATCAGCATTTGTGCAAAATGCAAGAGCAATTAAACACATTAAAATTACGCTGTCAAACTCAACAAATTATGATTAGAAAATTATCAAGGGAAAAACAGGAATTGCTTGACGCAAATAAGCTAATTAAAAAAGACTTAATTAAAATGTACGAGGATATAACGGAAAAAATGTCATCTTATGTATGGGGTAATTCTATATTGGAAAGCGCGATTGATGATATGATGACGTTGATAATGACAATTGAAACGGGTGAAAACTAATGTATGAGATAATTTTATTTGAAAGTATAGCTAATTCAATTAAGGATATAATAGTAATAATATTCTTAGTAGCAATGCTTATAAAGGAGTGGGACTAATGGAAAAAGGCAAATATTACGTTGAAGTACGTGACAGAGCATACGCAAGAGCGCCCAAACGCTGGCACAAAGTAAAATCATTTGATGATGAAAATTACGCTATTACTTATTATGAAAATCTTACTTGTTTCAGCGAAATTGACAAGCGCATAACTTATGAGGAATTTATTCTCGATGAATACAATCCTAAAGTTTACGATTAAATAAAAACCCGTAGTAGAAAATACTACGGGCTTTTTTATACCTATTTCTTATTCAGTTGCTTTAAGTTCTTTTATGGCTTCTGTAATTAGTTCAATTATGCTTGTATTCCACGAAACAGGGAATGTTATAGCTTGTCTTACGTAAAAATTAACTTCCCTTATTTTTTCTTTATAAGTTAAGATAATTTTATTCTTGTAATTCATACCGGTACATTCACCCAAATCTCCGGAATTACCCTCAAAATAAATAACTGCACTAACACTGTTATCATTACAGAGCTTATAAATCTTATCAATCAAATTTGAATAGTCTTTAGCTTTATACACAATATCACCTCATTAAACTTTACTTTTAATATCACGAATGTCGTGTTCAGCCTCGGTCATTCTACCTTCTAATTTGTAAGTACGCTCAATGAGCTTGTTGTGCTTATTTACTTTTTCTTCAAGTTGACCAATTCTATATGTAGTCAATTTAATTGAAGCAATTATGCCACCAACAGCTCCAATGCACGTGCCTGCAAATGAAATCAATGCTACTATTACGGTATCGCTCATTGCTGTTCCTCCAGTATTTCAAGCAGGCATTTGATAATATACTGTTTACCTTGCGCGTGTAAACGTTCAACTTGCCGCTGTGAATAATGTATCGTTTCTGCAACTTCTTCTAATGTTAAACCTTTTATATAATATAAATATTCAACTTCACGTGTTTTAGCGTCACTTATTCTTTTAATTGCTTCATTGAAATAATACATTTCTGTTTCGCTAAGTACAAATCCTAATTGTCTCAAAATTTTCTCCTTCTTTATTAAAATTATATTGTTTCTATCTAAATAATGCTTGCATACTCTACGATTGTCAGTCACATTGCATATTTGTTTATGTATACATTTATAACAAGAAACATCATTCATCTTGAACCCATACCTACTTTTGCAAATAATGTTAAGGCAACGTCCTTAGAAATAGTATCTTTGAAATACATATGTCCAGCTGAAAGCCAATCATAATAAAGCATAAGATTTTTACTACCACGGTATGTTTTTATATATCTTTCGCCTTCATTCAAATGTCCGGCTGAACAATTGTAAGTCGCAAAAACTTGACCTTTAGTAATTGAGCAATAGCAACTAAGATTTTTATAATCAGGATAAATAAAAATAGACCTCTGTCCGTCGGTAAGTTCCATACACTGTTGGAGCTTGTTATTCCACCCAATCATATTAGGAATATCTTCAAAGAATTTATTCTCAATTGAATGTTCTCCATATCCAACAGCATCGAAAATTTGACCCCACGTACTTTCATACTTTAATCTTTTAAATTCCTCATTAGTACAAAGGTCAAGTAATACTTTTCCTTGTAATCTTGGGTCACGGCTAAAGCTATATCGCTCTTCTAAGTCTGGTGTTATTTTAAAAGAATTAAAATATGGATTTACAGTTGAAAATGAATTTCCTAATATAAATAACCTTAATTGTTCTGATAATTTTTTCTGTGTTCCATCTTCATTTACACGTAATCTATTTGCAGTTTCAACAATGTCCATTAAGTCCATTACCTCGTTCTTTAGATAACGTACAAATCCACGCTGAGCCAGAAATGCTTCATCAAATATCATTTTATTGCAGTCTTGTAAAGGTACGCTTTTAAAGTATGCCTGTGAGGACAGGGGAAAGAAATATCCTATTGTCCTATTATCAGCGACAAAGTATCCGCCTCTTTCCCCACCTCTTACTTTGAGTTCTACTTCAGGATAAATATTTTGAATATCATTGAAAAAAGTATCAATTCGGTTAAATTCAGTTCTATATCTACGTAGATAAATGAATTTTTTCTTTTCGTCCTTAAGTGCGTCATCAATAGCATAATCCTTAAAGGTGTACGTTTTACCGAGACCACGTAGACTACATATTAAGTTGACAATACAATTCCTGCTTAGCATATCTCTAATGTCATAATGTATGTTGTCGTATGGTACTCGCATAATTATTACTCCTTATTCAAATTTTACAATTGCAGTTACTGCTATATTTACAGTTGTTTGACGTTTTGCTCCAAAATCACAAGATATACCACCGTCGGCTGAAAGTGTATATGCATTTAATAATGTTGTAAAATCGTCATCTACCGGGGCAGAATTGCAAGTTATTTCGTGATAAACTTCTTTAATTTTTTTATTTGGTACTTTAATCTTAAAACTACCAACACTGCCAGTTGCATTAAATGTAAAGTATCCCATTATAGAATATACATTACCATTTATGCGTTTAGCTGAAATATTTACTCCATCAACGGTGTTACCACCTGACTGAATTTCTATATTTGCAGCTTGTAAAGTTATAGTTTGACTGGTATAATTTGCTTCAAGAGCATCTACTCTGGGTTTTAATAGATTAAGGTCACTCTGTGCAATACCAGCAGCTTGATTGGCAGTATGAGCCAAATCGTTTACTACATTTAATTGAGCAACGCTGGCAGCACTATCATCTGCTGTTCCATCTTTAATATTTGTAAGTTCTGCTTTATTAGTTCCACCTATAGAAAATTTAATATTAGTGCCATCAGAACTAATTGAACTATAACCTTTTAATCCGCGTACATTTAGAGTTTCTACAGTTGCTGCAGCTAATGTAATAGAGCTACTTTCAGTAATTTTATCTTGTTTACTATCAAGCTGTTTTTTATTTACTGCGTCATCGTTATTTACGCCAGCTGAAACACCACGTAATTTAACTGCTTCATATTCAGAACCGTGAGGAACACCAATTTGTAAATAATCATATTGATTAGTGACATCTTTAGCCTCAATATGTATATTTTGTCCAATCGTAGAGCCTGAAGGGTTCACATTTATTATTTTACCTGATACTGTTTCACCCGATAACGATTTAACTGTTAAATCAGTATTTTCAGTAATTTTAGGCTGTTTAGTATTTAATTGTGCATAATTCACAGCGCTATCTTCGTGGTTTATATCTGATTTAATACCTCTTAGTATTGCTTTATCTTCAGTAGCGCCACTTAAAATTAGTACACTACTATCTTCAATGTTGTTGGCTGTAAATTTTACAGGACCCATTGTAAGATTGCCTATCATACTTATCTCTTCTTCGCTTATAAGCAACAATGGCTGTCCCTCTTGTGTCATAATCCTTATTGCAGAGAAACCACCGGGCGCTGTAGATGATACCAATTTCAAATAAGAAGTATCATTAGGTGTACCAAATTGAAGCGTTTCTAATATTAAATTAGCAAGATATAATTTAGCACCGCTTTTTTCAACGAAATCTTTAGTAGCCTTATCCCAGTATTTAAAATTACTCAGTTTAATTACATCGCCATCATTGAGCCCTTCAACATCACTGAAAATATCCTGCTTAAATCCCGGACCAGCATCCTGCAACTGTGTTACCTGAGTTTGAAGGTTCTCTTCTGCTGCAACAGCTCTATCGCGTTCAGCAGTATCAGCGGCAGTACGATTTGATACTTCTGTGTCAATACGCTTGCCTAATGCAGTGTCAGCGGCTGTTCTGTCGTTAATTTCCTTACTGTCTGCATTTATTCTTGCTGTTTCTTCTGTATCAATGGCAGTTTTAAGATTTCCCTCTGCCTGAGTTGCTCTTGTTTCTTCAGCATTGATAAGACCGGTAAGTTTTGTTTCAAGTGCAGTATCAGCATGTTGCCTGTCAGCACTTTCACTTGCAATATCTTCAGCGAGTTTATTTTCAGCATTTACAGCACGTTCTCTTTCAGCAGTATCGGCGGCAGTTCTATTTGCAACTTCATTGTCGATATTTTTCTGAAGATTACCTTCAGCTGCAACAGCACGAGTACGTTCAGCATCAATTGCTTTCTGAAGACCGTCTTCTGCCGTAGTAGCTCTGTTTTTTTCAGCTGTAATGTTTGACTGTAACGTTGCTTCAGCCTGTTCTGCTCTTGCCTGCTCTTTGTTAATGTTATCCTGCAAAGTATGCTCAGCCGCAGTAGCTCTGTTCTGCTCTGTTTTAATTTTTTCATCGAGCACATTTTCAGCGTCCATTGCACGAGCAGTTTCATTGTCAATGTTATGCTGTAAAGTTTCTTCAGCCGCAGTTGCTCTGTCAACTTCTGCTTTTATCTTTGCATAAACGTCGCTGAAACGATTTTCGTGAGCTTCAGGGTCAACGTTGTGCATACCTGTGTAGATGTCGTTATAATCAACAGCTGTAATTTCGCCATTCTTACGAGTTACAGTATAAAGGGTTATACCACCCTCGGGCATATATACTGTTTCGAGCGTCATATCACTGTCGGGAGAAATTGCTTTTACACAGGAACAATTAGGTTCGCACGGTTCAAATTTATATTTTGCATTTATATTGATATAATATGTTCCGTCGGGAAGTCCTTTAAGTGAAAATGTTTTATTTGCCAGCACTTCTTTGTGGTCTGTATAGAATGAGCCGGTAAGCGTAACAACGTCATTTGTATGTGTCTCAGTTGTAAATATCATATACGGAATGTGTATTTCCATATTATCAATTATAGAATACACAATTTCACGCAGACGCTGATACTGCATATCATAAGACACTGACGGGTCAAATGCTGTGGGGATATTGTAATGAAAACCATAGGGTAAGGGTCGTCTTTTCATAATATAAATCACTCCAAAATAAATGTAAATAATGAACGTACTTCATCGTCATTGAATATCATACGTTCAACGTTTATAAATGTTTCACGCAATTTTAAAATCATTTGCTGTTTAGTATAATTTCCTTGTAAACCTGAGCTATCAGTAGTATAAGTACGTAAGTATTTTTGCAATTTATCTGTTTTAGTATCTTCATTATGCGTTTTATCTGTACCAATTTTTCCTGTAATTCCTTGTGTTCCACCATAAGTATCTGTTACTTTTCCAGTCGTGTCTTTTGTATTTTTGATTGTTTCAGTATCAGTTCCACCGTGAGTTTCTTTCTTACCGTGTTCTTTTTTATTTATAATACCATTTCCTGCACTTTCAGTTTCTGTATATCCGCGCAGTACAAGTGTATCATCTGCCTCAGACGCATACTGATTAGAATATCCACCACTTTCACTTTCAATATTGTTTGGTGTTAAAATACCGAAATTGATATTATTCTGTGGTGTGTCACTGTGAATTTTAACGGTATGCTCTTTGTCATTTTGACGAGAACGAGTTTTATTATAAGTTTCTGTATCAGTATCAGTACCGCTGTCGCTTATAGTTTTACCATATTCTGTTTTATCAGTTGTATCCTCTTTAACTTTTTCAGTTATATCTCTGGTATTGTTATGACTTTCCTTTGTATCCTTAGAGCTTTCCTCTTTAATATTATCAGTACCATTTCTATTACCTTTAATATTATCAGTTGTTTTTGTTCTTTCTTTATGTTCAGTGTGAACAAAGAAATTCTCAAATGGATTATATGAATACAATGTACTTTCAAATAATTGATTATAATATGGCATAATCAAATTAAAAGTCTCTGAAAGATATAAATACCAGCGATAAGGCGTATCTGCTGAAATTTCACGGAATAAAAAATGTTTAAGAAATTTAGTTTCAAAAGTAGGACGTCTTTCATTACTATAAAAAGGATAATCAAAATCAAAGATAAGAGGACGTGCAAATTCAATCTGTTCATCTACATTTTCAGAATAGAAATCATTCTGCTGGCACAGGGTCAGTATCATTTGGTGCACCGTCATTGTTATCATTTGTACCAACTCCTTTCTCAAGTTCATCGCTGAAATCTATATTCTCTTTCATTGACTTCAGTGAAAATTCAGGATACATATTTGTACCATATCTTTTATTGACTTTTTCAGCGTCTATAATTCTACGTTTAAGCATTATAGTTCTTGCCATTTGTATCCGTTCTTTGTTGGCGTCTGCTTCCTTACTTACTAAACGTTCTTTCTTTTCTGTATCGAGAACACTTATACCTAAAAATTCACAAACATCATCAATTATTTTATCTTTATAGGCTTGAAGTTCAGGTATTAAAAATTTAGCTTTAGTGTCAATAACTTCAATAGGATTATTTATACCAGCAGCTTTTATACTTGATTTATCTACGAATACAGCAGGCTCGTTTCTTTGAATACGGTCAAACATATTCGTAAGCGAAGTCATTTGCTTTTCACTGCTTGCTTTATAAAGTACAGTTGTTTTATTTGCACTCCTATTTGCAGTCATCATCATTTCTATATCAGCTAATTGCCACGCCCATTTCTGCAAGAATATAGTTGTGGGTTGCCATTTGTTGTTGTTAAACATAGGAATAAACTCTTTTGCTGGCATATTCATCTTGAATACATCATTGTGTGACATTACAGTTCCCTCAGTGGGGTATCCGTAAATATCACGACGATTAGCAGGATTTAATGCCATTACAGTGAGTTCACCTAAATATTTAGTATGAAAACAGCACAAACCACGCGTTATCAGCAGACGTTCGATAGTATCAGCGTCAACAGTATCAGGTACATTTTTCCACGTTATCATATTTGTTGCATATAAATAGAACAGATTATAATAATGATTGTACCATTCTAATTTTCCGATATCAGCCTCGGCAGCTCTACGTTTGCGGGACATTTATTTCACCTCTGTAAATTTGTTCATTATAAATTCTTCAAATTCTGTTGACATAATTTCACCTCACACTATTTTATTGTCAAGAGTATAATTTAAAATATTCTTATCGAATGAAGCAAAATCTTTAAATAGCCATAAACGTATACCATTATTAAACATATTTTTAATTATTTCGATATGCTCTTGAGGAACAAGATTTTGATTATTTGAAAGTAAAGCATTTGTATTGTCATAACTACCGGGATAAGTACAAGTTGTAAATGATGATATGTTGCATATTTTAGTTTTTAAATAATACCAATATTGACGCTTTGTATTGAAAGAACCACCGCCATATTGCGTTGCTAATGCCGCACGTGTTGCTACACTTGTAACAAAATCAGGCATTTTTATTTGTTTAATTGAATATCCAAACATTGAGAAATAATCATCACATTGACGACGTTCATCTGGTATAAGTAAAGATACAGTTAACTTAACTGGATTTATACGTGAACCATATAAATCTGTTCCTTGTATTTGACCTATTTCATAATCCGGTGCCATTGTCGCTGAATAAATTTTACCTATTTCATTTACGCCAGCTGCTATACCGCCCATAACTTGATAATCATTTCTATCGTTATTGGACCGCGTACCACCTTTAGCCGTAGATGGTAATGATAAAGCTGACCCGCCTGCTAATGCTCCTCCTAACACCGTTTCAGAACCAATAGCACCAACACCAACGCCTATTGAAGCTGCCGCCAATGTTAAATTAGCAATTGTTCTAAATGAATTCTGACGCCACCATTGTGCTGTGGCATCAACATAAGCGTTCATTGTAGGAAATAACGGTAATGTTACTTTATACATACATTCTTTATTGTTATTACCTAAGCTGTATGATACTCTATTATAATAAGAACTATCTAAAAATAAAGTGTATGCTGAATGAAAAATATTACAAACAAAATTAAATGATAATTTTAAATTTCCATCATTATAATTCATTGCCTGTGGTTTTAACAATACATTATCTGATTGACTTTCAATATTTATGTTTACAAATGGACTATATAATGTCTTCTTATTTTTAACAGCTGTGTTTAAATCAATATCGCCAGTTACTTTTATATTTTTAGTTATATTAGAAGAAGTCCTACCCTCTATATCAGATATATTTACAATTTGAAAGAAATCTGTTAATTCTGTGTTAAGTATTCCCATTTTTAAAAAAGCAACATCAAGAACACCATTTATCCAAGCAATTCTTGTTTTTCCATCTACAGTTACATTTGTTGAATTTCCGACACAACACATCGGATACAATGGTACTGCATATATTGAAATTAGTTTATTATAATTCTCTGGTTTTAAGCCTTTGGAAAATAAATTTGCTATAAAGTTGCCTATAATTTTAGGATTTGGGAAAAATATATAAATGTTAGCAGACGTTATTCCATTTTGAGTAACTGAAGTATGAACGATGTCTTCAATGAATTTTTGTTCTATATCGAAGTCATTTTGAATTTCTACAATATAACCCATAGCCATATCGTTAAAATTTTTGACTTGCTCAACAGTATAATTTGTTTTACTAACAAAGGTTGAATTTAATGTTGATGTACTACTATCTTCAAATACTAATTGCTTACCTATTTCATCATAATTATCAAAAGATATATTTTCATTTTCTTGATGCTCACCAAATTCATCTGTATTTGTAGTTTCATTTTCAACGAATGACGGTTTCCACCATATATCAAACATATATGTTTGCCAACTGTCAATGTAAAAAAATACATCACATTCGCTTGAATTGTTCCAGTGCATATCAGAAATATAAGCATAAACCCATTTATGAGAATTGCTATTTTTAAATCTTAAATAATTAGCGCTATCATATACATTTTCTTTATTTACATTTAATCTTATTACATAATTGTAACGTTGATAACTTCCACCTGAAAGTCCTACGCTCGAATATGTTCCGTTCACGTTTACAATTCGTAATACTCTGCCAGTAAAATATCTATCTTGTTCAGCTTTATTTTTAAAAAGTATTTGTTCAGTTGTTCCATTAAAAGGTACAGCCGCTATAAGTTCAACGGTAGTAGTTCCATTTTTAATTGGAGCAGGCATATTATCACTCCTTTAAATTTAATTCCCACCAACCCACCCGCAGTATTACTGCAATGTAACTGTCAATTCACCGGATTTTGAAGTATCAAAAGTCGAGGTTGCATTAACAGTAAGAGACGCCGCTTTTTCGTGAGGCGAAACAAGAAGTAAGCCAGTAGCACTTATATAAGTATCATCTGAAGTATTTCCTATTACTTCCCACGTTACTGATTTCGGTACGTATGCCTGAGCTGTACCTGTTACCGTAACATTGAGCTGCTTTGACATTCCTTTATTCATAGTTAGCTCATTGGGGTCAAAAGCAACTGAAGTTACCGACGGTGTAGTTGTCATAAATGCTACTGCATTAGCAAAACGGCAGGTACTATAAATACCGTCGTGATTAAGCTGAACATTGTAATATCTTCCACCTTGGAACATCTGTACAGTTGTATTGAATACAGTATCACGCTGTACGAAGAAGTCTTTTGTAGTAAGTATCATTTCAATGCCAGCAGGCAGTTCGTCTATCAGTATGATTTTGCCGAGGAAATCTGCTTTTTCCATATGGAACGCAGCCGCAAGAACGTCAACGTCGATGGAAGCCTGTGTTACCGGTGTCATAAAGATGAACAGGTCTTCTACATAATCCTGCTGCATACGAGCAAGAGAGTTATATTTACGTGACGGCATCTGGAGCATACCAACCTGACCGCGTACGAGCTTAACTGCTGCTTTTGCACTGGCTTCATCTACAATTGCCGGCATTGCTACGGGATAGAAAAATCCGTTCGCCGCGTAGGTGTTGAATAGGGCTTTAAAATATTTGAAATCTGAAATCTGGTCGCCTTTATATAGAGCATTTACAATCTTATCAATAAGACTGTTCAAGCCATATTCATTGTAAAATGCACCGCGCATTTCGTCCTGCGATATTGTCTGCTTGAAGAAAGACTTACGGTTCTCAACGTGATATATTACGGATACATCGGGTATTTCACGCTTGAACTGCTCAGTTTCCTGTACTTCTTGGTCGAAGAAATGTTCCTCTGCAACGTCAACGAACACATCTTCAATTTTCTTGCCGTACGGAAGCAAACCACCCTTAAAACGGTCAAGCGGATTACGTATCTGTGCGTCACGTATAACTGTTTCACCGATTTTGTTTATCATCGTTGAAATAAATGCGTTTAAAAGCGTGGGATTTTCAAGAATTGCACTTGCGGTAGCCGCATAGTCAATTGCTGCTGTATCAGGGTACATTGTTGACAGCAACGGGTCATTTTCTACAATTGCATTAAAGTATGCTGCATTAGGCTGGGGTACTATGTTTATATGAGGCATATTATTTGCCACCTTTCATATTATTTAATAATGTGGATAGGCTATTTTCATTTGAGCCGTTACCACTGTGATTATCTATACCTTTAATTGTTTCTTTTATTACTTTTATTTCATTATTTGTACGATTTTGCACTCCTGTTAATGTTGTTTTTAATTCGTTAATTTCATTGCTAATATTTGCACTTTCAAACTGTTCTGTTGCCGCTTGTGCCGCTATGTCTCTCATAGCTTGCTCAAGTATGCCAGTATCAAGCGTACCGTCTTCTTTAAATAAGTTTTCAAACATTACTGTCTACTCCTTTAATTGAGAATGGTGTTGTGGTCAATATACAACCACCAACTACATTTTTTGTCCTTAACTTTACACCGTCTATAACATATCCAGCTCTAAATTCATCGTATGTAATTATATCCTTTATTTGTTTCGTCATACCACTACATTTTTTAACATAAGTATCAATGTAAGTGAATTTTTCGCCTTCCTCTGTATATCCAGTCTTTTCTTTTTGATATTCAGCTGTATATTCTTCAATATAACATTTTTGCCGTATATATCTTGCATTTTTAAATTCATATTCTTTTTTAAAACAACCTAATTCAGTTTGAGATACTGCAATCATATTTGCAACATCTTCATCTGTAATTTTTTTAATCCCATTATCATAACGTATATGTACGCTGTCAGTATCCATATATAAAAAATAGCTGTTAGGCGTTATTCCACCTAATTTTTGAGCCGTTGTTGCTATGTTCCAACGTGCATATGATGTTATAAAACTTGCTACTGCAGTATATAGCGGTTCTGTAACTTCTTCCTTGTAACATTTGTAACGTACTATATTATCTTCATCTAAATAAGGTTCTTTTGATTTTACAATTATTCGTTTACCAAATTTACCATATAAAGAGTTTAGCATAAGCTTTGCAACGTTTCGTTCGCCAAATTTAGCTGTTTTCTTCTTATTATACCAAAATGTATTATAATCAGTAAAAACGTTTTCAGCTTGCTGAAATTTATAGCCGTCGATATACTCAATGTCTAAAATATCATAATGTTCAAGGAAAAGTTTTAAATCTACGCTTGTTAGAAATAAATCAACATATCCTGCGCTGTATTCAATATATTCGTTAAAAGCATAAAGCATATTACCTTTAATTTGAATTGTTGGTACATATCCTTTTTTAACTGAAAAAGCTACGTAAATATGCTGTATATATAAAGGATAATTTTCATCAGGTTCATACTTGCCTGAATATGGAATTGGCATACCTACTGGTAACGGTTTATTTGACGCCCACGTATACATTGAATTTACATCATATGAAGCACCGTTTCCTATATCTTGCTCGCGTATGTATTTGTTTACAAGTACCATTCCACCCTTATATGATAATCTAATATCATCATCATAAACGTGCGGTAACTGTGGAAACCATTGTTCAAACTGTTCTTCCCCTATCATATCTTTGTACGATTGAAGTGCGTCTGCTGGTGCTGTCATCTTTTTTAATCCATTGTCGAAGTGCTGTTTCAATGCCATAGCAGGAATTTTAACATCGTTAAGTAGATATTGTTTTTCTTGTTCTGTCATTTCGTGATTTGTACTACGTTCAGCATCATATTTTATATTTGTTTTTTCAATTTCAAGACCGTACGCAGCAGGAATGTCCCTGACTGCTAATGGAATTTTCTTATAACTATCGTATAAAGTACATTTTGTCCCTGTTGGTAATATTATTTGACCGCTGTAAAATATTCCTAAGTCACTTATTAAATAGAAAAAGTCTTTAGGCTTTTCGGGTTTTTCTGTAAATGTATAACCGTTATTGAGCATATACCATATTATGAACTGACTGTCGAATTTCAAGTTGTGAAAGTAGCCTATACAACTTTCACGCGATAGAAAATCAAAAAAGGTTTCAATACAGTTGCCTGTTGTTCCATCTTGTGTATTTATATTGTAGCAACTCCACGCCCATACACGGCAATCATTTTCATCTGTTGTAGTCTCAAAATCCATTGTAAATATAGGTCTTGCCATTTTTATTTCTCCTTTTTGACAAAATCATTTATATTTTCTTCATTGTTGCTGTAAAGAGTTTTCTTTAAATTTAAAACTGCGCTTATTTTATCTGTCTCATTACGCTGTGGGTCTGTTACCTTTGGCGAGTTATTGTAGAAAAGTTCAGCTATTTCAACTTCATTTTTCTTAGCAAAAGCATAAAATTCTTCAGGTGTCATATTTTGGACAAATTCAATCATAATTTCGTCATTCCACGCACTATCAGGTGGACTGTCTTCCATCATACGTATGAAATTTTCCTGAAAACGTCTATCGCGTTCGCTAAATCTTGTCTGTTCAGCTTTAACTAAATCAGATAACATTGGCTGGTCTGGAATGTATGGACGATAATCTATTTTATCATAAGAATATTTCCATTTGTTTCGTACTAATTTATCATAGTGCTTTAACCATTCGTGTTCACCTACTGTAAATGATTTTTCTACAATTCCATTGTGTACATAAGGGGTTTTAAACATTTGCTCAGCATAACGATTAGCAATTTCTTCATTTTCAATAAGAATATCTAAATATCTATTTGTTTCTTTTTCAGTTAGAGGTCTGTCATCGTCAAATTCTATCTTTTTGGCAATTTTAACCACCCCTTTATAAAAAGATAGCTACTACATTAGCTTGCGGATAAATGTAGTAGCTTTATTTGGGTTGACTGTATTTTGTTTATTTTGATTGAGTTAAGATGATTGTTTTATAATATTATAAAGCAAGCTTTAAGGTGAAGTATTCACCCTTTTCGGACTTACCCTTGACAACTTCTACCGGAATGGGTTCGTCCTTTGTCGGATACCACAGACTGTCACAGAAATCGGCAATTATGTTTACCATTGTGGGAGTTGCGGAAGCATAAGTGTCGCCCTTGTCGTCCTGTATAACTACGCGTATGCCGTCTATAAGTTCGTGAGACTGTTTGTCTTTAATCTGTACCGGCTCAGCATACACGCCGCAGATGTTAAATTTTCCTTTTATATCTTTGATTTTCTTATCTGTTGCAAGTGCTGCTTTAGCTTTGAGCTTTTCTGCATTTGTAGTTGCCTCAGCGAAAGATGAAAGATATGTACCGTTTGCAAGTTCTGAGAATGAGTTTACTCTTGTCATTGTTATTGACTCCTTTTTAATATGTTTATTTGTGCGTTGTTTGATTAGGCTTGATACATTGCTACTGTGAAAGTGTTAAGTTGGAAAATTCAAGAAAACAAAGAAACACAATTCAAAGTACAGTTTTCGTTAGTGTAATTAAGGCAGGTGAAGCGTTGGATTGGAAAAGAACATAATTTTGTTTGACACGGTGAAATACAATAATATTATGACCACATACAAAATTTTGTTTTTCAAATTTTCAGTTTTTGCACTAACAGAAAATTATATTATATTGATTACAATAGTTAATTATAAATTGTATCAACACAATAAAGCGTGCCCAAAAGAGGAAATCCACAACGCGTTGATTTTCGTGCTGTAATTACAGCTGTAACTCAATACAGTCAACCCTGTTATTACAATGTATCAAACCTTTACCTTTTGGGCACATTATTATTATAACCGATTAGATTAAATTTGTCAAGCCTATATGAATATTTTTAAAAATTTTTATATGGATTGAGATTGTGTTAATTTTTTAACAAAGATATAGATTTTGACATTGTTTGACATTATGTGTAAATGTGTTAAAATTTTAACAATGTTACTAATGAAAAAGTGTGAATGGAGCCATTTGTATTGATTACATTTATACTTGCAATAGTGATAAGCCAGTTAATAGTACTAAAAAAATTAGAAATCAATTTTTTTAGTAC
>ERZ1026868.861-NODE-861-length-17204-cov-3.534550_pt1 | contig 17204 bp, 10 predicted proteins | sample MGYA00380164_ERZ1026868 | MGnify/ENA primary metagenome ERZ1026868 (study PRJEB33269, sample SAMEA4719800) | human gut metagenome | biome: human-associated habitat; feature: organic feature; material: feces | place: Cameroon | collected 2013-10 ... | reverse complement strand
CTACCCGCCCTTGCAAAACGGTTGAAAGGCGGTGTGGATAATCGGCGAAGTCGACATCTTCAAAATCTTTCAAATCCGTGTGAAACCAAACGCCCGCACGATTCAACATAGACCCTATATAAAAAAGGTGTGCCAAAGAATCATTGGCACACCTTTTTTATATAGGCAATTGGATAACTTTACTTTGCAGCTGGTGCAGCGGGAGCGCTTTGTGCAGGAGCCTGTGAACCTTGCGCCGCAGGAGCCTGACCGCCCTGTGCAGGCGCGCCTTGTGCGGGAGCCTGAGCTGCGCCGAAGCCCTGGGTATTGGCGGCGTTGGTGCTCTGCTGCTGAGTGGCGGTATTCTCGAGCACGCTTTCCTCTGTCACGGCCTTAGGAGCCGTGTAAGCGCAAACGATGCTGAACACTACCATTGCGCCAGCGAGGCCCCATGTGGCCTTCTCCACGAAATTGGTGGTCTTGCGCACGCCCATGATTGAGTTGGTTGACGAGAAGTTGCTTGCCAAACCGCCACCCTTAGACTCTTGGATGAGCACGATGAAAATCATTAGCAGCGATGCCAGCACGATGAGTACGATGAATAATGTGTACATTTTCTTGATTATTTTTTATTTATTTTTCTTTACTTATTTGTTGCTTTTGTTCTTGTCGTTGAGTATGAGTTTCTCCAGGAAACGCATTTGGTCTGCAAAGTAAGCATTTTTTTTTGGATAATTCAAATTTAATCGTTGAATTATTTCCAATGCCTTCTCATATCGCCCCTGTTTGATATAAATTTTGGCCAAAGTCTCCGTAAAATAGCTCTCGTTGCCGTCTTTCTCGCCTTCTGAGGCACTATCCTCGATGGTGGGTTTATATTCCGGCTCCTCTTTGAGTTTTATCTTGCCTTTGTCATTATTTATGAAGTCGTCAATAAGACTTTGCCCCTTCATCTGCGGAGCCGCTTTCTCTTCTTCCGCCTCTTCCTCGCTCTCCGTCTCGAGCAGATACGACACATAGTCGATGGCGGCATCGGCAGGCGTTGGCTTCCGCTTTCGCTTCTTCTTGTCGGGGCGTTCCTCCTCGGGTATGGAGCCGAGGAAATCGTCAATAAGCGATATCGTCCTGTCCTCCTTTTTCGTCTCTCCCTTGGCTTGCTCATTACGCGCCGCCTGGTGTTTCGGCATCTGGTAATGCGCCGCCTCCACGAGGTCGAATATCACCTTTCGGTCGGTTATATAGAGCGCGGCTTGCCGCAACTCCTCATTGAACATGGGGTCGTGCAGCAAGAAGAGGTTTTGCAGCAACAACAGGCGGGCCGACTGGTAGTAAGGATACAACGCCAACAAGCCGCGAAGCTCGTAAAGAGTGTCGCGGTCGAGATGTTCAGGATGTTGTATGAGGTTGGCTATATCCATGCTTTGTTGTTTTGGGGGAATGGTTACCAATTGGCTACCGTGGCGTTGAAAATCTGGTCGGTGAGATCCTTCACCATCTGGGTTACAAGTTCCTCTTGCACGCTCGCCAGGCTCTGCGTAGTCTCATAGGTCTTCGACGACGTGAACTGCCTCTCAAAGTCCTCCTTGTGGTTCTTGTTGTTGGTGAAGCGCACGTTCACGGTCATAGACAGCTCCGTCTGCGCCGAATATCCCTCGCTCGACACCGACTTGTTGCGTTGCGAGTATTGCGTTATCTCGCCCTCTATCACGAGGTCGCCATTGCGCTTCACTTGCTGCAAGCGTGTATGGTTGGCGAAGACATCCTTCAGCTCATTGTTGAACAACGGCCCCATAGGTCCCCAGACATAGCTGGAACGTATCGGGAAGTCGGCAATCTGGATGGTCTTGGTCTTGGTGTAGTCTATGCTCGCGCCGTTAAGCCCATAGCTGACGCTGCATGCCACCAGCATGAGCGACACCAGCATGAGGCACGACAACCTTGCCATGCCCTTGCCCCTCGAGGCGCGCATGGTAAACCATCTGTGAAATTTATCCTTTATTATCGAGACCATATTGCTTAATTCTTCTATACAACGTGCGGTCGGAAATGCCGAGCTCTTGCGCCGCCTTCTTCCTGTTGCCGCCGTTTCTCTCCAATGCCTTTTCCAGCATCTGCCTGCCCAAGTCGTTAAGGTTCAAGCTCTCCGGCTCTTCCGCCTTTATCTCCTCGGCATCGGCGTCTTGAGGCGAAGGGTTCCTGAACGAGCCGCTCTCCCTGAAGCCGCTTCCCTCCATGATGGCCGGCACGCGCGTCGCGCCCTCTATCATGGCACTGTTCAAGCCGGCCTGCCTAAGCTCCCGCTCCTCGTCTATCTGCTTGCGCATGCTCGTGAGGTCGCGGCGCAAGTCGGCGATGTTGCCACGAAGCTCATAAAGAATCTTGTAGAGTATCTCGCGCTCGCTCTCGTAAGAGTGATGGCCGGGCTTGGTGATGGTGGAAAGTTCTGTCGAGTCGGGGTTGTCGGGGATGAAACGCTTGAGGTCTTGCGCGTTGATTTCCCTCTTCTCCGAGAGCACCGACATCTGCTCGGTGATGTTTTTCAACTGGCGCACGTTTCCCGGCCACTTGTAATGCAGCAGGAGCTGCTTGGCGTCATCTGTAAGCGTCACCTTTGGCAACCTGTACTTGTCTGCCATCTGCATGGCGAAGAGGCGGAAGAGCAGCAGGATGTCGTTGCCGCGGTCACGAAGGGGCGGCATGTTTATTGGGATGGTATTGAGCCTGTAGTAAAGGTCCTCGCGGAAGCGGCCTTCCGATATGGCCTTGCGCATGTTGACGTTTGTGGCCGCCACTATGCGCACGTTGGTCTTCCTTATCTCCTGTCCGCCCACGCGGATATACTCGCCCGTCTCGAGCACGCGCAGCAACCTGGCTTGCGTGGCCATGGGCAGCTCGCCCACCTCGTCGAGGAAGATGGTGCCCTTGTTTGCCACACCGAAATAGCCGTCGCCCTCGCCCACGGCACCAGTATAGGCACCTTTCTCATGGCCGAAGAGCTCGCTGTCGATGGTGCCCTCGGGAATGGCTCCACAGTTGATGGCGAAATATTTCTCACGCCGACGCGGGGAGTTGTCGTGGATGACACGCGGGATGATTTCCTTTCCCACACCACTCTCTCCGACAATAAGCACGCTGAGATCGGTCGGAGCCACTTGCAGCGCCACATCGAGCGCGTGGTTCAGATCATCGCAGTTGCCCACTATATTATAGCGTTGCTTTATCCTTTGCAGTTCAGACGTATTCATTGGGTGACAAAATTACATATTTTTTTCGTAACCGCTGCAATTTTGGCAGATTATTTTGGGGCTATGGTGATTCGGGCGGCTGTTTTCATTTCACATGGATAAAAACGTTTTTGCGGACGTCGGCATTGGCAATTGCGCTCACCGCCCCCGCATTTTGGTAAAATGCGGGGAAATGTAAATTATTATTGCCGAAATTTAACACTTGGGAACAGGTGCAAATAGAGCGGAAAAAGGGTAGCCTTCCGCCCTTTGGCAAGACCGGCGGCGGATTTTTGGCCAGTTTTTTTTGCGATAGTAGCCAAATGGCGTTGCCGTTACACTGTAATCGCATCGCCATTTCACCGTAACGGCGACGCGATTGCACCGTAACGGCGACGCGATTACAGTGTAACGGCGACGCCAATTAGGCGGATTTGCGACGCCGGGAAACCTCTAAAAACACAATCCATTGATGGTCAACCATTTACAAAAATAGCCCAAGAATCGCGTTTTTTCGACCAAGCGACGGCTTGGTTGAAAAAAATCGATTCTCAGACGACTATTTGTAAAATATTTTGACATATATGATTACCAACTTTTACAAAAACTTTCTTATCCCGAACTCAGGTTATTAAGCATAAGACCGGCCCCTGAAGGCATACCTTACCGCGACCAGGCCTCAACGCTTCATGCCGAGGTTGAACTTATAACTGCAATGCAAGAGCACATATCGAGGCAGGGTGTTGGCCCATGTCTCCGTGCGTCCCTGACTGTCCATGAACACCTGTGTTTGGCTGATTTGCCCCAATATGTCGAAAGCATCAAGGTTCACGGTCAGCGAGCCTTTAAGAAAGCTCTTGGACAATCGCGCGTTCCACACGAGACTGTTGTCGTTCATGGTGTCGTCATTGAAACCCGTGCGCTTCATCTCGTTGATGTTGTTGGTCAGCTCGAAGCCAAGAGGCAGCTTGACCATCACCTTGGCCGTGGCGAAATATGTGGTGGCGTTTGTGGCCATGAAGTCGTCGCGACTGCCTGTCACCCTGTTGTTGTTGACCGTGGCTATCAGCATGGCCATGAAATTCCGGCTCTTGTGATACGACAAGGTCAGCGAGCCTGACGTGTTTAAGGTATAGACCTTGCTCTTGGCATCATCGCTTCCGGTCGCCGTATGGTTGAGGTCGACATTGCGCGAGTAGTCTGATTTCAACGACGCCGACAAATCAAGGTTGTGGTTGGCATCAAGCCCACGGTTGAGCGTTATTGAGGCGTTGGCCGACCAGTTGCCGTTGACGTTGACTTGCTGCGACGTTGTCTGTCCGGTAGCCCTGTCGTAAGTGACCTTCGTCCCTAAGGCGTCTTGCAGGATGTTGGCACCAGTGCTTAGGGCCCACGAGGTGTTGCACTTCCCGTTCGACATGGTGTTGAAGGTCAACTCAAAGGTGTGGTTTCTGCTCTGCCTGAGGTTTGCGTTTCCCAAGCGGATGAAGAGAGGGTCATCGTCGTTGCGCACGCCGAGCAGGGTCAACAGTTGTGGCAGCGATGGCGTCGTGGCGTAATTGAAGTTCACGGAGCGCGTGCCCAAGGAGTCGGTACGGCTGTAGCCCGCTTCCACCTTAGGGCTGAAGAGAGCTGACGAGCGCGACTTGCCGTAATGCCTTTTCTGGGTATATGATATGCGCTCGTGTTGCCACGTCAAGGGGAGCGTGAGCTTTGCCGTGAGCTGCGGGCGGGTCATGCCGTCGCCATGTCTCATCTCAAGCCTAAGGCTTCCGTCGGCCATTGTGTTCCTGCTGCTGTTGTGACTGCTGTTGGTCTCGTCGAGCACGTCGAAGAGGTCGTCGGCCGCCGATGGCAGCATGCCCAGCGGATAACGTCCTTGCGTGTAGTCGGCAAGCTGGTCGAGACGGTAGAGGTTGTTGTCGGACGTGTCGTACGCATGCAAGACCGAGGCCGAGAAATATGCGAAAAGGGAGTTAACATGGTCCGCCTTGGATGTGAGCCTGTGGGCATAGGATGCCTGCAGGTTGACCGAATAGCTCTTCGACGGCTTGTCATAGTAGTTGTCGCGAAAGTCGCGGCTGCCTTCATCGAAATAGTACAAGTCGTTGATGTTGAACGTCTTTCCGTTGCCAGTGTTGTATTTCAGCCGGAGCGACCAATCAATCATGTTGCCGTACCGGCCTTTCGACTTGCCGAAAGCCAAGCGGCTTGAAATGCTCATCAGAGTGTTGAGCGTTGTCTGCCTCGTCAGGTTTTGCGCCATCACACGGTTTATCGCGCCGCGGAAAGGCGACGGGGACGCGACATTCCATTGCGACAGGCTGTCGAGCCACGCCGTGTTGTCGAGTGGCTTAACGTCGGCCATGGCCGACCGAGAGACCCCCAATCGCCTCGACTTGTTGTAGAAGACCATCAGGCTTGCCTTTACGATCTGGCGCTTGAAACGCTTGCAAAAGAAGTTGCGCGACGTTATCCATGAGTTCTTGTCGTGGCTATCGTTGTCGGAGGCCGTGAAGAGGTTGCCGCCTTGCAGGTAATTCTCCGTAGCCGTCCGGCTGATTTGGTGTCCTCGGTCACTTCCGACTGTATAGTCACCACTTATGTTATCATCAAATGTTTTTCCCTTGAAAGAAAAGCGTCCTGCCACCGCCATGGTCTTCTTGTCAACGACACCGGCCCCGTTCTCGGAGAGCTGCGAACTTTCCAAGTCACCTATGTTGTTTGTGCCACCGTTTATCATCACGTCAGCCTTCTTGCCGAACAACATCGAGTTCAAGTCGGCCACGTACCTGTCGTGGGTTCCAATGCCGGCTTTCAGTTCCTCCACACCCCCCACCGAGTATTTCTTCTTTAACCCCACGTCCACCACGAGGCTCTTGTCGCCCATGTCCTCCCCCATGAGCCGGCTCGCCTCGCCATCATGCTTGTACACCTTCACCTTGTCGACAACATAGGCAGGCAGGTGGTTCAAGGCCAACTTCGCGTCGCCTGAAAAGAAGTTGCGACCGTTGACCAGTAGCGATGTCACTCGCTGCCCATTGACATAGATGACCCCTTTCACAAGCTTGCACCCGGGCAACTGGCTCACGAGTGCGTCGAGCATGGAGCCTTCGGCCAAAGCGAAAGCGTCGGCGTTGTAAACTATCGTGTCTCCTTTCATCACCATCTTTATCTTCGTGGCCTTAACCACTACTTCGGGCAACGCCTTTGATTCTTCCTCCAGACGGACATTCTCCACCACCATTTGGTTCATGCTTTGCGCCATCTTCACCCGTATAGCCTTGTATACGGTCTTGTAACCCACCATGGAAAAGCGCAGCAAATAGGTGCTGTCGTTTTGCACAGGCAGCTTGTATGAGTATTTCTTGTAAAAATTGGTCTCAACTGTCTGCGTGCCGCAAATCACGCTGCTGTCTTTCACTGACAGCAACGACACGTTGCACCCTACCAAATGAATGCCGTCTTTGGTTGAGCTAACCGTTCCCACAATGTCCTTGGAAAACAAGGACAAAGGGAAAACGGCTAAAAGTAAGAGTATTATTGTCCGCAAAGCGACCATGAAATCATCTATTAATGTTAGATTGTATCATTAACTCCAATTTCACTTGATCAGCACCTACCAAAGAACCAAGAACCTGTCCGTTCTTATACATTTTGAATGTTGGCAGAGTAGTGATTCCTTGGCCTTTAGCGACTTCTTCCAACCTATCAGTGTCTACATATATAAAAGCCGCTGCTGGATATTTCGGTGGAAGGGAACAATAAAATGGGAATATCATTTTACATGGGCCACACCATGTGGCTGTGAACATGACTACTACCGGACAATAATTTGTATTTATGTCATCATTGAACTCTTGCTCTGAAGAGACGGCAGTTACTACTGTCGCGTACTTCGCGTTTTCTAAAAACGAGAAGTATTGGCGACCATCCGTAAAGTCTTGAGATGACGCGTTGAGCGAAATCAAGGTCATGAAAATGAGCACAAAAACATTCTTTATCATGGTTAATTGATTTATAAAACTAATTAGATGTTTTTGAAAGACTTCAGAGAGTCGGCTATTAAAAGCCAACTCTCCGTTAAGCCTGTAATGATTTTTATTTCTTTTTCTTCAAGATAAGCTCAAACTGCATGCTTGACATCGTAGCCGTAGGCTTGGTATCATTAAAGCATCCCAATTCCACCAAAGAACTAAAGAAATCCTTTGGATCATAGTCAAGAATGAACAGGTCGAGCATTGTCTCACCATTGTCGTCCTTGATATTTCTTACACCGACATACGCCACCTTGTCTTCACTGACCTGGCTTGCCGAGAAATAACGATTAACGTTTTCAAGTTTCAGCAACTGCAATGTAACTTTATCCCATCCATAATCACCTCCAGGACGGAACGTGAGCTCCTTGTCTATCGAAAATTCCGATTTGTCACGGAAATAGTTCTTGTAGCCAGACTGCAAGCTTGTGGCCAGAGTAAGACCGCCATTGTCGCTTGAGAACGTATAGGTGTCGTTGGCGTTGAACTCAGGTATATTCTTGACCTCGTCTCCAGAAAGCGACCACCAAGTGTTCCAATAGTCCTTGTCATTCACGACCTTATAAACTGTCCATTCTCCCATCAAGTCGGTAACATAGCTGCCGATGATGTCTACCGTGGCCGTTGGGAATTGTCCGCCCACGAATCCGTCTTCCTCATTAAGCACGGGCTTCAACACGATTGTGGTCTTGCCTTCCTCATATTGCGTCCTCTTTATCTTGAACGTGCAGCTGGTCTTGCCCGCGGCTATAGTGGCCGTCTTGTTCTCTATGGTATAGTGGGTTCCCTCCACTGCCGTGGAACTCGCGTCCGGTTCTATGCTCACGCTCATGTCCTGCGTAGCGATGTATTTAGAGCCGTCGCTCGCCTTGAGGAGGCCAATCTCCACTTCCACCTCATCGCCAAGCACGTAGGTCTTTTGTGAGAAAGAATAAAGCATGCGCTCACGCTTGCCAAGCTTGATGGTAGTTGTGGCACCGCCGGCTGTCATGGTGATGGTCTTGTCACTGTCGAAGTTGTTTTTCGCCGTTACCACAATGGTAGTGACGGGCGACGCGCCTCCAAGGACATATTTCTCGCCTGAGACGGTGTAGTCCTTGTCCTTCACGGCAGTGCCGCCGAAGGTGACAGGATAGTCCTGTGCCTGACCTGGGGTGAAGTTGGCGCCAAGTGTCACCGACACGGAGCCATCGGTAAGGGCATAAACAGACTTGTCGAAACTCACGGTCTGCGCCTCATCATCGCTTCCGCATGCCGTGAACAGCACTGTGACTGCCAACAGCATCAATGATAATAGTTTTCTCATGTGAAATTGATTATTAAGATGTGAATATTAAGATATGTAAATATCAATTATTGATTTATCTCACGTTTTGGTCGTACTCCTTTTGCAAGCTGTCTATCACGGCACGATCAGAGTCGGTGAGGGTCTGAGGGTCTGGAAGTTTGTACCTTGAGGGAATCTTGTCGGCCACGGGTGGCACTTCATCGCTCTTGTTGCAAGATGTCACTCCCAATAGCGCGCATACAGCGCAAATAAAAATAGCTAATCGCTTCATGTCATTATCTTGTTAAGCATCCTTGCTGGATACCGTTTCTTTTTTAATATATCATCTCCGTGTAGCCAGGGTTCTGCTTAAGCCCAGGAGTAAGCACTATGTCGTTTGGAGGAATTGGGAGAGTGTACATGAATTTGTAGTTGGTGTATTTCAACCCTTTCTTCATCACCCAGAACTCCGGTCGTCCGTTGCGCTTCAGCTCGAAGAACCTGTCGCCTTCAAGGTACAGCTCCTTCCTTCTCTCATTGAGAATGGCTTGCATGAGCGGCGTGAGCGGCTTGCCCATGCAGTCGGTCTTCACAAGCGCTGTCTTGTCGACGGCAGGCAACGTGGACATGGTGTATGGCACATAATCGCTGATGCGACACGCACGCAGTTGGTTCAACATTCTCAAGGCCTCGTCTGTGTCGCCAAGATGACAAGCCGACTCCATGGATATGAGAGCGAGCTCCGCGGAGCGGAGCGACGAGATGTAAGCCTTGGTGCTCCTGCGCCTATAGTTGAAGAAGAGACGATAACGGATGTCACGATCTTTCTCGGCAAAGAGATTCACGAATCTCGCGCTAAGGGGGCGAGCCTGCAAATACTGGTTTGAGATTCCATAACCATCGCTCTCCAGACGGCCGCAGCGAATGAGCATATTGCCAACAAGCCCGGTATGAGCCGTAATCATCTTCTCGTAGGCATCGCCGCTAAGCAATGGGTGCTTGGCGAGCAGCTCGTCGGCAATGGTCTTCGCCTCGCTGAATCGTCCTGCCCAGAAATACAGGCGCGCGAGGTAGCCATTGACGACATCGTTGTTGAAACGGTACATTTCGTCTTGTATGTCATACCTCAAGGCCTCCTTCAAGTCGCTCTCCGCCTGCGCCACGGTCTCGTCAAAGGAACTGCGCAGTGGCTTTGCCTCCATGTCAAACTTCGTCACCAAAGGCACGCCGAGCTTCTCGTCGTCGGCAAGGGGTGGAGCGCAATACAGGCGCAGGAGCTGGTAATAAGCCACTCCGCGCAACGCGTGGCACGTCCCAAGCAAGTCCTTGCCCTCACGAGTGTCACGTCCTTCCTCATATTCGTCAAAGACCATGTTGCAACGGGAGATGACCTCGTAAAGATGGTCGTACCAACTTGAGCTCAGCACGTCACCGAAATAAAATTTCAGCATGTCGCCCAAAGGATAATCGGTGAGGTTGGTCTCAAGGTTGTCGCTGACTTCCTCTAATGATAGAACGTCCGAGTTGCTGAACATCAGTGCGTCCGCATTGTCGGTTCCGGCTTCGCCACCGTCTATGCCTCCCACGATGTTGTTGACAAGCGCGGAAAACTCTTCCGTGGTCTTGGGTATGGTCTTGCCATAAGGCTTTATGTCGAGGAAGTCGGTGCATGAGGCAAGCAAGAAAACCATGCAAGCCGCTATGATAAGTCGTGTGTGTTTCAATGTTTCCATCTTCTTTTTTTTACAAGCCAATGTTTATGCCAAAGTTATAGCTCTTGCTAGTGGGGTATACGGCACCCGGGGTCTCAGGGTTGAGTCCCTTGAAACCGGTTATCATGAGGAGGTTGTTTGCCGTAAACGACACCCCTAATGAGCTTATGCCGAGATACCTTATCCATTTATCTGGGACAGCGTAGGATACCGACACCGACGACAGCTTAAAATAAGACGCGTCGTCATAGTTTTGCGACAGGGCGTCCACGCTGCTGGGCTGGTCAAGCTCCAAGCCATTGTAAGTGCCGATAGCATCGATAAGCCTTGGGTACCCGTCTGTGATGGGGTTAGCCTCCGTCCATCGCCTTGCCGCCTCCTTGGGCACGTTAAGAAACGCCGCGTAAATGTCGTTGCGAGACTCAAACACCTTGTTGATGTATTTCTTGGTCAAAACGTTGTAATATGTCGTTGGGGAAATGACATACGACTTCAACGCGCCTATTGAGAACGACCCGTTGGCACTCACCGTAAGACGCTTGTACGAAATGTTCGTGGACACGCCTCCATTCCATGGTGCGTTGCCGGTGCCAAGATAGTAAATATAGTTTTTGAAATTTCTCAGGTCGGAGGGCGAGCTCACTTCCACGTCAGGCCTGAGTTTGTAGTTGTGTATGCCGGTGGTGGGATTTATGCCCGTTGACTTGAAGCCGAACACCGAGCCAAGCGGATAGTCCAAGGTAACCGGCATCATGAGCACGTTGTTAGGCGCGTTATACTTTGAAACGTAGTTGTAGTTGTAGGCCACGTTTCCCGAAACGCTCCACCTAAGGTTTTTAAGCTTCAGCGGCACTGCATTGAGCGAGACCTCGAAGCCCTCATTAATCTGCTCCGACGTGTTGAAATACTGGTGAGCGAACCCAGTCGTCGACACCACGTTGACCGATGTCACGAGGTCGTAGCCCCTGCGACGGTAGGCACTGGCATACAGGCTGACGCGATCGTTGAGGAACCCGAGGTCTATCGACGCGTTGAGGTCCTGCGTGTGTTCCCATCTCAGCTTCGGGTTGGGCGCGTTGTTCACGGAGCCGACGCGGTAGCTGTCGGTAGCCGACGTGCGGTAGTGATCACTGTAATTCATTATGAGCTGTGGATAGGCGCTCTTGTTCACGCCACCGGTGAGACCCGTTGAAAGGCGTACCGTGGCACGGTTGACTATTGGCTTTAAGGGCCTGAAAAACCTTTCCTCGTCGATGTTCCACGCCACACCGGTAGACCATGTGAGGTTAAACTGCTCCTTGCTTCCAAAGTTGTTTGAGCCGTCGGAACGCACCGTGGCATTGAACACGTAGCGGTTGTCGAAACTGTAGTCGAAAGCACCGTAGAAAGACGCGAAGGCATTTTTCACCAAGTCGTAGGTCGACAAGGCGTCCATGTGGTTCCTGACGGTGGTGGCATCGCTCTCCGTCATTGAGCCGTCTTCCCCGTTGCCCAAGTATAATGGAGTGACGTGTTTTCCTGTCACTGGGTCGTAGCCATACATCTTGGCGATGACCGACTTTGCGCGGCTCCACCTAATCTCCGTTCCAGCAATGGCACTAATATAGTGTTTTTTGGCAAATGTGGTGCTATAGTTAGCCTGCAAACGGGTGAGCCAGCTGATGTTTTGCGTCTCAGCCTGGGTCATAGAGCCATACACGCGCTTCGACGTGTTATGTCTTCCCTCGAAAGGCCGGTCTCTCCATGCCGTGTAGGTGTCCTTGCCTATCACGTTTTCCGAGTCGTCGTTGCTGAACGTGGCCGATGCCAAGCCATAGAGCCTGAATCCCTTGAAAGGCCGCCACGTGATGTCGCCGCGAAGCATGGTCGAGGTGCTTGAGCCTCGTGTGGTAGTCTCGTTTATCTCCCTCATGACATTGATGCCGTTTTGCGGCAAGGTCTTGCTTATGTCATGATTGGCTGGCATAAACGCGAAATAGGTCTCGTCTGGTGCTAACGTGCCGTCGTCGTTGTAGAGACGCTCATAGGGGTTGGCGAAATAGGCATATTTGAAGATGTTGAAGCCTTGGCTTGGCGAGTTGCTCTTCAGGTAAGAGAGGTCCACGTCAAAGCCGTAGCTCAGCTTGTCGTTAGGCGTGCCGTTAACCTTGACCGAGAAATTGTAACTGTCAGAACTGGTGCGTTTCACGATGCCGTTGTTTGTCGTCAATCCACCGCTCACGTAGAACGTGTGCTTGTCGGTTCCGCCCGACAGCGAGATGTTGTGCGAGGTGGACGTCGACGTGCGCAACAGCGTGTCGAACCAATCGGTGGTGCTTTGCCCAAGCTGTGCGATGTACGCGTCTTGTTGCTCCTTTGTCCAGCCCGCGTATTTGCCGTAGCCAGACCTTATCATTCCCACTATGCCTATAACAGGATAGTAGCCTCCAGAAGAATAGCCATCAGCAGAGAACTCGTCCCAAATACCTTGCTCATAGGCGAGTTTCTCCTGGGAATTCATGAGATTGTCATCGCGTATGGGTTTACTCTGTATGCTCAACGAACCTTGGTAGTTGATTTGCAACCTGCCCTCTTTTCCTCTTTTGGTCGTGATGACTATCACACCAGCCTGCGCCTCAGAGCCATAAATGGCAGAAGCCGAAGCATCCTTTAGCACCGTTATGCTCTCTATGTCCTGTGGGTTGATACCCGCCACGCCGTTGGCATAGAGCGTGCTGAAGTCGCCAGAATTGATGTATGAACTGCCTTGAGCAGGTATGTTTTTCTGGATTGGTACGCCATCGACCACCCACAACGGCTCGTTGTTGCCAGTGATGCTGCTCACGCCACGCACGCGCACCTTGGCCGACTCCCCTGGCCGACCCGACACGGCCTGCACGTTCACGCCGGCCAGCTTGCCCTGCATGAGCATGTCGATGCCCTTTACGGGCGAATCGTTAAGTTCCTTTCCGGTGATGGAGCTCACCGAACCGGTGGTCTTCCTGATGTCGTTCTGTGTATAGCCTGTCACGACTACTTGATTGAGCGTGTGGTCGTCGTTCTCCAAGGTGATGTTGCCGGAAAGCGGTGCCTTCACCTTGATTGTCTTAGGCTTCATGCCAAGGTAAGTCACGCTGAGCGTGCCGCCTCGCGTTACCCAAAGCGAAGCCTTGCCGTCCACGTCGGCCACAACGCCCATGGAGCGGTCGCTGCCCTTCAGCGTCGCGCCTGGCAATGGGTTGCCATCGGCGTCCACCACCGTGACGTCAACCTTAACGTCGCTGGCGCCATGCTTCTCTTGAGCCTGCGCCACGGCAAACGAGAGCATCAGCGATAGCAAAATTGATAAGATTCTGTTCATTTGCAAGTTCTCTTTTTATTTTTATGTTGTTCTATGTTCTTTACGAAGATGTCATTACCTGTGGTCTATGATGTTGATGTCGCGAGGGATGGGGCTCACAAGATTCTCAAGGAAATAGTAGCGTATGAGGTTTTGGTAATATGGGCTCCAGACACCATGATCCTTGCCCGGCAAAACCATCATGTCGAAACGCTTGCCGTGCTTGATGAGCGCGTCGGCAAGGCGCAAAGTGGAGACCCATGGCACGTTGTCGTCCACGTCGCCTGTGACGAGCATCAGCTTGCCCTTGAGGTTTCCGGCAAGCTCCATGTTGGTGGGTATGCCACCACGCTTCGTCAACCCATGGAATGTCTCGCCCCACCACTGTATGTACTGGTTGTTGTCGTGGTTGCCCGAGGCGGCTACCGCGACCTTGTAAAAGTCGGGATATGTCAATATTGCCGCCGCCGCCATGAAGCCTCCACCCGAATGGCCGTAGATACCCACGCGGTCGAGGTCGATAAACGAGTATCGCGCCGCAAGGGACTCTATGGTGTGCTTGTCGTCGGCGAGAGGATAGTCGCGCAGATTGCCATAGCCGTAGCAATAGAAGTCGTGGCCCCGAAGCGGCGAACTGCCACGCGGCTGCACGTTCACCACCACGAAGCCGAGCTCGGCAAGGCTTTGGTTGCCATTGTCGTCGAGCGTGAAGCGACGTGGTATCTGGTCGTCTTGCGGACCGGGGTAAGGATTTGATATTACGGGGTATTTCTTGCTCTTGTCGAGGTTGGTCGGCACATACATCACTCCGTAGAGCAGCGTCTTGCCATCAGCCGCGGGCACGCTGACCAGCATGGGCGGCTGCCACCCATGCCGCCGCAACTCCGCGTCGGTCTGCCGGGCGAAAAGGTGCGCCTTGCCTGGCGTGTGGAGGCTCACCACTTGGTAGACGGGCGGCATGTCCATGCGCGAATATGTGTCGATAGCGTAGCGACCGTCGGGCGAGATGCTTAGCTCGTGGGTGCCGTCGCCTGGTGTCAGGAGACGTTGGCCTCCACCGTCAAGGCTTGCCATATAATAATATGTGTACGAGGGGTCGGCACATTGCTCCTGACCATGCCCGAGAAAGATTATCTTACGCCCGAGCGTGTCGATGCGTTCCACGCGGTCAGCCACGAGGTTGTCGCCTCGTGAGACGCGCCGTTTCAACTTGCCGTTGCCGTCGTAGAGATACCAGTTGCCACGTCCCGTGCGCTCGCTCCACCACAGTATCTCCTTGCCACCGTTGAGGATGTGATAGCCGAACAGGCTGACATTGAGATGTGGCTTGCACACCTCACGTATCACGAGTCGTATCTCGCCCGTGGGTATGTGGAGCTTGCAGAGATCAAGGGTGTCTACACCGCGGCTGCGCCTCGTGAAGAAAAGCCAGTCGCCCGTGTCGGCATAGCCAAGCTTGACGTCTGGATCCTTGAACGGGCTTATTGGGAGGCATCCTCCCATGCCCGTGTCGGCATCGTATCTATAAAGGCGAAACTGTCTCACGTGCTTCTCGTTGGGCAGGGGCATCTTCTTGGTGCGCAACATGGGGCGGTCGCCGCTCAGACCGTCGATGACGTAGAGGTCGCCCACCTCGGAGTCGTCTTGCACAAAGTCGAGATAAACGTGGCCGTGCCAGCGACCAGCTGCCGCGCCCTCCCTCACGGCGTTTTTCTTCGACCGGAAGCAGTAGGAGGCAAAGTCGCGGCCGTCAGTGGTCAGTTGCCTGACCTTGCCTGTACGGTTGTCGCGCACGTAGAGATTGTGAGCGTCGCCAAGCATGGTGAAAAGCGAGTCGGCAGTAGTGGCGCGAGAGTCTCCCCAATGGCGCGCGCGCCGCCTGTCGCTGTCGGTCCAAGCGGAATCGATGGCCAGCGCGTGGGCTACGCGGTCGTAGACAAGGTGCTTGCCTCGGTGTGTCCAATAAATTTTCCTCGGGTTGCCGCCACGCATGGAGAGGCCGTAAACGCGCAGGTCACCGGCACGCACCGCCGTGTCGCCCGTAAGCGTGGCCACATTCTTGGCAAAGGCCTCTACATTGGCCACGAGAGGCTCTTGTCGTCCCGTGTTGGCGTCCACGATGAAATAGTTGCCACGTTGACTATAAGCCAGATAATGAGAGCCGGCCACCCATTGTGTCGACACGGTGCCCTTGGCGTAGATGTCGCTTAGCGTGTCTTCCTCCATGGCCTTGACCCGTGCCCAGCAGGGTCGCTGCGCGAAAGAGCTTGCCCAGGTAGCGGCAAGCAAGCACAGCAAGAGATTGATAGTCTTCATCCTCGCAGTTTTTGTCTTACTTGAACACTACTTTATCTTTTTCACGTTTTCAAAAGCCGCCAAGGCGTCGACAATCTTGATGCCGCCTTCCTGTCGGCCCGTTGCCACGAGCAGCCGTTTCACCCTTGCCGCCGTGAGCTTGGGGTAATAAGCGCGCAGCATCGACGCGATGGCCGACACTATTGGCGTGGCCACGCTGGTGCCATCGGCAAGGTTTGCCTTGTCGCCAGGATACACGCCAGCTATCTGCTCGCCCGGGGCGTAAAGGTCAACGGCACGGATACCGAAATTGGAGATTTGGAGTTTCTTGCCGTCGCGCCCTGAAGCACCAACACGTATGTAGTTTTCAAATGGCCGTCCGGCATTGTCAAGCGCTGAGGGGTAGTAGGCCACGGTGTCGATGTCGCGGCCATTGTTGCCGGCTGCGGCCACTATAAGCACGTCATGGGCTGCGGCATAGGCTATCGCGTCGTTCACCATCTTCGCCTGCGGAGAGGTGTATTTGCCCAAACTGAGGTTGATGACCTTGGCACCGTTGTCTACGGCATAGCGTATGCCCGACGACACGTCCTTGTCGTACTCGTCACCATCTGGACACACACGCACTATCATGAGCCTCGCCTGCGGAAAGATGCCGGCATAAGCGCTGTCGGCAGGTTGACCCGCCACGACGCTCGCCACGAAGTTGCCGTGCTCGTAACCATCCACGCCCACATTGTTGTTGCCATAGCTGAGGTCGGCGGCATCAAGCATGTTGTCGCCCATGAGCAAGCGTTTGTCCTTGTCGTGCTCAATGCCGTGGATGCGGCGCGCCATGAGCGCGTGGTCGGCACGGGTCTTGTTGAGGTAGGCCGTCCACTTGGTTGAGAGTGGTGTGCGGAAGAGGTCGGCCAGCATGTAGTTGAGATAGGTGGCCCACCGTGGGTCTTCCACGCTGAGTTTCGTTAAGCCTCCAAGAGTCAGGGTGTCCACGCCCGCGCCTATTTTGCCGCGCACTATGCTGTCCGCGCTTGCCAAAGCTTGCTGCTTCTTGACGGAAATCTCGAAGAATGTCAAGTAGCTGTTTATTTTAGCCTTCTTGCGCATATCAAGGTAATAGGCGAACTCTTCCTTGTCGCCCGGCTTCACCTGGGCAGCGTTGGTTACTCCTTTGTATTTTGGGTAAAGACGCTTGAATTGGCGGTACTCTTCGGTGCCAGCACTCACCATGTTGAACTTCCCGTCGGCGGTGCCGAGGAAGTTCCAGCCATGCAGGTCGTCAACATAGCCGTTGCCGTCGTCGTCTCTTCCGTTGAGCTTCTCATTGGCATTGCGCCAAAGCGATGGCCGAAGTGACAAACAAGTGGTGTC
>ERZ1026868.858-NODE-858-length-17211-cov-4.822045_pt1 | contig 17211 bp, 12 predicted proteins | sample MGYA00380164_ERZ1026868 | MGnify/ENA primary metagenome ERZ1026868 (study PRJEB33269, sample SAMEA4719800) | human gut metagenome | biome: human-associated habitat; feature: organic feature; material: feces | place: Cameroon | collected 2013-10 ... | reverse complement strand
TAAGTTCCGCAAAAAGCATTCCCGCTGCGCAGCCTTCGGAATAATCCTATCGCACGCGGTAGGGCTTGTTGCCCCAATAGAATTTCAGCAGGTGCTTCTTGGGCGTGCCGAGCGTTCCCACCAAATCGAGCGTAGCCACGGCGGCATCGTGCGCGGCGTTCGGGCGGCGCAGCGATTCGCCTCCGCTGAGCATGGTTTGAAGCTGGGCGGGGTTTTCATGGATCTGCTGCAGGCGCTCAACCAGCTCTTCTGCGGTTTCGGCGGTAACGGCAGCGCCAGCTTTAGTGACCGTATAGGTGTTGGCGCGCTCCTGGCCGTACGACTTGCCCACCAAAACCAAGGGCAAGCGTGCGCACAGGCACTCGGTAGTTGCTAAGCCACCCGATTTTGCCACGATCATATCGCTTGCTTCCATCAGCTGCGGAATGCGCTCGATGTAGTTGTAGACGGAAGCATTTGCGATGTTCCGTTCCTCGAAAAACCCTTTCAGCCCATTGGCGTACTCTTCGTCGGCGCCAGCCAGGAAAGCGAAGTGCATGTTGGGGAATTCGGAAAGAAGCGGAACAACCTTGTTCACGATTTCGCGGAATGGGATATAAGGCTGCGAGTGACGAGCGCCAGCCATTACCATGACGATCATTTTGTCTTGCGGAAGGCCGAACTGCTTCAGCACTTCGGCTCGATCGATGGGGTCGGTGAAGCCCTTTCGCACCGGAATGCCCGTGACCTTGATATGGCTTTCGGGCACCTTGCGCGGCGTGAGTTCCTTCACCATGGTTTCATCGGCGGCGCAGAACAGGTCGCAGTCAAGGTGCGGCCATAGGCCTTCCGCGCCGTAGTCGGTAGGGATGCAGGTTACGGGGAAGGTTTGCCCGGTAACCATTTTTGCGGCAACCGATGCGTTGGCGGCAACGATATGCGTTGCCAGGATGGCGATGGGCTTGCGCTTTCGGACTATTTTGGTGAAGGGCGCGAACATGAATGGCGACCACGCGGAACCGCCACCCCACAGCAGACGCCCCGTAAAGGTGCGATGCCAGGTGATGTCGTAGAGCCAGTTGAAAGAAACGGTGACATTGGCGGTTTTGTCGCCGTCGAATTTTATGTAGCCGTAGTCAAGGATGTCCAGCACGGCGATTTCGGTGTTTTTCGGCAGGGCGGGGTGCTTGCCGCAAAGATCTTCAAGAGCCTGGGCAGTTGCCTGCGCAGCACTGCGATGACCCGAGCCAACAGAGGCGTACGTGATGATGACCAAGGGACGATTCGACGTTTCGTCGCATGTGGCGGTGATCATCGCGCCTCCTTTCAGCTGTGATTTTGCGCTCTGCGGCAAACCCGAAAGGGGTATGCGCTCTTGTTCTGTTCGGTGCGAGACAGTATGCGCCAAATATCGAGGTCTTGTTTCGCTTAGTCTATCTAACCAGAAATAAGGCACAAACGGGAGCAACGTTGTTGCAAAAACCGCGGTAAGAGCGTAAGCGGGTGGCTAATCTGCGGGAGTGGGCATTTTGGCTCTTGCGGAAAAAATGATCGTTGCGTATACTTCTATGGCGCTTGTTTTTAGCGTCGGGAGTGCCAACGTGGCTCAGTTGGTAGAGCAACGCATTCGTAATGCGTGGGTCGCCGGTTCGAGTCCGGCCGTTGGCTCCATCGAATTTGCAGGTCAGTCGCTTATGCGGCTGGCCTTTTTCTTTTCTCGATCCAAATGACCAGCTCGGAAAAGTGGAAATATAGGCGGGAGGGGCAGGTGCCGTTTTCCCGCTCAACAAACAGGGCCTAGCTTGTGTTGAAATTCGCAAGCTAGGCCCTGTCTTTGCGTCCTATGGCTAAATGAGAAAACGGCACCTGCCCTGCACTACCTTCTTCGCGGCAGTGCTTTTGAAGGCTTGCGTTTCTCGCCGTTCCTTTCGTTAGATTTTGATACTGTTGGAAGAATCAAATTAAGCATGCTTGGTTTAGCATTTTTTAAGTAACGGCTGCGTTTGAGCGGCCGCTCGTGAAGAAGGACGGCTTTCGTGGCAGAGGGTTCAGCGCGCACAAAACTCGCAACGGTTGCATTGGTTATCGTGGGTTTTGCCTTGGGATTTGCAGAGTTCATCGTTATCGGTATCACGCCCGATATCGCCGAGGAATACGGTATCTCCCTTGCCTCTGCTGGTAACCTGGTAGGCTTCTTCGCTATTTCCTATGCGGTGTCGACGCCGATTATCGTGCTTTCCACCGGGCGTTTTCGCAGGTTCCCCCTGTTCGTGACGTTCCTTGCAGTATTCAACGCGGGCAACCTTCTGGCCATCGTGGCTCCTACGTATGGAACGCTGCTGGTAGCCCGCGTGCTTACCGCAGTGGTTTCGGGCGTGCTGTTGTCTACGGTAATGACATTTATCAACGACATCATTCCTCGTGAAAAATCGGCTCGCATTATTTCGTTCGTTTACGCAGGCTTTTCTGTTGCTAGCGTTTTGGGCACGCCCATTGGCACGCTGCTTGCCGATGCGTTTGGCATCAAGGCGGCGTTCGTAGCGGTAGAAGCTGTGGCGCTCATCGTTACAGTGCTGCTGCTTGTCTCTGTGCCGCGTTCCGGTTCTACCGATGTTTCTTCCCGTGTGCGCGATCAGCTGGTGATCCTGAAGGATCGTCGCATCATTTTGGTGGTCATCATGAAGGGATTCGGCATGGCGGCAACGTACGTGTTCTATGTGTACGTAACGCCAATCTTGGAAGATGGCGTGGGCCTTTCGGTGTGGATGGTAAGTATCGTGCTGTTCTTCTACGGAGCCTCAACCATTGTTTCCAATCTTGGCAGCGGCTCCATCGCTCAGCATTATGGCTTGGCGAAAATGCCCCTCATGTTCGCCTTGCAGGCCCTTGTGCTTCTACTGCTTGGCCCCAGCCTTGCTTCGGGCAATACCGCGCTTGCTGTGATTAACGTGGTACTCACGGGCGTGTTCATCTACCACATGAATTCCCCGCTGCAAACTTTTCTGCTGCAAACCTCGGCTAAGGATTATCCGAAGGCGCTTACCCTTGCGTCTGCCGTTATGCCCACTTCTTCCGACTTGGGGATCGCCGCAGGATCGTTCCTTGGCGGCGTGGTGGCTTCAGGCCCCGGTTTTGTATGGGCGGGCCCGGTGGGCGCTCTGTTTGCAATTGTTGCTGTTGTTGCTGCCGTGCTGATCTTGCAGCCGGAAAACCGCAAGCGCGAAACCGCACAGGAGAAATAGCGCCGCGAAAAGAGCGCTACCCTGTGTGCGGCAGCCGATTAAGGGAGTCTGCCGCGTGAAAATGGCATAGCGAACCGAGAAGGGCCGCCCTGACGCTGTATCGAGCGCCCCTGTTTCTTTGAAGTGAGAAACAGGGGCGTTCCCCTTTGCATCGGGGTGGCCCTTTTGTATTTTGCGAGTTGGTTGGACGAATCTGCGGTTCGCGAATTGCGCTCAGAGGGCGCTGCTAGTACAGGAAACCGAGCTTCTTTGCTTCGTAAGTAAGCTCGTCGCGGAAATCGGGATGGGCGATGCTGATAAGGCGCTGTGCGCGGGTGGGGATATCGGCCCAGCGCAGATCGACGACACCGTATTCGGTCGCAATAAAATGTATGTCGTTACGCAGACTGGTTATGGCGCTGCCTGGCGCCAAGGTGGGCACGATCTTCGAAACAGGACCGTTCTTGGTGTGCGCCACGCTCGTTACGGCAATAAAGCCACGACCACCCTTTGAATTTTTCACGCCTCGCACGAAGTCAAACTGCCCGCCGCTTGCAGAGTACTGGCGTGCGCCGATGCTTTCAGCGCACACTTGCCCGGTAAGGTCGATGCTTACGGCGGTGTTCACTGAAACCAGGTTGTCGTTCTTCGCGATAAGGGCGGGATTGCACACCGTTTCGTAGGATGTGTAGTACATGCTGGGGTTTTCATGGATGAAATCGTACAGTCGCTGTGTGCCGGTCGAATACCCCGCAACCGAAACGCCCGGCATGAAGTTCTTTCGCGAGTTGTCGATGATGCCTTTTTGCTGAAGTTCAACAAAAGCGTCCGAGAACATTTCGGTGAAGCACCCCAGGTGCTGTTTGCTTTCCAAACCGGCGGCGATAGCGTTGATGATGCCGCCGATGCCCAGTTGAATGGTGTCGCCGTCGTTTACGCGGTCGACGATGAACTCCGCAACCTTTGCTTCTTCAGGCGTAGGTGCGGGCACCTGGACATCTTCGAGCAGCTCTTCTTGCAGCACAAAGGCATCGATGGCGCTTACGTGGTAGTTGTGGGAGTCGCCGAACACACGGGGAAGACGTGGGTTGATCTGCGCAATGATGTGCTTTGCTCCGCGCAATGCGCCTTGCTCGAATCCCAGGGGTCCAATGTTGCAGTTGCCTTGAGCGTCGGGCGGCGTCATTTGGACTACGGCGTAATCGAGCCCAACTTCTTCCAGCATGCGATTGGTGTCCGAGAAATGAACGGGAATGTGTGCAACGCACTTTGATCCGTTGGCAAAGCCGGTTCGTTCGTTGGGGCCGGCAAAGTAGGTGTGATAGCGGAACTGTTCGGGGGTTACATCGAGCCCCGCGAAGGTGATGTTGCCGTTCATCCAGTTGCCGTAGAGATCAATGCCGGTAAGGGCGCCCTTTGCAACCCTGTTGATAAGCGCATTGATGATGGTGGTTGGTACGTGAAGGCCGCCCGTATAAATTTTCTGGTTGCCGGTTAGATGTTGCTCGAATACCTGGCTTACGGTTATTTTCTTGCGCTCGTATTCATCCTGCCAGTCCATGGTCCCTCCTGGTAGTTCCTGTTTTGCTTGGACGGAAAAGCCCAAGCCCCCTGAATATAAGAAAACGGCGGTCGCGCAATCCCCCATTGCACGCCGCCGTTTAATTGTAGCGCTGTTTTCCTTGTTACATTTCGTCTGGTGAGAGCGGGAAATCTACGCCCGTCCAGATCTCGAAGGCGCGGGCGCCCTGGAAGAACAGCATTCCTTCGCCATTGATGGTGGTGCAGCCTGCTTCTTTGCCCATTTTCAGTAGCTCGGTTTCTGCTGGCTGGTAAATAGCGTCTTGGATTACCAAGCCTGGGTGCAAGAACGATGCGTCGGGGATGGGAGACTGTCCTTCGAGCTTACCCATGCCGATGGGAGTGGCGTTTGCCAGAAGATCGGCATCAGCCAGCTGCACACGCAAGTCGTCCAGATCGTTTGCGTCGTGACGGCTGATTTTGCAGCCGGTTTTCTCGGCAACAAGGGCAACTTCTTCAGCAACACGATCCCATGATTTGCCCGTGCTAGGGCTGAATACCACGATTTCGCCTACGCCGTCGAGCGCCGCCTGTGCAGCAATGGGGGTACCGGCGCCGCCCATGCCCATCAGGACCATTTTCTTTCCTTTGGCATCGACGCCGTGCTCTTCGAATGACTTCATGAAGCCGTAGCCATCGGTGCTGTAACCGGTGAGAACGCCGTCTTCGTTGACGATGGTGTTGACGGCGCCTACCATCTCGGCAATAGGATCAAGCTTGTCCAGGAACGGGATAACTGCAATCTTGTTCGGCATGGTAAGGTTGCAGCCGCGCATATTCAGAAGGCGAATTGCGTCGGTCGCCTGCTTCATATCTTCGCCAGGAACGCGGAAGGCCATATAAGCGTAATTTAGTCCGGCGCGTTCGAACGCTCGATTGTGAAGGTGGGGCGATTTGCTGTGTGCGACGGGGTCGCCGAACAGGCAAATTAGACGCGTTGCGCCATTGATGTCTTGCGTCATGGTGGCTTCTCTCTCCTCGAATAATGGGCGCCAGGGCAGCACTGCGGCAGGTTGCCGAAGATGAGCCGATGGCTGGGCTCGTTTTCCTGCTAAAAAACGTATCAATCCTTGCTTGGATTCTATCATTGCGCTTCTATATTGATGCATTCAAGCTATTGCGGATAACTATAGTCGTAAGGGTTTGCCGGCAAATAGCCTGATTACGGCATGGGAAGCTTGCCTTTCTTTCGATATTTTTTTTCGGCGCTGCAAAGGCGCGCTTTTCCTGGGTTTTTCCTGAAGTCGCAAAGGCATGCGCTGTCTGGTGCTCTCCTTGAAGAAGGCGGAATGCGGGCTACGCTCCGCATCAGCAGATGCTCGATGCAGTGCGCTGTCAGCTATCGAATCTGTGGCTGCTTTGAATATCAGAGCGTGCCTTTGCTGGAATAAAATGGAGAAGTGGGCCCGCAGGGGCGTGTCTATTGCTTTTCGACTCCCGTTGTTTTAGAACTAATCACACAAAGAATTTTTGTTGCATAACAGAATCCGTTTGTTTCCAGTTTGTTATCGTTCGCCAAAGTGCGCATTTTGATGCGTAAACGGGGTGTACTATCTAATCTCGTAGTTGAAAGGAATATCCATGGAAGACCATAAGCTTTCCCTGTACGACAACATCGCAAAGGTCAATGCCGTCGATCCGGAACTGTACGAGCGTTACCCCGTAAAGCGCGGCTTGCGCAACAGCGATGGTTCTGGCGTAATCGCGGGCGTTACGAATATTTCTAACGTACACGGTTATTTTATGAATGAAGGCGATAAGGTTCCCGACGAAGGCAAGCTCACCTTCCGTGGTTACAGCATCTACGATCTTGTTGGCGGCGACGCCGTCAAGCGCCGCGGCTTTGAAGAGATCGTGTATCTGCTGCTTATGGGGGATCTTCCCACATCAAGCCAGCTCGATGTGCTCGTTGAGGCGCTTGATGCTCAACGCAATTTGCCCGATGGCTTTACTGCTTCGAAGATCATGAGCACGCCTTCTCGTAATATCATGAACCTCCTGCAGCGTTCGGTGCTCATGCTGTATGCCGATGATCCAAAGGCGGAAGATCGCTCCTTCGAACACGAGATCAGCACGGCAATTTCGCTTATCTCTCGTCTGCCGCGCATCATGGTGCTGGCTCACTATGCCAAGCGTGCTGCGTTCTACAATGAGTCGATGATCATGCATCGCTTCATTCCGGGGCAGTCCACTTCCGAAACCATCCTTTCCATGTTGCGTCCCAACCGCGAGTTCACTCCTGAAGAAGCACGCATGCTCGACATCATGATGTCCCTGCACGCTGAGCATGGTGGCGGCAACAACTCCACCTTCACTTGCCGTGTTCTTTCCTCTGCCGATACCGATCCGTATGCTGCCTATGCGGCTGCTATCGGTTCCTTGAAGGGCAGTAAGCATGGTGGCGCAAACCATAAGGTTCTGGCCATGCAGAAGGAAATCAAGGAAAACGTTAAGAATTGGGAAGATGAAGACGAAGTAGCCTCCTATATTGCCAAGATCGTGAACAAGCAGGCATACGATCATACCGGCCTGATCTACGGCATGGGTCATGCGGTGTACACGCTTTCCGATCCGCGCGCAGTTATCTGCAAGGATTTTGCAACAAGGCTTGCCAAGGGTACTGAGTTTGAAGCGGAGCTGAATTTGCTCAAGCTTATCGAGCGCCTGAGCCCTGAAGTTATCCTGCAGGAAAAGGGCACCAAGAAGGATATGTGCGCAAACGTCGATATGTATTCTGGATTCGTGTACTCCATGATGGGTATTCCGCAGGATATGATCACTCCGCTGTTTGCCTGCTCTCGTATGGCAGGTTGGGCTGCCCACCGCTTCGAGGAACTGGTAAGCGGCAAGCGCATTATCCGCCCTGCATACAAGACGGGCGTGAAGGCTCGTGAATACAAGCCTATCGAAGAACGCTAAGCGTTTCTTGCTGGTCGTATCTGCAAGTACAATAACAAAAAGGCCCCTCGGGCCTTTTTGTTTGCCTCTTTTCTTCGATGGCGGTTGGAAGCGTCAAGCAATGGCAAAATGCTTGTTTCTTGCCATGTTTCGCTTGGGGTTTTCGCCCGAAACAGTAAGGCGTTGTGCCTGCACGTTTTGTTTGGGCACATTATCCGAGGTTCCGAACGGTGAGTTTGCATACTTGAGCCCTGTGGTTGCCTGGGCAAAAGAGAAGGAGCCCCGAAGGACTCCTTCATGATCGCTTTGATGCGATGAGCCTCGCCGCTCTTGGCTCGGCGATGCGCTCACTGCTTTTTGCGCCGTGGACGGGATGCATCCGACAACTGCTCTTGGCGCAAGGGGCGAACGATGCGTCCGGCTTCTGCCTTGGTGCTGAAGGCGAGGTGCCTCTATGCAGCTTCTTTGCTACCGAACACGCGCGTCGCAATAACGATAATGATGGCAACAGCGATGCCGCCGATAAGCGAAGGCCAAGGCGAACCGGTAAAGCCGGCAACCAGATATCCAAACAAGCAAATGACGGCAACCAGAGAAGCGTAGGGCAGCTGGGTTGCCACATGGCGCAGGTGGTTACATTCCGCACCAGCAGAAGAAAGAATGGTGGTGTCGGAAATGGGCGAGATGTGGTCGCCGTATACTGCGCCAGCAAGCGTTGCGCCGATGGTGACCAGGAACAGCGGGTCGCTTTCGGGGAACACGCCCAAAACGATGGGCAGGATCAAGGCGGCAGTGCCCCAGGAGGTGCCCATAGCGAATCCGATGAAGCCGGAAACCACGAAGATAACGGCAGGCAAGAACGAAAGCTCAAAGCCCATAGTGGTAAGGAAGTTGGAAACGAATTCGCCCGTACCCAACATGTAGCGGCATGCGCCGCCCAGGCTCCATGCCAAAACAAGGATCATGATAGCGCCCACCATAGAGCGAACGCCTTCGGAAGCGCCTTCGGTGAAGCCAACCAGGGTGGTGAGCTTACGGGGCAGGAACATGCACGCAGCAACCACCAATGCCACGGCGGCACCGATGCACAATCCGCCGATGGGGTTTTCACCAACGGCGGTTGCGAAGTCTACGCCCTCAAAGAAGCCGCCAACATACAGCATGCCCGTGATGGAGAACACGATAAGCACTACGATGGGGATAACCAGGTCGAATACCTTGCCATTGGGGGAAACGTCCAGACCCTTGAACTGTTCGACTGCCTTCGTGGCTCCCTCCAGGTCGGACTGCTCGGTGATAACGGTTTCGACGGCTTCGGGATTGTTGGGGACACCTGCCTTGGAGACCGTTTCCAGAGCGGAGGCATGGGGAGGAATGGGGCTGTAGGTATGAGCGTCGCAGTCGCGCTGAGCCTTGCCCATGCTGAAGAAGTCTTTGCCGAAACCGCACATAGCAAACACGAACACGATGGTGACCAGCGCGTAGAGGTTGTACGGAATGGAAGCAACGAACGTGTTGAAGCCGTTTTCGCCCATGTAGCCGCCCATGGCAACCGCCCACGAGGAAACAGGGGCAATGATGCACACCGGTGCTGCGGTGGAGTCGATGATCCATGCCAGCTTTTCGTGGCTGATGCGGAACTTGTCGGTTACGGGGCGCATGACGGCACCAACGGTGAGGCAGTTGAAGTAGTCGTCAACGAATACCACGATGCCCAAAAGAGCCGTCATGACGGTTGCCATGCGTGCGCTTTTGATGTGCTTCGCAGCCCATTCAGCGTATGCGCGTGAACCGCCAGCAATGGCGATGATGACAACTAACGCGCCCAATAACGCCAAGAACAAGATAAGCGCCGCATTCGATGAGATTTGTTCCGCCATAACCTGGGGGATGAGCGTAAACGCGGTGATGAGCTGGTCGAAACCGACGCCTTCAAGGCAAAACTCGTAAATGATCAGGCCTGAGAACACGCCAACCAGCAGGGAGGAATACACCTCCTTGGTAATAAGGGCAAGGCCCAGCGCCAGAAGTGGCGGCAGGATGGACCAAGCACCGGTGGAAAGAAGCTCAAAGCCTTCCATGTACAGTCTCCTTACTGCAAATAGGGCGCAGGCGATGCTGCGCTGGGAAGGCGGCGGCTAGCGAAGTCGCGCATGATGCATTTCCAGCGCAGCCTTGCCTGCGCTTTTTCAACTGTGCCGATTATAGGCTAGCTTCGTTGCCGCGGTGTTGCATTTATGAGCGAAGGAAGGCGTAACGGGTGGGCGGCGTGTTAAGACAAGCGGTTACTGGAAGTACTTTCCTGCGTTTGCTCCCACAACGATAAGATCCACACCTCGGAGGAGCGCGAACAGCGCAATGAATAGCGCGAGCATTTCGGGCATAGAGAAGAACATGAATCCGATAACGATAGAAATGACGCCCGAGAACAGCATCCAGCCCCAAAGGGGGAGGCCCGCACGCTTAACCATAAAGGTAGTCACGACTTCATATATGCCGAAAATCAGAACGAACGCGCCGATAACCCAAGGCAGGACTGCCGCAAAGGCGAAGGGGTGAATTACGAACATGGCGCCAATGAGCACGTCAAGGATGCCGTAGGCAAGAATCCACCCAGAAAAGCCCAGAAGCTCGTGGTCGCGAATGAACGTTGCGATATTGACTACGCCAGAAACCACAAAGGCGGCGCCAACGATAAAGGCGATGGATGCAAGGGTGAGACCTGGGAAGAATGCGCACACCAAGCCAAAGATGATAAACAGTATGCCGGCAACAATAAGCTGCCAGTTTCGTTCGGTTTTCGTGTTCATGATAGCCCCCTCTATGTTGTCGTTATTTTCATTGTAGTGCGCTTTCCTGCAGGTGAAGGTGCATGTAAGGGAAATGAAACAACACGAGCATGAGTGGGGTTTGGCGCATCTGTTGCTTTTGGTTGGCGTCCCCGCCGTTTTTTGCCACCGGCCCTGAGCCGCTTCGAGGCGAAGCTATCCCTTAAGCAGAAACGAAGGGAAGGGGGATGTCATGATCTTCTGCGGGGATGGGGGCAACTTTCTGCTCGGCAAAGGCGACGCCAACAACATGGCATGCGTCGGTGAGTTGGCAAAGGTAGCGATCGTAGTTGCCCGCTCCGTATCCTAGGCGGTTGCCGTGCGCGTCGAACCCTACAGCGGGAACCACGATGAAGGCAAGCTCGTTGGCGGCAAGGTAGGGCATGGGGGTAAGCTCGGGGCTGCTGTGATGGTATTCCTTTAGCGGGTCGTTCAGGAACGGCACGCTGTTGCTGCGGAATGCCTCGGCGCTTACCGAGCGCATTTCCATGGTTTGCTGAGTGATATGCAAGGCGTTGGGGTCCGACCTTGGTTCGCGAATCCCACGCCCAGGGGCATCGGGAATGCCATGGGCATCGGACATCATGCAGGGGAAGGCAACGTTGCAGCCTCGCAGGTAGGCATGGTCGATGAAACTGCTTAGGTCAACTTCCCATGGGAATGCGGAGTATACGCCGACAACGGGTTTATCTTGGGGCGTTTCGGCTATCAGGGCGTCAAGGCGTCGACTCAGCTCTGCGCAGATCTGTTTGCTCTTGCTTGCGCGCGCTTCGGGCGCAAGGGCGGAGCGCGCCTTCTTTGCCTGAGCCCTGAGGCGGCTGCGGATTTCCGCGGGGGTTTCGCGGTTGGGCGTGGAAGTATGTTTGCTGTTGGTGTTCATATCGCGCATTGTACGCCTGGTGGGCACGATAGAGAAAACGTGTTGGCGAATGAGCGCCTGGTGAGTGCGATGGGGGGCGTGCTGGCGAAGGCCGCAAAAGGAAAGGTAGCGGCTGGGGCGTTCCCCCGAACGAAGCTTGCGTTCGCTAGTGCTCAAGGGGCTCGGTGAGCGCGGCGGAGCAGAGTCCAGCGCGTGATTGCGTGTCTGACTTGCGGTAGATGGAAGTCAGATGCTTCTGCAATGCGCGGAGGGATATTCCCATGTCGTCGGCAATGCACTGGAGCGTTTCTTCGCTCGAGCATACTGCGGAAAGAACATCGCGCTCACGTGGGGTAAGGCTGTAACGCTCCGAAAAGGCTGCAAGGTGCTTGTCGGGGGTGTTTTTATCGGCGGGAGCTTTGGTTTCCGGTTCTTCTTGGGGCTTGGTGGTTTGCGTTTGCGCGGTGGCGGTGAGCTCCGCCAGTTTCAGGGCTTTGTTCTCGGCTTTATACCGTGCTGTGCGACGCATGTTTTCCAGCGCATGGGCAACGAGGAGGGTGGCCATGGCTAGTGCAATGGTTATCGATGAGATAAGCAGGATGTCGCCCGATGAAATCAATGTCATGGAAGGTATTGCCACAAGTGCAGCGCAGGCGTTGTTGGCGGCGCGTCCCATGCCGGCCCAAAGTGATGGATTGGCGCAGCGCATGGCGATGCGCAAGAACGACGAGGTGAAGAAGACCACGAAAAAGCCTGACGAAAGGTAAAAAATTATCAAACCAAGAAGAACTTCGGAGCCGGTCTGGATGGCAAGGGCGGAAACCAGGGAAAGCATGGCAACGCACAACATGGTGACAGTGGAATAGCGATGCCTAGTGAGGTCGAAGATGAAGCCAGTTGCAATGCCGCTGACGGCAAGAAGCAAGCGGGGCCAGGCTGAAAGGTCGAACGTGCCTTGCGCATTTGCCAGGGTAACCACGTTGTCGAGCGTGCTGAAAACGCAGGCAATTAGGGATACGCAGGCGAGCAGCAGGATTGCTTCCTTGAGGGCGTCGCGTTCGTCGGTGGTTCGCTGGTCTTCTTTGGAGAGGGTGCTTTCAGCGGGGGTTACTTGCAGCACGTTGCGGCGAGCTGCAAGTACGAAACCAAGCACGATGATAGAGGCTCCGATAATCGCGGCTTCGACAATGCTATTTGGTGCCAAAGAATGAAGTAGGAATTGAGCTAACAAGCCCGCGGCATACGAGGCGCCCACCAGTCGGGAAAGATAACTGCTGGCATAGTGGGTTTGGGCGACGGAAAAATAGGTGGCGTTTCCCAGCATACCCAAGATCAAGAACAGCAAACATCCCAGCGACAGCAAGGCGCTGGCACTTTGGGTTAGCTGGGTTGCGATAAGGAGAAGCGCTGAAATGGTTCCCAACACGCCGGCAAGAATGCTTCGATGCTTTGCGACTGCCATTCGATTTACCAGAGAATAGCCCACAAGCCCTATGGCACTTGTGGCGAGGATGGACGCCTGCGCGCCAACTACCGAATCGGGGCCAGCGAGTTCGCCATAAGCGATGTCAAAGTGATATTCGCTGCCCAAGAACACGAAAATGAACAATGCCATAGCGGCAAATGCGAAAAGATGTGCTTTGGGCTTCGACTCCATGGTGTCCTTCCGAAGGGCAAAAGACGTGTTTTGCCACGTGCCTTCGGCGTGCTCCCCTCTTTGTTTTTCCCTGTTGATTCATTATTGCGCAACAAAGACGCGCTTACGGCTCGGTTTCTTCTTGTGGAAACAAAAACCGCTGCTATGGGCTGTGCGCGCAGGGGCTGAATTTACACGCGGGTTCTCCTCGTATCGAGCATACGCTATGGTCTGTACGCGCAGGGCTGGATGCGAAGAGCCGGTTTGGAGGGCGCTGCTGCTCTTGCTGCCTGCTTTGGCTGCGAGCCCGGCGGCTGCATCAGCCCTTGCCTCTTTGGCTGCGAGCCCGATAGCCGCTACTGTCCTTGTCGCTTGCTCTGGGCGCGAGTTCGGTGGTCGGTTCGTCGTTAAAACGGATGCCCTCTTTGCTTGTGCTGGCGCACGTTTAGCAACCATGCTTGTCGTTAAGGCGGATACCCTGCTTGTTTGTGGCAGCGAACAGCAATAAAGCGGCCTCGGGGAGATTTCTCCGAGGCCGCTTTCATGGATAGGGTGTTGGAGCTTTATGCTCCCAAGACTACTGTCGCAGGCTCCCTGCGAGACATGGCGCCAGCGCCAAATTAGCCGATTCCCAGTACCTGCATAACCAAGCAGATGGCGGAAAGAATGCCCACCACCACGATGGTGAAACATAGGATTATGCGGGTGAATTTGCCCACTGCGTATTTGCCCATAACGTGCTTGTCGGTGCAGATGATTGCCATGAATACCAGCAGAACAGGCAGAATAATGCCGTTTACGAACTGTGCGGTGAGCATGATTCCCATCAGGTCGATGTTGGGAATAAGGATAACCACCGCTGAAACGACGATGACAAACGTGAAGATGCCCTTGAACAGGGGCGCTTCCTTCCAGGTGAACGAAACGCCTGCCTCCCAGCCGAATGCCTCGCAGATTACGAAGGCGGTGGTAAGGGGCAGGACGCAGGCGGCCAGCAAACTTGCGGCTACCAGGCCGATGGCGAACAGCGCTTTAGCGTATTGGCCTGCGAAGGGCTCGAGTGCCGCCGCGGCAGCTTCGGCGCTCTCTACTTCGATGCCCTGTGGGAACAATACGGTACCGGTGGTTACGATGATGAACCACGCCACAATACAGCCCACTACGGCGCCGGTTATTGCGTCGATGCGTTGATAGGGAAGATCGCGTACTCGCACGCCTTTTTCAACCACGTTGCTCTGGGCGAAGAACATCATCCAGGGGGCGATGGTGGTGCCGACCATCGCAATGGTAAGCGAAAGGAAGCTCAAATCCGAACTTGCCGCTGGTACCAGGGTGTGCTGGAAGGTTTCATTCCAATCAGGTTGTGCCAAGAATGCCGCAACGATGTAGGTGGCGAATACGCACGAAAGCACCAGGAAGATGTTCTGCACGCGTTTGTAACTGCCTCCCACGATGAGGCCCCAAACGGCTGCCGCGGCAACGGGGACCGATATCCAACGTGGCACCCCGAACATTTCCATGCCTGAAGCCACGCCTGCAAATTCTGAAAAGGTGGTAGCAACGTTGCCGATGAGCAGCGCCAACATAGCGAGCGCCGTGAGGCGGATGCCGAAGCTTTCACGGATCAGCGCGGAAAAACCTTTGCCGGTAACAACGCCCATGCGCGTTGCCGTGGTTTGCACCACGATAAGCAAAATGCACATGACGGGAATGATCCACAGCGTCATGTAACCGAACTTCGCGCCAACGGTGGAATAGGTTGAAATGCCGCCGGCGTCGTTGCCCGCCATGGCGGTTACGATACCAGGGCCCATAGCGGCCAGCACCAGGAATGCTTTCGAGTGCTGCTTCTTGCCGTCGTTGTCGCCACCCTGATCAGGAACTTGCGGGGAAGCCTTGGCTGCCAGGGCGGTGTCCTGCGCTGTGCTTTCCTTAAGTGTCATGTAAAAGCCTCGATCCTAGTTGTGTCCGAACATGCGGAGGACAAAGAAGGTATAGGGAATCATCAGTACGATAAACACGGCAAGCGTGATGGCGAACTGCCCCCATGCCCAGCGTGTGCGGCCTTCCTCCACGTTGTCTTCGATGACCTCCATTGCGTCGTCGACGGTGACGATGCCCAGCATCTGTCCGTTCTCGTCGACGACGGGCATGGCCATCAGGTCGTACTTGGAGATATCGGCTGCAACTTCATCTTCGGGTTCTTCGGGCAGCGATGTGATGAGCTCATCGAACATGATGTCGGAAAGCGGAGTATTGTCTTTTGCGAGTACCAGAGTGCGGAGCGAAAGCACGCCCACAAGCTTGTCGTATTCATCTAGCACGTACACGTAGTTCACCGTGGGGTGGTCTTCGTCCAAGCCGCGAAGAACTTCAGTGGTTTCCTGCACGGTGTCGGAGGTGTGCATTGCCACAAACTGTGTGGTCATCAGACCGCCGGCAGTGTCTTCCTTATATCCCAGCAGTTTGCGAATCTCTGCGGCGTTGTCGACGCCCATCAGGCGGAGCAGCGTTTCGGCTTTCTCGTAGGGCAAGTCGCCCACGATGTCGGCGGCGTCGTCAGGATCCATGTCGCGCAGCAGACGGGATGCGCGCTTTTCGTCCAGGCCCTCGATGATGTCGGCCTGAAATTCGTCTTCCATTTCCGAAATGGCGTCGCCGGCTTGCGCGTCATCTAAGTGCTGAAACACATTGGCGCGCTGCTTCGGATCGAGTTGTTCCAGGATGTCTGCCACGTCGGCAGGGTGCAGCTCTTCCAGGCGTGTGTGGCTGACGGAGAGCTGAACCTTGGAAAGGTCGCGGTCGAGCAGTTCCATGTAGTTCCATGCAATGATGCGCTCGTCGATGCTTTTGCCGAACGTTTTGGCGATGCCGCAGGCGGCTTTTTCCACCCACGGAGCCAAGCCACGCAGAATGCCGCGAACGCCCACTTCTGCACCAAGAAGGCGCAATTGCGTTCCGGAAACGGAGAGCTTCAGGTCGTTTACGCGCACAACCTTCATGCCCTGCGTGTCTACGATCTGCCTATCAAGTAGGTCGCGTGCGAGGAGCACTTCGGCGGGCTGGAGGTAGCTGAAGCGGATGGCGGTGCGGTCGACTTTCAGGCGAATGCCCTCGTCTTCGTCGAAGCTGTCGACGTATTTACGCCAAGAGATCATGAAAGGCGTTTTGCCGGGGCCCAGGAATGCCAGGCTGGTGATGCGGGGGAACACTTCGCCGGTTTGGATGGCTAGGTCGGATACGGAGCCGATCTTTTCGCCATTTGCATCAACGACGGGTTCGCCGAGCATTTGAGATAGATAGAGCATGCAATTCTCCCTTGGGATTGCCGCCGCGTGTCAGCGTTGTTGTGCGGGCAGTTGATCTGCGCAGCGCACAGCAATACCGACAGGCGCAATCCGTTCATGTCGCAGTCGTCCCTCGACCACTACATGACGGGTGTGAAATGCAGAGGCCGAAGGCTAATTACTGTGAGGTTTCGATTTTCGAACCTTCAAGTAATGTCCTTTCCTAAATGTGTAAATGGCAGCGCAAGGCAAAAGCGCCCTAAACGCAGCAAACTTGATTTTACGCGAATGCGGTGCGCAGGGGGCGCGGTAGAGGTGAAAAGAAAGTAAAAAACGGGTTTTATCTGCAAAGGGCAGTTAATAATTGCGCAGAACGTGTTTTTGCAGGGACTTAGGGTGTCGGTTCGTGATGACGGCTCGCTCGTGCAAGCTGTTAAGGGCATCGCTTCGCGTCAGCGGATTGCCTGAGGGGGCAGCGGACGACGTGGAGAGTGCCAGCGGATGTTGCGCCGTGCGATGACGGATGGCTCGCGATGAGCTGGCGGGCATCGCGGTGAGCTGGCGGGCATTGCACGGTGAGCTGGCGGGCAGATGGCATGCAGGGAGCCGACGGATGTTGCGCAGGGAGCTAGAGGATGGCGTGCAGCGCGATGGTGGATGGTTTGCGGTGAGATGGCGGATGCTGTGCGGTGAGATGGCGGATGCTGTGCAGGGGACCAACGGATGGTGGTGCACGGGGGCATTGGCAGATGGCTTGCAGGGAGCCACCAGATGCCGTGCTGTGTGTTGCAGGGAGACAGCAGATGCTGCGCCGGAAGCGAGCGGATGGTGCGTGGGGGGGGGCGGCGAGTGGCGCGCAGGGGACTGACAGACGCGGCACGCGGAGGGGCGGCGAGTGGTGTGCGTATAGCCAGCAGAAGGT
>ERZ1026868.854-NODE-854-length-17247-cov-10.054386_pt1 | contig 17247 bp, 19 predicted proteins | sample MGYA00380164_ERZ1026868 | MGnify/ENA primary metagenome ERZ1026868 (study PRJEB33269, sample SAMEA4719800) | human gut metagenome | biome: human-associated habitat; feature: organic feature; material: feces | place: Cameroon | collected 2013-10 ... | reverse complement strand
GTATGTACTTGTTGATGAAGCCAATCCTTGCGGCACATGTCTGGGCGATGTTCTCAACGATTCCTTCCGGAACAAGCCTTCCGCCCTCCACAAAGACATTGTCGTCACGGACTTCAAACAATGTCACCGTCCTCTCATAAGAGCACGACAACAGGCTGGAAATCATCACAAAAGGCTTCCTCTGAGGCAGAAGATCCGTTATATTCACAGATGTGAAATCAAAGGTTTTCAGATCTTCCTCAGTCATTCCAGAACTCATAAAAATTGAACCATTGGTCCGGATACAACAACAGCATCATTTTGATGCTGAAGGCATAGGCCATCGCCATCTCCTCGGCCTTTTCCCGCACATCCAAGCCTTTCGACAGCCACTCATCCGGACGGGACAAATTCACAGTGTATCTTCTCAGACCTGTCTTCACCACAAAGACCGAAATCACCGGAACATCCCTCATCGCCGCCAACAGGAACGGCCCCAATGGCAGATCAGCCTCCCCATTCAGAATCTCGCAGCGTATGGTACGGTTCGATCCGAAGACCCTGTCTCCGAGGATATTCACTATCTCGCCATCAGCCAAGGCGTTGTTCAGAATCACAAGATGGGACATATCCTCGGAAATGTTCACCAGACGGACATTGTTTTTCTCCAGAACCCTTGCCCTGTTCTCTGTCAAAGTCTCGCCTTCTCCACCGAACACCAAGGCGTTCATCTTCTTGGGAGGCTTAAGCTCATAGCCGGCCATCTCGTCATTCCCGATGTGGGCGCTCAACTGGACGAAACCTTCCTTCCGGGAGCAAATCTTGCTGTACATATACATCTGGGGGACTTCAATCTTGAACCTCTTCCCTGAATATGAAGCGAACCGGTCCAATATGACAGCTCCGAACATCCAATGATTCTTGTACACGTGCCAGAAAGCCCTGAGTGGCCAGAACTTGTGCCTGCGGCGGAAATAATGGTAACTGGAGATGTACCCTTTGTGATTGAATATCATATAGAACGGCACAGCAAAGCTCATCAGCAGGTAAAAGACCCACAGCGGAATGAACTTCATCATCCTGATCAGCGCCCTGTGCATCCACGCGGTCCCGTCAGTCGTACCCTGCCACTTTCTTTCTCCGTTCTCTGACATATTCAAAAATTAAGGTATTCTTAACTTAAACACTTCCAAGTTTTTCCGGGCGAACGTCGGTATTTCTACGCGATTTTCTCTTCGATGAAATCGTAAAGGCTGCCCAAGGTCGTGAGCCGGCCTAGTTCCTCGGTCTTCACCTTGACTCCAAACTCCTTGTCAATCAAGACAATGATGTCCACGATGTCAAGGCTGTCTATGCCAAGGTCCTTTTTAAGGGCGGCGTTCTCGTTCAGAAGCGCCGCGTCGATCTCGAACTCGTCAACAAGGAAACCGTTGACTTTAGTGATAATTTCTTCTTTGCTCATTATTCTATTCTTTTACACAAATCAATATATTATGTCCCTGGCCGATTCCGTCGATGATCTTCTCGACCTTCATCCCGGCTTTCTCTATCAGCCTTGTCAAATCCCCGGAATAGTACATCTTGCTGTTGCCGTTGGCCATCGCCGTGAAATACAAACTGGTCATAGTCAGGCAGAAAGCCGCCGGCTCGAAGCGTTGCCTGTTCCACAGCAGCTCCATTATGCAGAGTCTGGCGCCAGGACGGAGAATCCCGGCGGCCCTCGTGAGTATGCTCAGGATCTCATCCTCGGAGAAACAATCCAGAAACTGGCTCATCCAGATGACATCATATTCCTTGTCCGTCGGAAATTTCGTCGAAGGATCGAGAAGGTTGCCTCCGCAGCCGTGAATCCTTTCCGCACCCGGCTTTCCTGCCGTCTCCTTCCTCATCAGGTCGATCTGCTGCGGAAGGTCCAGAATCGTGACCTCCACATTTGGATCGTAGCCGACGCACTGGAGCGCCCATTTACCGGTATTGCCTCCGACATCCAACAGATTTCTGACCGGACTGTCGAAGATGATCTTCAATGCCTCCTCGAAAGAGTTGTTGGAATAGAAATGGTCGAAAGCGAACCAGCTTGTCCGTGCCGGTTCCGGAAGGGTTGAAAGCCCTTCATAAATCGTGTCCCAGTCCCCAAGGCACTTAAGTCCGGCCGGGCGATGCTCCTTGAAAGACTCGTCCAGATGGAAGAATCCCTCATAGTTGACATCGTTGTTGAAATCCATATTGACTTTCGTGGCCTCGTCAGTGAGCAGGAACCAACCGACCTTGGAAATCGTGAATCTGTCCGTCTCAGTGTCCACAAGCACGGTTCCGATGCACAGACCGGCCTCCAAAAGACATTTCACGGCATATTCAGAAAGTCCTGTAGCCTCGGCTATCTCTTTCTGTGTCAGTCCATCGCGATGATCACGCAGAAGCGCGAGGATTCCGTATCTCACCAGCAGACGGGAAGCCTGGAAGACTATCGGCCCGAAAGCGATGAACTCGGCCATCCGCTGTGCCTCCCTGGCGGTGTACTGGTCTTTCGTGTACCTTTTTTCGAGTTCGGGAAACAGGTCCATCTACTTAAGGTTTAGCGGGTTGTCTCTCAAATATGTCTCCACGGCAACGATCTGCTCGTAGAACGGATTGTCCTCCACGAACTTAGGGGCGATCGCACGGACATCGTCATAGACCTTCCTTGAGGTCGGAGCGAGTTTGCCGGCGATTCCAAGGCAGTCAACGGCCTGGGCCAAAGCTATGAAATGGATGGCGAAGACCTGATAGGTGTTGTCGATAACACGCTTCGTGAGCAAGGCCGTATTGGTTCCCATACTCACAATATCCTGATTATCATTATTGTTCGGGATGCTGTGAACATAGTTCGGCATTGCGAGTGTCTGACATTCGGCCGTAGTCGAGGTGGCCGTGAACTGGCACGCCTGCATTCCGTAGTTGAGTCCGAGAGTTCCCATATTCAAAAATGGAGGAAGGATTCCGTTGATTCGGTCGTGGAAGAGGTAGTTAAGCTGGCGCTCGGCAGTCATCGCCATCCTGACCGTGGCTATCTTCACCTTGTCCTCCTCCAGGGAGATGTAGTCCCCGTGGAAGTTGCCTCCGTGGAAGACATTCTTCGCCTCATAATCCACTATAGGATTGTCACAGGCGGAGTTAAGTTCCTCCTCAAGCACCCTGTGGGCATTCGCGAACGTCTCATAGACAGGCCCCAAGATCTGCGGTGTACACCTCAACGAATAGTAAGCCTGAACCTTGTGGTCGAATGTGTCCTCAGAGGCGTGACCGTTGTCGTAAAGGTCGTGCTCACGCTTGCGCAGACAGCCGCTCCCCTCGGAGAGTTGCCTCATACGCCTGGCGATCACCTGTTGTCCTTCGTGACGGCGGACCTCGTTAAGTTCCTCTGACATAAGGTCATCGAACGACGAGGCGATCTCGTTCATCATCACGGAAGCCAAAGTTGCCCAGTCCAAAAGCCTTTCGGCGTAGATCTGGTTGACAATGCCGATTCCGGTCATAAAGGACGTGCCGTTGGAGATTGACAGTCCTTCTCGAATATGAATCTTAAACGGCTCCAAGCCATTCTCTCTCAATACCTCCGCGGACGGATGCCACTCACCTTTGTAATGAACCTTTCCCTCGCCGATCATACAAAGAGCCATATGTGCCAGCTGAACCAAGTCACCGCTCGCTCCGACACTGCCGTGTTGAGGGATGAACGGGAATATGTTCCTGTCGATCATCTCCACCAGAAGCTTGACCAAATCGGGATGCACTCCCGAACGTGCCTGAAGGAAGGTTCCCAGACGGGCGATCATCGCCGCCTTGACGTAGATGTCATCCAAAGGGTCGCCGGCACCTGTGGAATGGCTCCTGATGATGTTGTACTGAAGATCCTTCAAGTACTTGTCATCCACCCTCCACTGCGCCATCGGGCCGAAGCCCGTGTTGATGCCATAGATCACCTTCTCGGAGGCGAACTCTTTCAGAAACTCGTAGCAAGCCTCGACCTCCGTCATAGGAAGATCATCCAGAACGATCTTCTTATCATTGAATATCACTTCTTCAGCCCAATTTAAGCTGAGCGCGGACTTTCCTTTCATATCCGAAACCGATGGTTATAACCAACTTTGAACAATAGTTTGTAAAATTACTAAAATTATTGCTCAAACTACGAAAAAAGTGGGAACCTCCTCCAAGGAAAGTTCCCACATACTCAATTATCCTATGAAAAAACTAAAATGCGTACCTGACACCGACGCCCAGAGAAAACGGTCCGTCACCTCTGACCCCACCGTCACCGAACATCAACCTCGGACGGAAGTCAACGGAAAGTTGAAGAGGGAAGCTGAAGGTGTACTCAAGACCGACATTGCCGACAAATCCAGCGTAGACAGTGTTCTCGTCATCACTATTCTTCCACAATGCGACACTCGCGCCCGGGCCTGCATAGAATCCCCAAGTCCCGACGGACGTCCAATTTGGTTGAATAATCATAAAGTTATAGATACCGTCAACGTGAAATGAGCTTGTGCTGAATCCATTGTCAAGGCCGAGGCCAAACTCAAGGAAATCAGCGCCTCTGGAAACGTAGTTCTCATAGCTGACATCAACTCCATAGTTGCCGAGCCTGCCACCTATGGACTTAGGTTGCGCAAGAGCGACCGCGGCGGAGCTGACGAGTACAGCGATAATCAATAAAGCCTTTTTCATAACCTAAAAATTAATGAAATTTAACAAGGCTTATGACATCTACAAAAACTATACTAAACCAGAGAATCCCATAAAGGCCATAGCGAGGATTCCAGCGGTGATAAGGGCTATCGGAATGCCTTTGAACGGCTTAGGGACATCATTTAAATCGAGGTGCTCACGAAGGCCGGCGAACAGCACGAGGGCCATTCCATAGCCTACGGCGGTGGCGAAGGCATACACAACGGACTCGCCGAGGTTCAGCATATGGGCCGGACCACCGAAAGCGAACTCCTTAGTGACCACGTTGAGAGCCACACCAAGCACGGCGCAGTTAGTGGTGATCAGAGGCAGGAATATTCCAAGAGCCTGGTAAAGGGACGGGCTGATTTTCTTCAGCACGATCTCGACCATCTGCACCAAAGCGGCGATTACAAGGATGAATGCGATGGTCTGCAGGAACTGGAGGTTGAAGGCCACCAGAAGATACTGGTTGATGAGATATGTCACCAAAGTCGCGAGGGTGATCACGAAGCACACCGCGCCGGCCATACCGGTCGCCGTGGAAATCTTGTTGGAGACACCCAGGAACGGACACGTGCCCAGAAACTGGGCCAGCATAATGTTATTGACGAATATCGCCGAGATTATGATAAGGAAATATTCCATAACTTAGTTCTTTTTAGCGATTTTGTTGAACAGGACCATAAGATAGCCGAGGGCGAGGAACGCTCCCGGAGCCATCACGAACGCGAGCATTCCATCTCCGGAGATGAACTTGAAGCCGAAGATGGAGCCGCTGCCCAGAATCTCGCGCACGATTCCCAGAACAGTCAGCGAAAGGGTGAAGCCCAGACCTATTCCAAGTCCGTCCAAGGCGGAGTCAAGGATTCCGTTCTTGTTGGCAAAGGCCTCGGCGCGTCCAAGTACGATACAGTTCACCACGATGAGCGGGATAAACAGACCAAGGGTGGCGTACATAGCCGGAGTGTAGGCCTGCATCGCGAACTGGAGGATGGTCACGAATGTCGCGATCACCACGATATAGACAGGAATATGCACCTTGTCCGGAACCACCGGAGCGATCGCCGAGATGGCTATGTTGGAAAGCACCAGGACGAATAGCGTGGCGAGACCCATACTCATACCGTTGATGGCCGAAGTCGTGGTCGCCAGTGTAGGGCACATACCCAAAAGCAGGACAAAAGTAGGGTTTTCCTTCAGGAAACCTTTTGTGAAAAGATTCAGTTTATTGCCGCTCATAGCCTATTCTCCTTTGATTGAATTGAAAGCCTTGACCGCATTGTCCACAGCCAGGGAATACGCCCTGGAGGTGATTGTGGAAGCAGTGATCGCGTCCACGTCGCCACCGTCCTTCTTGACTGTCAGACTCTTTGAGGCAGGGTCGAAGCCTTTGAACTGGTTCATAAACTTCTCGTCGGTGTTGCACTTGGCTCCAAGTCCAGGAGTCTCATTGTGGGACAGGACGGAAGTGTTGTAGACAACCCCGTCGGCGGTGATGCCGACCATCAGGACGAGCGGGCCGCCGAAACCTACAGAGGTAGACTTCACGGCGTAGGCCACCGGAACGCCATCCTTGGTGCTGACATAATATTCAGAAGCCTGTCCTCCGACCTCGATCGGCTTGGCCTCGGAGAGTTCGCCTCCCTCAGGAAGCACTGCTCCGATGGAGGCCTTGAGGATGTCAGCGTTGGCCTTTGCGATCGGCTCGGCTGTCAGGGCGTACATTCCGCCAAGAAGTGCGGAGCAGACGAGGCTGACGACTGTCAGGCAGACCACCATCGTGGTGAGATTTGATTTTACAGCCATAACCTATGCCCTCCCGTATTTTTTCTGATGGAACCACTTGTTCAGGAGCGGAACCGTCGAGTTCATTATAAGAATCGCGAAGCTCATTCCTTCTGGATAAGAACCGAAATATCTGATCATCAAGGTGATGAAACCTATTCCCACACCGAAGATGATTCCGCCTTTCGTGCTCATAGGAGAGGTCACATAGTCGGTTGCCATAAAGCAGGAACCGAGCAGAAGACCACCGGTGAGAAGGTTGAAGACAGGGTCAGTGAACTGGGTAGGATCCGCGAGCCAGAAGATGCAGGAGACAGCGGCCACGGTTCCAATGATGGAAAGGGTGATCCACGGCTTGATGACCTTGCGGACAAGCAGATAGATGAATCCGATCAGGATCGCGACGGCGCTTGCCTCACCGGCCGATCCACCGATGTTCGCGAAGAGCATCTGTGAATATGAAAGGCCGTTCTGCGCGATTATGTCCGTGGCGGAAAGTCCTTTCATAAGTCCCTCATTGACAATGCCGAGAGGTGTCGCTCCGGTGATCGCGTCCGCTCCGAAAAGACCTCCCGGAATCGTCCAGTTGGTCATATAGGTAGGGAACGAGATCAGCAGGAACACACGGCCGACGAGAGCCGGGTTGAAGACATTCTGTCCGAGACCACCAAAGGTCATCTTGGCGATTCCGATGGCGACCACAGCGCCGATGAACACAACCCACCAAGGAGTCGTGGCCGGAAGGTTGAGAGCCAGCAGGATGCCGGTCACAGCGGCAGACCAGTCACCGACCGTGGACGGTGCCTTAAGCAGATATTTAGTGATCAAATACTCCAACGCCACGCAGGAGATGACGCTGACAGCCAGAACCAGCAGCTCGGCAAGGCCGTAGAACACGACCGAGACCACAACGGCTGGAATCAAGGCGATCACGACATCCCTCATCAAGACCGGAGTAGTGGTCTTGGAATGAAGGTGCGGAGATGGTGAAACCAACAATCTTTCCATATTCTTAAACAGTTTTTGCTTTTGCGGCTTCCGCGGCGGCCTTTGCGGCTGCGGCGCGAGCCCTCATTATTCCCATAACCTGACCTCTCGCAATACTGATGATGTCCAGCAGCGGAATATAGGAAGGACAGGTGTAAAGACAGCATCCGCACTGGATGCAGTCCTGAACGGCGTTGGCCTCAAGCTCGTCCGTGTTGCCGGCCTTGGCGAGACGGTAGAGCAGGAACGGTTCCAGGCCCATAGGGCAGGCGTCCGCGCATTTTCCGCAACGGATGCAATGGCCTTCCGGATGCCTCTTGGTCTGCTCCTCGGTAAGGAAAAGCAGGGCTCCGGTTCCCTTAAGGGTGGCAGCGTCAAGATTGGCGATGGCCTTGCCCATCATAGGGCCTCCGCTGATGACCTTGGCGGCGTTCTCAGGAACACCTCCGAGGTAGTCGATGATGTAACGGAGCGGAGTCCCGACCCTGACAAGCAGGTTGGCCTGCTTAGGGAAGCACTCACCTGTCACAGTCACAGAGTTGTCGATCAACGGTTTGTTCTTCTGCACCGCGTCATAGACAGCAAGTGCCGTGGCGACGTTCTGGACGACCGCGCCCACGTCGATAGGCAGTCCACCGGACTTGACCTGACGGTGCATCACAGCGTCAATCAGCTGCTTCTCACCACCTTCAGGATATTTCTTCATCAAAGGGAGCACCTCGATTCCATCGAACTTCGATGACTTGCCCTTCAATTCCGCAAGCACTTTCTGAATATGCCCGATCGCCTCCGGCTTGTTGTCCTCGATGGCGATCGTGGCGCTTGCCACGCCGAGAGCCTGCTTGATCAGAGCGGTTCCCACAACGACCTGTTCCCCTTTCTCAAGAAGGGTACGGAAGTCGGACGTGAGGTATGGCTCGCACTCGCAGCCGTTGATTATCAACATCTCGCACTTCTTTCCTGGAGGCGGGGTAAGTTTCACATGGGTAGGAAAGGTCGCTCCGCCGAGTCCCACGACTCCGCCGAGACGGATCTTCTCGATGATGGCCTTGCCGTCATCCGGGATCTCGGTCACGAGAGTCTCCGAACGGTCTATGCCTTCAGCCCAATCGTCACCCTCGACGGCGATCTCGACATAGGTCTGGGTGTTGCCGGCGAGATCCTTGCGCGGGCCGATCGACTTCACGGTTCCGGAAACGGAAGAGTGGATGAAAGCGGACACGAATCCGCCCGGCTCGGCGATAGGCTGGCCGACCTTTACCTTGTCACCGACAGCGACAACCGGCTTTGCCGGAGCGCCGATGTGCTGTGCAAGGGAAATATACACTGTCCCTGGCAGCGGAAGAGCCTCGATGGCGCAATCGCGCGAGATCTTGGCATCATTCGGATGCACTCCTCCGATTGAGAATGTTCTGTTAGCCATTGTTCTGTTCCTCCTTCTTTACAGCGGCAGCAGCGGCGGCAGCGGCCTCTCTTGCCTTTTTCTGACGTTCCTGGACACGGGCCTTCACGGCATCCTTGTCCAGCGGCTTAGGGAAATTCACTCCGATGATGGCGCCTGTAGGGCACATCGCCTCGCACTCACGGCAAAGCTTGCACTTGGTGAAATCAATGTAAGCCACATTGTTCTCCACCGTGATCGCATCGTGGGTACAGGTCTTGGCGCAGATTCCACAACCTATGCAGCCGGCGGAGCAAGCCTTCTTCACGGCAGGACCTTTGTCCTTGTTCACGCAGGACACGTACAACCTCATTCCGCGAGGACCTTTCGCCCTCAACTCGATGATGGACTTAGGGCAAGCCTTCACACAGGCACCGCAGGCGGTACACTTCTCCTGGTTCACGACCGGAAGTCCGGTCTCCGGATCCATAGACAAGGCCCCGAACTGACAGGCGGCAACGCAGTCCCCGCAGCCGAGACATCCGAACGCGCAGCCCGTGTCCCCGGCGTAGAGGGCGGCCTTGACCTTGCAGGAGGCCGTGCCGTCATATTCATTGGTCCTCGGTCTGGCGGCGCAGGTTCCGCCGCAGCGCACCACAGCCACCATCGGCGCCTTCTCCTTGACCTCGTAGCCAAGGATCGCGGCAACCTTCTTCATTGTCTCATTGCCTCCGACAGGACAATAGTTGTTGTCCAGATTCGGGGCCTTCACCGCAGCCTCCGCGAACGCGTGGCATCCGGCGAAACCACAACCTCCGCAGTTCGCTCCCGGCATAGCCTTCTCAACCTCCTCTATGCGTGGGTCTTCCTCCACCTTGAACCGCTGCGCGACAAGGTAAAGGGCCAACGCCAGCAGGAGGCCAAGGCCCGTGATGACTGCGATGGTCCAGATGATTGTTGTTGTCATAAAGCCAAATAAAAGCTAATTAATTAGTTATTTCCGAATATAAAACACATACCCCTCCGCAAGATGGTTCCTGCAAAGGTAAAGTATGAGGTAATACACAGCAATGCCCCCGATCGAAACCAACCCGCTGGCCAGTTCACCGAAGCCAATATATGACAAAGATAACACTAAAATCAGTAATATCACCAAAGGAATCACATAAGAAAGCAAGACAGCCTTGAGTCCCATCTTCCTCGCAAGGCAGACTTCGACCTCCTGACCTATTGAATATGACCGATCTCCATAGACAGGAACGTCCACGATCTTCTTTTTGGACTCCGCTGCCCCGCAAAGACCGGCCGCGTGACAGGCCGAGCAGGCGGATTCGGATACAATCTGGACCGAGACCTTGTCCTTTCCGACCGACACTATCATACCTTTATGTGAGACTTCTCCGGTTGCCATCTGTCATTCGATTGAAGAAAACGGATGCTTAAGTTCGTTACAGCTTTTCAAACGTCCCTGGACCTGTCCCACCTTCAGCGGAGCTGAGAACCAGACCGGAATCCTGTTGTCATCGTCCGAGAACCATCCGTAAAGGTCGGAATCACCTGAGAAGACTTCTCCGGAGACAACCTCGAAACTGAATTTGAGGCATCTGACAGTACCGATCCCGTCCACGCTTTTGTTCTCCTTGCCCAAGTACCTGAAATGCAGGGTATAGACATCGTCATCAACCGCAAATGTCATCGGATAGTCGCCGCCTTCCTTGAGTTTTGTGACATCGATATTACGCAGGACATAGTACATAAGCGGAATATCGTGGGTGCACTTGTCCAACGGCAGGGTAGCAGAGAACTCGCCTTTCCTTGAATTGCTCAGGGAAGCGTTGATCTGCCCGTTACCGTCAGGTGTACGGGTATATGAATACAGATTCGTGCAGGTATATTTTCCCTCTCTGGCGAACCTCGTGAACTTCATCGGCTCCAATCCGTCACGGGTGAACCAAGAGTCAAGTTCCTCCTTCACGCGGAAGAATTTCTCGTAAAACTTCTGTGTCTTCCCAGTCAATGACGCGTGAAAGACCTTCCGTCCGTTCAAGACCGTGGTGTCAACCCGGAGTGTGGCCTGGGCCACGTCCGCGTTGATGATCCCCCATTTGTAATGGATGGTGAAAACCAGATTCTCGCCTCCCTTGAATGCCAGACTCTCCTCGCTTAGTTTCTTTACCGGAATGCATTTTCCCTCACCGCCGGCGTATGCCGCCGCGGACGACAGGATGAATATGGCGGCCAAAGCGCCGAAGAGTCTTGTCGGTTTCATCAGAATTCAGTGTTATTGTCAAACTCGTTGTTCATCGCGGAATTCATCGCCGACTCGGTGCCGCCCATCGACTCCGCCACCGCTGTCAATGATTCTCCCGGCTCCACAAAGCGAACCTGCTCAGCCTTGAACAACATATCTATGTCACATACCTCGCCGTTACGGTGCTTGGCGATGATGATCTGTGTGGTCTCCTTTCCGCCCGGTGTCTCGGCAAGTCCAAGATAGTCAGGGCGATGGATGAATATTACCATATCGGCATCCTGTTCTATTGAACCGGACTCACGAAGGTCGCTCAACTGAGGTTTTCCGTTGCTTCCCTGACGCTTCACGGCATCACGGGACAACTGGGACAGAGCGATGATCGGGACATTCAGTTCCTTTGCAGTGGCCTTCAACGTTCTGGAGATCGCGGCGACTTCCTGCTCACGCATTCCACGGAGCTCGGTAGGTCCTTGGATCAGCTGCAGGTAATCCACAATCACCAGCTGTACCCCTTTGGACTTCACAAGCCTCTTGATCTTGGTCCTGAACTCCATCAACGGGATGCTTGGAGTGTCATCTATGTAGAGAGGGGCTTTCGTCAAGGCCGCAAGCTTGGTCTCGAGCTGCTGCCACTCCCACGGTTCCAGCTTGCTTCCTCCCTTCAGCTTGTCGGCCGGAAGACCGGACTCAGTCGTCATAAGTCGCATAACGAGCTGGAGCGCCGACATCTCCAGTGAGAACACGGCCACCGGTCTATGGTAGTCAACGGCCGCGTTTCTGGCCAGATTAAGGGCGAACGCCGTCTTTCCGACGGAAGGCCTGGCCGCAAGGATGATAAGGTCGGATTTCTGCCAGCCGCGGGTTACCCTGTCAAGGGACTGATAGCCGGAAGGGACACCGTTGAGACCGGACTTGTCCTGATTAGCCTCTATCTCCTTCATCGCCTCGTTGATCACCGAGCCGATGTCCTGCAATTCCTTCTTCTGGCTGTTCTGGATGGCGTTGTAGATCTTGGTCTGAGCCTGATCGATCAAGTCGTCAACCTTCACGGAATCATCGTATGACTGCTTGAGAATCTCATACGCGGCCGTGATCAGATCCCTCTGGATGCTCTTCTGCTTCAGGATGCGGACATAGTACTCGATGTGCGCCGCGGCCCCTACTTTCTCGGAAAGCCCTGCCAGCGCCACAGGACCTCCCACCGCCTCAAGGTTTCCCTTGTCCCGAAGCTTGGTGCTTGTGGTGATGATGTCAACGGACATATGCTCGTTCACAAGCTCGGTCATAGCCTCGAAAATCATCCTGTGGCGAGGATCATAGAAGCAAGACGCGGAAAGTTCCTCAAGCGCCGTGTCCACAGCCGAGGGTTCTATAAGCATAGCGCCAAGGACAGCCTCTTCGACTTCAAGAGCTTGAGGCGGTTTGTTTCCCATCTCAAGCCCAAGTGTGTCAAGATTGACTGCCTTAGCCTTTTTTCTGGTTGTTTTTCCAGTCTGGTCAGGCATATAGTCCGAAGTTGAATATTGACCTATTCAAAGTCTGGATTGACGATGATCCTGCCGCAATGCTCGCAGATGATGAGCTTCCTGTTGGAGGCGATGTCCACGAGACGCTGTGGAGTGATGGTGTTGAAGCATCCTCCGCAAGAGTCACCATTATAGACAGAAACGACGGCGAGATGGTTGTGAACGCTCGCGCGGATGCGGTCGTAGGCGCTCATAGTCCTCGGGTCGATCTTCTTCGCGCAATCCTCCCTGACGGCCCTAAGCTTCTTCTCATCCTTGGAAGTGGATTCGACAATCGTCGCAAGTTCCTCTTTCTTGGCCTTAAGGTCATCGTTACGGACGGCGATATAGTCCTTCAAAGACTCGATGTCCTCCTTCTTCTCGGCGATGGCCGCCTTTGTGTCATTAATGTTCTTCTGAGCGATCTGACGAAGAAGTCCCTGATTCTCAATCTCCTTGTTGATGGAGTCGTACTCACGGCTGTTTGAGATGTCGTTCAACTGCTGCTGGTACTTGTCGATCTGGGTGTCGCAATCGACGATGTTCTGCCTGTTCTCGGCGATCGTCTGGTTGTAAGCCTCGATGACAGCGGCATCCTGAGCCTGACGGGCCTTCAGGTCAGCTATCTCGTTCTCAAGAGCCTCGACCTCTGACGGGAGCTCGCCGCGCATCTGCATAATCTTGTCAATCGCGGAGTCAGCTTCCTGAAGGGCGTAGAGTGTCTTAAGCTTTTCCTCAACGCTGATTTCAGAGTCAGCGAAATTCTTCTGGAGAGAGACGAACGTCTCCCTCTGGTCTATCGGGGTCTCGACTTTCTTGATTTTTTTAGTTGCCATATAGCTATCTGACTAATAATAATATACCGGATTACTTGTCTCCAGCCTCACGCTGGTATAGACTGCAAAGTTAGGAAAATTTTTCCTTAACAGAGAAAATAATATTTCCACAATCTCCACTTCCCCTTCAAAATGGCCTATGTCTATGACCATAAAATCCTTAGTGGTGAAGAAATGATGATAGGAAATGTCGCCGCACAGGTAGGCCTGAGCGCCGGCTTCCCGGGCGTTCCCGATCAACGATCCTCCGGAGCCGCCGCACATCGCGACACGGCTGACCGGCACATCGGGAATATGCGAGCAACGGACGACCTTGAGGCCGAACTTCGATTTGACATATTCAATGAACTCAACGCCAGCCATTGGCTCCGGAAGGTTTCCGACCGCACCGAGCCCATAGCCGCCCGGTTCCTCGTCAAGAATCCGGATATCCTTGAGTTCCAACCGTCTGGCCATAGCCCCGCTGACTCCGCCAAGCACCTTGTCTGCGGTTGTGTGCGCGGCATAGACAGCGATTCCCGCGGCGGCGGCCTTCAACACGGCAAGCCCCACCGGATCCTCCGGGGAAATTTTCTTTATGCCTCCGAATATCAAAGGATGATGCGTCACGATCATATCCGCGCCGCACTCCACAGCCTCGTCCACGAGCCCGGCCGTGCAGTCGAAACCGAGCAGGATCCCGTGCACCTCCTGCTCCGGTGAACCGATGATAAGACCGCTGTTGTCCCAGTTTTCCTGAATGGACAGCGGAGCGAAAGACTCAATGACGGCAGTGATGTCCTTAACTTTCATATTCACAAGGATTTCTTCACATCCACAAGCTGTCTGCGGATCTCCTTCAGGCTGTCCAAGGCCTTCACCCGGCCATCGACCTTCTTCCTGTCCGCGGCCATCTTCTTCGCGGCGCCCTCAAGCGTCAGCCCCTGCTCCTTGACGAGCAGGTGGATCTGCTTCAGGCAATCCAGATCATCGGCCGTGAAAAGACGGTTGCCCTTCGCGTTCCTTTTCGGCTTGATGTACTTCGGAAACGAATTGGACCAGAACCTCACAAGGGAAGTGCTCTCCCCAAGGATGTCCGCGACCTCTCCGATTGTGTAATATAATTTTTCCATACCTATGACAAGTTTAAATATTATTAATCAATCCATTGACTGTCCGGTGTTCACGGACATAAACAACATTCTCATATAGTCGTCCGGGCTGATCGAGGCGAACAGATAGTTCAGCGGATCCAGCCTCAGCGTGTCCTTCAGCACCTCATAGTGAAGATGCGGGGCGAAAGAGTTTCCCGACATCCCGACCTGACCTACCTGCTGCCCCCGAGTCACTTTCTGCCCTTTCGAGACACGGGTGTTCTCAAGATGGGCATAGCGGGTCTGGTAACCGTTGCCGTGATCGACAACCACAACATTTCCAAGACCTTTGGATGAATGCGTGACCTCTTTCACTGTTCCGTCAGAGGCCGCGAGCACAGGCTCACCCTGCTGCGAGATCAGGTCCAGACCTCCGTGAAACACAGACACCTTATAGAAAGGGTTTATCCTGTCTCCGAGCGAGGCCCCGGTCCTGGCATAAGAGAAGCCACGCAACGGATTGGTCATCGGAGGCAGGCTGTCCCTGTCACCGGAGAGGACCTCCATTATTCTCCGGAAATTCGCCTCCACCCTGTCGGAAGCGTCAGACAGGACATCCAGCCTTTTCCGGGTATATTCAACAATGTCCTTGTCACGCACGGAATCCGCATCTGAAAGAATGCTCTCCGAATAGATGTTGCCGAGGTCCGGAGCGTTGGAGTTGAAAAGGCGATGGTAGATCTCGTCATCCTTGATCTTCAATCCGTCAAGGACATCCCCCACGAGTTCCTCCTTGGCGGCCAGATCCTTATACATCTGCCGGTACATCTGGTTCTCTCTCTTCAGCCTGCGCTCGGAATCCGTGCTGACGACAAGCGAGAAGACCACATAATAGACAACGGCCAGCGAGGCCGTCACCAGAAAATATTTCAGAGCCTTTCCCAGAATATTCCACACGGAATGGGTGACCTTGCGGAACTCCATCCTGGTCTTGTCAAACTCGTATCTCACATTCCTTCCCATCGTCCCTCCGCTTTAACGCCGCCTGACACTGAAGGAATGGCGTGAGGACGAAGTCCCCGACTCATCCTCCCTCATCCTCACCATCGCTGAATATTCCCGCGGGGACATTGACAGATCCAGATAGTTGGCCGGATTGACTTTCTGTCCCTTATAGACTACCTCGTAGTGGAGGTGCGGGCCGCTGGAGCGTCCTGATTTCCCGCTCTCGGCGATGCAGTCGCCCCTCTTCACTTTCATCCCCTCAATGACCTTTACAGAGTTAAGGTGGGCATAGATTGTCTTGTAGCCGAACCCGTGGTCTATCGTGATTGAGTTGCCGTAGCCGAAGAACTCGAATTTCACCGACTCCACGACACCGTCGCCGGTGGCATAGACCGGATTGCCGATCTTCATCGCAAAATCAAGCCCGGTATGCATCTTGGCATTGCCGGTGAAAGGATCCGACCTGTAACCGAACCTGCTGGACAGGTGGTACTTGGACTCATCCGGAACCACCGGAGGGATCGCGGGGATGCAGGATGCCATATCTCCGGCCGTCTTTGACACAGAAGCGACCTCGTCGAAGGATTTGCTCTGCACATAGGTCTTGCGTGTCAGGCGATCAATCCGGACGACGGTGTTCTTGAGCCTGTCGTCCGGCTCAAGGCCGTCAAGGAACGAATACCTGTCCACTCCCCCGATGCCGGCGTTCCTCACCTCGGCGGGGATCTCATTCATTCCGAATATGGACCTGTAGATGTCGTCATCCCTTACCCTCAGAGCCTCGAGAGTCTCCTCATAGCGGTCCAGTTTGGTGTTCATAAGGTCAATCTTGGCATCCCAGCGGGCGTGTTCGGCCTTGAGGAACACTGTCTTCGGAAGATCATATCCAAGGACAGAGGTGAACAGCCACAGGTACAGCACGGCCATCGCCACGCTGCCTACGAACAAAAGTATTCCCTTGAAGACTTTCGACTTCAAGGACACCTCCTTTATCTCATATAATAAGGTCTCCGGATTGAGAATATACTTTCCCATAACTTACAAATATACCCTTTTTTGCGATATATCCCGAAAAATGTTATAATTTTGCCAATTCCGTGCCTTTCTGAACGAGAAATCCGGAAGGGAACGGGAGAATATTCACGAATTAATTGATTTTTAGATATGTACACCGCTAAAGAGATTCGACAGCAATTTTTGGACTTCTTCGCATCCAAGGGACACACGATTGTGCCGTCCGCCCCGATGGTGATCAAGAACGACCCGACGTTGATGTTCACGAACGCCGGAATGAACCAGTTCAAGGACATATTCCTCGGCAACTCAGTGCCTAAGATGAAAAGGGCGACCGACTCGCAGAAATGTCTGAGAGTCAGCGGAAAGCATAATGACCTTGAGGCAGTGGGGCACGACGGAAGGCATCACACGATGTTCGAAATGCTGGGCAACTGGAGCTTCGGGGACTATTTCAAGGCAGAGGCCATCAGCTGGGCCTGGGAACTGCTGACGGAGGTCTATAAGATCGACAAGTCAAAGCTCTACGCGACTGTGTTCGAGGGCTCGGCGGAAGACGGGACCGCTCTCGACGAGGAGGCTAAGCAGGCGTGGATGAAGCTGATGCCTGCCGACCACATCATCCTTGGCAACAAGCACGACAACTTCTGGGAGATGGGCGACACGGGTCCTTGCGGACCTTGCAGCGAGATCCACATCGACCTGCGTCCGGACG
>ERZ1026868.852-NODE-852-length-17267-cov-10.724378_pt1 | contig 17267 bp, 10 predicted proteins | sample MGYA00380164_ERZ1026868 | MGnify/ENA primary metagenome ERZ1026868 (study PRJEB33269, sample SAMEA4719800) | human gut metagenome | biome: human-associated habitat; feature: organic feature; material: feces | place: Cameroon | collected 2013-10 ... | reverse complement strand
AACAGACCATCCTCAGTGGTCAGGGCGAGCAGCACATCAATGTCTGCAAGTGGCGCCTGGAGAACGAGTTCGGTGTGAAGGTCGTTATGTTCGCTCCGAAGATCCCTTACCGTGAGACCATCACGAAGGTCGCCACAGCCACCTACCGTCACAAGAAGCAGTCAGGTGGAGCCGGCCAGTTCGGCGAGGTCTCCATCCTCATTTGCCCTATCGTTGAAGGCGTTCCGTTCACGAACAAGTTCAAGATTGACGGCAAGGATGTTGTCCTCAACGTCAAGACCAAGGAAGAGTTCGACCTCGAATGGGGCGGAAGGCTTGAGTTCTACAACTGCGTTGTCGGTGGAGCCATCGACGCGCGCTTCATGCCGGCCATCCTCAAGGGACTCAATGACAAGATGACCGAGGGCCCTCTCACCGGTTCTTATGCCCGTGACATCAGAGTCTTCGTCTATGACGGTAAGATGCACCCGGTTGACTCCAATGAAATCTCCTTCATCCTCGCCGCGCGCAACGCCTTCAAGGAGGCCTTCCGCAACGCCGGTCCGAAGATTATGGAGCCTATCTACAATGTCGAGATCCTGACTCCGGCCGACTATATGGGAGCTTGTATGTCAGACCTTCAGAACAAGAGGGCGCTCATCGAGGGTATGAGCTCTGACAAGGGCTTCTCAGTCCTTAAGGCTCGTGTTCCGCTCGCTGAACTTTACCGCTACTCCACAACTCTCAGCTCCCTGACATCAGGCGCGGCGACGTTCACGATGACATTCGCTGACTATCAGCCTGTTCCTGGTGACGTTCAGACCAAGCTTCTTGCCGAGTACGCCGCTCAGGAGAAGGAAGAGGAGTAGTAGCCCCCGACCTTTATGGTCCATAATTAAAGAATATTCAGCCCTCCTTTCCGGTATCGCTGCCGGAGGGGAGGGTTGTTCTTAAAATTAGTCGCCTCAGAATTCTGAGCATAGATTACCTGATTGAATATATTCATTTATGAAAAAGACATTCTTCTCCCTGATTGCGGCTCTGTTGCTGCTCTCATCCTGCGAGGTTCATCATTTTATGACCGACGCTTCCTATCGTGCCACGGTTGAGGCTGATCTGAACAAAAGGTTGCGGCCGGAGCGTCTGCAAGCTTTCTTTGCGGTTGACAAGGACAAGAAATGCCTGACGGAGTCCAACGGCTTTGTCAGCGACCTCTATCTGACGACCGAAGAACTGGAGGCTTTGGAGTTTCTCTATGCCTATATGCCTCTTGCGGACGTGACAGATTACAGCACAGACTATTACCTCCAGAATATTCGTTCGTCCTTCGCCGCCCGCAAGGAGATGGGGTGGAATGTCCCGGAAAGGGTTTTCAGGCATTTTGTGCTGCCGATCAGGGCGAACAATGAGAACCTTGACACCTCAAGGGTCGCTTTCTACCGTGAGTTGAAGCCACGGGTGGAAGGAATGAATATGAAGGATGCCATTCTGGAAGTGAATCATTGGTGTCACGAGAAGTTGACCTACAAGCCATCCGATGCCCGTACCCTGTCCCCGCTTTCTTCGATGAGAAGCTCGTTGGGGCGTTGCGGAGAGGAGTCCACGTTCGCTGTGGCGGCTCTTAGGGCGGTCGGGATTCCTGCCCGTCAGGTTTACACTCCTCGTTGGGCGCACACGGATGACAACCACGCCTGGGTTGAGGCCTGGGCTGACGGAGAATGGTACTTCCTTGGTGCCTGCGAGCCGGAGCCTGTCCTGAATCTTGGCTGGTTCAATTCCCCGGCCAGCCGAGGGCTTTTGATGCACACAAGGGTTTTCGGAAACTATGACGGTCCGGAGGAAAAGGTTATGGTCGGTCCTAACTTCACGGAAATCAATCTGATTGACAATTACGCCAAAACCGCCCGAGTGGATTTTACGGTTGTGGATGAGAACGGTTCTCCGGTTGACAGCGCATTGGTTGATTTCAAAATCTACAACTATGCCGAGTTCTATCCCGCTCTTTCAAAATACACTGACGCTCAGGGTCGTACATTCCTGACCGCAGGAATGGGGGATATGATGGCCTGGGCCTCGAAGAATGGCAAGTATGGCTATTCAAAAGTCTCTTTTGGCAAGGACACCGAGGTTAAGATCACGATTTCCGATCAGCATTCCTTTGATCCTCAGTCAATGATGATAGTACCGCCGCCGGAGACCGCGAATATTCCTGAGGTCACTCCCGAGCAACGTGCTGAGAATGACAGGCGTTTCGCTCTGGAGGACAGTATCCGAAAGGCTTATATGGCCACATTCGTTGCCACGGACAGTTCTGAGAAAGGAAGGCTTCTGGCGTTTTCCGCCGGCAATCACGAAGTGATCGAAAAGTTCTTGGATGATCATTCGGACGCAAGGGCTCTTGATCTTCTCAAATCCTTGAGCAATAAGGATATGATCGATGTGACGAGGGTTATTCTGGATGACAGCTACAATGCTTCTGATGCCATTCTCTGCCCGAGAGTCGAGAACGAGTTCCTTAGTCCTTACAAGTCGTTCTTTGCTGGTCGCTTCGGCGCTGAACTGTCAAGGGAGGAGCTATCTGTTCCTTCTAACCTGATCAAATGGGTTCAGGACAGCATCACCGTGCTGCGTGACCCTAAGGCTTGGAGCATTCCGATGTCTCCGATTGGCATTTATAGGGCTCGGATGGCGGACATTCGCTCCAGGAATATATTCTTTGTCGCTCTCGCAAGGACTCTCGGGATTGACGCGCGCAAGGATCCTGTGACCGGGAAAATTCAGTATAGGGCTGACGGTCAGTGGGTTGATGTGGATTTCGAAGCTTCCTCACAGGTTGTGGCTCCGACCGGGAAGCTGGTCCTGAACTACGAGCCTACGGCTATCCTTGCCAATCCTGGCTACTATTCCCATTTCACTGTCAGCAAGATAGAGAACGGCCGCACAAAGCTGCTTTCCTTCGATGAAGGTCAGGTGGATATGGGCGGAGGCGTCAGCTGGGCGAATATATTCAAGAAAGGAACTTCGCTCGATGTCGGTGATTATGTGCTTGTCAGCGGCAACCGTCTTTCCGACGGCAGCGTGCCGGTCACGATGCAGCAGTTCTCCGTCAAAGAGGGCGAGACCACTACTCTTGATCTCCGCATCACCATTCCGGAGGATAAATTGTCCGTGATAGGTTCGTTCGACGCGGAGACAAAGTATAAGGTGGAAGCTGATTCTGAGCCAGTTTCGGTTCTTTCGACCACCGGCCGCGGATTCTATGTGATCGGTTTCTTGACCCCTCGTCAAGAACCGTCCGTTCACGCCGTCAACGACATCATTGCGGCGAAGGCGAAGCTGGAGGCCTGGAATCGTCCGATCCTGCTTCTGACTACTGCAGAAGGCCTTGGTTGGCTCAAGGAATATTCCGCATCGCTCCCGTCCAATGTCCGTTTCGGCATAATCCCTGACGGACTCGACTTGAAAGATCGCCGGATGCCGTACTTCATTCTCGCCGACACCTTCAACCGCATCTTCTTTACCACCGAGGGTTACACCATCGGCCTCGGCGACCAGCTCGTCACCGCCATCGCGAAATTGTAGCCTGTATATCGCACATAACAACAGAATGGCCGTGGAGGCCAAATGGTTGTAAGTGAATATGTTGACAACCCATCCTCTCCACTGTTTAAGGTGGAAGGATGGGTGTTTAATTAGTTGTCCGTCAGGTGTTTATTCTCCACGTTCGATCGTTGCTCCTACGGTTGCTGAGCTTGTCGAAGCATCGAAGCCTTGAGCGGCGTTGCTTATGGTTACCGCAGGAAGTTTACACCCCGATGATCCATTTGCTGCCCGGAAGTCGTGAAAGGAGTTCGGAGGTCAGGGCGCAGCAGACGAATGTGCAGACTGCGATGAACGGAATCGCCGCCGCGGTGTGCAGCTGGAGCGTCTGGATGGACACCACTGACCAGAGATGCAGCCAGAAGATGTGCATCAGGTACATTCCGTAGCTTAGCTTGGAAAGCCGTGTGATGATCTTCGGCGCTTCCGTACGCTTTATGCAGGAGAACATCAGGAATGTTCCGGCTGTGAGGCAAGCCACGTTGATTGTGCAGAAATTCCAGCCTACTTCAAGCACCGGAGTGCTGATGACAATTCCCGGCGTGGCTTGTACATAGAACGAAAGAATAGTGACAATCGCTCCTACGGTCATCAGTACCGCTCCGATAGTCATCTTCTTACGCGAGTCCCAGTCAAGGTGTACACGGATGTAGTGCGCCATCACGAGGTAACCAAGGAAGCCGGAGAAGTACCAGAGCAGATGGTACTGGTTCCAGAAGCATTGTCCCCAAACTTCTCCGAACCAACGATTTAGGTACGGGATGCAGGTGGAGATCAGGAACAGGATGATGAAGAACCTCTCCTCTCGTTTGCCGACCTTTTCAAGCCACGGGGATATTACCGGAATGAAAAGATACAGGCTCAGAAGAGGGAATATGAACCACAGATGCCCGGCAAGAGACGGGAAGTTCAAAGGAATATGCGTCAGGTCGCGGACGCTTGTCTGTATGTCTATCTGTCCCCAAAGCAGAGGAAGCGTGGAGTAGAGAACCGCGAAGATGAGGAACGGTGGTACAATCTTGGTGAAGCGTCTCTTGTAGAACTCCTTTGCTGACATACCTTTCTTCATCGGAGCCAGCAGAAACGCAGATACGATCATAAAAAGCGGCACCGCCATCCTGGAGAACCCATCGTAAAGCGACACGAACAGCCGGTCAGTCTCATTGGCCAGAAATGACTGAGGACCAGCCATATCGGTTGCTCCCGGTCCCGGATAAAAATTCTCGCTGGCGTGCACTAGCATAACCAGAAAGCACGCGAACACACGCACATAGTCCAGGAATACGATTCTTTTGCTTTCGTTCATCTATCCTCTTTTTTAGAAATATTCAATGTACATTATGTGATTCTCCAACCGGAGCCCCGCAAAGATAGAAAAAAGGAATCTCGTGCGCAATATCAGCTCTCTCACACAAAATGAAGCTGATTTGAGAATATGCCCATAATACTCGGGTGCGCATAGTTTTTATATTATACCTTTGCGACAACCGTCTAAAATCAGCACTTGTCGCAAGACAATAAAATTTATTCTTGTGCGGTAACTCGATTTTTTTTACCTTTATCGCAAAGCAATAATGAATATGGCGAATGAGATCATAGGAAGGGAAGTGGGGATCAGGTGATAAATGTCTGCAAGGCCAAATTTTTCCAACAGGCCCTACGTTGTGACGCTTGATGATTTGTTTAAGAACTGATGGATATACCGCATAATAAACAATAAACTTTATGAATATCAGACCTTATATTATTACCGCTTTGGCTGCTTTGTTGGCCAGCTCGGCCATCACGGCGCAGAAAAAAGGCACTGACTTCACTGAACATCTTGACCAAAAAGTTGTTACGGAGGGGAATGCCGTGACTCGGAGGCACGAGACGGTTTTCTTTAATTCGGCCAAAGACGCTTTGTCAAAAGAGATCGAGGCAAGCCCGAACTATTCTTCCCTGAATGGTGTCTGGGATTTCCGTTACTATGATTCCGTGCAGGATATGCTGGCGGATCCCCACAAGGCTCCGTCAACCATCAAGGTGCCAGGCAACTGGGAGGTTCAGGGATTCGGGACGGCGATCTATGTGAACCATCCTTACGAGTTCTGCCCGAGGAACCCGCAGCCGCCGCAGCTTCCGGACAAGATCCCTACGGGAGTATATTCAAGGAAATTCACGCCAGAGTTCGGGGCGGGGGAGAAGTGCTATCTTAACCTCTGTGGCGTGAAAGGAGGTGCGTATGTGTTTGTCAACGAGAAGTTTGTGGGCTACAGCGAGGACTCCAAGGATCTGGTCCGCTATGATATTACTCCTTATGTGGAGAGTGGCAAGGAGGCGGATCTCAGGATGGTCGTGACAAGATGGAGCACTGGCAGTTACCTTGAGTGTCAGGATTTCTGGCGCATCAGCGGAATCGAGCGTGATGTCTATCTGTCAAGAGAGCCGGCAACCGTTCCGGAGGATTTTGACTGGAATGTGGTCTCGACGCTGGCTGATGATCTCAGCACCGGGGATTTCCGCCTGAGCGTCAATTCGTCGAAGCCGATCAATGTCAGCTGGACTCTTCTGGATGCCCAGGGCAACGAGACGACGAAAGGAGCGACGGAAACGGTACAAGGCGTAAAGCAGTGGCAATCAGCCATCGAGGATGTGAGAAAATGGTCCGCCGAGACTCCTGAGCTTTACACATTGCTGCTCTGTGTCGAAGGAAAATACGCCAAGGCCAATGTCGGTTTCCACCGCTTGGAGATTGTCGGCGACCGGTTCCTTGTGAACGGCCAACCGGTCAAGTTCAAGGGAGTCAACATCCACGAGCACAATCAATTCACTGGCCATTACGTCACCAAGGAGGACATTCTGACCGACCTTAGGCTGATGAAGGAACACAACATCAACGCCATCAGGACCTGCCACTATCCGCAGCCGCGGCTTTTCTACGAGCTCTGCGACAAGTACGGATTCTATGTCTATGACGAGGCCAACATCGAATCCCACGGAATGGGCTACAAACTCACCAGAACCCTCGGAAACAACCCTGACTGGCTGCCTCAGCACCGTGACAGGATCCTGAATATGTACTACCGGACCCGCAACTACCCGTGCGTGACGATCCTCTCGCTCGGCAACGAGGCCGGCAACGGATGCAATTTCTACGACACCTACAGGGAACTGAAAGCCTTGGAAAAGGACGGCCAGAACAGGCCAGTCTGCTACGAACGTGCTGAATATGAATGGAACACGGATATGCTCGTCCCGCAATACCCTGGCTCGGAATGGTTCCATAAGATGGGGGAGAGCGGCTATGGCAAGCCTGTGGTCCCTTCGGAATATTCCCACGCGATGGGCAACTCCAACGGCTCGCTCGACCGCCAGTGGAGGTACATCTATGAATATCCTAACCTTCAGGGCGGATTCATTTGGGATTGGATTGACCAGGGGCTTTACGAGACCGATGCCGAGGGGCGTATGTACTGGGCCTACGGTGGGGATTATGGTGAGAACACCCCGAGCGACGGCAATTTCAACTGCAACGGAATCATCGCTCCGGACCGTAGCCTGCATCCTGCGATGGCCGAGGTCAAACACGTCTATCAGGATGTTGCCGTTACTCCGGTCGATGCTTCAAAGGGGCAGTTCCGATTGACGAACAGATTCTATTTCAGGAGTTTGGACAAGCATATTCTTAAATGGACCGTTATTGCTGACGGCAGCAGGATCGCTTCCGGTGACATCAGGCTTTCCACCGCGCCGCAGTCCGATGAGGATTTCAGTGTCGGGTTACCGGACCTGCCGTCTGATAAGGATTGCTTGATTACATTCGAGATTCTCACCGCTGAGAAAGAAGGATTGCTTCCGAAAGGTTATGTGATTGGCTACGACCAGATTAAACTGTCGGATGCGGTCCGTCAGGAGATTCCTGCCAATGCCTTTGACATAAGAATGACGCAGGACGAGTCCGCGATAACTCTTGAATGGAGGGATGCCGTTACGTTTAAAACCAAGGCTTCCATTGTCTTCGACAAAACCCTTGGATGTCTGCGGTCATATTCATTCAAAGGAAAGAATATGTTCAACGACGATTTCGGCCTCAGGCCGCTATTCTGGCGCGCTCCGACCGACAACGACTACGGCAACGGAATGCCGTCCCGCAACCAGGCGTTCAAGACCTCCAGCCGGGAGTTCGATGTAAAGGCGGATTTCGACGGGGAATCGATAGTCGCTGAATATACGCTTGCGAGCGGGAACATATTCATAGTCCGCTATACTCTTCTTGAAGGAGGAATCCTTTCGGTACGCTCTGATTTCAAGGGTGTTAAGTCTGCCAAACCGGTTGATGTGCCGCGAATCGGATTCAGGTTGAGGCTTCCTGCGTCCGCCGACTCCTTCACCTATTTGGGCAGAGGCCCGGAGGAGAACTACAGCGACAGGTTCAGCGGGACCCTCATCGGGAAATATTCATCCTCCGCAGCGAAGGAATATGTTCGCTATGTGCGTCCTCAGGAATGTGGTCATCACGCTGACTGTGAATATCTTGCCATCGGAGGTTTGACCATCCGTTCGGAACGCTTCGAGTTCAACGCTCTTCGTTGCTCCGTCGAGGATCTTGACTCCGAGGAGGCGGTTCAGCGTGACTATCAGTGGGAGAACAAAGGCCCGTTGACCGAGAACGACCCGGTGAAGGCAAAGAACCGGCTTCGTCGCCAGACCCACATAAATGATTATGTCGAGAGGGATTTCGTGGAGGTTTGCATTGATCTTGCGCAAAGCGGAATCGGAGGATATGACAGCTGGGGCGCCAGGCCTGATGAAGACAGGTGCCTGTGGAGCGACAAGGACTATTCGTTCCGTTTCGCTCTCGTCCCGGCGAAGGCAATGAGTGCGGAGCGCGCGATGAAATATGATTTTTAGGCTTTTCCGCTTAATTATGATATCTTTGCGTCAGAAACATAATTCAAATACTAATAAGCAATGAAGTTCAGAAATTTGTTCGCTATCCTATCGCTTGCTTTGGCGGTATCCTGTGCCACTTCGAAGGAAGAAGGCCCGATCAAGGTTGAGACCCCAGCCCGTCCTGCCGGTCAGGAGAACGTGCTTGGGCTGACCGTCCCAGCAATGGACACTGTCCGGGTCGCCTTTGTCGGCATCGGAATGCGTGGCTCCAGCGCTGTGGAGCGTTACACCTACGTCCCTGGAGTGAAGATCACAGCACTTTGTGACGTGGAGGCCGACCGTGTAGAAAAGGCTCAGAAGACATTGGAAGACAGAGGATTCCCTAAGGCCGCCGGATATTCCGGAAGCACAGAGGCCTACAAAGAGCTTTGCGACCGTGACGACATCGACCTCGTTTACATCTGCACGGACTGGAAGCATCACGTTCCGATCGCACTCTATGCGATGGAGCACGGCAAGAATGTCGCCGTCGAGGTTCCTGCCGCCGCCTCTCTTGAGGACATCTGGGCTCTTGTGAATATGTCCGAGAAGACCCGCAAGCATTGTATGATGCTGGAGAACTGCTGCTATGACTTCTTTGAGCTGACTGCCTTGACGATGGCCCAGAAGGGGCTTTTGGGAGAGATTCTCCACGGAGAAGGCTCCTATCATCACAATCTGGATCCATTCTGGAATGCTTACTGGAGCAACTGGAGGCTTGATTTCAATCAGGCACACAAGGGCGATGTCTATCCTACGCACGGCCTCGGCCCTGTATGCCAGGTTATGAACATACACAGAGGTGACCGTTTCAAGACTCTTGTCGCGATGGAGACCAAGACTGTCAACGGTCCTAAGCACGTCGAGGCCAAGAGCGGAGAGAAATGCGATGATTTCCAGAACGGTGATGTCACGATGACGATGATCTCCACGGAGAAAGGCAAGACCATTCTTGTGGAGCACGATGTGATGACCCCTCGTCCTTACAGCCGTATGTACCAGATTGTCGGCAGTGACGGTTATGTGGGCAAGTACCCTGTCCAGCAGGTTTGCCTGCGTGAGAACGCCACTGAAGGCACTTCCACTGATTTCCAGAATCTTGGCCGTGAGGTTGTCTATTCAGGAGACAAGCTGAGCAAGCTGCTTGAGGAAAACCGCAACCCTATCCTTACCCCTGAGCTTGAGGCTCTCGCCAAGCAGGTCGGAGGCCACGGCGGAATGGATTTCATTATGGACTACCGTCTGATCTACTGCCTCAGGAACGGCCTTCCGCTCGATATGGATGTCTATGATATGGCCGAATGGTGCTGTCTCACCGAGCTCGGCAAGATCTCGATGGAGAACGGCAACGCCCCTGTCGAGGTCCCTGACTTCACCCGTGGCGCCTGGAACCAGATCCAAGGCTTCTCCTACGCCTTTGCCAAGTAGGAGTTTTCAAGAATCAGAGTTATGGAACTTTCATTAAAAGGCAAGGTCGCGGTTGTCACAGGTGGCACGCGCGGCATAGGTTACGCGGTCGTTAAGAAATTCCTTGAGGCTGGCGCTTCCGTAGCCCTGTGCGGCTCGAAGCCCGCGACCGCCAACGCGGCGCTTGGAAAACTCCTTTTCGAGTTGCCTGAGGCCAAGATTTTGGCGATCGCCCCGGATCTCACAGATTCTTCCTCTGTAGAGAATGCGTTCAATGAGGTTTTAGCAAGGTTTGGAAGGTTTGACATCCTTGTCAACAACGCCGGTATCTCGCAGGCGCTTCCTCTCAATGACTACACCGATGAGGAAATGGACAGGATTCTGGACATAAACATCAAGGCGGTGTTTGTCTGCAGCAGGGCTGCGGCGAGGTTGATGGAGGCGGACGGCGGCGGTGTCATCCTCAACACCAGCTCCGTGGTGAGTCTTTACGGTCAGCCGTCCGGTTGTCTGTACCCGACCACCAAGTTCGCTGTCAACGGCCTGACGAAATCCCTTTCCCGGGAACTGGCTCCCCGTGGGATAAGGGTCAATGCCGTGGCTCCGGGCGTGACTCGCACCGACATGGTCGCTAACCTCCCGGAGGCTTTGATAAAGCCTCTGGTGGCGCGCATTCCTATCGGCAGGGTAGGTGAGCCTGATGAGGTCGCCGACGCGTTCCTCTTCCTGGCCAGCGACATGGCCTCGTACATCACCGGCGCCGTCCTCCCGGTTGACGGCGGAGTCATCATCTGATTCCCGTGGTGGCTCCGTGGCAGCTCTGATAACTCTGGGTAGCCGAAGGTGGCATTAGATAGAGCGACTGTGGGGGGATGGAGATTGGGATGGGGGAATGGATGGGATGCCGTGGGATCCGTGGCGGATAACGTGTTGTAAATCAGTGGAATAGAGCAACAGTCTGGTGTCGGATTTGGCACTAGGCTGTTGTTCTATTTGGTTGACTGTCAAAGGGTTGGCTGTCACGCCGCTTCGCGCTGCCGCCCCTGCCACCGCCCCCAGACTGTCTGAAAAGTCTCGGCGAGATTCTCCACGGAGAAGGATCCTATCATCACAATCTGGATCCGTTCTGGAACGCCTACTGGAGAAACTGGAGGCTTGATTTCAACCAGGCCCACAAGGGAGATGTCTATCCTACGCACGGATTGGGTCCTGTCTGCCAGGTTATGAACATCCACAGAGGTGACCGTTTCAAGACTCTTGTCGCGATGGAGACCAAGGCCGTCAACGGTCCTAAGCACGTAGAGGCCAAGAGCGGGGAGAAATGCGATGATTTCCAGAACGGTGATGTCACGATGACGATGATCTCCACGGAGAAAGGCAAGACCATTCTTGTGGAGCACGATGTGATGACCCCTCGTCCTTACAGCCGTATGTACCAGATTGTCGGCAGTGACGGTTATGTGGGCAAGTACCCTGTCCAGCAGGTTTGCCTGCGTGAGAACGCCACTGAAGGCACTTCCACTGATTTCCAGAATCTTGGCCGTGAGGTTGTCTATTCAGGAGACAAGCTGAGCAAGCTGCTTGAGGAAAACCGCAACCCTATCCTTACCCCTGAGCTTGAGGCTCTCGCCAAGCAGGTCGGAGGCCACGGCGGAATGGATTTCATTATGGACTACCGTCTGATCTACTGCCTCAGGAACGGCCTTCCGCTCGATATGGATGTCTATGATATGGCCGAATGGTGCTGTCTCACCGAGCTCGGCAAGATCTCGATGGAGAACGGCAACGCCCCTGTCGAGGTCCCTGACTTCACCCGCGGCGCCTGGAACCAGATCCAAGGCTTCTCCTACGCATTCGCCAAGTAAATAATATTCAATATATTAATAGATGAAAGCATTAAAAATTTTTGCTGTCGCCGCTTTCGCGATCATCCTTGCGGCCAGCAATGCGGCCAAGTCAGCGGCCACCGAGGCGATCACCAAGATAGCGTCTTCCAAGGCCGGCGCCAACACGGTGTCAAACGCTAAGGAGATAGCTTCCGCCGCATCGACCCTCTCCACACTTTTCAAGAACTTGAAGAAGTAGGAATATCATAGACGTTGAAGATGGTCCCGGTCGCCGTTCGTGGCACCTAAGGGATTGTCTGTCAGTGTAATAAACGAAGACCTTGTGCTGGATTCGGCACAAGGTCTTCGCTTTTGTTGTTGATTGCCAAGGCGTTGGCCGCCACGGCTGTACTACCGGAAATCCTCGTACTCCGGCATTCCGAGGCCGGAGATGAAATCCTTGAACTGTTTGTCGTCCTTCGGGCAGATCAGGAGAACGTCACCGGTATCGACCACCGCATAGTCCTTCAGCCCTTTGATGGCGTAGAGTTTCTTAGGGTTTGAGCTTACCAGTAGGCTGTCTTTGTTGCCTTCCGCCAGGATCTTGTCGGTGAACACAACGTTACCGTCCTTGGTTTTCCTGTCGTAGTTCCTGAACAGGGAGTCCCAACCGTCAATGTCTGACCATCCGAAATCCCCGCAGTAGAGCCAGGCCCTGTCCGTCTTCTCCATCACACCGTAGTCGATGGAAACCTTCGGGCAGTCTGAATATACCTTCTCAAGGAATATCTGCTCCTTGTCGCTGCCCAACGAGTCTTCCCAACCGACGAAAACAGAGGTGACATCAGGAATATATTTCTCCATCTCTTCCCTGATCACCGATGCCTTCCAAATGAATATACCTGAGTTCCAGTAGAATTCCCCGGTCTTGCAGAACACCTCGGCCAGAGCCTTGTCGGGCTTCTCGGTGAAAGTCTTGACTTTCAGAGGAATGTCGGCGTCAGCGTTGTCCTTGTTCCTTGGCGCCTGGATGTAACCGTAGTCCGTGTCCGGATTTGTCGGGTGGATCCCCAATGTCATCAGAGCCGGTTTGTTTTCGGCATATTCCATCATCTTAAGGATGGCTGCCTTGAATTTGTCCTCGTCCGTGATGATGTGGTCCGCCGGGGTGGCGATGACGGTCGCTTCGGGATTGCGCTTGAGGATGCTGTAGGTGGCGTAGGCTATGCAGGGGGCCGTGTTGCGGGCGTAGGGCTCCAGCAGGAGGTTGCCTTCGGGCAGCTCGGGGATCTGGGTATGGACCAGCTCTGCGAATTTGGTCAAGGTGACGATGATGATGTTTTCTTTCGGGACTATTTCCGAGAACCGCTCGTAAGTCGTTCTGACGAAAGACTTTCCGGTGCCGGAAATGTCCAGGAACTGTTTTGGCTTTGTCTCTCTGCTTACAGGCCAGAAGCGGTTCGCTGTGCCTCCGGCCATTATCACACAGTATCGGTTATCTTTGTTCATATCTTAGTGCTTAGCATATTTTCTCGAATCAATGTGGTCACTTCGACAGGCTCAGTGACCATTCAAAGGTACATCGGGTAAAACGCGTTCGGGAACCATTCCACAATCTCCTTTCCTCCGTCAAACGTCACGGCCACGACATCGAAATTGACTTCCAGATCACCTGAGATCCGTTTGTCCTTGGACATCCGCAGGTACCTTGACGCGGCTTCCGCCACCTTTTTCTGCTTGGCCGCCGTCACGTTCTCCTCGGGGGAGACCGCCACCGGCGCCATCCGGCTCTTGACCTCCACAAAATGCACACCATTCCCATCCAGACTGATGATGTCAATCTCCAGATGTCCGGTCCTGAAGTTCCGCTCGATGATGGTGTGTCCGTTCCCGGACAGGAACCCGCAGGCGACATCCTCGCCCATCTTCCCCAGCGTCATCCGTGGAGTGACCGTATTCTCAATGTTTTTCATAGTTTATCCTTTATTGTTGTCCGGCTATCCCAAAGTCACGATCGTCACTCCAGAGCCCCCGAACTGAACCTGCTCATCGTGGACGGATGTGACACCAGGAATCGTCCTGAGATATTTCTGCAATTCATCGCGCAGCGCTCCAGTGCCTTTGCCGTGGATGATGCGGACGGAGCCGATGTTCAGCATAATCGCATCGTCGATGTAGTGCACAACGATGTCCAAGGCATCCGAGACCCGCTCTCCGCGCACGTCCAGCTCAGGAGAGAACGCCAGTCTGCGCTCTCTGAGTCCTGAATCATCCTGTGCGGCCCGAGGCTTGATGGTCTCCCGCACCGCGGCCTTATATTCATTGGAAGAAATTCTCTCAACCTTGTCGAGAGGCATCTTGCTGGTGATGTTGCCGACCGCCACGGTCACGGCCTTGTTGGAGACCCTGATGACCTCGCCGACCATACCGTTGTCCTTTACCCGTACTTTCTCGCCTACTTTCAACACGCCTCCGCGGAATTGCTCCGAAGCCTCCGACTGTGTTCCGTCCTGAGGTTTGCCTTTGCGGGCGTTGCGGCGCATCTTTCTGTCTTCCAGCTGCTTGAGCTTCTTGTCAATGTAGTCATCGTGGTTCTTCTGGTCGTTCTCCTTCTTGGTTTGAAGCGAAGAGACGAAATCCTGAAGAGCCTTTCTGGCATCGGAAGTCTTTTCCTTGTCCGCCTGTGACTCCTTGATGGTGCGGATCGTGTTCTCCACCGTCTTGTTGGCTCCCTGAACGATCTCCTGGGCCTCCTTCTTGGCCTGGTCCAGAATCTCTTTCTTGGTCTGTTTCAGACCTTCAAGCTCTTTCTGGTAGCGCTCGGTGATGTTCTCCAAGGTCTTGTCCGTGTTCTTGATCCTCTGGAGCTTCTCGTCCAGGGCACGGCGGTTGCGCACGATCTTGCGAAGGTTCCTTTCCATCCCGACGAACTCCTCTCCGGCCCTGGCCTCGGCATCCTTCACGATGCTTTCCGGAAGGCCCATCTTTCGGGCTAGCTCGAAGGCGAACGAGTTGCCTGGCATTCCAATGTCCAACTTGAACAGAGGCTGGATCTTGGCGGCGTCGAACTGCATCGCTCCGTTGATGACCCCGGTTTCGGATCCCGAAGCGTAGAGCTTCAGGTTTGTGTAGTGTGTCGTGATGACCCCGTAAACCCCTCTCTTGTCCATCTCGCTGAGGATAGCCTCGGCGATCGCTCCGCCGGCAGCCGGCTCGGTTCCCGATCCGAACTCGTCTATCAATATCAAGGTCTTGCTGTCGGCTTTCCCGAGCATCGTCTTCATATCGTCCAGGAACGAACTGTACGTGCTCAGGTCATTCTCGATGTTCTGGTCGTCACCGATGCTGACCATAATCCTGTCGAAAACAGGAAGTTCCGAGGTCTCGGAGGTCGGGATCAGCATCCCCCACTGGAACATATACTGCAACAGTCCCGTGGTCTTCAGGCACACCGACTTGCCGCCGGCGTTAGGCCCGGAGATCAAAAGAATATGCTTGGACGGGGTCAAAAGGATGGAAACCGGGACGATGGTCTTCTTCTCTTTCGCCAGAGCCCTTTCCAGAAGCGGATGCCTGGCCTTTCTCAGGGCAAGTTCGCCTTCCGTTGAGATGATCGGCATTCCGGCCTTGAAGTCAAGGGCGACCTGAGCCTTGGCGACCAGAAAGTCTATCTCGCCGATATATTCAGCAGAGTTGATGAGATCCGGGACATACGGGCGCACAAAGTCGCTGAACGCGGCGAGGATGCGCTGGATCTCCTGCGTCTCCTCGGCGTGAAGAGTGAATATCTCGTTTTCCAGTTCGATGATCTCAGCCGGTTCCACAAAGGCTGTCTTGCCGGTGGCGGAGGTGTCATAGACGAATCCCGGAATCTTTTTCTTGCTGGAGCTGTTGACCGGAATCAGAAGTTTCCCGTCACGGACCGAAAGTCCGGCGTCCTCGTCCACGAGTCCGTCAGCCTGTGCCTGCCTGAGGATGGCGTTCGCCCTTTTCGAGATGGTGCCTTCCTTAGACTTTATCGCCCTGCGGATTTCCAGCAGCTTGTCCGAGGCCGTGTCCTTGACATCCCCGAACTTGTCCAGGATGATGTCAATCCTTCTCTGGACCTCCGGGAAGCTCATTATCGGGGCGCTCATCCTTTTGAGGTTGGGATAGACCCCGTCCTTTATCGACATAAAGAAGTTTGTCAGCTTGCGGACCGTCTCGACCATCGTGCGCAGTTTTCCGAGCGAAAGAAGGTCGATGTTGTAGCCGGTGTTCTCCAATGGCTTGAGGAAATCGAGGCAGTCGATGTAGCCGTTGGTCGGAAAGCTCTCCTCGAACATCACGATCAGCCTCATCTCGTCGGTCAGCGCCAGCCTTGACGCTATGACCTTGGCGTCGTTGCTGAACGTCTCTTCCGTCACCCTCGTGACGGCATATTCAGTGGAACATCTGTCGGCCACAAAGGTTCTGACCCTGTCAAATCCCAACTTGCTCTCTAATCTTGTGTCAATCTCTGTTCCGTTTATTCGTTCCGACATATTCGTAAATTATTGTTTTTCCTCCGTGGCGCGTTTTTCTTCCGTGGATCCGTCGCCCGCGCCGAGAAGGAGTTTAAGTTCATTGATGTTGCCTATGCTCTTGATGTTGCCTCCTCGGACGAAGGATATTCCTCCGGTCTCCTCCGAGACCACAACCACGTCAGCGTCAGTCTCCTCCGAGATTCCTATCGCCGCTTTGTGCCTCATTCCATAGTGGGCGGGGATGTCCGTGCGCCCGGTGATCGGAAGGGTGCAGCGGGCGGCCACGATCCTGTCGTCGCTGATGATCATAGCACCGTCGTGCAGAGGTGAGTTCTTGAAGAATATGTTCATTATCAGCCTTCTGGTGACTTTAGCGTCCACTATGTCCCCTGTCTCGACGATGAAATCGAGCGAATCCTTGCGAGGGAACACGATCAGCGCTCCGGTCTTGTCGGCCGACATAGCCCTGCACGCCTCAGCTATCTCGTTGACGGTGCCTCCGGTCATCTTCTTGTCTTGGATTCCCAGCAGCTTGTTGACGAAGTCACGGCTTTTGCCGGCCATCCCGTAGCGCGAGCCGAGCTTCATAAGGAAATGCCTCACTTCAGGCTGGAATATCACGATGAGGGCGATCACTCCCACATCGATGAAAGTCCCCAGCAGAGCGTTCATCAATTTCATATTGAACGCCGCCACTATCACCCGCAGGAAGAAAAGCAGGATGACAGCGACGAATATATTCATCGCGGCAGAGCCTCTTATCCATCTGAAAGCCAGATAGATGAATATGGCGACCATCAGTATGTCCAGGATGTCCGCGAACGAGATGTTGAGGAATCCGAATATATTCAAAAGCATCATTGTCCTTTTTCGTGGTACAAAGATAACTAATCCTTGATTTATTACCCAAGGCTTGCCGACGATTTCTCTGATTATTAGGGAGTAGGCTTGTGGAAAACTTTGTTAATTGAAAAAAAATCGCTACCTTTGCAGTCCGCAAAATAGTGCGGATTAACGTAAAATATTTATTTACAAT
>ERZ1026868.845-NODE-845-length-17339-cov-5.356746_pt1 | contig 17339 bp, 18 predicted proteins | sample MGYA00380164_ERZ1026868 | MGnify/ENA primary metagenome ERZ1026868 (study PRJEB33269, sample SAMEA4719800) | human gut metagenome | biome: human-associated habitat; feature: organic feature; material: feces | place: Cameroon | collected 2013-10 ... | reverse complement strand
TTGCCATTCTAGAAGACTTAAAAAATGAAATGCCAAAAATGTGGGATTGATAAACCGGAAGACGATTTTGGGTGGTCAAATATCAAGCTCGGCAAAAGACAATGTATTTGCCGAGCTTGTTTCTCTCTTTATAACAAACAGCGATATCAAGAAAAGAAAGAAAAGATTAAATCTGATGTAAAAAAATATAGAGAAGAGAACCCTGAAAAAGTTTTTCAAATGAGACTAGCTAAAGCTTTAGCCGAGCCTTCTCACAAAAGAGCCTATAGAGTTGTTGAATCGGCGCTTAAAGCCGGGGTTTTAGTAAATCCACAAAAATGTTCTATTTGTGGATGTGAACCACCTGAACATAGAATAGAAGCCCACCATACAGATTACGCAAAGCCTCTTGATGTAATATGGGTTTGCACTCCATGTCATAGAGCTCTTGACGCAGAAAGACGAGAAAAAGAGGGAAAAGAAAGGTTTCCGTCTCATCCAGGTTTTAAAACGAAGATATTACAAAAAGATTCTAACGGAAATGTTATCGGTGAATTTTCTACAGCACGAGAAGCGTTTGATGTTACAGGTATTTGTAGCGAATATATGCTTCGTAAAGCTTGTAAACAAGATGAGCCTTATAAAGGATACTACTGGGTGCGAGTTCCAGTAGAGTAAACAACACACAAGAGAATAGGATTTTAACACATGGCTATTGATCTTCTTTCCATCAAGCCCAACAAGGTTTCCCGCGATTTAAGCGGTTACACCATCTACATCTACGGAGCCGGCGGCACTGGTAAGACCACTCTTGCCAGCCAGCTTGACCGTGCGCTTCTGGTCGCATTTGAGATCGGCTACAAGGCTATCCCTGGCATCCGTGCCCAGGACATCAAGACTTGGGCAGAGTTCAAGCAACTTGTTCGTGAGCTGAAGAAGCCCGAGGTTCAGGAAGTGTACAAGAGCATCTGCATCGACACTATCGACATTGCCACCGACCTATGCGAGAAGTACATCTGCTCTCGTGAGGGCGTGGAGAAGCTTGCCGACATTCCTTGGGGTGGCGGTTGGAAAATGATGAAGAAGGAGTTCGAAGAGACGTTCCGTAGTATCTCCCAGATGAACTACGCGCTCTTCTTCATCTCTCACTCGAAGGACAAGGTCTTCAAGCGTGAGGACGGAAGCGAGTACAACCAGGTCATTCCGTCTCTCTCTAACTCTTACAACGAGATTATCCGAAACATGTCCGACATTCAGGGATATGCACATCAGACTCGAATCGAGAACGGCACGCCCGTTGTGATGCTAACCCTCCGCTCCCAGGACGGCTCAATCGAATGCAAGAGCCGATTCAAGATGATCGAGCCGGAAGTGCTGTTCACCTACAACGACCTTTCCAAGGCGCTGTCCAACGCCATCGAGAAGGAAGCTTCTATGACTGACAACAAGTTCGTCACCGACGCTCCTGTCGAGAAGACAACCGATGTCGTTTACGATTTCAAGGCTATGATGGATGAGTTCAACTCCCTCGTCAAGGCTATCCAGCTGAACCATGCCGACGACTTCAAGGCTGTGTGGGCACCGAAGATCTTCTCCATCACAGAGAAGGTGCTCGGCAAGGGCAAGAAGGTGTCCGAGATGACCGAGTCCCAAGCAGAGCAGTTGGACGTCATTCTTGGTGAGTTAAGGGACATTGAGAAGTAATGGAGATCGTTTAGTTCACTATTGACAACAGGGGGTTATAAAGGCTATAATGTCTTTATAATCCCCTTTTTGCGTATAGGGAGTGATACGGTTGAACGCAATGAAAAATCCTGACCAAGAATGGCTAGACAAGATTCATGAGAAAGGCGTGTTGTTGTTTGGGTCCTCATACAACAGGCTTGAGACAGAAAAACGAATACGGATGTGGAAAAAGGACAATCCGGAGATAACAGTCAGAGGGGTGTACTCAACCATCAGATGGTGGTACGACATATGCGGTCACACGACAGAAGGCTCAAACAACGGGTTCGGCATCGTCCCACATGTGTACGAGGACGCCAAGAACTACTTCAAGGAGCAGAGGGACCTGCATGTAAAATATTACCAGCCTGATGCGATAAACAAAGTGCTCGCCCCTGAAGTCGACGTCATAGAGATAAAGGCACCAGAGACAAAAGTGAAAAACTACCTAAAAGGATTTGAGCTATCATAGGAGGTTGTGTTTTGGCGAGCAAATACGAAGACTCGACATCCGCGATTCAGGTGATAGGTGGAATCATAAACCAGCCCGAGTTGCTGGAAGACACCGGAAAATATTTCTTTAGGGCCGAGGACTTCACATCAGAACTGCACAGGGTGGTGTTCTCGGCAATTGGCACGATCTATGCGAACGGCGGAACGAAGGTGACTGCAAAGGCAGTCGACGATGTTCTATCGACGTACCCCGAGGCATATGCGACCTACAAGGCGTCAAGGGGCAACGAGTGGTTTGCCAAGGTACAGGCTGAATGCGACCTTGACAACTTCGACCTGTACTACAACAGGCTAAAGAAGATGACGTTGCTCCGAGAGTATGACAATGCCGGCATAGACGTGTCGTTCATCCTCGACATGGACGAGCTTGATGCAAAGAAACGGCAAAAGCAATGGCAAGAGTTCGACAATATGAGCGCGAACGACATTGCGGACGACATTGAAAATAAAATGTCAAAGATTAAGTCTACTTTTGTAGACAACCTAGACAAGAACACAAAGCTTGTAAGCGATGGTTTGAGCACCTTGTTCAGTAAGTTGAGGAACGAGCCAGAGTTTGGCGTGCCGCTGTACGGGCCTTTCATCAACACCGTGACGATGGGTGCAAGGCTTACGAAGTTCTATTTGAGAAGCGCACCTACTGGAGTCGGTAAACGTTTTTGCCGACTATAAATCGAGGAAAAAACCTGGAAGGCTAAAGCTGAAAAGCCATGCTAATCAGAGGTGAAGGCTCTGTTCAAGAGCCAGCCGCAACGCATAGGTGGTGAAATAATCCACCCACGAGGCCTCGAAGTCGATGTGATAATCGACTAAAAGATATGCTGGGCTTATGGGAAACCATAAGAAGCAGAGGATAAAAAGCCACTGCGATAACAAAACGAAAACTCGCATGATGATAGCCGACGTCTGCAACATCGCATGCGATGAGATTTATGATTCCAGGATCGGTGCATGGAAAAAGAACGGTGAAAGCTTGCCGTGTCTGTACATCTCTACAGAGCTTGAAATGTCAGAGATTCAGACAATGTGCCTTGCGTTCTTAAGTAACGTCGAGGAGAACAAGATTCTCGGTGCAGAGAAGATGACTTTCGATGAGATCGACAGGGTAGAGCATGCGCTTGAGGTTCTTGAGAGAGCGCCTTTGTTCATTGACATTATCTGTGACTTCTCACTCAAGGATATTGAGAACAGCATCAGAAAGAACCATAGGGAAAACAAGGTGATGTACGTCTTCTATGACTATATCATGACCACTATGAAGATTCTTGAGGAGATCACTGCGAAGTCGAGGGGCGTCAACCTCCGCGAGGACAGCATCCTGTTTATGATTAGTGTCAAACTCAAGGATCTGGCTAATGAGCTGGGGATTTTTGTTCTTACCTCAACACAACTCAATGGTAGTTGGAAAACAGATCCAATCCCTGACCAAAACTTACTTCGAGGGAGTAAGAGTATCAGCGACAAGGTCGACTACGCCAGTATTGCCCTCGACGTCACAGAAGACGACTTGGAGAGGATCCGTCCTATCTTGAGTAGCATTCCCGTTGTGCCGAACGTCAAGATGAGCGTGTACAAGAACAGGCGCGGTGCATACAACAGGATCTTCCTTTGGATGTATGCGAACAAGGGAACCTGCCGCTACGAGACGATGTTTGCAACGGATTTCAATTACCATCCTATAGACCTTAAAGAGACTGAACTGATTGTGAAGAAGGACGACATAGAGGAAGAAGAGAAGGAGCCTGTTATCCTAAACGGCGGTGATGACCTTGAGTTTTGATATTCAGAAGGTCAAAGAGCAGATAACTCCATATGAGGTATGCGAGATACTTGAGTACCTCGGAGCCGAGCCAGAGATGCGCGGTGACTCCATCGTGTCAAAGACCGTGTCGCATGGTGGTGACTCAAAGAAGCTGTTCTACTATTCCAACACCCAGCTGTTCATCGACTACACGAACGGAGGCGATAGGTTCGACGTGTTCGAGCTTGTCTCCCGAGTTCTCGGCATGAAATTGGTCGACGCCATCTGGTTTGTCGTAAGCTTCCTCAACCTCCAAGGCGATTTCTCTGATTCGATATCAAGCGACTGGGGTACGTTCGACAGGTATGACTCGATCGGCACGCAGAACTCTGTGGACAACATGGTACTACCGACGTTGTTGCCGGAGATACTTGACAATTACCCCAAAGTTGTGGTAAAATCCTGGCAAGAGAGTTTCATAACGCCGGAGGTCCAAGACCTGTTCGATATCAGGTTCAACCCGCTTGACTCCTCTATCCTGATTCCGCACAAGAACATCTATGGTGACATTATAGGCGTCAGGAAGAGGGCTCTTGTGGACGACGACATCGCGCTCGGCAAGTACCGCCCAGCCGTCATAGGCGGTGAGCTTCGGAACCATCCACTCGCGTTCAACCTGTACGGCATAGATATGGCAAAGGATGCCATACAAGAGTCAGGATTGGCGATAGTGGCAGAGTCAGAGAAGTCGGTGTTGCAGTCCCACAGCTACGGCATACCACAGACGGTTGCCTGTTGCGGTAGCTCTATCTCAATCTACCAGGTGAACATGCTTGTAAAGGCAGGGGCGAAGGAGCTTGTGATAGCTTTCGACCACGACTTCACAGATTTGGAGAGCGAGGAGGCACAACAGGTTGCGACAAGGCTGAAGAAGTTGAACGACAAGATATCCCCTTATCTTAAAGTGTCGTTCCTATGGGACAAGGAGAACATTCTTGGCTACAAAGACTCTCCGTTCGACAGAGGTAAAGACGTCCTAATGAAACTATGGAAGAACAGGGTGGTGCTATAAGTGAAGTACAACGTCAGAGAGAAAGTAAGCGACGACATAGAGACGCAGATTCTAGCTTCAAGAGGTGTGAAGGACCCGACTGCCTGGATATACAGCGACCGTATGAACGACTGGCGTCTGCTTGGCGATATTTATCCTGCGGTTGACATGGTTGCGATAGCGGTAAAGCATAAGTGGAAGATTTGCCTAGCCGTGGATTGCGATTGTGACGGCTTCTCGTCTTCCGCCATAATGTTCAACTTCCTCTGCACCGACCTACATGTGCCGATTAGCCTTCTGACGTACAGAGTCCACGAGGGCAAGCAACACGGCCTTGCCGACCTCATGGACGTCATCCCATCTGACACACAGCTTCTTATCGTGCCGGATGCAGGCACGTCCGACTACGACTTCCACGACCAGTTGACGGCACGTGGATGCGAGGTCCTCATCCTTGACCACCACCAGGCGGAGTTCAAGAACCCGAATCCCGGTGTCGTCACAGTCAACCCGCAGCTTGACAACTATCCGAACAAGTCTCTCACAGGAGCCGGTGTCGTCTGGCAGTTCGTTCGCGCTTATTCCGAGTTGCTTCTTGACTGCGGGGACTTCGACAAGTATATGGACCTGTGCGCGTTCGGCAACATTTCGGATATGGCCGACTTCAGGGAAATGGAAATCCGAGCTATTGTGCGCAAAGGCATGGCTAACATCACAAACCCGTTCCTTTCATCGCTCGCAAAGCAGAACGAGTACACGCTGAACAAGTACGGCGGCCTGTGCTATAGGGGGTGCGCCTTCGGCCTTACACCTTTCGTCAACGCAATTTGCCGATCCGGCACAATAGAGGAAAAGCGTACAGTATTCAATGCTATGTTAAACACATATGGATATGCTCTTGTGCCATCTGGCAAGAGAGGGTCAAAGGGAGAGATGACCGCACTTGCCAATGAGGCCGTGCGTATTGCGCTCAACGTCAAGGCTCGACAGACGAAGGAGCAGAACGCGATGGTTGACGACATTCTTGCCGACAATGCGCTTGACAATGATATCAACGTTGTGGTGTGCGACACGCCCAACGCCAATCCTGCTCAAGTCGGGCTTGTGAGCAACAAGCTCCAGGACATGTTCAAGCGTCCGACAATCGTCCTTATAGACTATCCTGACGAGAGGGTGTACCGTGGCTCGGCAAGGAATTGCGACAAGAGTCCGATCGAGGATTTTAGGAAGTTCTGCGAGGACAGTGGCTTCGTCAATTTCGCACAGGGGCATGCAAGCGCGTTTGGAATAGAGATTGCATACAATAGGCTTGACAAGTTTATAGACTATTGTAACAGCACTGGATATGATTTCGAGAACGGCGCTATAAAGACGGTTGATTTTGAATACAAGTATTCCGCAATAGACAGAAACCTGTTCGACGTCGTGGACGGTATGGCTGACTGTTGGGGCCAGCAGATCCAGCCTGTGTCGATTGCTGTGACGGATATTCCCATCCCTGCATGCTCAACAGACTTGCTTTCCCCAGACAAAGCCCCGACGATGAAGCTCACAACGCCGAACGGTTTGCAGTTCTTGAAGTTCAAAAGCTCTCAAGAGGAGGTCAATACTGTGTCGAAATCTGACCCGCAGGAGATGATGACAGTAACCGGCTCCCCAAGCGTGAACCATTGGAACGACAACAAGTATGATCAGGTGCTTATAGACGAGTATTCCATCGAAGAGAAGTGGGTGTTTTAATGGTTTATATGGGGAGCAAGAGGCGCATCAAGAAGAGGCTTGTGCCGATTCTGCAAGACTACATTGACAATAACAATATCACAACATACATTGAGCCGATGGTGGGGGGGGGCAACATCATAGACTCCATCAAATGCGAGAGTCGTTTCGGATATGATGTACACCCCTACCTCATTGAGCTATTAAAGCATGTAAGCGAGAATAACGGCGCAGACATTCCACTTGACATTTCAAGGGAAGAGTATTACAATGTGAAAGACCACATCGACGATTACCCAAGGTGGTACGCAGGGCTTGTAGGTTTCTGCGCCTCCTACTCCGGCAAGTGGATGGCAGGTTACGCAAGCTGTTATAGGAAGACCGGCAAAAGCAGGGCAAGCGAGATGCTCAACAATATTCGCAAGCAGGCTCCTTTACTCAAGGGAATACAGTTCGATTGTAAGCACTATAAAGATGTTCCTCTTGTACCCGGAAGCCTTGTCTACGTCGATCCGCCATATCGCAATACAACCTCTTACAAGGGCGCTCAAAGTCTTGACTATGATGAATTTTACGATTGGTTGAGAGAGGCGTCAAAGACTTGCAAGGTGTTCGTGTCCGAGTATCAGATGCCTGACGATTTCAAGCTTGTGGCGGAGTTTCCCCAGCTAACACAGTTGTGTGACGACAAGAGCAAGCAGTTTGTCTCGATTGAAAAGGTGTTTACTTTATGAGCAATGACGATGTATGGATTGTTACCGTGCCGAAATACAAGGCCATGATTATGGTACGAGACTATTCCAATAGAATATCCCCTGTGACAAAAGCCACGACGACTACTGTTGAACGAAAGTTCTATTTCGACACGCGCAAGCAGGCTAAAAAGTTTTGTCTTGAACACGACTACCCACTTGACTACATTTCAGTAAACGAAGATTAACAGGAGGCATGACGGCATGAAGAGGTGTCCATTCTGTGGCGGTTCACCGACTATTATGGAGGGAACGAAGTTTTCCAAGATTGAATGCAGTAAATGCGGAAGTAGAACAACCTATTGCTCCAGTATTCAAGAGGCTGTTGAAATTTGGGACCATAGATATAGAGTAGAGTTGCCTGAAGATGATTATTATGTGTATTATCACGTTAAATCGGATGGCCCATATCCTGATATCGAGACAAACAAGAAAGACGTAAGCGTCATTAAAGAAGATTAAAAAAAACACATATCTCAAGAAGAGGTAAAAGTCTTTGTTGACTTTTGCCTCTTTTTTGGTATATAATAATATCATTAAAAACGAGAGCGAACTGGAGGAAGAGTATGAACAGGTGCCCCTTTTGCGGAGGAAACGGTGTGGTAAAGAGCGGGACGCTCTTCTTCAAGGTCGAGTGTGACAACTGCGGAGCCTCCACGAAATATTGTTCAAGCAGGGAGGACGCAATCAGTATGTGGGAGATGCGCAACGACGATGGAGATGAGGCAGAAGACAGCTGGGACAAGCTCGAAGACGAGGCCACGATGAGTCCTAGTGCATATGTAACAAAGGTGCTTCGCGTTGACACGTCATATTACGGCTGTGACACGGAGATGATGGCAAAAGATCTTGTTAGACGCGCCAAGAGATTGGCAAGCGAAAAGCAACTTTAAAAAACTTGATGCTTGTTAAACTGTCACAAGAGAATGTTAAAAGCGAGGTGATGCCAACCATGACTAGCAGGCGATTGGACTTTCATAATCACACCTGCTACTCCTAGGGGAGTAGTCAAATTTAAGAATCATCGACTCGACCAACGTTCTTGATGGTTTAGTCGACAGGGCTATAAAGCTGGGTCTTCCAGGTATCGGCATTTCAGAACACGAGTCTCTGGGAAACTCCATTGACATTGAGATTCTTCAAGAGAAGGTTCGGCAAGAGCATCCTGACTTTAAAATCGTCCATTGCAATGAGATCTATCTAACCGACACAAGAGAAATGGGTCAGAAATACTATCACTTCATCCTCATCGCTCTTGACGAGGTTGGTTTCCACATGATGTCCGAGCTGTCGTCTACCGCCTGGCTGAACGGATATTTCGACCGAGGACTCATGCGCGTGCCGACTTTGAAGTCAGACGTCGAGGATGTAATCAAGCGTTATGGGCAGGGCCACATCTACGCAAGCCAGGCGTGCCTTGGATCGGAATTGAGCACTTATGTCCTGAAAATGCACGACTGCCAGGAGAAGGGAGACAAAGAAGGTCGCAAGCATTGGCACGACGAGATCGTCAAGTTCGTGAGCTGGTGTACTAACACGTTCGGCAGGGACAATTTCTGCTTCGAGATTCAGCCGTCAAGGTCGCACGACCAGCTAATTCTCAATAGCATCATGCCGTCTATCGCAAAGGCGTTTAAACTGCCGATGTGCATCACGTGCGACGCCCACTACCTGACGAAGGAAGACGCTCCTATCCACAAGGCGTTCCTGAACTCCAAGCAAGGTGACCGAGAGGTTGACGAGTTCTATTCTGCGACGTGGTTGCAGTCGGAGGATGAGATTCTTGAGCACCTTGAAGGCACCCCAGTCGATTATGAGCAGTGTTGTAAGGACAGCATGGCAATCTTCGATAGGGTGCAGGACTTCACTTTAAGGAAGCCACAAGAGGTGCCTGAAGCTCCTGTGCCGTTCAAGCCCAAGCGACACGTGGAATGTTCCAAGTACCCGACTCTGTCAAAGCTATACGAGTCTGACAGCGAGCAAGAGAGATTCTGGGTCAACGAGTGTATCGACCAGTTGAAGGAACGAGGGTTGTACAACGACCAATACGTTTCAAGGCTCGAAGAAGAAGCCGACGTCATGGATTATATCGGACAGAAGCTTGACACTTGCATCTTTGCTTACTCTCTGTTCATGCGACATTATATCGACCTTATTTGGAACTGTGGTTCCACAGTCGGAGTTGGCCGTGGATCGGCTGGTGGCGGTTTATCTCACTGGTTGCTCGGTATTACTGGTACAGACCCTATTATTAGTGGTAGCCATTTTTGGAGATTTCTTAATAAAGAACGTGTTGAACTGCCTGATATTGATATCGACGTATGCCCCTCCAAGCGAGAAGCTGTCTTCGAAGAGACTCGCAAGGAGACCGGCGAGCTTGGATGTGTGCATGTGTGCACTTATGGTACTCTGACAACGAAAGCAACTATCAAGCTGGCCGGACGAGGATATCGCTCGAAGGAGTACCCAAACGGCATCCCCCTTGAAGAGACTGAATATATCTCTTCTCTTGTGCCGTCGGAGCGTGGCTTTCTATGGCCTCTCAAGGACGTCATAAACGGCAACCCTGATAAGGGGCGCAAAGCATCCGTACAGTTCAATGCGGAGATTGAAAAATACCCGGGTCTCAAAGACATTCTGTTCAAGATTGAGGGGCTTGTAGTTCAGGCTGGTATCCACGCAAGCGGTGTGATTTACCCGCCCAAGGAGGACTATTACCGCTACGGGCCTTTCATGAAAGCCAAGAATGGAACTATTGTTACGCAATACTCTCTGCATATGGCAGAAGCGGCAGGTGCCACCAAGATCGACTGGCTTGTCACGGAAGTCCAAGAGGTCATCACCCAGTGCATCGAAGAGCTTCAGCAGGCTGGATATATCGAGAAGGGCCTGACCCTGCGCGAGGCTTACGACAAGTACGTCAGCCCTGATGCAATTCCTCTTGACGATCCCGACACCTGGGACGCAGTCGACCGAGCGGATGTCCTCAAGCTGTTCCAGCTAGACTCTATGATTGGCCGTCAAGGTGCAAGGCTCATCAAGCCTCGTTCAATCGAGGAGCTGACGGCTGTCAACGCCCTTATCCGACTGATGGCAGACGACGGCGAGGAGCGCCCGATGGACAGGTACGTCCGTCACAAGGCGCATCCAGAAGAGTGGGAGAAGGAGCTTGACGAGTACGGTTTGTCAGACGAGGAAAAGGTTGTCCTGCACAAGCATTTCGACTCAAGCTATGGCGTCTGCTATGCACAAGAGCAGATGATGATGGCATTGATGGATCCAGGTATCTGTGGATTCGATTTCAAAGCCAGTAACCAGGCAAGAAAAATCGTCGCTAGGCTTTTGGCGCTTTAAGGAGCAATCCTTAAATGATAATCGGGCAAAATCGGTAAAGACTAAATCATAAAGACATGTTAATACCGAGGTAATCTTTCAGATTGCGCAAGGCTGAAAGACACCGTAGAGCGTAGAGGATGAATAAATATAATTCCTCCAAGAGTGCCCGACTTCCCTCGTGGAAGAAAATGTACGCCGAGCTTGTAGGAAACTACAAGAGCCATAGGATAAAAAGCCTATGGGATAACAAGACTGAAGAAAAAGTTCGACCAGATTGAGAGCTTGCACAAACAGATTGTTGAGAGTGCCGTCTCACCTGCTATGGCAAAATATGTGTGGGACGTTGTCGTTAAACCTTCACTTGGCTATAGCTTCAACTAGAGGAGCCTTTTACCGGTGACGGTAATAGCAAAGCTCTTAAAATGCGGGAACATCTTTAGAGCTTACAGCTACTAACTCGGCGCAGTGATGCAGTCGGGGGCAAGGGGTAATGCCCAAGAGATAGTAAAAAGGCTGTAAGATTAGAAAATCCGCAGCGAAATTCCTAGCAATAAAAGAGGGGTAAGATATAGGAAGGAGGTGTTAAAATGTCGGCATCCTTTTATGATACAGAAATTTCTAAAGTAATCGCTCAAGAGTGGCGTAATGGTGCCACAACAGAAGAACTTCGAAAGAAGTATGGATATAAAACAAAGAAAAGTATCCTAGACAAGCTGAAGAAAGAAGGTATCACTACTGTTGACTTTAAAAGCCGGCGTGAAGAGCTCAAAGGATACTCTTTAGATTTATCTGTAATTGACGATGAATTCAAAGCGTATTTTTTAGGGCTGATGGCAACAGACGGCTACTTGTCTTGCTCAAGAGATAACGCTTGCGGAATAGATTTAACAGATGAAGATTGCATTAAGGCGATTTCAGATTATACTGGTAAAGAATATCAACAATATGATAAATCTAGTTATAATATGACACAGACTAAATACGATATTCATACAAAGAAAGCAGTATATCGGATAAGGTTTGATAGCGCTGATCTTGTACAAGAATTAAAAAAGCGCGGGATTGACGAAAACAAAAGTCTTACAATCAAACAGGTAAAACTGTTTGGAGAAGAACAAAAATATTACCCGCTAGTAATTCGAGGAATTATTGACGGGGACGGCACAATCAGTCGCCGATGTGACGGTCAAGTATATTTGAAAATTTGTTCTGCATCAAAAGATTTTGCAGAATGGATAAAAGATATTCTTGAGCAGAGAATGTTCTTCGAAAATGTGGCGTTTTATCAGAAGGATCTTAAAGACCGAAATCCAATATACGAAGTTTTCACTTCATCTGCTAAAAACATAGAATTGCTACGACTCTTGTCTTACTACTCCCCTCTTGGTATGGCAAGAAAAAGAGATTTTTTGCTAGGAAGACGTTCAGAGACTATAATAGAGCCTTCTCTACGAGAGAAGATGGTATAGTCCAGACCGCAACACACATGTGGCTGGGGAGACCCAGTGCGGTACTGCTCAAATGTTCATGGATATAGCTACTCAATCATCGGCTACCAGTGCGCATGGCTTGCAACGCACTACCCGAAGGTGTTTTGGAACACTGCGTGCCTTCGAGTGGACTCTGGCGTTGAAGACGATGCAACGACAAGCTATGATAAGATTTCAAAGGCAGTCGGCAACATCCTCAATGCAGGAATCAAGGTGTTGCCGATCGACATTAACAAGTCTGGGTACATGTTCGAGCCAGACGAGAAGACACAGTCGATTCTTTGCGGTCTCAAGGCACTAATCGGTATCAATGGCGATACCGTCCAGCAAATCATCGAAAACAGGCCTTACAGTTCGTTCAATGACTTCAGGGAGAAGGTGCCGTTGAACAAGACGGCAATGATCTCCCTTATCAAAGCTCACGCATTTGACTGCTTTGATGTGAGGTACAACATCATGGTGCAGTATATCACCGAGCAAAGTGAGCCCAAGTCGAAGCTTACCATGGCTAACCTGCAAGGCCTTATTGATAGGAGCATGATTCCAGCAGATTACCAGTTGCAGATCAGGACGTTCATTTTCAACAAGTCCCTACGTGCCAACTGCAAATTCAAGGAATGGTACACGCTTGAGGGCAGGTATTATCGCTTCTATGAGAAGTTCTTCGACACAGACGAGCTTGAGAGCGTCGGAGGCAAGTTCTGCATCTCACAAAAGAAGTGGCAGAAAATGTACACAAAGATGATGGAACCTGTGAAGAAGTACATCGTCGACAACCAAGAAGCACTCCTTAAGCAATTTAACCACACATTGTTCGACGAGCAGTGGGGAAAGTACGCATCTGGCACTCGCGGTTCGTGGGATATGAGCTCGCTTGGCTTCTATTCCGCCAAGCACGAACTGGACGGCATAGAGTACGACAAGTACGGCCTGTCCAAATTCTCTGACCTGCCCGAAGAGCCTGTCGAAGCCGAATCGCGTGGCAAGTTCAAGATTTACAACCTCACGAGGATCTGCGGCACGGTTGTGGCGAAAGACGACACCCGTTCGACGTTCACCCTTCTCACCCCTGATTCGGGCTCCGTCGACGTCAAGCTTCCTAGGGAGATTTACGCCCACTACAACAGGAAGATTGTGTTGGAGAACTCCGGCTCGAAGATTGCCGAGGATGGATGGTTCACGAGGGGTACGCTTCTAATGGCATGCGGTTATCGTCAAGGTAACATGTTCAGGCTGAAGAGATATAAGAACACGTCAAGCCTGCTATTGTACAACATGGCGATAACTGAAGGTGGGAGGATAATCTGCACCGGAAGCCGTCTCGGTGACGACGACGAGATGTAAATTACATTGTTTGACTACAGCTCCGCTTTTGTGTTATAATAATATTTCACAAGAGCGGAGCTGTTTGTATGTAAGGAGAAAAATGAGACAGAAGATTCTGGCAATCGTCGGTCCTTCATGTGCCGGCAAGGACACAATCAAAGACAGGCTTGCGCTTATTGACAGCCACACGTTCCATGTTCCCCAGCGAGTGACCAGTAGGCCCCGCAGGCCTGGAGAGAGAGACTCGGCGTATAGGTTCGTCACAAAGCGAACGTTCAAGGCCGAGATAAAGTACGGTTGCCTTGCCGAGTACGGATGGTTCCGTGGATGGGGGTACGGCACCAGGATCGACGACCTTACCAACGACGACGACAAGATCAACGTGCTCACGATGGACTTGAACTCCCTGAAGATGCTCAAGAGGAACCTTGGAGTTGCAGACATCCGCTGCATCTATCTTGACGCGCCTTTATCTGTACGTCTTAAAAGGTACAAGGACAGGGATGGTGGAATGTCCTCGTTTGAGATGTATAGGCGTGCCGTCTCCGACAGCCTCATGTACCGCAACGCCATCGACGAGATTTTGAAGCTCGGCATCCCGCACGCATACATCCCCAACGATAAGGGGTTGTACGGCAGGACGGACGAGGTGTTGTCTTTTTGCAAGGATTGGTTGAACGGTCAAAAGTTTTAACTTGACATTATGACTTAATCTAGTATATAATACAAAAACCAGACACAAGATATTGGAGGTAGCCTATGAAAGTTAAAAAGAGGAACGGCAATCTCGAAGAGTTTAACAGAGACAAGATAGCCACCGCAATCCAAAAGGCGTTTGAGGACGTCTACGGTGATGAGAACCATTGGTCTGCCATAGAGATGATGACCGACTACGTCGTACAAGAGATGTCCGAGTGCGACCCAGCCGACGTCGAGGAGATTCAGGACGTCGTCGAGAGTCGGCTCATGGAGAACGGCTGGTATGAAGTTGCCAAAGAGTATATCAGATATAGATATCTCCATGAGCTACGTCGAAATGAGCGAGAGCAAGAAAAGTTCTACGACAGTATCGGTGAAAAGCTCAAAGCTACCAATGTTCAGAACCAGAACGCAAACGTTGATGAGAAGTCCTTCGGTGGCAGGATGGGCGAGGCTTGTTCCGAGCTAACTCGCGACTACGCTTTAAAGAATTGTCTGTCCGAGATGGCGAGAAACAACCATCTTAACAACGAGATTTATGAACACGACCTTGATCATTATCCCACAGGAGACCACAACTGCCTGTCTATCCCATTTGACAAGCTTTTGGCTAATGGTTTCAACACAAGGCAAACCGATGTAAGACCTGCAAATTCTGTCAACACGGCGTTTCAACTGGTTGCCGTCATTTTCCAGCTACAGAGTCTTATGCAATTCGGCGGGGTAAGTGCGACGCATCTAGACTGGACAATGGTTCCGTATGTACGGAAGTCCTTCTTAAAGCATTTTAAAGATGGAATGCTTTGGTGTGAGGATCACAACGACAACAGCGGATATGCCAAGTTTGTTCATGAGGTTGAAGACGGCTTGTGGCCTGACACGCTCTCTATTGAAGATGAGAAGTATAAGGCACATGGCATGGCTTACCAGTATGCAGTCGCAATGACCAAGAAAGAAACCTATCAAGCGGTAGAAGGCATGTATCACAACCTTAGTTATTAGGGCGACTCAATAGCGATATTGGGAACATAGCTATCTAAACGGGGAAACTCTTTATAAGACAATCCCGTGCTAAACTTACATCATCATAAATGTCGTAATAGGAAACGCGAAGGGAGGTAGAATGTATACGGTTTATCAACATAAAAACAAGCTTAATGGTAAGATGTATTTTGGTATAACAAGTAGAAACCCGATTGAACGTTGGGGGAGCAATGGAACAAACTATAAAAGTACGCCACATTTCTACTTTGCAATACAAAAATATGGATGGGATAACTTTGAACACAATATCTTGCGCGAAAATCTTACAAAAGAAGAAGCTTGCAGCATAGAAAAAGAACTTATAAGTAAGCATAAAACGCAAGATAGGAGGTTCGGATATAATGTTTTAGAAGGCGGACAAGCACCAGCTCTTCCCAAAGAGGTTAGAGAAAAGATGTCTGTGTCAATGCTTGGCAACAAAAACGGATTTGGGCATCCGTGTTCTGAGAAAAAGAAAAAGAAAATAAGCGACGCTCAGAAGGGTAAGAAACTTTCAGATGAACACAAGTCCAAACTATCCGAAGCAGCCAAGAAAAGGCATGTTCCATGCTCAGAAGATAAAAAGAAAGTATTGTCTCAAAATTACCCAAATAAACGCAAGATTTACTGCGTAGAAACTAATACAGTTTATTCTTCTGTTCAAGAATGTGCGAGACAGTTAAATCTATATGCAACAAACATTTCTAAAGTGTGCAATGGTATTCATCATACGACAGGCGGATACCATTTAAAGTATTATGATGATGTAATAAATGCCTAACGACCATCCACATAAAACGTGGAGTAGAGCCAAGCGGTTCGAAATGGTAGCCCCTTCTGAAAAAAGGTGAAGATATGGTCTAATCTCTATGGCGACATAGAGCAGTTCATAAGAGAACGGGCTAAAAGTAGCGATTTTAGTCGAATGCAAATGTAATACACTACAAAGTAGGTCTGGAAACCAGCTGCCATTTACCTCAACCAATTTTGGTACATGCACGCTTCCAGAAGGTCGCCTTGTCATAAGGGCCATGCTAGAGACTTCAATTCGCGGTCTTGGTAAACTTCATAAGACCAGTATTTTCCCTTGCACCATTTTCCAGTGCATGAAGGGCGTCAACCGAGCTCCTGGAGATCCAAATTACGATTTGTTCCAGCTTGCTTTAAAGTCGACCTCTCAAAGACTTTATCCCAACTATGCTAACGTAGACTGGTCTGGTAACGCAGGCTACGACAGAAACGACCCAAAGACCTACTTTAGCACAATGGGCTGTAGGACCGCCAACGGATATGACATCAACGGCATGGCCCAAACAAAAGACGGACGAGGAAACATCTGTCCAGTCACTATAATTATGCCGACTCTTGCCATGGAAGCCGATCGAGACGTAGAGAAGTTCATGGAGCTTCTTGATAAAAAGATTCACGAGGCTAAAGACATGCTCTTGGAACGCTTTGAGTACATCTGTTCACAGTCTCCCGAATCAGGCAAGTTCATGTACGAGAACGGCACTATGGAGGGATATGTTCCCGAGGAAGGTATTCGTAGTGCTCTTAAGCACGGCACATTAGCACTGGGTTAGCCTATAAAATTGGCTCAGTATAAAACGAGTAAATTGCGAGGACGCCTAAAGCATTTGCCATGGTAATTCGCAGCCAAGCCACGAAAAATGGAAGGTTCAACGACTATAATCTCGTCACGCTACTGAAGAAAAAAAGAGACAAAGGATAAGAGAAAGGAGGTTTATTGATGGGATGTATTTATATGTACACAAATAAGATTAACGGCAAAAGATATGTTGGACAAACTATCTGTCATTTGCAAAAACGGCACCAACAACATCTTTGCCAGCATGAGACTTATTTTGATAGAGCCCTCGCAAAATATGGGGAAGAGAATTTTTCTTTGGAAGTGTTGCAAGATGATATCTCTGAGGTGGAAGAGCTAAATCGGTTAGAAGAGTTTTATATTCAAAAATACGACA
>ERZ1026868.841-NODE-841-length-17387-cov-7.262982_pt1 | contig 17387 bp, 11 predicted proteins | sample MGYA00380164_ERZ1026868 | MGnify/ENA primary metagenome ERZ1026868 (study PRJEB33269, sample SAMEA4719800) | human gut metagenome | biome: human-associated habitat; feature: organic feature; material: feces | place: Cameroon | collected 2013-10 ... | reverse complement strand
AGTCCACCCCGTACAGATTCCAGTCGTTCCACCAGTCCCATGCCACCTTTCCCGGCTTCACCCAGCTCCAGTCGGCGTTATTGTCCGCCGGGGTGGAAAGCTGCCATACAAGATCCAGATCCATCAGCGACTTGGCGTCCGGCGTGATCCCGACAACCTTCCACGGGAACTTCTGCCCGGCCTCGACCTTGGCGATGTAGTCGGCGTAGTCCATGTCCTGGTAGACATACACCCCGTTAGGGCGAAGTCCCACAGGATAAGGCGCGCGGACACTTCTCAACTCCTTGCCGCCCTGTCCGTTAAGGAACATCCCCGGGTAGCCCAGCAGATCTGATTCGGTGACGACGATCTTCACTCCTCCGGCGGCGTCCACCGTCATCGGAAGGAACACCAGCCTCTCGGGATCCATCTGTGACAAATGAATATGCTCGTACGTGTTCTCGAACGAATTGACGAACTGTTGCTTGAAAGTCTTTTTCTCATTGCTCTTGACGTAAGGCACCCAAGCTGTCCAGTCCTCGGCGAAGTTGAATTCCGTAAGCTCGTCAGTCACAGTAAATTCTCCTGACTTGGCCGTGGAGACAAACCTGTAGGCGACTCCGTTGTCGAACGCCCTGAACTCCACGCTGTAGCCCTTGAACTCAAGTGTAAGGTGGTTGTAGACATTGTCCACCGAGGCCTTTTTGTAGTTCATCGCCCGAACGCCTCTCTCGTCGCAGGAACCTTTTCTCACCTTGCGGACCCTGTCGCTTCCTCCGAAGACTGTCCCGTCCTCGAATGTCATCGAGATCTCGGACGGCGTAATAAGCGCCACCCCGTCACGGCTTATTGAATATCTCACCCCGTCCCCGGTAGAGATTTCCGCCACGATCCTCCCGTCCGGAGAGGAGACCGACCACGTTTTCTGCGCCCCGAAGGCAACCAAAGGCAGACAAATGAACATCGCCGCCGCTGAAAAGAATTGTTTCAGTGTCATATTTCCCATAGAATGATCCTATTTTCAATAAAAATCAAAAATAGTCATTTTGTCGTATTTTTCCAAAGCGTACGAATCGCAGGAGCGCTCTTCAGGCAGAACCAGCGCTTACTGTAGACAAATGCTCTAAAACAACAAGGTGTACTATAAGTATTCGAGATTGTCGGGCATGCTGGCTGTGATGACTAAAGGGCAAGTGAAGGTCACATTCCACCGCCGTCGGGGCAGAGTGTAAAGTTTCTTTACAGCGGGTGTAAAATTTCTTTACACTTTGGCGGGAATGGTGGGAAGGGTAAGATATTCATAAATAATTAGTTGGCTAATTTGGCATGACATTGGCTTGGCGGAAACGGTGGTTTTTAAGGACAAGGTTATGTCAAGCACTTATCTGAGGTTCCTGTCGAGGAACAAGCTTTACACCTTCATCGAGGTTTTCGGACTTTCGGTGGCGTTGGGATTTGTCATCCTGCTGGCTTCGTATGCCAGGACGGAGTTCAGTGTCGGGGCGAAGCAACCGCTTTCAAGGCAGCTGTATGTCATCGGGGCTGGGAATTCTTTCGGAATGACGCTTGGAACATCCGAGGAGTTTTTCCCGTCCGTTCCGGAGATCAAGGCGTGGACTAGAATCAGCTATGGGGGAACTGCTGATGTTATGGTCGGCGATGACTATTATCAGGCGGCGGAGATTTCGGTTGACACGAATTTTTTCAAGTTCTTTGACTATCGCCTTACAGGTTGTCCTAAGGACAATGTTCTGGAGAATGAGGACGAGGTGATTCTGTCCGAGTCGTTCGCCAAGAAAGTGTTTGGAAATGAGGATCCTATTGGCCGGACATTAAGCGTCGATAAGAGTAAGTGGACAGTTGTCGGGGTCGTTGAAGATTTTGGGCCTGTCGATGTGTTCAAACATTGCGATATGTTCACAAGCATCAAACGTGCTCAGAGGCGGTTTGCGTGGATGGACAATTTCGGCAACACTATTCCGATTGTCCGGCTTGACGAAGGAACTGATGTGGAAAAGGTGCGTGATGATCTTCTTAAAAAGTATCTCGGGTACTGGAATTTCTATAAGGCTGACAATTCCGATAACGCCTTTTTGTGGGGAGCAAGCGTGACGAGACTTGACAAGGTCTATTTTTCGGATTTGGAGGAATATAGTTGCATAAGAACGGGTGACAAAAAACAGGTTGGGTTACTATTCATTGTGGCTCTGGTGCTGCTGATTTCCGCCATATTCAATTATATCAATCTGACTGTCGCGCAGACGGGAAAGCGCGCCAAGGAAATGGCCACCAGACGGTTGCTTGGCGAAAGCTCAAGGAATATAGTGGCGAGGTACATCGCCGAGTCATTCGCCTTCACGGTCGGGTGTTTCGCCGTGGGCTGTCTGCTGGCATATTCATTCAAACCGCTCTTTGACAGGATTTTGAACGCCGACATTGTGCTGACTCCTGACTTGACCACAGTACTTTGGGCCGTTTTGGCGTTGGTTGTCATCTCTGTGATCTCGGCGCTGCTTCCAGCACTGCTTGTCTCGCAGTTCAAGCCGATTGATGTCGTGAAAGGGGAGTTCCGTTTCAAGAACAAGATGATTTTCGGCAAGGTGTTTATCGTTCTTCAGACCGTGTTCAGCACCATCCTTATCGCTATGGCGATCACGATGTCGGCACAAGTCAGCTATCTGGTAAACCTGCCTGTAGGTTACGAGACAAAGGATGTCATTCAGGTCTCTTCCCAGGATGTGGGTTATAGGAGAGGACCTCAGGATGCGCTTCGCAACAGATTGAAGGCTCTGCCTCAGGTGGTTGACGCGGGACTTGGAATTACTTCTCCAATATCCTGCGGAGCGAACGGTCTTCACGACGAGAACAATCAGATAATCGGTTGGATGCGTATGGCCCAGTTGGATACGACTTCGCTCAGGATCTTGGGAATCAAGGTCTTGGAGAAGTACAGCGAAATTTCCTCGCCAAAAGTGCTTCTGACGGAGACCTCCAAGAGGAGTCTTGGCGTGACGGCGGAACATCCTTACGCTGGTGGAAGCTACACGAAAGGTGAATATGAAATCTGTGGCATCATCCCGGATTTCCGCGCCAACAATGCACTGTTCGAACCGATGGAGAATGAGCGAAACTCTATAAGGATCATTGACGAGAATTATGACTATGCTTTCATTCAGCTTCTTAAGATAACAGGTGACCGTGCCGAGGCTATGGCTGCGGTCAAGAATGTATGCAGAGAGTTCGCGAAGGAGACCACGGGCGTTCCTTTGGAGATGTATGCTTACTATCTGGACGAGAAATTGGTCGATGACTTGAATGGAACCAAGAACACTATGCTGCTTGTGATTTTTTTCATGGTCATGGCCATCCTGATCTCCGCTCTCGGATTGTTCGCGATGTCACTCTATTACACCGAGCAGCAAAGCCGCCAGATCGCCGTGCGCAAGGTTTTCGGCGCGGAAGTCAGCTCGGCCGTATGGACATTGTCCAAGTCGTTCATGATCATGAGCCTTGTCGCCGTCGTGCTTGCCGTTCCGTTCGCCGTGTGGGGCATCACAAATTACCTACAGGCGTTCTACACCAAGATCGCCTTTCCTTGGTGGGCTATTGTGCTTGCGGCCTTGATCTCGCTGCTGATCTCATTCATCTCCGTCCTCGGCCAGACCTACACCGCCGCAACCGAGAATCCGGTCAAGAATCTTGGTCAGGAGTGATGAAGTTTCTTTGTAGGTAAAGTCCCCTTGGCCTCTTTCTCCTGAACTTCCAGCCCCATACCCACTGTTTCACCGAGGAGATTGATGTTGTGTCCTACAGCCCAAAGTACCTCTCGAAGAATGCCTGTATCTTATCGATAACGGACTTCTTCTTTTCCTGTCTGTTTCCGCCACCAAACCTTGACATAGGAGGAAGAATCTTGTCAATGTCTGTTCCTGTGGTCCTCACCTGCCCGTCCCGGAAACTGTTGTCAATGAATGACTTTGTCTCTTGTGGCTTAAGATGTTCACTCTCTATGATTTCTTTCAGGTCTTCATCTTTCCGCTGCTGGACAAAGTCTTTCCAACTCTTTTCCACATCAGTATCTGCATTTACACTACCAATGAAGTTTTCAATAAGTTCTTTCTTGCTCCTGAGCTGCATGCTTGAACCTATGGCTTTGGAAATATTCACAAGTATCTCCTTGTTTGTGCAGTTGCTGTCGTGATATTTCTGGACAAGAAGGAGAATATAGTCAATGTTTATCTCCACCTGCCTTATAAGTTCAGTCTCAAACACAAGATCATCATTAATGTTCTCTTTATCCCCGGGTCTGCGTCTTCTCCACTTTTCCTGAAGATCGAGATAATTGCTCTGGTAATCCTGCAACTGCCTGTCAGTGATTATTTTCTGTCCATCAAACTGGTCAAAAGTGGAAAGGATGTTGATGGATTTGAGCAGGCTTCCAAACAAAGCCACAAACCGTCTCTCCGCATCTTCACCCAAGATTGGCTGCCCATCAGGGAACTCATTTTGAAGCTGCTCGACAAGTTCTTTATAACCATAACAGTGTTTCCCCTTTTCCGTGTCGTATCCGTCATAATAAGACAGGAAGTCTTTCAACACCACAATACTGCTTGCATCCTTGTCTCCAAAGAGAGCGATGGCATCATCAGTAGCCTGTTGGAGATCCCTGAAACAAACTATATTACCAAAGGTCTTGACAGAGTTCAGTATCCTGTTTGTCCTGGAAAATGCCTGTATCAGGCCGTGCTGTTTCAGGTTCTTGTCCACAAACAATGTGTTGAGGATTGTAGCATCAAAGCCTGTAAGGAACATATTCACCACTATCAGCAGATCCACCTGTCTGTTTTTCATCCTCAATGACAGATCCTTATAATAGTTCTGGAACTTGTCGCTTGAAGTGTCATAGTTGGTGGAGAACATCTTATTATAGTCCTGAATAGCCCCTTCAAGGAAGTCCCTTGACTGCTGGTCAAGCTGTGTTGTGCTTTCAGGGTTCTCCTCCCCAAGTATCCCATCAACTTCTTCCTCATTTGCACCATAACTGTATATGGTAGCTATCTTCAATCTCTGTGCTTCCGGAATCTCTGCTTGCTGCCTTTTGAACTCATTGTAGTATGCCTTGGCCATAGGAATGGAAGCCACTGCGAACATGGCATTGAAGCCACCAAGTTTCTGTTCAGTCTTGTGTTCAAAAACCTTGACCCCTTTTCTGGCACTTGCCACCTTATGAATATCATCCAGCACACGGAAAGAATAGTACGAACTCCGCTTTGTCTTCTGGTCAAAGTGCTCAAGGATGTATTTCACCACCTGAGATATTCTTTCAGGAGATGCCATAGCTTTTTCCCTGTCTATGGCTGAAATCTGTTCATCATTGATATTGTCTTTCTCCTTGATGGTATTCACATAGTCTATCCTGAAAGGAAGGACATTATCATCATTGATGGCATCCACTATGGTATATGTATGGAGTTTGTCTCCAAATGCCTGCTGGGTAGTTTTCAGTCTCATATCTCCACCAGTCCCTGCATTCTGTGCAAAGATTGGAGTGCCTGTAAAACCAAACAGATTATATTTCTTGAAGTTCTTGGTAATGGCACTGTGCATCTCACCGAAGTTGCTCCTGTGGCACTCATCAAAGATTATCACCACCCTCTGCTGAAATACAGGATGGTTCTTGTTCTTCTGTACAAAGATGGAGAGCTTCTGGATGGTGGTGATTATAATCCGGTAATCATGATAGCCACCCTTCTTATCCTTATTCTCCAATTGTCTTTGAAGCACTGCAGTGGAAGTGTTCCCGTCAGCAGCCCCTTCCTCAAAGCGGTTATACTCCTTCATGGTCTGGTAGTCAAGGTCTTTCCTGTCCACGACGAAAAGAACCTTGTCTATATAAGGGAGCCTGGAAGCCAGTTGGGCTGTCTTGAATGATGTCAATGTCTTTCCGGAACCTGTTGTGTGCCAGATGTATCCACCACCCTTGATGTTGCCATAAAACTTGTAGTTGTTGGCAACATTTATCCGCTGGATTATCCTTTCCGTGGCTGCAATCTGGTATGGTCTCATCACCATAAGCATCTTCTCACTGGTGAAGACGCAGTATTTGGTAAGGATACTCAGTAGGGTGTGCTTTGAGAAGAATGTCTTGGTGAAGTCCAGAAGGTCTGTGATGACCTTGTTGTTGCTGTCTGCCCAGAAAGATGAAAACTCGAATGAGTTGCTGGTCTTTTTTGACTTGTTCCGGGCTCCCGGTTCCTGCTCTTTGAGGTGATTGGCGCGGGTGGTGTTCGAGTAGTATTTGGTATTTGTTCCATTTGAAATGACAAATATCTGCACATACTCATACAATCCACATCCTGCCCAGAAACTGTCCCTCTGATAGCGGTTTATCTGGTTAAAGGCCTCTTTCAACTGTACGCCCCTGCGTTTCAGCTCAATGTGTACGAGGGGGAGTCCGTTGACAAGTACTGTCACGTCGTACCTCGTGTCGTAGTTTCCGCCTTCTTCGACATACTGGTTTATGACCTGGAGGGTGTTATTATGGATATTGTCCTTGTCAATGAGTTTGATGTTCTGACTTTCGCCGGTATCTCTTTTGAGGACCTGGATATAGTCATCCTGTATCTTGGCTGTCTTGGCTACAATATCATCGTTCTTGTTGGCTATGCAGGTGTTGAAGAACTTCTCCCACTCACTATCCGTGAAATGATAGTGGTTGAGTTTCCCCAACTGGGCTCTGAGGTTGGAGATAAGGTCAGTCTCTGCATGGATAGGAAGATATTCATACCCCTGCTCCCCAAGGAGCCTGATGAACTCTTTCTCCAGATCAGCCTCACTCTGGTAGGCCTCTGCAGGAGTTGCCACGTGGTCATACTCTGCAACCACAGTGTATTCCTGGCTTTCAGCTATGATATTGTATTGTGCCATTATTATGTTTCTCGTGTTTTGTTATGCTCCTTTTCTTTTGAAGGTCAGGAGTTTATCTCTATAATATTCGTATTGTTGTCTGCGCTTTTCAATCTCGGCGGGGAGACCCTGGGTGAGGTCGGTGGTGAGGGTGTCGAAGCGGTCAAGGATGGAGACGATTCTTTGCTGGTTTGCTAAAGAGGGAACTGGAATAGTTGCTTCAAGAATATTATCATTGTATAATCTGGCTATTGTCCCTCCTGTTGATACCACCCACGGGTTCAACGCATAGCAATATCTCAAATAAGAGTTTAGCACGATGCTTTCATCGTGTTTCAACCATACTATATTGCTATCCTGAAAATATGAAGGTGTGCCATCAAATACAATAGTTCTACCAATAGTGCCCGCCGCAGAAATAAGAACTTCTCCTTTTTGTGGGTATGAATATTTGGCCTTATACTCATTGAATAAAGCCTGTGATATATACGCATCCGCATTGCCACCAAAAGTCCCGATTTTGAAGAATGGGACATCACCAGATGATGACGTTTGACTTTTCAGTATTCTTTTACACATACATACTTTACCTATGTCCTTCAACTTCATCCATCTTACTTCTGCTTGATACCCCCCCCCTATTTATATTATTGAAATTCAGCAAGTTATCAAGATAATAGTTGTATTGTTGCTTTCTTTTTTGCAGTTCTGCTTGCAGTTCTGCTTGCAGTTCTGTAAACGCATCCAGAATCCTCACAATCTCTTCCTGAACAGGAAGTGGCGGAACAGGGATTTCAAACTTGTCGATGCTTGATATATGAACGTGCGGAACACCACCACCTTTCTTCGTTGAGTATATCTTCTCTTGAATATTGGTCAAGATATAATAGACATACTTGGTCTTCAAAGTTTCATTTCCTTGTATAGAAAAGGCATCGCAAACAAAAATTGGTTCATTCCAGTATTGAACATAGCCAGCACCAGCCCCACTTCCAGCAACTGTAATAACCTCCCCTGTTCTATTTGAGACATTGCAATAAAATGCTGGTTGCCTTCCGCCAGAAATGACAGGGATATCCCCTTCTTGCATTATACCTTTTGTAGCAGAAGTTCCCCTTTTCATTATGGTAGCTTCCCCAAGTGTTTTCCACTCAACCCCATCCGGACAGTATTGTTGTATCAGTTCTTCTAACTTGCTCATATTAACTTTTGCCAAGTATTGCTTTTCCCTTTTAATTGCTTACATTTGCATTGGAAATTTTCATATGAATGGTTGAGGGGCTCGTCAAACTTATTTTAAAAAGCATTCGCCCACGGGTGAGTGCTTTTTGCTTTTAAGAGATGTACTGACGGAAGTACTCTCAAAGGCCGCTCTCAGCTCTCAAACTAATAACTCATTTATGCAACATGAAAATTTCCATTATCATTAAGTTTGACGAGCGCCCTGACACAGAGTGCAGAGCAGCTCACAAACCTATTTTTGTCAAAGGCCATTTCAGATTGGTCGGAGGCAAAAAGGTTTACGTGAAGGCCCACTACCGTAGGCGGTAGGCCCAAGGCCTTGTCTGCATACCCGTCTGTATCGGAGCCGCTCCTAACCCGAGCGGCTTCGTCATTACCTTCCACTCCGAAATGGCACAATGACATCATATTTCTATTTCCTTTATAATCTTGTCAATTTCAGCCCTCAACACATTCTCCCTCTCCACGATCTCTGCAAGTTCAGCATTGAGCTTCACGATATCCACCTTCTCCCTGGTATCCTCCTGTTCAACATAGGTGGATACAGACAGGTTGTAGTCAGCCTTGGCTATGTCATCATTTGCCACAAGCTTGCTGGTATACTGCACATCTTTCCTGTCAGTGAAGATGTCCAGAATATGCTGGATGTTCTCCTCTGTGAGTTTGTTGGAATTGGTGACCTTGACACATTCCTTGGTAGCATCTATGAACAGAGTGCAGTTATCCTTCTTGGCCTTCTTCAGCACCATGATACATGTGGCAATGCTGGTCCCAAAGAAAAGATTGTCAGGGAGTTGGATAATGCAATCTACATAGTTGTTGTCAATCAAGTATTGTCTTATCTTCTTCTCTGATCCTCCTCTATACATCACGCCGGGGAAACACACTATGGCAGCTGTGCCATTGCCTGCAAGCCAGGAAAGAGAGTGCATAATGAATGCAAGGTCAGCCTTGGACTTTGGTGCAAGCACACCAGCAGGTGCAAATCTCGGATCATTGATAAGGGTTATATCATCATCCCCTTTCCACTTGGTTGAATAAGGCGGGTTTGAGACAATTACTTCAAAAGGCTCGTCATCCCAATGCTGTGGAGAAAGAAGTGTGTCTTCACAGGCTATGTCAAACTTGTCATAGTCAATATCGTGAAGGAACATATTGATCCTGCACAGGTTATATGTGGTGAGGTTGATTTCCTGTCCGAAGAAGCCCTGGCGGACATTGTCCTTTCCCAATATCTTCGCGGCTTTCAGCAGCAATGAGCCTGAACCGCAGGCCGGGTCATATACTTTATTGACCTCACTCTTGCCCACTGTGGCAAGTTTTGTCAAAAGCTCACTTACTTCCTGCGGGGTATAATATTCGCCACCGCTCTTTCCTGCATTTGAAGCATACATTCCCATCAGGTATTCGTATGCGTCACCGAATGCGTCAATGGTATTGTCTTGATAATCACCCAATTTCATTGACTCGATGCCTCTCAGGAGTTTGACTAGTTTTTCATTTCTCTTGATGACGGTAGCGCCCAGTTTGTTGCTGTTCACATCGAGATCCGCAAACAGCCCCTTGAAGTCATCTTCACTTGCAGTTCCCTTTGCGGAGTTTTCAATGGCGGAGAAGATACCTTCAAGTGTCATATTCAGGTCGGGGTCAGCATCACAAGTCTTGCAGATGTTCTCAAATAGTTGTGAAGGAAGTATGAAGAACCCCTTGACATTCACCATCTCTTCCCTTATGCCTTCCGCCTGTGCATCATTAAGGTCAGCATAATTGAAGTCCTTGTTGCCTGTCTCCCATTCACCCTTGTTTATATATGTTGTGATGTTTTCAGAGATGTATCTGTAAAAGAGCATCCCCAAGATGTAGGATTTGAAATCCCATCCATCCACGGAGCCTCTCATCTCATCTGCTATTGCCCAGATGGTTCGGTGGAGTTCTGCACGCTCCACTTCCTTTTTATTGTCTGTCATAAAGTTGATTATCTTGCCTTTGCAGAGTAAAGGTATGAAATAATCAACAAATAGGCAAAATAGTGGCCCTTTATAAGTTCAAATATAAGTTTAAATATCATTTGGACTGCAGGAGGCACTCCAGATCACGCTGAAAGCTTTGCCACAAGTGAAGGATGCCGGATTGGGTATCAAAAAGAAACCTTGACATCACGGCGGAGCATCCTTTTGCCGGCGGCAGTTACACAAATGGGGAATATGAAGTCTGCGGCGTCATTCCTGATCTCCCTGCTGTCCGTCCTCGGCCAGACCTACGCCGCCGCAACCCGCAACCCCGTCAAGACCCTCGGTCAGAATTGAGTTAGCAGTTCATCGCACCGCAGCAGTGGATAACCTGCCCGGAGACATAGCCCGAAAGGTCGCTGGCAAGGAACACCGCCACGTTGGCCACATCCTCAGGTGTGCCTCCGCGGCGAAGCGGGATCTGCTTTACCCAGGCGTCGCGCACTTCCTCTGAAAGGGCGTTGGTCATGTCCGAGACGATGAATCCCGGGGCGATGCAGTTGGCTCTGATTCCGCGCGGGCCCATCTCCTTGGCAATGGATTTGGCCAGACCGATGAGACCGGCTTTGGATGCGGAGTAGTTGCACTGGCCGGCATTGCCTGAGACTCCCACGACAGAGGACATGTTGATGATGCTTCCTCCTCTCTGGCGGGCCATGATCGGAGTGATGGCGTGGATGAAGTTGAACGCTGACTTAAGGTTCACGTTGAGGACAGCGTCCCACTGCGCCTCGGTCATCCTGAGCATGAGTCCGTCCTTGGTGATGCCGGCGTTGTTCACAAGGATGTCAATCCTTCCGAAGTCAGCAAGAATCTGGTTCACGACGTTGTGAGTCTCCTCGAAATTGGCTGCGTTGGAGGCGTAGGCCCTTACCTTGTGGCCGAAAGCCTCGATGTCCTTAACGGTCTGCTCTCCGGCTTCATTGATCACAAGATCAGTGAAAGCCACGTCAGCTCCCTCGGAAGCGAACTTCATGGCGATTGCCTTACCGATTCCTCTTGCGGCGCCCGTGATGAGGGCTACCTTTCCGTCTAAAAGTCCCATAATATTCAGTTAAATAAATTAAAATCTCCAGTCGGCGCTCCGCCATGTTCAGATGGCTTTGGCGCAGGGTGTATGCCGCAAACTTTAGACCACAGACGAAGCCTCGGTCATATTCATTTTCCGGCAAACAACCGCAAAAGTAAGCTATCTTCCCACGATGAGCAAATCTTTAGGCTGCAATTTGGTGAAAGAAAGGAAGAAGTGGCGAAAGCCACGAATAAAATGGCTATCTTTGCCGGGACGGAACAATGAATGTTCCTAAAACTGAATAGAATGTATGTCCATCTCATAAAGATGGATGCTGAACAATAGATTTTTGACACCGATGAGTGAGATACGCAACCCTCAGCTCTGGGAAAGCGGAGAGCTGAAAATAGAATGGGTAAGGCATCACATGCCACTGCTTGAAGGTCTGGAGAAGGAATTTAAGGAGACAAAGCCGTTCAAAGGGCTGAAAGTAGCCCTATCCGTACACCTGGAGGCCAAGACGGCCCATCTCTGCGAGGTTCTCTCCGAAGGCGGCGCCGAGATGTACGTCACGGGAAGCAACCCTCTATCCACCCAGGATGACGTCGCGGCGGCGCTCGCGCACGAAGGTCTGAACGTCTTCGCGGTCCACGGAGCGACTCCCGAGGAATATGAGCACGGCATCAGACGGGTTCTCGAATGCGGCCCTAACATCATCATCGACGATGGCGGAGACCTTGTGACAATGATCCACGAGGACTACCCACATCTCATTCCGAACATCATCGGCGGCTGCGAGGAGACCACCACCGGAATCCTCCGGCTTGAGACGATGAACCGTGAAAAGAGGCTGAGATTCCCGATGATGCTTGTCAACAACGCGGCCTGCAAACATTTCTTCGACAACCGCTACGGCACGGGCCAGTCTGTCTGGGACGGCATCAACAGGACAACCAACCTGATCGTGGCCGGGAAATATGTCGTGGTCGCAGGCTACGGATGGTGCGGCAAGGGCGTGGCGATGAGAGCCAAGGGACTCGGTGCGAAAGTAATTGTCACAGAGGTGGATCCTATCAAGGCGATGGAGGCCGTGATGGACGGATTCCAGGTTATGGGCATGGCCCGGGCCGCCGCAGAAGGCGACATATTCGTGACTGTTACCGGCTGCGACGATGTCATCACCAAGGAGCATTTCCTCGCGATGAAGGACGGAGCGATCTGCTGCAACGCCGGGCATTTCGACTGCGAGGTGAACGTTGCCCAGCTTAAGGAACTCGCTGTGGAAGAGAAACCTGCGAGGCAGAATATTCAGGAGTACACCCTCCCTGGCGGTCGCAGGATCTACATCATCGCCGAAGGAAGGCTTGTGAACCTCGCCGCGGGAGACGGCCATCCTGCCGAGATCATGGACATGTCGTTCGCCATCCAGGCTCTCAGCGCCAAGTACTTGGCCGACAACAGGATGGTACTGGCGAGGGTACCGGGTGAGATGCTTCACAGCGTCCCTGAGTCAATCGACCGCGAGGTGGCCTTCAGAAAGCTGAAGGACTGGGGCATAACGATCGACACCCTGACCCCGGAGCAGCACAGGTACCTTTACGGAGAATAACCGCTGAGGATTATTCCCGAAAAATCATTGATTATCCTTAATGCTTTAATAATTAGAGTAACACACTATGAGACTTATTCCGATCTACACCTGGACAAAAGGCATCCGGAACTTTGACCATAGAAGGAAACAGTTTTCCAAGCAGCCTTGGGCGCAGGGAGTGCTTCTGCTCTGCTGCGTGGTGGTGGCGATGCTTCTGGCCAACCTTCCATTCACCAAAGAGTTCTACCACAACGTTCTGGAGACCGACATCTCCCTAAGGTTCCAAAGCCCTGGCGGAGAGAGCATTCTGTTCCCTAACGGAATGACCGTCGAGAAGTTCATCAACGACATCCTGATGACGGTCTTCTTCTTCACTGTCGGCCTTGAGATCAGGCGGGAGATGAAGAACGGAGAACTGTCCAGTGTGAAGAAAGCGATGATGCCGGTGATCGCCGCGTTCGGTGGCGTCGTGGCTCCGGCCTTGATCTTCGCAGCCGTCAACCACGGTTCCGCCGCCGCTTCAGGTTGGGGAATCCCTACCGCCACGGACATCGCCTTCGCGGTCGGCATCCTGTCCATTCTGGGCGACCGTGTGCCGGTGTCGCTGAAAGTGTTCCTGACGGCGCTCGCCATCGCCGACGACTTGATAGCCATTCTTGTCGTGGCCTTGTTCTACGGCGGCACCATCAACTTCGGACTGCTGGGCATCGCATTTGTACTGATAGCAGGAGTGCTGCTGATGAACAAGTTAGGCGAGAAGCGCGGCTGGTTCTACCTTGTCCCGGCCATCGCGATCTGGTCGTTGTTCTACTATGCCGGCATCCATTCCACGATGTCCGGTGTCGTGATGGCGTTCCTTGTGCCGATGACCCCGAGATTCAGCGAGGCCTACTTCAACAGAAAGCGCCGCCAGTACATCCGAAGGCTCAATGAATATAACAGCATAGAATCCACCTCCTCCGAGTTCCCTAACGGCCCGCAGAGGCATTGCCTGAGACGCCTGTCGGCCATCTCAAGGGACTCAATGGGCATGAGCTACCGCCTTGAGCACGCCCTCGGCCCTTGGGTAAACTTCCTGATCATGCCGATCTTCGCACTTGCCAACGCCGGTGTTGAGATTCCTGACGTGTCCTACTTCAACGTGTTCCATTTCGATCAGGCTCTTGGCAGCGTGAGCATGGGAATATTCCTTGGCCTCGTCCTCGGAAAGCCGCTCGGCATCTCTCTCGCCAGCTTCATCGCCGTCAAGCTTCGCTTCGGCGAGATGCCTGCCAAAGCCACTTGGACGATGCTGATCGCCGTGGCCTGTCTCGGTGGTATCGGCTTCACGATGTCGATCTTCGTGGACACCCTCTCATTCGGTGACCAGACTCCTGAGGTCATGGCCCGACTGCGTGACATGGGTAAGGTCGCCGTGCTGATGGGATCCCTGTTCGCAGGCATCCTGGGCAGCGTCCTTATCAATGTTGTCCATGCGATCCAATCCCGCAAGTCATAGCGGAACCTCTTGTTGACAAACAGATCAGACAAAAGTGAAAAGTTTGGGAAGCTGCCTTGGGGCTCTGAAGCGGATGTCCATCCCGGCAAGGAGATGGATGTTGATCCGCGTGCTTCTCGGGATCATCCGCATCGCGGCCTCCCTGTCGTTTGTCTGGATCTGCAAGGAGATCGTGGATGTCGTCACCGGCGCGTCAGAAGCCGCTCTGACCGGCAGGATAGCCTTGATGATGGGCATCATGGCCGTTCAGCTGCTTTGCAACGTTTTCTCTTCCTATTGTGAGAAATTGGGGCTGCTCAAAGTCAACAACACCCTGCGCGCCGAATTGTTCTCAAAGGTCATTTCAAGTGAATGGACAGGTCGTGAAAGATTCAACAGCGGAGATGCGGTCAACCGCCTGGAAGAAGACATAAGGGTTGTGACCGACTTGCTGTGCAGCCATATTCCCGGATCAATTGTGACGGTGTGCCAACTTGCCGCCGCGTCAGTCTACATGCTTATGATGGCACCAGGCCTGCTGTGGGTACTGGTGTTCCTGATGGTGCTGGCCGTAATAGGCTCAAGGCTTTTCTTCTTCAAACTCAGGTCTTTGACATCCGACATCCGAGCATTGGACAGTGATGTGCAGCAATTGATTCAGGAGAATCTCCAGAACCGTGTGATAGCTTTGACCCTGATAGGTGTCACAAGGGTTGTCGGTGCTTTGGACACTCTTCAGAACCGCTTGAAAGACAAGACTGTACGTCGGCTCAACTACAATGCCGTGGCCCGCGGGTTCATGTCGCTTGGATTCATGGGAGGCTATGCGGCGGCATTCCTGTGGGGAGCCTTGGGCATCAAGAACGGGACTGTCAGTTTCGGTATGATGACGGCCTTTCTCCAGTTGGTCGGTCAGGTTCAGAGACCGGTGGCCGATCTCGCCAGGGAGTTGCCGGCGTTCATCCATGCGTTGACTTCCATCGAGAGGCTGATGGAACTGGAGAGCCTTCCGGCTGAAACGGATGGTCCGAAATGGATGGCGCGCGGAGCGGCGGGAGTCAGATTTGAAGGAGTGAGCTTTGAATATCCCGGCTCACACGGCACCCGCGTCCTGGACGCTTTCTCCTATGATTTCCGGCCTGGAACCCTTACCGTCGTGGCAGGTCCCACAGGAGTCGGGAAGAGTACACTCATTCGTCTCATGCTCGGACTATTGAAGCCTGACAGCGGGACAGTGACAGTCTACGATGCCGGTTCCTCCTGCGCGGCAGGAAAGCCGGCGCGTGGCAATTTCCGCTATGTGCCTCAGGGTAACTCCTTGATGAGCGGCACCATACGGGACAATCTCCTGCTTGCTGACGCCTCTGCTTCAGAGGAGGGCATGCGTTCCGCCCTGCACACCGCCGTGGCTGATTTTGTGTTTGATCTTCCGGACGGTCTGGACACTGTCTGCGGAGAAGCCGGTGGAGGCCTGAGCGAGGGACAGTGCCAGCGCATAGCCATCGCCAGAGCATTGCTTCACCGTGGCGGGATCTTGCTTCTGGACGAGTCCACCTCATCCCTGGATCCCGAGACCGAGACAAGGCTTCTCGCCAATCTTCGCTCCTATGTCCGGAACGCACCAGCCTCCGCTGACAACCCGCAGGCCATCACCGTGGTCTTCATCTCCCATCGCGAGGCCGTGATGGCCTCCGCCGATGAGCTTCTGCGTCTGGAATAAGATTACTCTACTATACAACAACCTCCAAGGCCTTAGAAATACGTCGAATACGGAAGGTTGAGGCTGAGCTGGGCATCGGCTTCGGAACGGGCCTTCTCGTAGGCGATGACGGTGTCGAGATCCGGATTGACCATCACGTCAAGGTTCCAGATCAGGAGGCGGTCACCGGTCACGACCTCCTGAACGAAGCCGGCCAGACCGACGATGGCGGGGATACCGATTCCCTTGGCCAACACACAAACCTGACCGTCGGCATCCTCCTCGCAGACGGCAAGCCCGACGACATTTCGGAAATCTATCAGTGTGGAGTCTGACAGCGACAACCGCTCGGCGACAAGGACGCTGCCGGGCGGTATGTCCTCGAACGGATTCCTCTGCCCGCAGTCTCTGACCACGAACGCACGGCCTTTCGCAAAACCTCGGACACCCGTTCCACGTACTGTCATAAGTAACCTATCTCATTACTTCCTTCGTCAGATCCCATGCGGCTCCGGGAGCGAAAACAGCATCAACCAGCTGATCATAGAACATTCCCCTCTTGGCGAGATCCAGCACATTGAAGCGGAAACGCATCAACTGTACCTTCGGGAACATATTCCTAAGCATCCCGCGGGTCACGCCGATCATCGACGGATCGTACGGCGCGCCGGCCTTCCTCAGCAGATCCTGCATCCTGGAGAATGAATATACCTGCCCCTGAAGCTTCTTCTTGAACTCCGGCCAGTTCTCCTTGATCCTCGTCAGCTGGACGCGGACGGTCTCGGCGTCGTCATATTTCTTGGTGATCTCGGTGTAGCCAAGCTCCGGCGCAGGGAAATCCTTGAAGATTTCAAGCGCCCTCTTCTGCTCCTGCTCAAGCGTAGGCCATGCCTTCACGCAGGCGTCCACATCGATCTTCGTCAGATCCATCTTGAACAGCTCGTCGAACACGGCGCACATTGTCAGCGTGCCGATCGCAACCTGGGCTCCGTGCGACTGGAGTCTGCCGTTGAAGCGGTGGTGGGTCATGTCAAGAATATGGCTGAAAAGGTGGTCGCAGCAGGAAGCCGGGCGGCTGGACTGCGCGGCCTGCATGGCTATACCGCTGAGTGTCAAGCCCTCGAACAAATCCGCCACAGCCTTCTTGTCGCCTCTTGCCACGCCATCTGGATCGGCCAGCAGATCATCCAGGCAATCCTGAAGAACATGCCAGGCATCCGGCTTGATCGGCTCAGTACCCATAAGGTCGGCGATCATCCACTCGGCTCCGGCGGGAACCTTGGCGGCCAGATCAGCGTACCCCGCGGCAGTCATGGCCTTCGGGGCGGAGGCGATCACGTCGATGTCGGCGATGATGACCTTGGGAGCCGGGCAGGAGAATGTCTGCTTGGAGTTGTGATAGGAAATCGATGCGCCAAACGACGAGAAACCGTCCACGGAAGCCGCCGTCGGCAATGTCAGATAAGACTGGC
>ERZ1026868.840-NODE-840-length-17400-cov-9.289017_pt1 | contig 17400 bp, 9 predicted proteins | sample MGYA00380164_ERZ1026868 | MGnify/ENA primary metagenome ERZ1026868 (study PRJEB33269, sample SAMEA4719800) | human gut metagenome | biome: human-associated habitat; feature: organic feature; material: feces | place: Cameroon | collected 2013-10 ... | reverse complement strand
TTATTTTTTTTAAGGATTTGTGATGCAAAGATGATACAAAAAACATAAAAAACTGTTTTTATTTGGTAATTTCGATAATATTCGCTATCTTTACGGCAATTTTATGAATTAAAATATGTTATTTTTGACACTCAAACAGCAGTTTTGTTTAACGTGGCTTCCGTTCTTACTCCTAAGACGAGAAGAATTGTAAACCGTCAACGGAAGTCTCAACTCGACATTTACCTTTATTATTGTGCCTATTGACGGAGACGCAATTAACAAATTATCAATTGAAACATGAAGAAAATTACTTATTCGTTTCTTAGCCTATTGATGCTATTGTTGGCTATGCCTGCAAGCATGTTGGCTCGAACAACTGTGACTTTCGATTTTGCAGCTAATCCGTGGAATTTGCCTTTGAGTTCTAGTACTTCTGGCGAAGCAGACAAGGGCGCCATTACATCTCCAATTTTGCAAGATGGAGTAACTCTGACAACTACTGATGGTACTAACAAAACCAAGATGTGGGTTACTAATGATGCAATAGACTTCCGAGTTTATAAGAGTGGCGGTTCATTCACTTTTACCGCTCCTAAAGGTAAGGTTATTGAAAAGATAGAGTTTGTTTTAAAAAAGAGTGGTGACTTTGCAGCCACCCCTGATGCTGGAACTTATGATAAGTCTTCTATGACTTGGGCACAGCCAAAAGAGCAGGTGAATGCCGTAAAGTTTACAGCAACTAATACAACTAAAATCTCTAAGGCTGTCCTCACTATCGCTGATCCAGGCGAAGAGGCTGAGGTAGTAGTTTTGCCAGAGATTACAGACTTCGCATCTCTCAAGGCTTGTGAGAAAGATAAGGCTGTGAAGCTTACAATTACTAATGGTAAGGTGCTTTATGTTGCAGGCAAAGATTTGATAGTTGAAGACGCAACAGGTGCTATCGACTTCTATAACTGGGGACTTACAGCTACTGCAGGTCAGGTAATCAATGGTACTGTTGAGGCTAAGTATAGTGAATTTATGGGTATGCCACAGGCTGCAAAGACTGCTAATACCGACATCGCAGCTCTTACCATTACCGATGGCGACGCTGTAGCTCCTGTAGCAATGGAATTTGCAGAGGCTATGAAGGCTACTTCTTATTTGAAGTATGTCACACTTACCGATTTTACTATCGAAGAGGCTGGTGGTAAGACCTACCTCGTTAGTGGTGAGAACAAGATTCAGCTTTACAACAAGTTCAATGTTGAATATACTCTTCCTAAGGATATTCAGAGCATTAGCGGTATCATCATTCCTTTCGTAGCAAATGGTTCTACCGATGTTATCGTAGAGATTGCTCCTACAAGCGCTGAGGATATCGAGGATATCGTTGCTAAGCCTGTACTTCCTGAAGGCGATGTAACAGCCAAATATCTTGTAAACCCAGGTTTCGAGGATTGTGAAGCTGCAACAGGTAAGGTTGCCACTGCAGACAAAGCACGGGGTACAGACTATGAGGCAGTAGGTTGGAAGCTTGTTTCTTCTGCCGCTTGGTCTAATAGTGCTGCATTTGCTTATGGTAGCGACGCATCTCTCAATGATGCTGCTGTTCCTGCAACCGACAACGCAGGTAACACAGGTAAGGCTCTTGGTTTCACAGTTGGATGGAGTGGTACAAACTCTTATCAGTCAGCTGCAGAAGTTGTATTGCCTGTTGGTTACTATACTTTGAAGGCTCACGCTTATAATGGCGGTACTGCTACTCAGTTTGCTTCTAAGCTTGGTTTTGCTACAGCCGACAAGGCTTACACAAGTACCAAGAATAGCTTTGCTTTGAACGAGTGGGTAGAGGATGTAGTAGAATTCACTCTTGAATCAGAAACAGCAGGTCATTTCACAATTGGTGGTGCTGCCGTAAGTGGTGGTTCAGGTGCAAATGGTAAGGTGTTCTTCGATAATATCACCCTTGAGCGTCAGGATCTCTTCACAGCTGTAAACAATAATCTCGCTAAGGAGATTGCTGCTGCTAAGGAGATTGCAAATGCAGGTCTTGCCCCAACAGCCGACCTTCTTGCTGCTATTGCTACAGCAGAGGCTGCAACAACAAAGACAGATTATAAGGAGATTCTTGCAGCTATCGAGCCTTTGAAGGCTGCAGTTGCTACATACAATGATGTTAATGCTCATTTCGTAGCATTTGCTGATGCTAAGGCAAAGTATGCAACTATTGATACTAAATATGCAAGCGATGAAAAGATTGCTGCTGTAAATGCTATTGCAGAAAAAACTCCTGCTACAGCAGATGAGGCAGATGCTTTGAAGGCAGACTATATTAAGGCTGTTCGTTCTCTCGTTGAGTCTAATGCTTTGGCAGAAGGCGTAGAGGGTGCTACCAACTATACCGAGTCAATCAAGAATGCTAATGCAGAGGCTTTGGATGGTTGGACAACAGCTCTTGGTGAAATCAACAAGGGGGCTATTAATATTAAGACAGCAGAACCATTCACCGATGCAGAAGGAAACTCTACTCACTCTTACTTCGATGGTGGTAGTTGGAATGACAATGCTTGGGATGTAACATTCTCTCAAGACGTAACTTTGCCTAAGGGTAAGTACTTGCTCACAGCAACATCACGTGCATCTGTAGATATTACTTCATTTGCACTCTTTGCAGGTGAGGCTCGTGCAGAAATGAAGCATGTTGGTGCTTCAGGCGAACTCTTCGATCGTGGTTGGAACGATAACTCTGTAGAGTTTGAGGTTACCGAGGATGATGCTGTCGTAAACCTTGGTGTACAGGGCGTAACCGATAAGCAACATCAGTGGATGTCATTCACACGCTTCCGTCTTGTTAAGGTAGGCGAAGTTGCTCCTGCTTATACCGAAGTAAACAGCATCGCAGAATTGCGTGCTATTAAGGTTGAGAGCAAATGGGATGAAGTACCAGTTAAGATTAACCTCCACGATGCTAAGATTACTGCTTTGCACAAGAGCAGTGATTATGGCATGGAAATGATAGACTTCGCCATTTTGGAAGATGCAACAGGTGCTATTTCTATAAGCGATCTTATGATGGAGGCAACTGCTGAAGGTTTGTTAGAAGGCAACTTTGAGGAAGGTTCAGTTCTCACTGGTACCCTTTATGCAACATACAACTGGCCTAACTCTCTTTGTGTATCAGAGGATACAGAAAAATCACAAATAACACCTACTCCTTCAACAGTAGTACCTACCGAGGCAACTCTTGCTGAAGTTATTAAGCCAGAGAACGATTTACGCTTGTTTAAACTCCAAGATGTAACTATTAAGAATGTGGGTACAGAGGAAACTCCAGACTTTGATATCTGCCAGGGTGAAGCCTCTATAGAGCTTCGTGATGCTTTCGCATTATGGTTCTCTGATGGAAGCAATATGCCAGAAAAGCTTCAGAGTGTTACAGGTATTTTGTATGCAGAGTACGAATCATTAGATCAGGAAACTCCTAAGTATTTCTTTACTCCTTTATCTTATGAGGCTGCTCCTGCAGCACCTATCGAGGTTAACAGCATTGCAGAGTTGAACAAGCTTGGTGAAGAGAACGAAGGTGCAACTATTAAGTTGAAGCTTACTGATGCTCAGATTACTGTAGCTGACGCTTCAATGTCTTCTGCAATCATCGAAGATAAGACTGGCGCATTTAATGCTCAGTACTTCTTTGCTGAGGCTGTTGGAACGGAAATGTTGAAAGACGAATTCAAGCAGGGTGCAGTTCTCAATGGCTATCTCTATGCAAAATATAGCTATGGTTCTATCGAGGTATGTGAAAACACAGCTAATTCAGATATTACTACTACAGAGGCTCCTGTTGTTCCTACCGAGGCTGACTTCGCTGAGGTATTGAAGGCAGAGAACAACTTCCGTCTATATGAGTTCAAGAATATTACTGTTAACAAGAATGAGTCAGATAAATTCCAGCTTGTTAAGGGTGATGCTAAGGCTGAAATCGCTGACGGAACTCACTCACTCGACGAGTCTATGATGGCTAATGTAGAGAGCGTAGTTGGCTACTTCCGCATAGCAGGCGATGATGCAGAGTTCACACTCCTCTCTTACAAGACAGCTACTCCTGATGGTATCTCTGCTCTTGAGGTTGCTGCTAAGAATGCTGCCGTTTACAACTTGAATGGTGCAAAGGTTCTTGGTGCAGGTGAGTCTGTTAAGGGCTTGGCTAAGGGTATCTACGTAGTAGGTGGCAAGAAGATTGTTGTTAAGTAAACATACATCTATGAAAAGGCATTCAGCCTTATTAGATAAATAAAAAAGAAACGGCATTCGCACATTGCGAATGCCGTTTCTTTTTTATGTTAGCTCTTTTATTTGCGCTCTTATATATACACTTTTTCGTATGCAAATACTTGCGCAGAACAATGCTCTCAGTACCGATTTTGATACCAGTAAGGTGGTACTGGAGTTTCACCCTGCTGGTACTGGAGTTTCACCTTGGTGGTATCGCAGTAACACTAAGCTGGTACAGACGATGCAATTAAGAGGCTTTATTTGCTTATTTTATAGCTCTTCTTGTTGCCCTTATTTCCGCTTAGGCTAACAACGTAAATGCCATGGCTGAGAGAGCTGTAGGCAGCAGATAATGATGAGGCTTCGGAGCCTGAATTTATGGTTCTGCCATACATGTCTGTTATTATCCATGAGGTGAAGGCTGTAGCCTCGGCTTTAGGACTATCTATTCCTGTTGCTGCATCCCAAAGGTCAAGTTCCTCGGTGTTGAGCACATAGCAGTCAGACTGATTATTAGGATTGTAGTTGGCAACGAAAGCCACTACATTCATCTTTGTCATATCCCAAGCTTTATCGAGAGTGGTGGTGTAGTTGCACTTATATCCATTTTCGATGTCTATCTTGTCGCCCCAAGTAGGAGTCAAAGATACTCGTGGCGAATGACGATGATAGAAACCACCCTTAGCGCCAGTTTGTCGCTTTGTAAAGATGCTGTCTTCGGTAAGGAATACATATAGGCGAACGCTGTCGGGAGTAGCCAATGGCAATAGTTGTTTGCCCTCTACCTGTATGCTTACGTTTCTTGTCGAAGTGTTTAGCTCCTTAGTGATGTTTACAGTTGCAAGCGCCGGAGTCTGCTTAGCCATTTTGTATGCCGCTAAAACGTTTTCTACATTGGCATTGAGAATAGGAGTTTCGTATTCGAATATCTCAGGCAATGTTTTGCGGAAGTCGCTACGGTCTACGAGCATAGCAGGCGCAAAGGTGCGATAAGAAGGATAGAACCATTCATATTCTGAGCTTGTAGGAATGGTGTATTTATCAGTCATGAAGCCTGCGTGATGACCAATCTCTATGATATCGGTCAAGTCTTTTATAGCATTGTTGATAGCCAAGTGGGCAGCAGGACAGCCAGAGCAATTCTCGGTAGAGAATGTTTCCAACAACACCTTACGGTCTTGATAAGAGTCGCGGCACTTAGTCAGCACGCTCTCCGACCAGTTGTCGGCAGCCACAGCATCGGCCTCGTCGTTCACGCTCTTTATGCAGAGGCGGAGGTTGTAGTCGCCTGTTGCAGGCACTTTCATCTGCGACAATTCAAACGACCCCTCGCGGCGTGATGATGTTTGCAGACCTTCTACGCGCTCAGAGCATAGCTCCTTGTCGCCATCGTATAGAGCAAATGTAAGGCTGTGTACAGGAGCAACACCAAGGTTTTGGTATTTCCCGAAGTAGTTGATTTTGGTACCGGGTTTTACGTAGCTTGGCATATTTGTTACGCCCAATCTTACATTTTGCCGAGGCTTATTGTCGCCAGCTATCGTGGCAAGCAATGAAGCACTATAGTTGTCTTCGTATAATGTCCATTTGCCATTTTTACCCTTGATATATTCTGGATTCTTCACCAGCTGAGTGCCGTAGCATATATATCGGCTCTCTTTGATGGTGTAGCCAATATATAGGGCAGAACCATCTATGGTGTAAGGCTTAGCAAGCTCGAATGTATTCCATTTAGCCTTTTTGGCATCAACGGTCTCCTTGTAGAAAGGTTCGCCGTTGAGGTCGTGGCTCAGGAAAATGGTTATAGCTCCGTTTGCTGTTGTGTCTGGAAAAGCAATCTGAATGTTGATGAGCTGACAACCCTTGTATGCCGACATATAGTCAGCATCGAAGAATATAGCAGAGCCTACGTCGGTAGCGCCCTTTACAGATTCCAAACCAGCCGACGATTTCTTATTGTTGCCTATGATAAGATCGGTATTTGCTGTGTCGGCATACGCATTAATACCAAAAAGAACCATGAGCGCAGCGCCCATGATTCTCTTTTTGTTATTTGATATAAACCTCATAATAGAGTTTTGGGTTATATTCTTTGTAATAGCTTACTTTGCAACCTTGAAAGTCTTTTCGCCCTTAGCGGTTTCAACCTTCACGATGTATGTGCCAGCAGCCTTGCCTGCGAGGTTTGCAGGTGTGCCTTGAGCAACGGTAGCTACGAGAGTACCATTTGCTGCATAAACCTTAGCTGAAGTATATTCGCCATTGATATAAACGAGGTTGCCACCAGCATAGCTGATGCTAACGTGGTTGCGAATGTTCTCGATGTTCTTAACGGCATTAACGTCTGATTCGTATTTGATAACAGGGTAGTTCCATGTAACGCCAGAATCATCACCAGTCAAACCGCCACCAGCAATTACCTTACCATCGTTGCTGCAGCACATTGCAGGGTATAAATCTGTTTGGGCGATTTGCTTGCCGCCACCACCGCAAGTAAATATCTCGTCTACATAAACGAGCTTGTCGTCGTTGGTGAATATGAATGGTTTAACCATTCCTGCAGCATCTACATAGTAGCCATACATGTTGCCCTCACCATCGATAGAGAGAATTGTACCTCCATTAAAGTTTGTTTCTTCCTGGTCTTCACTTTCCTCTTCTTCGCCATTATCTTCTTCGCCACAGTTGAAGAGCTGTACAAGTTCGCCATCACGAATGAAAGCAGGGTTGAAACCACCGCTTCCAGCAACGTTCAAACCAACGATAGTCTTGCCATCATCGCTGATGTCGCGAACAAAGAATTGGGTGAAAGTTGCCGAGTCTGCCTGCTCAACGAGCTTGCCATCTACATAAAGCTTGTTGTGACCTGCCTGTCCGAGGGTGTTGAATACTGTATTGATAACATAGCTATCTCCCTTCTTTTCCCAAAGGATTGGGCAGTCGCGCATAATGTCATAAACCATTCCTTCAAGGATAGTCTTTTCGCCAACCTTAATACTTGCATGACCTGCGATATACTTGCCATCGCCAGTTATGGCGCGAGCCTCCTGTGAGAAGTCCTCGGTTTTAGCTTGCGTTAAAGAGTAGCCTGCTGGTACAGGAAGTTGCTGCCAATCGCCTGTTATAGTGCGCCATCCAGGATAAGCCACGGTTGCCTTCTCCTCGTTCTCGCGCTGCTCGAAGCTACCAACGATGATACCATCGTTAGAAACGTCGCATGCAGAGATGCGGTTGCATGTAGTGCCGAGTGGAGTAAGTTCTGTAGGGTCAGAGAGCTGCCAAAGGTAAGCACCACCTAATTGGAATACCATCTGTGCGTCGTCGTAGCCTACTGCATATTTACCGTTTGATGATACATGCTGGAAACAGCCAGCGGCATTCATTTGATCACCATACTCAGGGTCTACGATAGGGAAATCTTTGAAATCCTGCTCTAAATAGTCCTGTGCTTTAACTGTTTGTGGGGCATAAAACGCAAGTGCGGTAGCACAAGCGCAGGTAAGTAAAAGTTTGTTCATACTATAGCCTTTTAAATTAATAATTATCGTTAATCGAGCTGCAAAAGTACTGAATTATTCTTATAAGTCCAAAGTCTTTGCCAACAATTGTTGACATATTACTATTAAAAAATGGCTCGTATTGTGATAAAACTGTAATAAATATGTGCAGTAATGGAAAAAATAGTCTAATTTTGCAAGCGCTTAGCAGACATAACGATAGTCGGGGAGCATATATTTAAAGGAAATATTATAGTTAAGATACAATATGGTATTAAATTATATTTGGATAGCTTTTTTCGTGATAGCATTCGTTTTTGCTATCATAGGACTTGCCATGGGAGATACCACCATCTTCCAAAAGATAGTAGACTCTACCTTCGATTCTTCAAAGAATGCCTTTGAGATATCGCTCGGACTCACAGGAGTGCTTGCCCTTTGGCTTGGTATTATGAAGATAGGCGAGAAGGCTGGGGTAGTGAATGTGTTGGCTCGTGCGCTAAGTCCTGTATTCACCAAGCTGTTTCCAGATATTCCTAAGAATCATCCCGTGATGGGAAGCATATTTATGAATATTGCATCAAATATGCTTGGCTTAGATAATGCTGCCACTCCTACAGGATTGAAGGCTATGGCACAGATGCAGGAGCTGAATCAAAAGAAGGATACGGCAACAAATCCGATGATAATGTTCTTGGTGCTCAACACCTCAGGACTAACCATCATCCCTACCACCATCCTTGCTTTCCGTGCGTCGTATGGTGCAGCACAGCCTACCGATGTATTCATCCCAATATTGTTGGCTACACTTGTGGCAACCCTTGCCGGCATCATCGTTACCTCGCTTTGGCAGCGTATAAACATTCTGCAGCCTGTGTTGCTCTTCACCATCTTTGGTATGTGTGCCTTTGTGGGCATCATAATCTGGGGCTTTGGTCAGATGGATAAAGACACGATGAATACCGTGACCACGGTTGCATCGAATATGATACTCCTTGGCATCATTCTCTGCTTTATCTTGGCAGGCTTTTTCAAGAAGGTGAATGTATATGATGCTTTTATAGAAGGAGCAAAAGAAGGTTTCACTACTGCAGTAAAGATAATCCCTTATCTTGTTGCTATCCTTGTTGGCATCGGAGTGTTTCGTGCTTCGGGAGCCATGGATATGGTTATTCGTGGCATTTCATGGTCGGTAGAACAATGTGGTTTTAACTCCGACTTCGTAGGTGCTCTGCCTACTGCTATCATGAAGCCGCTATCGGGAAGTGGAGCACGAGGTATGATGCTCGAGGCAATGAAGAATTATGGTCCAGACTCCTTTGTTGGTCGCTTGAGTTGCATCTTCCAAGGTTCTACCGATACCACCTTCTATATCCTTGCAGTATACTTCGGTAGCGTTAGCATCAGAAACACTCGTCATGCTGTTGCTTGTGGCTTATTAGCCGATTTGGCTGGAGTGTTTGCTGCAATTATTATCGCTTATATGTTCTTTGGATAATTAACATTTTAAATAATGGCAAGTTTAAAGTCACTCGCAAAAGATACTGCTATTTATGGTATGAGCAGTATTATTGGCAGATTCTTGAACTATCTGCTGGTGCCACTATACACGGCAAAGATTAGTGCCGCAAGTGGTGGCTATGGTGTTATCACCAACATGTATGCCTATACGGCATTAATCCTCGTTATTTTGACTTACGGTATGGAGACCACCTTCTTCCGCTTCGTCAATAAAGAAGAGGAAAACTCGGAGAAAGTATACCATACTGTGTTGTGTATGGTAGGAACAACATCATTGCTGTTTATAGCTTTGGTGTTCCTCTTTATTTCCCCTTTAAGCAATCTGATGGGCTATGCCGATCATCCTGCTTATGTATGGACAATGTTTGTCACCGTGGCGATAGATGCGTTCCAATGTATACCGTTTGCATACCTTAGATTTAAGAAGCGTCCGCTGAAGTTTGCTGCTTTCAAGTTGCTTTTCATCGGTATGAATATCTTGCTCAACATCGTTTACTATGTATTTATGGATGGTCACGACGTGGGCTATGCCTTCTATATCAACCTTGTTTGTACTGCTTCTATCACCTTCTGTTTCTATAAAGAGATTATCGAAGGCTTCCGTGGCGAAAAGGCTTCTTGGGCAGAAACAAAGGTGCTCATCAAGAAGATGCTTGGCTATAGCTGGCCTATCCTTGTGCTTGGTATAGCTGGCATATTGAACCAGACTGCCGACAAGATTCTGTTCCCATATATATATAAAGGTGCAAATGCCCACGAACAACTCGGTATCTATGGTGCAGCATCAAAGATTGCCATGATAATGGCGATGATAACTCAGGCTTTCCGCTTTGCCTACGAACCTTTCGTGTTTGGCAATGCTAAGGAGAAAGATAATAGAAAGATGTATGCTTCGGCAATGAAATACTTTGTTATCTTCACCCTCTTGGCTTTCCTTGTGGTGGTAGGCTATATGGATTTGCTTCGCCATATCATCGGTCGCGACTATTGGGAAGGCTTGAATGTGGTGCCTATTGTGATGGCTGCCGAGATAATGATGGGAGTATATTTCAATCTTAGCTTCTGGTATAAGCTCATTGATAAAACCATTTGGGGAGCCTATTTCTCAGGCATAGGTTGCTTGGTATTGATAGCCATCAACCTAATCTTTGTTCCGCAGTATGGCTATATCGCTTGTGCTTGGGCTGGCTTTGCAGGCTATGGCACAGCTATGGTGTTGTCGTATATCGTGGGTCAGAAGAAATATCCTATCGACTATCCTGTTAAGGATATTATGATATATGTGGTTCTTGCCATAGTGCTCTTTGCTGGCATGACCCAGGTAAACAAATATCTGTCTCCAATAATGGCTCTCGCTGCCAATACCGTTCTTATCCTCATCTTCACAGTCTATCTCGTGAAGAAGGATTTCCCTTTGAGCAGTCTGCCTGTAGTTGGTAAGTATTTTAGAAAGTGAGAGAGCGATTAGCCAGCAGACTTTGTCTGAACGATATTGCCGAGCTATGCGCGGTAGTGGCAGGCAACGAGAATAATCATCGAAAGGAAGAGCTTTATCAGCTCTCTTTCGATGATAACAATCGTGTGGCAAACAACGCCTTTTGGATATTTACTCATTTCGATGATTTCAATAACCAATGGCTCTATCAGAAGCATGATGATTTGATAGATAGAGTTATTGTTGAGAATAATGAAACCAATCGCCGCCTGATGCTCTCCCTTCTTCTTCGTCAACCATTCGAAGAAGAATCCCTTCGCTCCGATTTCATCGACTTCTGTGAGTCAAAGATAACAGCTTGTTCGCAGCCTTATGCCATCAGAGCATATTGCATGAAGCTTGCCTATGAGCAAATGAAGTATTATCCAGAATTGCTCGCTGAGCTAAAGGCTACATTGAAAATGCTATCGCAAGAACCCTTGTCGCCCGCCTTGCAGTCTGCTAAGAATCAGGTGATGAAGAAAATAAAGAAAAGCCTTGGTGGTAAATAGTTTTAAGCCGTAAAAAGCCTTATATATTAGTCCTGAAAGCTATAGTGGTTACACTTTTTAGTCTGACTTTTTGTGATTTACTACACTTTTAAGGACGACTTTTTGTGATTTACTACACTTTTAAGGACGACTTTTGGCAAAATCTTAAATAAAAAAGGTATCTTTGCAACATCGTATTAAGCAAACAACGTCTATGAGTAAAGAAAAAGCCAACAACGACTTTGCAGCCTTTGACTAGTATCTATCGCAACATTCATATCCGACCGACAGATGATTGGAAAGAGCAGCCGAACTTAAAGGATCCTCATTATAATAAAACCTTGCAAAAGGTGGACAGAAAAGGTGGACAGAAAAGTGAATCGGTAGATAGAAAAGGTGGACAGAAAACAAAAGTCTCTATCATACGAATGATAAAAGACAATCCTTCAATTTCTTCTATCGAAATGGCAAATCTAATCGGAATTAATCGAAGTGCAATATCAAAGCACTTAAAGAAATTAAAAGAAGACCACATTATTAAACGTGAAGGTCCTGCAAAAGGTGGAAAATGGATAATAATAACATCATAATAAAAACAGAAAAACAAGTAATGAAGAAAAAAGCAACAGTCCTTATCGCTTCGATGATGGCATTCTGCGGACTCAACACCGCACATGCTGACGAGGGTATGTGGACAATCTACAACTTGCCTAATGCTGTTTACAACATTATGCAGCAAGAAGGTTTCAAGATGACTTATGATCAGCTCTACAATGGCGAGAACGCCTTGAAGAACGCAGTAGTTAACTTCTCTGGTTATTGCTCTGGCGTTGTGGTATCGCCAGACGGTCTTGTGTTTACCAACCACCATTGTGGTTTCGAAGCTATTCGCTCACATTCTACCGTAGAGCACGACTATATGCTCAACGGTTTCTATGCTAAGAGCTTCGAAGAGGAATTGCCTAACGAGGATATGTTCGTTAGCTTTATGATTGATCAGAAGGATGTTACCGATCGCCTTACTGCACTTGGCATCGACAACATGAACTCTAATGATCAGGCTAACCTTATCGACTCTTTGCAGAATGCTCTTACCGATTCTATTAAGAAGGTAGACTCTACTCTCCATATCGATATCGATGCTTTCTATGAGGGTAACAAGTATTATGCTACCACATATCAGGACTTCACCGACCTCCGCTTGGTGTTCACCGTGCCTAAGTCAATGGGTAAGTTTGGTGGCGAGACTGACAACTGGATGTGGCCACGTCAGACTTGCGACTTCTCAGTATTCCGTATCTATGCCGACCCTAAGACCAATGGTCCTGCTGCATATAGCAAGGACAATGTGCCTTACCATCCAAAGCGTTGGGCTCAGGTTAGCATGCAGGGATATAAGGAAGACGACTACGCTATGACCATCGGTTATCCTGGTTCTACAAGCCGCTACCTATCAAGCTTTGGTATCCACGAGATGCGCGATGCTCAGAATGCTCCTCGTGCTCAGGTGCGTGGTGTAAAGCAAGATGTGATGATTCGTCATATGCGTGCCAACGAGGCTGTACGTATCAAGTATGATTCTAAGTATGCTCAGAGCTCTAACTATTGGAAGAACTCGCTTGGTATGAACAAGTGTATCGACTCTATCGGCATCATCAATTTGAAGCGCGACTACGAGAAGCGTATCAAGGCTTATCAGGATTCTACAGGCTATCTGAAGGGACAGCTCGACTTCGATAAGATGAAGCAGCTCTATGACAAGCGCTTTGAATATATGAAGGTTTGGACAAACTATAGCGAGGCTTTCCGTCGTACCAACGAGTTTACTACTCGTGCTATGGCTCTCGACAGAATGGAAGTTAAGGGACCAAAGAACAAGAAGTCGAAGCAGTATATAGAGTTTGCTGACAATAGCAACGAATGGGATGAGGCTCTCGACAAGGAGGTGCTCGCAGTGTTGATGAAGAACTATCGCGAGCATGTAGATAGCAAATATCTTCCTAAGTTCTATGCTACCATCGACAGTAAGTTTGGTGGCGACTATGCTAAGTATGTAGACTATCTTTATGCTAATTCATTCCTCATGAAGAGTGGCAAGCCTATCTATATCAACCGCAAGTCATATCTCAAAGATCCAGGTGTGCAGCTTGGTCTCGACCTCTTGGAGGTGCTCGGCGTATTGCGTGAAAACATCAATAGCGTAAGCGACGATATCAACAAACAGGAGAAATATCTCTGTGCTGCTAAGCTTCGCATGGAAGAAGACCTTCCTCACTATTCAGACGCTAACTTCACCATGCGTTTGAGCTATGGTCAGGTAGGTGGCTTCGACCTTGGTGGCAAGCCTTCAGGCTATTATACTACTGCCGAGAGCATTGTTGAGAAGATGGATAAGGGCGACAAGATTATTGACTATCAGGCAGAGCCTATCATGCACAAGCTCTTTAGCTCTAACAACTTTGGTAAGTATGTAGACCCAACAACAGGTAAGTTCCAGCTCTGCTTCCTCACCAACAATGATATCACAGGCGGTAACTCGGGCTCACCTATGTTTGATGGTAATGGCAACCTCATCGGACTTGCCTTCGATGGCAACTGGGATAGCCTTTCTTCAGACATCAACTTCGATAGCCACTTGGCTCGTTGTATCGGCGTTGATATCCGCTATGTGCTCTATATGATGGACTCTTGGGGACATGCTGACCGTTTGCTCAAGGAGATAAATGCAAAATAATTCTTAAAAGCCTCTAATATGATAGAAGGGAAGCAAAGATAGGAAGTAAGTCCTAATCTTTGCTTCCCTTCTTGCTTTTACAGGTTAGCAATTCGAGAGTTATATCGTAAAAATATGAGATATAACAAAAAAACATTGGCAATTTGCTACTTATTACAAATATTTTAGTTACTTTTGCAATCAAACCATTAATTAATATATTCTACTAATAGTTAACTACTTATATTAAGACTTAAAAACAAAGATAAACTAATTGCAATTCGGCTGACCTTACCCCTAAGACGGGAAGGTGATAAAACAGTCCGCAACCGAATACCTAAAACTTTTACCTATTATTTAAGTGCCCACGGACTGACGACACTCTACTCTACAAAACTATAACTACATGAAGAAATTTTATTCTTTAGTAATGACTGCGTTGGCAATGTTCTCAGTCGGTACTCAGACTTCTTATGCTGATGAAACAGTATTGACCCCAACACAGACAACTGTTATACAAGCTGATGGTAAAACTGCACAAAATGCCAATACTGTATTGTATAACGCAGAAGCAACTTCTTGGCGCTATTCACAAGCTAAAATCAATGGAGGCGCATTTACAAACATGTTGGCAGCTTATGAGGGCTCACCTGTCGTTTTGACAAAGTTTGATGCGTCAGCAACATTGAATGGTAAGTTGCTTAAAAAGGCTACATTATCGTTCTCTTCTGTTTGTACAGTATCAAAAAAGAATTCTAATGTGCAGGTTGCCACTATCAATACAGGTTGGGATGCAACTAAAGCAACATGGACTAATACCAATACTGCCGAAATTCTAAATGCTGTATGTATTAATGGAGATGGTGATAATGTTAAAACATCTAAGAAGGAGTTGAGTTACGATGTTACTTCTTATCTTCAGGCTTCAACAAATAATACTTTAGGTATTGCGCTCTTTACTTTTACAGGTCGTGAGCAAGAGGCATCTGATTTTAAATTGACATTGGAATACGTTGATGCTGCAAGTGCTACAAACTATACTGTTAAGTATGTAGATGCTGCAGGCAAAGAAATTAAAACAAGTTCTACTTATGTAGCAGAAAGTGGCTTGGTTCCTTCATTGACGGAGTCTGACAAGGATGCAATTTATAATGAAGACAAAACCGTGAAGTATGTCTACGATAGCGACGATGCTGCAAGCTTGAAAATTGCTGCTGATGGTTCAACTGTCGTTACTGTTAAGTTCCGCGAGGCTGCTAAATGGAATTATACATTCAATGCTGTTGATGAAGAAGGCAATCCTTTGCAGGAAGGTATCGTAAAGGGTACAAACTTTGAGGGCGAGACTTTTGATGTAGGTTATCCTTATGCTATCAATGTTGATAGTACTCTTTATACATCTGATAAGTTGAGCTCTGACAAGAAGGGATACTATCTCTCTTATACTCTTGAGGCAGACAATCAGGTTAAAAATATTACTTTCAAACCAACAACTACTACAGATATCGTATTCTTAGCTGAAGCAGAGAATATCGAAGGTTTGACAAAGGCTACAAACAATAATACTTTTGTTCGTAGTTCTAACGGTGGTTCTGCTTATGCAGCAGAGGATGACGTAGAGATTACAACACTCCAGCCTGGTAAATATAAGTTGACCGCTGTTATTTGTGATGCTACAAAGAATGCAGGTTCTGAATGGAACTTCCTTGCAGGCGAAAATAATATCTTCAAGTTTACTGCTTCTTCTGTAAACTGGGCTCAGGGTACATCAGAAGAGTTTGAAGTAAATGCTGAAACTCCTATCTATTTGGCTAAGGGCGGTAACGCAAACCAGGCTGTAGACTTTATCTATATCCAGAAGACTGGTGATGCAGAAGCACTACCAACTTTTACCGAGGTTAACAGCATCGCAGAATTGCATAGCCTTAAGTTTAAGGACGAGTATGATGAAATTCCTGTTAAGATGAATCTCAAGGATGCTAAGATTACTGTTTTGCACAAGAATAGTGATTATGGCATGGAAATGATTGACTTCGCCGTTTTGGAAGACGCAACAGGTGCAGTTTCTGTAAGTGATCTTTTGATGGAGGCAACTGCTGAGAGTATGCTTGAAGGCAACTTCGAGGCCGGCTCTGTTCTCAATGGTACTCTCTATGCAACACTCAACTGGCCAAACTCTCTTTGGGCATCAGAGGATACAGAAAAGTCTGAATTAACAATCACTACTTCTAATGTAGAAGCTACAGTAGGAACTATTGCTGAAATCTTGAAGCCAGAGAATGATATGCGCTACTTCAATCTTCAAAATGTAACTATTAAGAAGTCTGGTGATGCAGAGTTCCCAACATTCAATTTCTGTCAGGGAGAAGATACTCTACAGTTGAATGATGCGTTTGCATTATGGGAGACTGATGGTAGCGATATGCCAGAAGTACTCGCAGGTGTACAGGGTATTCTTTATGCAACCTATGAAACGCTCGATCAGGAAACTCCTACATATTTCTTTACTCCTGTATCTTATGATGCTCCTACAGTTCCTGAAACTCCTGTTGTTGAGAACATTGCAGGTCTTAGCAAGATCGAAGGTGGCGAAATGGAGGATCCAAGCGTTAAGCTCATGTTGAAGAACGCTAAGATTACTTATGTTCAGAAGATGGACGAGGGTATCGACCCACGTGCTGCTGTATCGTACGCAATTCTTGAGGATGAGACAGGTGCAGTTGAAATCTCTAACATTATTACCAAGGCTAATGCAAACAACTGGTTCGATGGTGAACTTAAGGAGGGTGTAGAGCTCAATGGTTATATCAATGTTAACTATAGCGCTTGGACTACAGCTTTGGTAGCTAATGATGAGACTTCTAAGTCGGAACTTACAGTTACTCCTACCACAATCGTTCCTACAGAGGCTAAGATTGCTGATCTTCAGAAGGCAGAGAACAACTTGCGCTTGTTCGAGCTTAAGGATGTTGACTTCGCTGTTGAAGATGAAGTTCCTGTAATCAAGCAGGATGGTGCATCTATTATTCTTGCAGATCAGTTCGCTGTTCTTCCAGAGGATATGCCAGAGACAGCTAAGTTTGAGAGTGTTGTTGGTGTAGTATTCATGGATTACGAATCTTACACATTCTGCCCAATCTCTTATAAGTTTGCAACCTCTGATGGTATCTCTTCAATCGCTGTTGCTGCTAAGAATGCTGCTGTTTACAACTTGAATGGTGCAAAGGTTCGCAACATCGGTGAGTCTGTTAAGGGCTTGGCTAAGGGTATCTACGTAGTAGGTGGCAAGAAGATCGTTGTTAAGTAAACATACATCTATAGATAAGGTGGCTTAGGCTTTCACCTTATTATATAATAAAGGAGCGGCATTCGCATTATTGCGGATGCCGCTTTTTGGTTTGTCAAAGTAGTATGCTCAAGGGATTCTTTGTTTATAGGAATAGCTTGTTCGTTGATTATTTT